>Ga0209526_10000721_pt1 | contig 21725 bp, 19 predicted proteins | sample JacPinW_OM2H0_M1_FD_188566 | JGI IMG/M metagenome (GOLD analysis project Ga0209526, IMG submission 188566) | Forest soil microbial communities from Algoma, Ontario, Canada - Jack Pine, Ontario site 1_JW_OM2H0_M1 (SPAdes) (version 2) | ecosystem: Environmental > Terrestrial > Soil > Boreal... | reverse complement strand
GGCAAGCCGCTCCCGCGCCGCGCCGACGGACGGTTCGAAGGGGACGCCGACACCAAGGAGGATGCCAAGCCAGCGGTACAAGCTGGCGAGACCTTCGCCTGGTTGGACGCACAGCGCGCGCAGGCCGGCAAGCTCGGCGGTCGCGGCCGCCTCGCGCAAGAGCCGCGACCGGCCCGACCCGGGCGGGCCCACCAGGACGATCTGCGCGCCGGCGCCGCCCGCCACGCGCCGTGCGGCAGCGTCGATGCGCTCGATCTCGGCTTCCCTGCCGTGCAGCTGGCCCAGCCCGATCCGATCGGGCGCCAGCCCCTCGCCTTCGGAGTCCAGGGGAAGGCCGGTGGCCGCGGCGAGCGCCTCGATCACCTCATCGGTCTGCGCGTAGCGGGAGTGGACCTCCCGGGCCACCAGCTTGGCCACCACGGCCTGCACGCCCGCGCTGGCGCGCGCGGGCGGCACGCTCTCGAAATGGCCACGGATCACCTCGGCCGGTGTCCGGGCAGCGAAGGGATTCACGCCTGAAAGGAGCTCGTGCAGCATCACGCCCAGCGAGTACAGGTCGGATGCCGCATCGGGAGGCGCGCCCTCCAGGACCTCCGGCGCCGCGTATTCCAGGCTGCCGCGCGCGGCGGGCTGGACGCCGGCAAGGCCCAGGTCGACCAGGAGCGCCCTGCGGCCTGCAAGCGGACCGGCGAGCACCGCGTTCTGCGGCTTGACGTCCCCGTGAACGATTCCCAGCCGGTGCAGATAACCCAGCGCGCGGGCGATCTCCGCGACGTGCCGCACGACCAACGCCTCTGCGCGACCGCGCAGCGCCGTCAGGTCCTGGGCGCCGTATTCGAATGCGAGTGAGGCGGTCCCTGGGGCGCGCCAGAGCGACAGCGCCCGTGCCAGGTGAGGATGGAGAAGCGTCGCGCTCCGGCGGTACTCGGCGGCGAGGCGACCGGGTGGCCCCAGCTTGAGGGCGACTTCCCTGTCGGTGAAAAGATCGACAGCCAGATAGACGGAGGCTTCCGCTCCCGACCCCCGGGGGGCCAGCACCCGGTAGCGCCCGCCCACCAATTGCGGCACATCGGTGGCGCCAGTCGCCGGCGACGCGTCGGTCAATTGCTGTATCTCGGCAGGGCGGGGCTGACCTTGCATACGGCTCGACTCCTCGAGGTCCGCGGACTTTGACACCCCCCCAAAGGCCGGTAAACAAGCTGGAGTGCTGCGAGTCGCCGATCTGTCAGTGGGTTTTAAGACTAAGGAGGGATCTTTCCTTCCCGTGGACCGGATTTCGTTCGATCTCGAACGCGGCGGGACGTTAGGCCTGATCGGGGAATCCGGCAGCGGCAAGACCACGGTCGCGCTCTCGCTGCTTGGTTTGCTGCCGCCGGGCGCGCAAACGTCCGGCCGCGTCGAGGTGTGTGGAGAGGAAGTGCTCGGGATGAGCAAGGACGCCCTTGCCCGGGTGCGCGGCAGCCGCATCGCCATGGTGTTCCATGACCCGCTTGCGGCGCTCAATCCGGTCCTGCGTGTCGGTACGCAGATCGGAGAGGCCGTTCGCGCGCATCGATCCGCGAACAGGGTGCAGGCGCGGGCGGCCGTGCGCGATCTGCTCCGCGCCGTGGGGCTCGCCGCGGAGAACGCGGACCGCTATCCCCACCAGCTTTCCGGCGGGATGCGTCAACGGGCACTGATCGCCATGGCGCTTGCCTGCGGCCCGGCGGTCCTCGTCGCGGACGAGCCCACCAGCTCGCTGGACCCGGTCGTCCAGGCTGAGATCATTGGATTGCTCCGCGCCCTCTGCGACGAGCGAGGCCTGGCCCTGCTGCTGGCCACTCACGATCTCGCCCTGGCGGCCCGGCTCTGCGGCCGGATCGCCGTCCTGTACGCCGGCCGCATCGTCGAGCGCGGGCCGGCCAGGGAATTGCTGGCGCGCCCGCGCCACCCCTATACGCTCGGTCTTCTGCGTAGCCTTCCACCTCCGCTCGGCGGGCGGAGCCAGGGGCGCCTGGAGCCCATCGCAGGATCCGCCCCGGCGCCGTGGGCGCGACCTTCCGGCTGCTCCTTCCGCGACCGTTGCCCGCGTGCACAGAACGACTGCTCGATGAAGGAGCCGGAGCTGGTCGGGACGGGTGGCTGGGAGGTCGCCTGCTTCCACCCTGTGGATGCCTCATGATCGCTCCTCTGCTGGCGGTGGAAGACCTCTGCGTCGACCGCGGAGGCGTTCGTGTCCTGGAGGGGGTCTCATTCGTGCTCCAGCCCGGCGAGACCCTGGGCATCGTCGGCGAGAGCGGGAGCGGGAAATCGACGCTGGCGCGCGCCGTGCTCCGCCTTCTCCAGCCAGCCCGCGGCAAGGTGCGTTGGCGCGGCCGCGACTTGCTGGCGTTCGACGAACGCGAGCTGCGGGAAGTGCGGCGCGAGATGCAGATCGTTTTCCAGGATCCCGCCACGTCCCTGGACCCTCGCATGACGGTGTCCACCGTCGTGGCGGAGCCGCTCGCGGTCCACCGGCTGGCGCAGGGGACCGAGAGGGAAGAGAACGTGCTCGAGCTCCTGCGCAAGGTCGGCCTCGGGCCGGAGCTCCTCGACCGGTATCCGCACGAGCTGTCCGGCGGCCAGGCGCAACGGGTCGCGCTCGCTCGCGCGCTCGCCACGGGTCCGGCGCTCCTGGTCGCCGACGAAGCGCTGAGCGCGCTCGACGTCTCCCTCCAGGCGCAGATGGCCAATCTGCTGCGCGACCTGCGCGCCTCGCTCTCCATCGCCTGCCTGTACATCTCGCACGACCTGCGGTTCGCCGCCTACCTGTGCGATCGGATCGCCGTTCTCTCGCGAGGCGCGATCGTCGAGATCGCGGAACCATGGGCGCTGATCGAGGCTCGCCACCCGGCCACGCGCGCTCTCGTCAGCGCGGCTCGGGCGAGCGTGCTCGAGCGCCGCTGACGGGCGCCAACTTGGGCGATATCGTCAGGGAAGCCGCCACGGCCAGCGCCAGCGCCGCGGCGATCACCGCGAGCGACACCCAGGTCGGAATCTCCACCACGCCGCTGGAGATCAGCTTGAGGCCGACGAAGGCGAGAATGGCGGCAAGGCCGGCGCGGAGGAAGCGGAAGCGCTCCACGATGCCCGAGAGCAGGAAGTAGAGCGAGCGCAGGCCGAGCATCGCGAAAACGTTGGAGGTGTAGACCAGGAACAGGTCGCCGGTGACCGCAAAGACCGCGGGGATCGAGTCCAGGGCGAAGATCACGTCCGTGGTCTCGACCACGACGAGAGCGATGAAGAGGGGAGTGGCCAGGAGCCTCCCCCGCTGGCTGACCCAGAAGGCCCCCCCGCGGAGCACCGGGGTGATGGGGATGATGCGCGCGACCCAGGTGCTGCAGACGCCGCACGCGGTGGCCACCATCTCGCGCTCCTTTTCCCGCCCCCAGAGGATGCGCACGGCAGCGAAGAGGACCAGCGCCGCGAACGGGTAGACGATCCAGTTGAAGCGCCGCAGCAGGAAGACGCCTCCGGCGATCAGGAGGGCGCGCGAGGCGAGGGCGCCAAGCACGCCCCAGTAGAGCACCCGGCGCTGCTGCTCCGGCGGAATCCGGAGCTCGGAGAAGATGAGGACGAACACGAAGATGTTGTCGACCGAGAGCGATTTTTCCAGCAGGTAGGCGGTGAGATAGGTGAGCGCCGGACCCCTGCCATAGAGCGCGAGGATGACGACACCGAAGAGCAGGCTGAGCCCGATCCAGGCGGCGCTCCACCAGGCGGCGGAGCCGAGCGTGACCTCCCGCGGTCCGCGCCGCGAGGGCCGGAAGACGCCGAGGTCGGCGGCGAGCACGGCCAGGACCATCAACGCGAAGAGCACCCACACCCACGAGCTCACCTGCATCGCGACACCGGATTCGAAAGGTTCACACCGGCAGCGGGTCCAACGAGTCTTCGTCTACATAGCAGAAGCCCCACTGCTCGCCGGGCTCCAGCGAGCGGATGACCGGGTGACGGGTGGCGTTGAAATGCTTGGTCGCGTGCTTGTTCTTGGACGAGTCGCAGCAGCCGACGTGACCGCAGCCCATGCACAGGCGCAGGTGCACCCAGGTATCGCCCATCGTCATGCACTCCTCGCAGCCCTTCGACCGCGGCGCGACAGCCTTCACGTTCTTCAGATGCTTGCAGGCCATGTACAGCTCCATTTGGGGGACACCATACGCAACTCATGCCAAGGCGTCCGGAGGAATTGGCATGAGTTGCGTATGGTGTCCCCGAGACCCTTTACACTAACTAAACGATGCCAGTGCTCTGCAGCCAGTGCATATCGACAGGGGGCCTGATCCATGGAAGACAGGGGCGGCGCCAGATTCCCTGATGAGCGGGAGGACGAATGAGCGCGCCGCAAGAGCTGAAGGGGCCCGACCTCGCCGCCGGCGTGGACGACTCACGATTGAAGGACGGCGAGCCGTTGCTGGGGCATGCGGGTGGCGAGCCGATCGTGCTCGTCCAGCGCGAAGGCGAGGTCTGCGCCGTCGGCGCCGTCTGCACGCATTACGGTGGCCCGCTTGCGGAGGGGATCGTCGAGGGAGACACCATCCGGTGCCCCTGGCACCACGCGCGATTCGACCTGCGCACAGGCGCGCCCACGCGGCCGGGCCGCGACCCGATCCCTTGCTATCGGGTCGAGCGGCAGGATGGACGCGTGCGTGTGAGGGAACGTCTCGCGCCGCAAAGGGTCGGGCGCTCGGCAGGCCCACAAAGCGCGATCATCGTCGGAGCTGGCGCGGCAGGCAACGCTTGCGCCGAGGAGTTGCGGCGGCAGGGGTACGAGGGCCCGATCACCATGTTCGGGAGCGAGGGCACACCTCCCGTCGACCGGCCCAACCTGAGCAAGGACTATCTCGCCGGGAGCGCGCCCGAAGACTGGATCCCGCTGCGCGGCCGCGAGTTCTACTCCGAACGGCGGATCGACTTGCTCGAGCAGGTCGAAGTCACCGCGGTCGACATTGAACGGCGAGAGGTGCGGTTGTCGACCGGACGGTCGCTCCCGTACGGAGCGTTGCTGCTCGCGACCGGCGCGGAGCCCATCCGCCTGGCGATCCCCGGCGCGGAGCGGGCGCTCACCCTGCGGACGCTGGCGGACAGCAGGGCCATCGTGGCGCGCGCCGCGCCAGGCCGGCGCGCGGTCGTCATCGGCGCCAGCTTCATCGCCATGGAGGTCGCGGCGTCGTTGAGGCAGCGGAAGATGGAGGTGACCGTCGTGGCCCCCGAGGCCCGCCCCCTGGAACGCGTCCTCGGACCGGAGCTCGGCGACTTCGTGCGGGCGCTGCACGAGGAGCACGGCGTGAAGTTCCGGCTCGGCCGCAGGCCGGCCCGGATCGACGCCGATGTCGTCGCGCTCGATGACGGCACCGCGCTGCCCGCCGACCTGGTGGTGATGGGGGTGGGCGTGCGGCCGCGCTTGCAGCTCGCCGGGCAAGCCGGGCTGCGAGTGGACAAGGGCGTCCTGGTGGACTCGACCTTGCGGACCAGCGCGGAAGCCGTCTGGGCGGCGGGTGACATCGCGCGCTTCCCCGACCCGCGCAGCGGACGGCCCATCCGCGTCGAGCACTGGGTCGTCGCCGAGCGCCAGGGCCAGCACGTGGCCCGGGCGATGCTGGGCGCGCGAGGGCCGTATCGCGCCGTGCCATTCTTCTGGAGCCAGCACTACGACGTGCCCATCAACTACGTCGGACACGCGGAGGGGTGGGACTCGATCGAGATCGCGGGCGATGTCGCCGCGCGGAACTGCCTCGTTGCCTACCGCCAGTCGGGGCGCGTGCAAGCGGTCGCGTCGATCTACCGCGATCGCGAGAGCCTGCTGATCGAGGCGGCGATGGAACGCGGCGACGACGCCGCCGTCGAAGCGGCGGTCAGGTGAGCCGACTGGGGCCAAAGAGATGTAGGCTCAAGGTTTCAGGAGGTTGCGCGCCCTGCAGCCATGACCCTGGGAGCTTGCATCGCGGTGGTCCTGATGGCCGCGGCTCAACCCGAGCGCGCTGGACGGATCCATGCGCGGGCGTCCGGGTATCCCGACAGCAGCTGTCGCAATGACACGGATACCGGCTCCTCCCGAAGCCCGGACGGACTCTACGTTCTCACGAGCTTCGGATGCTGGATGGCGCCAGCAGGGCAACATCTCGACCCGAACGACAACTGCATGCCGAATTGCGGCAAGCGCATCTCGACTGGCGCGGAGCAACGACGCTGGGATGACACTCTGCAGCGCCAGTACAGCGTCGGCGGCATCGCCGCTGAAAACCGGCTCAAGTGGTTCTCTGCCGGCGTCCTGCGCTTCGGGGCGGGCCTGACCGCGTGCGGCAAGCTCTTGAAGATTGCCAATCCAGCGAATGGACTCTCGGCGATCGTGACCGTGATCGACAAAGGGCCGCAATGCCTGGTCGAGCAGAAGGCCGGCCGATACGTCATCGATGCGAGCGTGCCGGTAGCGCACTGCCTCTTCGGGACGACTCGAGCCGATGGCCTCGGCTGGAAAGAGGCCAAGACCGTCATCGTGACGGAAGCTGAACCGGGCGCGATCCCGGGTCCGGGCCCGGCGGTGAAGGTGAAGGGCAAGATGACGAACTGCCTTCGTCCCGATCTGGCCGGGATCGAACCGTACCGCGGCAAATGAAACGCCACGGAACCTCGAGTCGGGTGCGCGGGGTCAGCGCGCGACGAAGAGGATGGGGGCCTCGAGCCGGTACTGGGTGGGGTCCGTCTCGAACTGGCAGTACCAGCGCAGGATGTGGCTGCCGGTGATCAGTCCCCTGCTGCACGTCATCGGGCCCAGCCCGGTGTTCAAGGCGACGCCGGTCATCGACTGGTAGTGGGACGCGGAGAGCCGCAGCGCATCGGGCTTCGACCCGGTGCGGTTCGCGCCGGCACAAGCCGCGAGGGACAGCGTGACTGCGAGGACCTTCGGGGACATCGGCACTCCACTGCTTCCCGCTGCAGCATGGAGCAATCCGTCCGGGACTGCAATCAGGGCAGCGCGTACAGGCGGAGACCGGAGCGTGACGCGAACATCAGCCGCACCCGCCGGTCGTGTTCCAGCCGCTGCCCGAGCGCCGGATTGGCGCACAGGGCGTAGTCCGCGTCGAAGGCTGCGCGCATGGTCCCCGCTGGATCCGGCGATTCGTCCAGGTCGAGCAGCCGTTTGGTCTCGAAGAGCTCGGGGTTGACCAGCAGGAAACGAGGGTCGAGAAGATCGACGAAGCGCAGGTCCGGACGGGCGTAGAGGAGGAAGCTTCCGTAGTTCCAGTCGCAGGCGAAGACCTTCGCCCCTCCCGCTTCGGGCGGGATCGCGGCGATGGCGGCGAACAGGTCCTTCACCAGCTGCTCGTTTCGCCGATCCGGTGTCCGCGACAGATGGGCAAGCAGCGGGCCGGCGGGCAGCAGCAGCAGGGCCACCACGGCGATGGCTCGCGTGCGCGCGCTGCGCCGCGCGTCGCCGAGCGCCGCCGCGACCGCGAGGGCAAGGAGCGGCAGTCCATACTCGGTCGCCCGCACCGACCTCAGTCCGGCGCCGACCAGGAAGAGCGCCGCAACGGTCAGGACGGCGCGGTTCCACGGCGGCTCACCGCCGGCGGCATCGCGGCGAAGCCAGACGGCGGAGGCGATGGCGGCGAGGAGCGCAACGCCGAAGAGGCGCAGGTACTTGCCGGGGGCCATCGGGAGGACCTCGGCGCCGACATGCACGCCGGGCAACGACGCGGAGGCGGAGAAAGCGAACCCGAGGTGCTCGAGACCCATCGTCACGTTCGCGGGGAAGTAGGGGTTCGCGACCACGCCGCAGGCGAGGCCGGCGAGCACCAAAGCGCTCGCTGCGAACGCGCCATCGTCCGGCTCGCCCGGAGTGGCCCGCCGGTAGAGCGCGACAATGCCGAACGCCAGCGCAAGGACCGCGGGAAGGTAGACGGCGTGGTACGCGAGCGCGAACGTCGCTCCGGCGGCGAACCCCAAGAACCGCGAGCGGAGCAGAAGCGCCGCGGCGATGGCCAGCAAAAGGAAGATGGCCAGCACGTGGGGCCGGACCATCCCCAGTCTGAAGAGCAGGTATGGATTCGCGACCACCAGTCCCGCGACTGACGCTGCCGCCACCACCCGTCCCGCCGTCCGGCGCGCGAGCCAGTAGAGGAGCACGAGGGAGGCTACTGACACTGCGCGGCATGCCAGGACCACCGCGTTCTCGCCGCCCATCCCGTACGCCAGCGCCGTCAGGCGATGGAAGAGGAACTCTTTTTCCGGGAAGCCAACTCCCCAGCCGAGATCCTCAGCTTGTGGCAGGGTGCGCACCAGTCCCTGCTGCGACATCCTGCTGATCGCGAAGTGGAACCACTGGTCGGGGTTGCTTCCGGTGGCGACGCGATCCGACGCGACCAGCAATCCCAGGAAGAGTCCGACGACCAGCGCGGCGACGGCGGCGTCGATTGCGATTTCTCTCGCGCGCGGCCCCACCATCGATTGCACCGCCCGATCATACCTTCGCGCGATCCGCAGTCGAAAAAAACGCCCTCGGGTGCGCGGATGTGACCCGCGCTGTCGCGCAAAAGGCCGGCGGGCAAGCGGGGCCTACTGGGGAGCCGCCGCGCGTGGTAGCGTCGCCCCGCGGCTGGCGGCCCCGCCGCGGGGAGGCGCCATGAAGGCAGGCCTCGTCGGATACGCGCAATCGGGCAAGACCACGCTGTTCAACGCGCTCACCGGGCTGCACAAGGGTGGGGCTGCAGCGCGCGGGCAGGTGAACCTGGGCGCGATCAAGGTGCCCGACCCGCGCGTGGATGCGCTCGCGGCCATCTTCAAGCCCCGCAAGACCAGCTGGGCGGAGATGCTCTTCGTCGACGTGCCTGGGGCGCCCTCCAAGGGTTCCGGGCTGCCGCCCGAATCGCTGCGGCCGCTGGCGGAAGTGGACGCCTTCTGCCTCGTCATTCGCGGATTTCCGGCGCTCGACGGAGCGGCGCCGGGCCCGGCGCGGGAGCTCAGCGACTTCGATGCCGAGCTCCTGCTGCACGACCTCGGCATCGTGGAGAAGCGGCTCGATCGGCTGCGCAAGGAGCACGGCAAGACCAGCGCCGAGTTCCACGAGCTGGAGCGGCTGCACGGGCAGCTCGATGCCGGCAAGCCGCTGCGCACGATGCGCTGGAGCGATGCCGAGGAGAAGGAGATGGCCCATTTCGGGTTCCTCTCCCGGCGGCCGCTGCTGGTGGTGGTGAACGCGCCCGAGGAGGCGGCGGCGAGCGCCCCTCCCGCGGAGGTGGAGGCGGCGGCGGGCGAGCGGGGAGCCGAGGCGATCTCGCTCTGCGCCCCGGTCGAGGCGGAGATCTCGGAGCTCGATCCCTCCGAGCAGCCCGACTTCCTGCAGGCGATGGGCCTCTCCGAGCCTGCCCGCGCCCGCTTCATCCGCGCCGCCTACAAGCTGCTCGACTGGATCAGCTTCTTCACGGTCGGCGAGGACGAGGTGAAGGCCTGGACCATCCGCCGCGGCGACCGCGCTCCGCGCGCCGCCGGCCGCATCCACTCCGACCTCGAGCGCGGCTTCATCCGCGCCGAGGTGATGCATTACCCGGATTTCATCTCCTGCGGCAGCGAGGCCAAGGCGCGACACGACGGCAAGCTGCGCGTGGAGGGCAAGGAGTACCTGGTGCAGGACGGAGACATCCTGCACGTCCGCTTCGCGGTCTGACCGAACCCTGCGCCTGCCGGGCCGTCGTCGCGTGCGCGCGCGCGGTGCCGATTTGCTACCATGCTCGCGTCGATGACGACGCGAGCCAGGGACTACCTCAAGCAAATCCTCGGCGCTCGCGTTTACGACGTGGCCATCGAGACCCCGATCGATGAGGCTCCCGGCATCTCCGCGCGGCTCGGAAACCGCGTCCTGCTCAAGCGCGAGGACATGCAGCCGGTCTTCTCCTTCAAGCTGCGCGGCGCCTACAACAAGATGTCGGGGCTCTCCAAAACGGCGCTGAAGCGAGGAGTGATCGCGGCGTCCGCCGGCAACCACGCGCAGGGGGTCGCGCTCTCGGCGCAGCGGCTGGGATGTCGCGCCGCCATCGTCATGCCGGTCACCACTCCGCGCATCAAGGTGGACGCGGTGGTGGGACGCGGCGCGGAGGTGGTGCTGGTCGGCGATTCCTACGACGAGGCGTACCGGCACGCGAAGGTCCTGGAGCGGCGCCGGGGAATGACCTTCGTCCACCCCTATGACGACCCTGACGTCATCGCCGGCCAGGGCACCATCGGGATGGAGATCCTGCGCCAGCATCCCGGCCCCATCCACGCCATCTTCGTCGCCGTCGGCGGCGGCGGCCTGATCGCGGGGGTCGCCGCCTACGTGAAAGCCCTGCGGCCGGAGATCCGGGTGATCGGCGTGCAGCCCGTCGACTCGGACGCGATGGCGCGTTCGCTGAAGAAGGGCAGGCGCGTGACGCTCGATCAAGTGAGCCTCTTCGCCGACGGCGTGGCAGTGAAGAGGGTGGGCAGGGAAACCTTCCACCTGGCGCGCAAGCACGTCGACGCGATGATCCTGGTCGGCACCGACGCGATCTGCGCCGCCATCAAGGACGTCTTCGAGGACACCCGCTCCATCCTCGAGCCTGCCGGCGCGCTGCCCGTCGCGGGCGCCAAGGCGTACGTGGAGCGGACCGGAATCGAGGGCGAGACGCTGATCGCGGTGTCGTGCGGCGCCAACATGAACTTCAATCGGCTGCGTTTCGTCGCCGAGCGGGCGGAGGTCGGCGAGCGCCGGGAGGCCATCCTGGCGGTCACCATTCCCGAGCGGCCCGGCAGCTTCCGGCGCTTCTGCGCGGTGCTCGGCCCGCGCAACATCACCGAGTTCAACTACCGCATCGCCGACGCCAACGACGCGCAGGTCTTCGTCGGCGTGGGCATCCACAGCCGCGAAGAGACGGCCGGGATCGTGCGCACCCTCGAGCGGCACGGGCTGCGCACCCTCGACCTGTCCGACAACGAGATGGCGAAGCTGCACGTGCGCCATCTCGTCGGCGGGCATGCGCCGCTCGCGCACGACGAGCTGGTCTACCGGTTCGACTTCCCCGAGCGTCCCGGAGCGCTGCTCCAATTCCTCTCCCGCATGCGTACCGACTGGAACATCAGCCTGTTCCACTACCGGAACCACGGCTCCGACTCGGGACGCGTGCTGGTCGGGATGCAGGTGCCCTCGCCCGAGCTGCCCGAGTTCCGGCGCTTCCTCGGGACCCTCGGCTACCCCTGGGTGGACGAGACGCGGAACCCCGCTTATCGATTGTTCCTCGGCTGAGCGCAGATGTGGACACCGGAGCGGGAGCCGCTATCGCCGCGGCGCGCTCTGGGCCCAGCCCACGCCGGGAACCCGATCGCCATCGCCGGTGAGCTCCCATCGCACGAGCGAGATGGGGACCAGGCCCGCCCCATCGAGCTCGTCCATGAATCGCCGCAGCGTGAAATCGCCGCCCAGCGCACGGTGCCGCGCGGCGATCAGCTGGTCGACCTCGAGCTTCCCGATCACGTAGCTCGTCCCGTACCCGGGTTGTTGCAAGTACAGGTGCTGCTCGAACCAGACGGTCTCGCCGTCCAGCCGCAGCCAGCCACGCGGGGTGTTGCTGGAGGCGAATCGCGCTGCCTGCTCGATCGACCACTCGTTGGCGTGCATGCGGAGATCGCCGATGGCGCGGGCCGCTCTCTGCGCAAGCAGGATGTAGACGAGCTCCCGCGAGCGGGGCCGGGTGTCGCACAATCCGGCCTGCATCATCAGCTCTTCCATCGCGGTCGCGAGCCCTTCGGTGCGGCTGTCGAAGATGTTGTAGAGCAGCGCTCCGCGACGAATCGGGCTCGGGTGCGGCTGGCGCTGCATCCGGGCCAGATCGAACCAATGGTAGCCGTGGGTGCGCATCAGCACCGGGTCGCGATAGTCCACCTCCGTGAAGAACTCGAGTGGCCGGGTTGCCGTGTACTGCCCGACTCGCGCGCGCAGCGCAGCGTCCATGTCCGGCCGGACGCTGAGGATGTCGCGCTGCGCGAGGAACGCCATGTACTCCGTCACCGCGCCGCCAAATCGGCGTTGGTGTTCTTCCCCGCTCGCCACGGGCGCCTGCTTTGGCAAGCCGCGGTTCCGGTGCTCCTCCAGCGCCAGCGCGGCGGTCGCGCGCGCAAGCTCGCGCTGCGTGAGCGTCAGCTCGCCGGCCCAGGTGTACGGGAGGAGCTGAACGTTCGCGAGGTACCAGTCGTAATTCTCGACCCCCACGCCGGAGGGACCATCCTTCGACGCGGCCTGTGCCTTCAGCCAGCGGACGAACTCTTCGGTCGCTTCCAGCGCGCGCGCGACCGCTGCCCCGAGCGCGGGGTGCGGAGCGGCCTGGTCGCGCAATTGCGCGAGGACGTTCCGCTGCTGCTCCTGGGCGCGGATTCCCTGCCTCCACAGATCGCGCGCATTCCCGGTGAGGTTGCCGCGCGCTTGCTGCAGCAGCGCTGGAACCGGCGCGAGACGTGCCGCGAGCTCGTCGGCCTGGGCTTCAGTGAGGGGGAACCGCCAACGGAACAGCTCGACGGTGCCGTAGGCGAAGGGGCCCTCCCGCGCCGGCTGATCGCTCTCGTCGGCAACCACCGTCACGTAGAAGGCGGGATTTCTCGCCCAGGGCTGCAGGACGCGGTGATCGAAATCGAGGCCGTTCATTTCGGCTCTCACGACCTGGTAGTCGACCTTCTGCGGAACGGGCCAGCCGGTGGAATCGATCGCGGCCAGCCGCTTCCGGTAGCCTGCCAGCGCGCGACGCTGCGCCGCCATCGCCGCCGGCGTGTAGTCGGGGACGCCCCCGGCGAGCGTCGGCTTCTGGAACGATCGCCAGTCCTCGAAGAGCGTGAGGAGGTCGTCGTACGTCGTGGCCTGCCCTGGGGCCTTTGGAGCAACGCCGATGGCAATGGCGACCAGAACCGGGATTCGCAGCGCCTGAAGAGAGCGCATTTCAGTGTCTCCGGAGATGGAACCGATCCGAGAGCAATCGAATCGATTTCCTGTTATCCTATCTTCAGCGCCCGTCTGGCTTCATCATTCTGGTTTCCCGCTGAAACGGCCTGGCGTCTCGGAGGAAGCCATGAGAAGGATGATCTCGATTGTCGATCTGACCACGGGCCAGATCTCGGTCCGGCCGAGCGATACGCCGACGTTCGATCTTCCCCGAGATTTCGACCGTATCACCGCGGTCGCGGCGCTCGACGCCCGATCCCAAGCCCGCTACTCCGCGACAGGCGGCAAGAACGTGGTCCGCTCCGTCCACTCCCGCCCGCTCTCCTGGCGTGTGCGGGGGGAGGAATGTCTCGTCGCCGACGACGGCGAAATGCCCACCGTTTCGGAGCCGAGCCACTACACGCTCTGCGCCATCGAATTCTAGCCCCGGCCGCCCCAGGCGGCTCAGGGGCTACGGTTGAGCGCGGTAACCCGCGGCCGCCGGTCGTTCGAGCTTCGGGCCCGGTTGGACTATGCTGATGCAGCCCGCATCCCCGAGGGGTCGCCATGGCGGTTCCCGCAGCGCCGCTGACGCAGATCGGCTTCGGTCACACCGCGCGGCGCGACCGCTGGTGGGCGCAGCCTCTCCTCACCGTCGTCGTTCTCGGCACGTTCGTGGTCTACACGACCTGGGCCGCCTTCCAGGGAGAGCACTACAGATTTGGAAACTATCTGTCCCCGTTCTACTCGCCCGAGCTCTTCGGATCGGCCAACGCCTGGTTCGGGCCGCGCCCGGCATGGTGGCCGGCATGGCTGGTCTTCTCGCCGGCGCTGGTCATCCTCTGGGCGCCCGGCGGCTTCCGTCTGACCTGCTATTACTACCGGGGCGCCTACTACAAGGCCTTCTGGGCCGACCCGCCCTCGTGCGCGGTGAGTGAGCCCCGCGCGCGCTATCGGGGCGAGGCTTCGCTGCCGCTGGTCCTGCAGAACGTCCACCGCTACTTCCTCTATTTCGCGCTGCTGTTCCTGCTCATCCTCGCCCACGACGTCTGGAAGGCGATGTGGTTCGAGGGCCCTTCGGGGCCCGCTTTCGGCATCGGCGTGGGTACGCTGGTCCTCCTGGCCAACACGATCCTGCTCGGCGGGTACGCGCTCGGATGCCATTCGCTGCGCCACCTCGCGGGCGGCGCTCTCGACCGGATGGCCGGGGCGCCGGTGCGCAAGGCCGCCTACGACTGCGTCAGCTGCCTCAACCGCCGGCACATGGCGTGGGCCTGGACGAGCCTGTTCGGCGTGGCCCTGGCCGATCTCTACGTCCGGCTATGCTCGATGGGCGTGATCCGCGATTGGAGGATCATCTGACGGCCCAGGTACAGACGCACGAGCACGACGTGCTGGTGATCGGCGCCGGGGGCGCCGGCCTGCGCGCGGCCATCGAGGCTTCGACGGCCAAGGTTTCCGTCGGCCTGGTGTGCAAGTCGCTGCTCGGCAAGGCACACACGGTGATGGCCGAGGGCGGCATCGCTGCGGCGCTCTCCAACGTCGACGAGCGCGACAGCTGGAAGGTGCATTTCGCGGACACCATGCGCGGCGGCCAGTACGTCAACAACTGGCGGATGGCGGAGCTGCACGCCAGGGAGGCCCCCGCGCGCGTTCGCGAGTTGGAGGCCTGGGGCGCGCTCTTCGATCGCACCCGGGACGGGCGGATCCTCCAGCGCAACTTCGGCGGGCACCGCTACCCGCGGCTGGCGCACGTCGGGGATCGCACCGGACTGGAGATGATCCGCACGCTCCAGGACCACGGCATCCACCAGGGCATCGACGTCCACATGGAGTACACGGTGGTTTCGTTGCTCAAGGACGGAGAGCGCGTCTCCGGCGCCCTGGCGTACGATCGCGAGAAGGGGCTGCTCCACCTCTTTCGCGCGGGCGCGATCGTGCTCGCCACCGGCGGAATCGGAAAGGCCTACCGGATCACCAGCAACAGCTGGGAGTACACCGGCGACGGGCAGGCGCTCGCGTACGACGCGGGCGCCGAGCTGATGGACATGGAGTTCGTCCAGTTCCATCCCACCGGGATGGTCTGGCCGCCCAGCGTGCAGGGCATCCTCGTCACCGAGGGCGTCCGCGGCGAGGGGGGCGTGCTGCTCAACAAGGAAGGCCGGCGCTTCCTCTTCGACGCCATTCCGGAGAACTATCGCAGCCAGACCGCCGACAACGAGGAAGAAGGCTGGCGCTACACCCAGGGCGACAAGAGCGCGCGCAGGCCGCCGGAGCTCCTGACCCGCGACCACGTCGCGCGCTGCATCATGCGCGAGATCCGCGAAGGGCGGGGGAGCCCGCACGGCGGCGTCTTTCTCGACATCTCCTGGATCAAGCGGCGGTTGCCGGACGCCGAGGCGGTCATCCGCAAGAAGCTGCCGAGCATGTACCACCAGTTCCTCAAGCTGGCGGACATCGACATCACCCGGCAGCCGATGGAGGTCGGGCCGACCACGCACTACATCATGGGCGGAGTGCGCGTCGACGCGGAGACGCAGATGTCGAGCGTCCCGGGCCTCTTCGCGGCGGGAGAGTGCGCCGCCGGCCTGCACGGCGCGAACCGGCTGGGTGGGAACTCGCTTTCGGACCTGCTGGTCTTCGGCCAGCGCGCCGGCGCGCACGCGGCCCGATACGTCAAGGATCGCCGTGCCGGGCAGATCGACCAGGGCCAGGTCGATGCGGCGGCGCGCGCCGCGCTAGCTCCGTTCGAGGGGGAGGGGAGCGAAGGCGGCGCGGAAGCCTACCGGGTGCAACACGACCTGCAGGAAATGATGCAGGACATGGTCGGCATCGTACGCCGCGAGAGCGAGATGGCGCTGGCCCTGGAGCATCTGGCGAAGCTGCGCGAGCGCGCCGCGCGCGTGCGCGTCGACGGCAATCGCGCCTACAACCCCGGTTGGCACACCGCCCTCGACCTGCGCAACCTGATCATCGTCTCCGAGGCGGTGGCCCGCTCGGCGCTCGAACGGAAGGAGAGCCGAGGTGCCCACTTCCGGGACGACCTTCCCGGGCCCGATCCGGCGTTCGCCCGGGTGAACGTGGTGGTGATGAAGGGTCCCGGCGGCGAGATGCGCGTCGAGCGCCGGCCGATCCCGGAGATTCCCGCGGAGCTGAAGCAGATCATCGAGGAGATGAAGTGAACGCGACATTCTCCATCTGGCGCGGCGACGCCCAGGGCGGCGCTTTCCGCGACTACACCACCGAAGTTTCCGAGGGGATGGTGGTCCTGGACGCGGTCCACCGCATCCAGGCGGATCAGGCCGGCGATCTGGCGGTGCGCTGGAACTGCAAGGCCGGCAAGTGCGGCTCGTGCTCGGCGGAGATCAACGGCCTCCCGCGGTTGATGTGCATGACGCGGATGAGCGATCTCCCTCTCCAGCGCCCGGTCGCGCTCGCGCCGATGAAGACCTTCCCGCTGATCAAGGACCTGGTCACCGACGTCTCCTGGAACTTCCAGGTGAAGAAGGGCATCAAGAGGTTCAAGCCCCGCCCGCCCGACGCGCCCGACGGCACCTGGCGCATCGACCAGGCGGACATCGAGCGCGTCCAGGAGTTCCGCAAGTGCATCGAGTGCTATCTCTGCCAGGACGTCTGTCACGTGCTCCGTGAGCACCACCTTGAGGAAAGCTTCATCGGCCCCCGGTTCTTCGCCTACGTGGCGGCGCTGGAGATGCATCCGCTCGACACCGAGGACCGGCTCGCGGAGCTGAAGGAAACCCAGGGAATCGGGCTCTGCAACATCACCAAGTGCTGCACGCGGGTCTGTCCGGAAGAGATCAACATCACCGACAACGCCATCATCCCCCTCAAGGAAAGGGTGGTGGACGAGATGTACGATCCGCTCCGGAAGCTGTTCCGGCTCTTCCGCGGCAGCTGACGGAAGAGGAGGGCATCATGTTCGAGCTCAAGCCGATCTCCAGCGCGGGCATTCCCAGGGCCATTGCCAAAGCGGAGCGCTACCGGCTGCTCAACGAGCCGGAGGAGGCGGAAAGCATCTGCCTCGACATCCTCCAGGTCGATGCCGACAACCAGGAGGTGCTGGTGATGCTGCTCCTCGCCATCACCGACCAGTTCGGCAAGAACCACGACGTGGGCGCAGGCGATGCCAACCGGGTGCTGGCGAAGCTGCGAGGGGAGTACGAGCGGGCCTACTACTCCGGGGTGATCGCCGAGAGGTGGGGCAAGTCGCGGCTGCGGCGGGGAGCGCACCCCAGCCTCGCCTCCGGCTTCTTCCTCGAGGCGATGGATGGGTACGCGAAGGCGATGGCTTCCAGCCCGGCCGGAAACGACGACGCCATCCTGCGCTGGAACGCCTGCATCCGCTTCATGGAACGCAATCCACACCTCAAATCGGAAGCGGGAGAGGAAGCGAGCGAGTCCGGCTTCCCGGACGGAGCGCCCGCCGGCTAGTTTAGAGAACGTGTCTCATTACCGGAGCGCGTTTGTTGGTCCCGGGCTGCGACCACGGAGGTTGCGGCTGCGGTGGCGACCGACCCTCGGAAGGTCTGCCCAAATCAATACGTGTGTCGACAGCGTGCTCGTGGTGCCGGCCGCTCGTGGGCGGCGCGCCAACTCGTTCCGGAGCTCATGATCCCTCACATCTCCCGGGCGCACGATTAGCTTGAGATGGCCGTAAACAGCGATCATCTCGCAGCTGCGCTGGCTGGATAGTCGAAGCACATTTTGTGGTTGGCCCGTCTGTACGGCCGATGAACCAGGTTCAACCGGTCGAACCTGGTGTTGACAGTTGAACTCGTTCCAGAACGAGTTGTCGCGGGACCAGCACACCTGCGCGCTCTGCCGCTCCACGAACAGCCAAACACAGCTCGCGTCGGCAGAGCTCGTTCGCATCCACGCCCAGGCCGCTTCGCCCAGCTCGTTCCGGAACGATAGCCTGGATCGAATCCGGCAAAGGCCCGGCGGTACCCCTCGCGCTTGCGCAGGATCGTGCTCCAGGAGAGCCCCGCCTGCGCGCCCTCGAGCGTGAGGAACTCGAACAGGACCCGATCGTCGTGCACCGGCCGACCCCACTCCTCGTCGTGGTAGGCGCGCATGGCCGGGTCCGTGCCCGCCCATGGGCAGCGCTTCCGCTCGTCCGTCCTCATCGATTCCTCATCTCAGCGAGAACCGCTCGAGCTTCATCACCAGCGACTGGACGCCCTCCGCGAAGGTGGGATGGACGAACTCCGCGTCGACGATCGCCCGGGCGGAGGCCCCCGCCTGCATCAGGGCGACGAAGACGTGGACCAGCTCGCCGGCCTCGGCGCCGACCAGGGCCGCGCCCACCACCCGCTCCGTCTTTGGATCGACGAGGACCTTCATCAGGCCGGCGGTTTCGTCCACCTCCACCGCCCGGGCGATGTCCCCGAAGGGCATGCTGGCGCTCTCGAAGGGGACGCCGCGCTCGCGCGCTTCTTTCTCCGTCACTCCGACCCCGGCAACTTGTGGATCGGTGAAGGCCGTGTAGGGGATGAAGCGCTCGAATCGGCTCCGGCGCGATCGGCCCCGCAGGATGTCGAAGAGCAGGCGATGATCGTCCCAGCTGGTGTGCGTGAACTGCGGTCCACCCAGAACGTCGCCGACGGCGTAGACCCCTTTGGCGCTGGTCCGGTACTGGTCGTCGGCGACGACGAAGCCCTTCTGGTCGAGAGCGATGCCCGCCTTCTCGCAGCCGAGGTCGTCGGTATTGGGCCGCCGGCCGACCGCGACCAGGAGGTGAGACCCCCGCAGCTTCTTGCCGTTGCCGAGCGTCAGAGTGATCTCTCCAGCGCGTCCTTCGACGCGCGTGGTCCTGGCGCCCAGCTCCAGCGTGATCTCCTCCGCCCGGAAGACGTCCTCCAGGGCCGAGGAGATCTCCGGGTCCTCGCGGGACATGAGGTGCCCGACTTGGTCGACGATGGTCACCCGCGACCCGAGCCGGCGGAACATCTGGCCGAACTCGCAGCCGATGTACCCGCCGCCGAGCACGAGCAGGTGCGCGGGGAGCTCGCGCAGCTGCATCACCGTCGCGTTGTCGAGCGACGGCACCTGGGCCAGACCGTCGATCGGCGGCACCAGCGGCCGCGCGCCGACGTTGATGATCACGATCTCCGCGCCGTGCACCTCGCCGCCGACATCCACCTGCCGTTCGCCGACGAACCGCGCCTGGGCCCGGACGACTGTCAAACCGTTGACTTCAAGTCGCTTGCTCACGCCCTCGCGCCACCGCCGCACGATCGCATCCTTGCGGTCCACCACGGCCGCGAGGTCGACGTCCACCTGCCCAGTGCGCACACCCAGTCGGCCTGCGGTGCGAGCGACGTGGGCGGCGCGGGCGCTCGCCATCATCGTCTTGGTCGGCGTGCAGCCCGTGTTGATGCAGGTCCCGCCCAGATCGGCGCGCTCGGCAAGGAGCACCCGCTTTCCGGCGCCGGCCAGCCGATTCGCAAGCGGCACTCCCGCCTGACCGCTTCCGATCACGATGACGTCGAAAGTCACGTCATGCCTCCTTCCTCACCTGCGCGGCGGCGCGCGGCTCGTCCGCACCTGGCTGCCAAGCTCCGCCAGGAGGCGTCGCAGCGCTGCTCTCTCGCGCGCTGGAGATACCACTCCCCGGCGCGCGCGGCACCGCCGGCGCAGCTCCGCGAGGAAAGCGGGGTCCCGCTCGGCCCGGCTGAGCAGGCGTGCCAGCGCCTCCGTCGATCCCAGTGGAAAAAGACCCGGATAGGACCGGCCGAGGATCGCCTCCATGGCGGGGATGCGCGACGCGATCACGGGGGTATCCGCCGCCAGGGCTTCCGACACCACGTTGGCGCCGCCCTCCATCTCCGACGTGACCGCCAGAAGCCGCGAACGCGCGATCAGTGCCCGCGCCTTCCAGCGAGGCAGCTCGCCCAGCCAGCGGTAGCGCGGATTCGCGCGCTGCTCGAGGAGGGCGTCGCGCTTCATCTCGTCGTCCAGCGGCCTGCCCGCGTGCAGGACGCGGATGCGGGAATCGGCGGGCAGCAGGCGTGCCGCGCGGGCAGTCCGGAGGGGATCTTTCACCTTCCGCATGTGCGCCACCACCGCCACGTCGAAAGTGCCGGCGGCGGGACGCGGCTTGCTTCGCACCTTTGGCGCCGATTGAGGCACCAGCCGGACCTTGTGCCGCAGCCGGGGCGGCAGCTCGCGCTGCGCTCCGCTATGAAGCACGATCAGCCAGTCGGCAAGCTGGAGCGACCGCTGCGCGGCGAGGTCATGGTGGATGTCGTGGTACAGGTCGGTCCCGGTGAGCGCCACCGCAACGGGCCGCGCCGGGTGCGTTTGCCGCGACGCGCGCACCGCCTCCGCCGACTTGCGGGCGTGAAGGGCGATCATGCCGTCGAAGTCCCGCGACGTATCGGCGGTCGCGATGAAGGCCCGATGCCCCAGCTCGCGCAGGATGCGCTGCCAGCGAAGCGCGGTGACGCGATTGCCAAGCCGCGACCTTGGTGGGACGGGACAGATCAGCGCGACGCGCACGGGCACGCAGACTATGCTCAGCGCCGAGATGGATCCAATGGCCGCCGCCCTGCGCGACGCCCGCGCGCGCACCTTGGAGCTCGTCATCGACCTCGACGATGCCCGCTGGATGGGCCCCCGCCTCGAGATCGTGAACCCGATTCTCTGGGAGATGGGTCACGTCGCCTGGTTCCAGGAGTTCTGGATCCTGCGCCACGCGCGCAGCCGGCCTCCGGCGATCCCGGGGGTGGACGCGCTCTATGACTCCGCCGCGGTCGCGCACGAAACCCGCTGGGACCTTCCGCTGCTGGCCCGACCGCGGGTCCTGCGCTACCTGGCGGAGACTCTCGAGCGGTCGCTCGAGGCTCTCGGCGCGGCCCCCGATGAGACGGGCTATTTCCACCGGCTGGCGCTCTTCCACGAGGACATGCACGGCGAGGCGTTCGCGTATACGCGGCAGACGCTGGCCTATCCCGAACCCGTGATCGCGCGCGTCGCGCCGGAGCGCGGGGCCGGGCCGCTCCCCGGCGACGTGGAGGTCGAGGGAGCGCGCCTGCTTCTCGGCGCCAAAGCGGGCGAGCCGTTCGTGTTCGACAACGAGAAGTGGGCGCATCCGGTCGACGTCGCCTCCTTTCGCATCGCGCGCGCGCCCGTGACCAACGACGAGTACGCCGGGTTCGTCGAGGATGGCGGGTATCGCGACTCCCGCCTCTGGAGCGAAGCGGGCTGGCGCTGGCATGATCTGGCCCAGGCCCGGAGGCCCGTGTACTGGGAAGAAGGGCGCGTCCAGCGCAGGTACGACTCGCTGCAGCCGTTGGCCCCGCACGAGCCCGTCATCCACGTCTGCTGGTATGAGGCCGAGGCGTACTGCAACTGGGCCGGACGCCGCCTCCCCACCGAGGCCGAGTGGGAGCTCGCGGCCGCCACGCCGGCCAAGCGGCGCTTTCCCTGGGGAGATTCCCCGCCGGACGCCCGGCGCGCCAACCTCGACGCCCGCGCCGGCGGTCCGGTCGACGTCGCGGCCCACCCCGAAGGCGACAGCGCGTACGGCTGCAGGCAGATGGTCGGCAACGTCTGGGAATGGACGGCCACCGACTTCGCGCCTTATCCGGGCTTCGTGGCCGATCCCTACAAGGAGTACTCGCAGCCCTGGTTCTCCTCGCCTCACAAGGTGCTTCGCGGCGGCTGCTGGGCAACCCGGGGGCGGCTCTTGCGCAACACCTGGCGCAACTTCTATCCGCCCGATCGGCGCGACGTGCTGGCCGGCTTTCGCACCTGCGCAAGCGCC
>Ga0209526_10000720_pt1 | contig 21730 bp, 26 predicted proteins | sample JacPinW_OM2H0_M1_FD_188566 | JGI IMG/M metagenome (GOLD analysis project Ga0209526, IMG submission 188566) | Forest soil microbial communities from Algoma, Ontario, Canada - Jack Pine, Ontario site 1_JW_OM2H0_M1 (SPAdes) (version 2) | ecosystem: Environmental > Terrestrial > Soil > Boreal... | reverse complement strand
CGTCAACGGGAACGGCATGCACACAAACGTTTCCATCAGCGAAAATGGCAACAACTTGTTCTGGGATCCCAAAGGCGAAGAGAAGCTCAGCAAATTTGGATGGGCTTTCCTCGACCGCATCCTTACTCACGGAAATGACATTTGCCTTCTGCTCAATGCCAGCGTGAATGCCTATCGCCGTCTCGATCCGCACTTTGAAGCGCCCAACCAGATCAAGGCTTCGGCCGTGGATCGCGGCTCGATGATTCGCATTCCCATCGGAAACGAAAAGAGCATGCGCGTGGAAGTTCGCTCCGTGGCACCGGACGCCAATCCATACCTCGTCATGTATTCGATTTTCAAGGCTGGCGTCGACGGAGACACTGCAAAGATCAAGAACCTGCGGCAGGCGGAGCGCTATTTACCGGACAACATTTATACGGCGCTCGGCCACTTTCGCGACGCGGAGTGGACCACGACTCTTCTAGGAGCGGACGTGAAAGCGCGCTATGCCGATCTCAAACAAGCTTCGGCGGATCGTTGTCCGCGTCATCTGGGTACTTTCGTCAAAGCGCCCGAGGTGCAGTATCACCACGAAGTTTACAACCAGTTCCTCTGGAACCTATTTTAGAAACCGTGCGACGCTGAAGTCGGCCAGCCCTCGATTGCGATTTGTGTCGATCCAGAGAGCGCACTCCGACCGCTCGCGCCGGTTCAACACTTCTCCTCGCGCATCGATTTGAATGTAGTCATTTGGGGTAGGCCGCTCAGGACGGAACGGACCATGCCAGGTTTTGCCCATTCCTGGTAAGTACTTTGTAGAAATGGCGGGGACGACGGGACTCGGAACGTCCCCCCGCATTGAAGGCACGTAAGTTATTCATTCTACGTACCGAGAGAGCGGACAAAAACGGCAGAAACGCCGAACTGAGGTACACGGCGGGTACGCGGAGCCCAGGTTTGCAAAACCACACCTCACTGCAAACGGTGCTACGATGCGGGCGGATAGAGGGAAGGCAGAATAACTGGCAAACGCGGAGCGGACGTGTGTAGCGACTCCGCTTCCCGCGATTCCAAACTTCAGAGTTCGGCCACGCCAACCCAAAAACTGGACGTCAGACCAGTAGACCCGGTGCCCCGCTCGACGGGATACTTATAGCGATCAGAGATTTGTCTGCCCGCGCTCCAAGGCGCGGGTTTTTTATTTTGGGCGTAAGTCCGTAGAAGTTCGACGGAAGGGAAAACCCACGATGTTGACCAATGTGAAGCTCGCTCTCGCTGAACGCCGTATGCGGCAAGCAGACCTCGCGCTGGCGATCGGCGTCCCGCCCACAACGCTGAGCGAATACCTCAACGGCCGCCGTGGGATGCCTACGCATCTGAAGGCCCGCATCGCCGAGACACTCCAAGCAGATCCGGTTTGGCTCTTTGCACGAGTTGCGCGAATTCCCGCTCTGAAGCCGGCAGAGCCCGTCGCGGCATCGGCCGCCGCGTAGTCACGAAAGAAAGGGAAATTCTCATGAGTACGCCAGCGGTGAGTTTTCTCGACGTGGATTTGATGGACAAAGAGCTGCTCAGGCGCGGAGTACATCCAGACGTGATCGCGAAGCTTGCGAGTGCGCAACCGTCTGCAAACGCGGAACTGATCAAGCGAGCTGGCGGCACGTCGGCAACACCGCCGGTAAGTTTCATGGGGCCAAAGCCTGGGCCGGAGAACATTCCAGCACCGGATTTGCAACCACAACAACCGGTAGGCAGAGCAATGAGTTTTGTGCAGCCAGGGCAGCCGGCCACTCCTGCAGTTTCTTTCCGCGATAACTCCGCTGCGCAGCCTTCTCGAGATCCGCACACGACCAGCCGATTGCAACCCGGCGACCTTGACCGACATGTCTCGCAAAGCAATCCCGCCGATCCAAACGCCCAGGGTTCGCCTCGCCTTTCATTTGTAGGTTCGCAAAATCCTCAAGCGGGGCCACAGGATGACCTAGCCCAAGTCGCTTCAACGGGTCAACCAGGCAGCGTATCGAATACAGCGGGGCTGATGCGAGCTGCAACTCAACCGCGCTCGTCAGAGGATGAGTACCGCGATCTGTTAAAGGCTGAACCGACACGCGCTCAATTTCCAGCGCAGAAAATGCCTATGTGGAAGAAATTGCTGGGCGCAGTCGCGTCGACGGCTGCGGGATTGCGCGATCCTAACGTGGGAGGAGAGACAGCACGCAATTTCTTCAGCGGCCCAGAACGTAAAGCCGAAGGGCAGTTCAAGCAGGCGCACAAGGCCTGGGAGGGCAATGTTGGCAATCTGATGCGTGCCGCGAAGCTTCGTCACGATGACCTTGAGGACCGCAACCTCCAGTCCGAAATCGATAAGCGCGACAAAGACAAGCCCGATGACCCCAAGGACAAGAAAATCGACGAGGGCTACAACAAGGAAGGGCAGCGCGTGCATGTGTACCAGCGTTCCAATGGGACCGAATACACGAAGGTTTTTCCGGACATCGTACAGAAGCAGGGTTCGACGGAGCACAAGACTCCGTTTGAAGCCTACGCGTACGGCACGCCGGAAGAGAAAGAGTCGGCTAAAAACTTCCTCGACCTCGAGCATCAATTCCAGCGCAAGTATAAAGGCGAAAGCGAATTTGAGGAGCGCTATCGGCTGTTCAAAGAGCACCCCGAGGACTACAAAGCCATGTTCGGCGACAAGGGCGCGAACCGGCCAGACCGAGGCACGGCTACACGCATGTTGAACTATTTTGATAAAAGGCGCCGCGAAGTGAACAGCGACTTCACGCTCGATGACCAGCAGAAGCAGCAGCAGCTTCAGGATATCGAAACGCTAGAACGGCCGTTCCTAGATGCCGTGCAGCCTGACAGTGCTGGCGCAAACGAAGACCGCGTCACGGTGATGCATCCTGACGGACGGAGTGGAACGATCCCTCGCTCACAGATTGAGAAGGCGAAGAAGAAGGGCTACAGAGTTCAGCAGTAAAACTAAACCGATAACAGCGGCAGGGGTAGCCATGGACGGGCAAAGATGTCCAGCGAAGTGACTCTGCCAAAGGGGATGAGAAACTGAGCAGGGGCGCGCAAAAAAAGGCGGAGGACCTATCCTCCCAAGGATTCACGGACGCACAGAAGTTTAATACGCAAGTGCAGGGGCAGAACACGGCCATTCAAAACTACCTTGTGCCCCAGTACCAGAATCTGATCCAGAACCCCGGCTACGATCCGAAAACTAAGGCGGCGATTACAAACGCGGGCGAGGGTGCAGCGGCGGCCAGTTTTGGCTCTGCGAGTGACGCGATTGATCGGGGCGCTGCGCGGACGAACAACTCCGCGGGAGTGGCGGCGGGGCAGGATGCGCTGGCGATGGAGAAGGGCCGCACGATGGCGGACGTGGCGAGCAAGGACCAGATCCAGTTTGCCGACGCCGCACGATCGGACGTGCGTGCTGGCGAGGCAGGCTTGAGCGGTCTCTACGGCGTCGACCAGCAACTGCTGGCGCGCAGCCTAGGCGTCCCGGTGGAATATTTGGGGCAGTACAACAGCGCGTGGCAGAAGCCGAGCTCCTTACAATCCATGGCTTTACAGGGAGTGAGCAGCGCAGGACAAGTTGGGGCAGCCGCGTTGGGGCCACATTAGACCGACACGCTTAGAGGGGAAAATGTCGCACGATTCGGAGCAACAAAAGAAGTCGGCCAATCCGTCAAGATTCTCCGCAGTCCGGCCCGTTACGGACGCAGATGGACCGAGAGTTAACGCGCTTCTTTTCCGGGCATTCGGGCTAGAAGTTGATGCTTCAGACTCCCAGCCGCCGGAAAAGAATTCTCTGGGAGTAGTGATCGAGAGTCCTGATGGTGAAATCGAGATGGCGTATCTCGGGCACCGCGCGGTTTTCGCAGTACTGACCCTCCTGGCAGACCCAACAAAGCTGCAATCAGACGCGATGGCCGAGAATCTCAAGCTACTTCTCGAACAAGCTGAAAGGGAACTTCGTGGGGCGCACGTCGACGGAATCATGTTGATGCTCCCGTTTCCTCTGGCATCTCTAATCGAGAAGCTCAAAGGCATGGGATTTGTGAGCGAAAGCTCACTCGCGATCTGTTGGAAGAATTTCTCGTCAGACCAACGCTCGTCTTCATCAAGCAAGCCTTCCTAATTGAATGCCTGAAGCATTCACAGACACGCCAGGCGGCGACGAGCTGGACTTTCGTCCGCTGCCTAGCCAGTCCACACAAAGAAAGCCAGCGCCACAGCCACGCGCAGCCACAGCGAGTGACGGCATCGACTTTCAGCCGGCGAGCGCAAGGCCATCAAAGACGCCACGTGCTGCCTCGAAAGCTTCCGACGAAATAGATTTCCAGCCCGCAGAAAAGCCCGCCGCGTTCGACAGCCTCTATCGAGCCCCGCAACAAAGCCCCTCAGTCACCGAGCGAGCCGCGCATGTTGGGGAACCGTCGCCCGATGTGCGCGCGCTTGCTCCTAAATCTGCGGATCTGTCGCGCGTCCCGATCGATCCATTCACCAATCGCTACGTCACCGGTCCGCCGATGGCGACGGCAGAAGAACAGCAGCGCGCCGGCACAATCAGACCGAGAGGACAGACAGTCGGCGAGCGAGTCCAGCGTGCTCTTGGTGCGGGCGCGCCAGAAGGCTCCAAGGTTGCCGAGTGGACTGGGCAGCCTGGAACAAAAGACAACGTACGTCTTTTCGCTCCTGAGCAACTCATGACGGAGGCCGAGCAACAGCGACACCCGATCCTCACGGGTGCCGGAGAATTTGCCGGCGGGATGACCACCCCCGAGAGTCTTCTGCTGATTGGCTTGACGGCGGGCGCGGGTGAACTCGCTGGGCCTGGCGCAGCCGTTGCGAAGCGTTTGCTCTCTGCGGGTTTCTCGGTCCCGATGCTCGTCAATGCCGCGCGTTTAACGCCGCAGATAGCGGATGCCTTCAGACGCGGAGATACAGCAACGGGCGAGCGCCTTCTGACGCAAGCGGTGCTGAGTGCTGGCACTGCGGGACTCGCGGGCCGTGGAATGTTCGAGGAAACTACACCGGCAACCGCGCCTCGAGGAGCGATCGGCTCGAAGCTGATGATGGATGACGCTCTTGCTCGTGGCGGCCGTCGCCTAGAGGAGTTCCAAGCGAACGACGCGGCGCGTCGTGGAATGGGCAATCTCGCCGACGCGGAGCGCGGCATCGAAGCGCAACGGCAAGCACGCATCAATGGACCGGTCGAAGTTCCGCCAACACGCGAGGAGCCCGCAATCCTACCGGGTCGCCCGCAAGGACCGGAACGGAATCCCCTCGAGGTGGAAGCAGGCCGCGTGCGCGAGGAGCGTGCCGAGCGTGAGCGGCCGGCGTACACCGTTCGCGACTTGCGGCGTGTTGTGCCTGAAGATTCGTCGCAACCGCCGTATTACGTGCTCGGTGGGGCACCGGAAGCGACTGCTCAGGGTGCAGGCGTCGAGAGAACAGTCGCCGGCGAATTGGTAGGCGCGCGCGGACGGTCAAAAACGACCAGCGAATTAGCGTCTCGCGTCCTTAACGAGCAAGATAACTCCCTGTTGAAGCGCTTTGGTCCCGACGTCCTCGACGAGGCGCGTCAGGAACTCGGCGCAGCGGGCGGTCTCGCGTCGGCTTTTGAAAGGCCCGGGCGCTATTTTTCCTCGATCGGACAAACCGAGGAGATGATTCCGCAACGCTCTCAGTCTTCTGCGAAGGGCGTTCAGGCTGGCGGAACATGGTACGGCGTCGGGTCAGCGCGCGACATGATCCAGGACATGCACCCATGGTATGCGGACGTGGCTGAAGGTCCGGAGACGCTGAGCAAAACCGTTCAAGAAGGACAGGGCGCCGCGTACGATCGGCTACTGGAACGCGCCGCTACGCACATTCATAACGAGCGCGAGAGTGCGCGGCCGGTAATCGAAGAATTTGCGCCACAGCTCCGCTCGCTCGCCGACCAGGTCCGCGACACAGATCCAGACCTCGCGCAAAGCATGGTGGACCTCGCGGAAGGACATACGCGCGGGTTCAAGAATCTGCGACAATACATCGAAGGGAAGATCACCGATGCCCAATCAGCAGCCGAATTCAGCAGGGCCATTGAGGAAGCCGCCAGCGAAGCCAGAGGCGAGGCCGGCGCTGAGGAAGTTGCTGAACCTGGTGGTAGAGCACGCGAAAGAGAAAGCGCGTCGGCGCGCGAATTAGTAGATTTTCAGCCCCTCCCAGAACCGCAAGCACTCAATCCGCAGGAAGTTGCAGACGTAACGGGAATCGAACATCCGCGAGGGCTGTCCGCGACCCGTCGCGGTGAGTTTGGCAATACGAGAGATGCGGGCGAACTTCGCAACGTCCTTGCCTCAGCCGACGTGGAGCGAAACATCGACGCCGGCCTCCGTGGGGAGCGCAGAGATGTTGCCGGCGAGATCCGCGAAGAGCACAGGACTCAACTCGAACGGCAGGCAAAGGACGCCACCAAGGGGCCTGGCGAGCTCTATTCCGGCATTCACCCGCGCGCCCTAGTCGAAGGCGCAAGGGTCTTGCAGCGCGTCTGGGATGAAAAAGTCGCGCAGCCGCTGATCAACAAAGTCCTGAAGATCGGCGACAAGTATCAGAAGGCTCGCGAGGCTGATCCCGCCGTCGCTGAAGGTCTCCATCTCCTCGATAACGCACCAACCTACCTACGGCAAAAAGCCGCGCAGCAGGTTCACAGCATTATTGGCGACCTGAGTCGCGCGCAAGAACGACTGTTCACCCTCCTTGCGGACGCCGACAGCCGCGAAAATCTACGCACAAATCACCCCGACGAATACCGGCAGGCGATGAACGACGGCGCCATCCAAGACGCGCTACGCAAATATCGCCCGATCGAGCAAGAGATGACTCGGCTGCGTGGAAGCATGGGCGGGGAAGTTCTCGACCAGGACTATCTCCGTCGCGTGTACGACCAGCACGTCGCCGGCGTGAACAAGCCGGAGGCCTCGAGCTCCTCGGGCGAGCGTGGCACTTCGGCATACGACCGCGTTATCCGGCCGCAACGCATCGGCAATCTTTCCCGCGAAGCGACCGCCGAATATCACTACGAGCACGGGCTGCACGAGTTTGGACCCGCTTTCGCGACAAAGTTCATCGGGACACACCTGCGGGCACTTCGGGACCAGGTTGCGCGGGAGTTCATCGGCAACGCCACAATGCTGCCGGCGGGAGCGTCTGAGCCGCGGTTCATCATGTACAACGGTGAGCGCTATTACCGGCCCGACGTTGCGCGAGAGATGCGGGACGCCGGACAGAAAAGCGTTAAAGACTTCGATCGCTACGATCCGACAGCTGGAGAGAAATTCCCGGTGCCAGCGGAGGGGAAGTTCCTCGGCCCGCGCGAGATGGTGAAGGTGCTCACCGATTACGGCCGCAAAGAAGAGGCGCAGCCCGGGGCAATCCGCAGATTCTTCCAAGAGCAGATATTGGGTTTCGGGTTCGGCGTTCCACACATCGCAAACATAATGCGGCGCGTGAGCCAGAGCGTCCCAGGCGGCGCGGCGAATCCGAAGGGTTGGGTGGAAGCGTGGCGCGTCGTTCTGAGTAAAGAGCTGCGTGAGCGCGGGATCTCCGGACTTAACGATCCGACCTTCGACATGCTCGCCAAGCACGGTGCGATTTCTACCGGCGAGTTTGCGAACCTCAAGGAATACATCGGCGGGAATCTCAACCCGGCGAACTGGGCCCGCTCGCTCGCGCAGATCGGGCACGAAGTTCTTTTCAACCCGGAAGCAGCAAAAGGCTTCGGAGGCCTCGATCAGCGTGCGCGGCTCTACATCGCGGACCTGGTACGCTCGCAACGGCCAGAGTTGACCGACGCGAAGATTGCCGAAGCGGTCCGCTCGCAGCTCGGCGACTACAACCGCGCGAATTGGACGGACCGTCAGAAGATGCTCGCCAAGTTCATGATGTTCCCCGGGTGGGACTTCTCGAGCGTGAAATGGGTGCTTCAGCATCCGATCAAAACGACGTTGCCGCCTGCCCTCGTCGTTCTGTTGGCAAATCAGGCGCTACACCAGCTCGGGCAGAATCGCGGTGAAGACCAGTACGACATCTCCAACATTCACGTCGGCGACAGAAGCTATGGCACAAGCCTGCTGCGCGAGTCTGTTGCGCGAAATCTCTTCCGGCCGGCCATCGGGTACGCACAAGCGAAGCTACGCGGTGAGAGTGACGCCCGCGCGATGGATGAAGCCGCCCGCGGAGCTACGGCCGGCGCTGGCGGATTGCTTTCGATGCTGCGCCCGGACCTGAGTGGTTTCGTTGCGCTGGCCACAAATCGCCAAGGGCTTTTCACTGGCAAAGAAATTGTTAGCCGCGAAGATTACGACATGCCCGGTCGAATCCTTCCTTCGCGCGCGATCGAAAAGCAAGCGGTGTTCGCCGTGCGGAAGGCCATCCCCGCGCTGGACCGTCTCCTCGATAGCAGCGAAGAGATGGACTGGCGTTCGTTTGCTGGCGGCAATCTTGGCGTGCCGAATTATCGCGATGACGCCGAAAAGCGCCTCATCCGAAATGCAGGCGAAGCGGATCGCGTCCACCAGGTGATCTCCCGCCTAGCCAAGAGCGATCCGAAAGAGGCGCGCGAGTTCGTCAAAGACCCCGACAATGCAGCGTTCGCGCTTTTCCATCACGATTTGCAGCAGATGCAGAGCACGCTGCGGCGGATGGACCAGGCGAAAGAGGCCATCAAAAACAGCGGCCTTCCGGACGCCGACAAACAGAAGCGGCTGGAGACCATCGAGAACTCGCGGCGGAATCTGCTGCAACATGCCGACTGGCTCAATAACACGCTCTTCGAGCGGCGCGAGCGAGGCAAACCATCTGGCCGGACCTTCGCTCCCGGGTTCCTCGGACGGTTGGGACGCTCGCTCAGCCCAGAAGTGCCACAGCGGTGAGCCGTTGGGATGCGACAATTCGTCGTACTGTAGCATTCCGCCGAATTCAAACCATGGGCCGAAACCATCGCAAGTCACACAGCGAGTGAGAGATACGCTGGACTTAGACGCGAGAGCGGCTTTGATTTCTTGCGGGCGCGCGAGTGAGGCGGAGCGGTAGAGCTCGCGGATTCAACGACTTAGAATTTTTGATTTCTTGATTTTACGACGACCTTTTCAATAGGGTAGGGCAACGACTTAAGTCCCACACCCTCAAGCAGTTCGCTTTTTTGATTCGTCATTTTTTCAATTCTTTCAAACCGGTGCGGCAATCACTATCGGAGCGGGAAACGCCCGCAAATCGTTCCATTGCCTAAGGTTGGGGAATGACGTACAAACAACGAAGTGCCGTCCTCGGCCAGGTCGGCCCATTAGGCGGGGTTTCAACGGAGGAGTAGCATCCGGTTTCACCGCCCGCTGGAGCTGACTTCCACGTACGAAGCCCCGCTCTGTTCCGCTTCTCTGAAGCCCATGCCCGAAGACACCGCAGGCCTGACTGATCCGCAGCAGATCCGGGTCGAGATGATCAAGCTGCGCGTTCTTCGGAAGAGGCGCATCGACCCAGAAAAAGGCTGCTGGATCTGGACAGGCACAGCCATCAAGGGCGCCGGAATAATCAAGCTCGGCCGGACGCGAGTTTTGGTGCATCGATTGGCAATCGCGCTTTGGAGAGGGATCGTCCTTAAGCCAACTCAGTTGGCCGTCCGAACATGCGGGACGGAGCGCTGTTTCCATCCCGATCACCGCGAAATTCAAACCAAAGCCGAAGTGCGGCGCAGGGCATTCCTGAAGTCTGCGACCGAAGCAGACGAGCAAAAGTCTTAGCCGGAGGAGAGCGATGGGATTATCAGCAGCGTCGGCCGCGATCGTGAATCTGTTTGCCGCGCCGAGTGAGTCGCCTAACTCCGAGCAAAGGGAACAAACTCATTCCGGGCTCGCAGATGATCCCAAAGCTGCGCTCAGGCGCCGCGTGAAAGAAGAGGCGCGTAGCTTGTTTCAGCTCGTGGGGCAAAGCGGGGAAACCGCACGCAGCATCCGAGAGCAGATTTACATCCAGCCACACATCGCGCGGGATCTATTCAGGTTTGTCGAAGACCATCCCGACGAAGGGTGTTGGATCTTGGGTGCGATAGAGTTTCGCAACCGAGTGCTGCGGGAATTCGACGCGCTCGCTAGTTCGGCAGAACACGCTGAGCGGATCGCCGCAGCGGAAGAAGAGGCAACACGCCGCACAGCCGCCGAAATCCCAGTGCTGCCGGTACTTCACGAACTCGTCGTGGAGAGCGTTTGTTAGTGGACTTTTTTTGAATGCTCGGAGGGTGGTGGCCATTCCGAATGTAGGTGTATCCGAACCGGCCGTGGATCGTCCGGCTGATCAAGTCTTACGATTGAAAGAGTTAGAGAGATCGCAGATTCGCCCTCATCTAGCTGTCCGCCAAAGCCGAACTTGGAGAGCGGTGCAATGTGGAAACGCGGGGCGGCGAAATCCCATTTCAACTCTGACTGCTGCGGATACACAATCTCCAAGCCTTCCTTATCGATGGACGTGATAAGGCCGGTGAAAGAGAAAACCGTGTGTGGGAACGAAAGGTTGACTCGGATGGGAATGGATCTAGCTTTCAGTTTCATGAGGGCCGAGATCGCTTGTTCAGCAGATGAGATTTTGTTCATAGCGTTTGTGCGGGACCATGGGTTCCAAAGAGCCGTTCAGCTCGCGGCCATTCACGATTTACGGTGCATGCGGCCGCTTCATGCCTTGCTCGCGGCAGCTCCCAAAGGAAAACGATCCGGCTTGACGGGCAGGAAGGGCAATCGGTAGGATGCAGACACCAAGAGCCTCCCGGCTCAATCAAACACGTTCTCCCGGGGCGATTGCCGCAAGCAGTCGCCCTTCTCATTTCCGAACGGGATTCTATCTCACCGAAACCCGTTAAAGTACCTTGCATCGGCGCAACAGCGAGACTTTTTGAATGGTTTACCCGATTGCTTCGGTAACTGGAATCGGAAAACAGTTACTCCCGTGCAAGACGACTGGATGGGAGAACTGGCATTTGTACACTACCGGCGCGTTCCTGAAGAGCACTACCCGGGCGTGCCGACACGGGCGGAGTTCTCCCATCTGAGCTTAGCCGAGCGGCAGGGATGGATTGAGGCCGCGAAGGCTGTTGCGGAAGATGCGGCCATTTCTGATGTTCCAAAAGCAGCACCTTTTGGAAAGCCGAAAAGCCCCGCTAGGTCCCCATTGAATCAGTCGGCTGCAGCCGCGTGCGAAGAGCGGTTTCTGGAAAGCTCCTGGTGAGCGCGGTACGCGGTTCCGACTCCAACTCCGAGCTGCTTCGCTATCGCGGGCCAGGACACGCCTTCTGCGCGCAATGTGGCTATTCTGCGAGCATCCACGAAAACATGCGGCCGACCGATCCGCTTCCCCTTGGCCCTCGCGTTCCGTAGCCCTGCCTTCACTCGCTCCACGATCAGACTCCGCTCGAGCTCTGCCACTGCACCCAGGACGGTGAACACCATCTTTCCCGCCGGCGTCGATGTGTCTACAGATTCGCTGAGGCTCACGAAATGGATGCCGAGCGCTTGGAACGTTTCGAGCGCGCGGAGAAGGTGAGAGACGGACCGCGCGAATCTATCGAACTTCCAGACCACAACACAATCAAAGCGGCGCCGGTGCGCGTCCGTCATAAGCCTGTCGAGTTCTGGCCGCTTCTCCTTGCTGCCAGAGATCCCGACGTCCACGTATTCGGACGCAAGCTGCCATCCTCGCCGTTCGATATACTCCCGGACCTCCCGCGTCTGCATTGTCGGGTCCTGGCCGTTGTTTGCCGTGCTGACGCGTGCGTACACCGCGACTCTCATGTGTCGCCTCCAATTGCGAAATTCCTCACTCAACACTGCGACCCGTTGTTAAGCCGAACCGCTCGTCGAGCAAGGCTCAGAATTTATTTTTTCTCCGCAAGTATTTTGTCGCGCTCTTTCTTAAGCGCAGCCGAAATCGCTTCAGACCGCCGATTCCCCATCCCAACCTCGCGGACGTAATCCCGAGTCAAACCTAGCTGCTTGGCGACACGCTCAAAAAGCTCTCGTTCGCTCTTGGAGCTGCGCTCGAACCTGCAATGATGAATGCCGTCTTTGAGCGCGTTTTGCGGCAAGAGTCGCTCTCGCCATAGGCGGCCGCGCGCGGGCCGGGCAGTCTCTTCTTTGATCTGCTCGCCGATGATCTGCTTGAGCCTTCCCAGAGTGTTGGAGTAGCAGCGGCAGCACATCCCGTTTCCGCCGTGGATGCGCTCCATCGTTTCGCAGATCAGACAGCCGAAGCGTTCAAAGAACACGCTCCACTTTCGCTGCTCCGAAACGGTCTGCAATCGCTTCAACTCGTAGGCGACCCGCCTACTGCGAAAGAACGGCTCGAATAGGAACTCCTCTCGCTGCGCGACCATTTGCGCTGCCATTTCTGCCGCGAGCCTCATCAGTTGGGCTTTGTCAGTGGGCTCACGGAGGAGCTCTTGCGGGGACGGCAATACTTCCATTCGCATCGTCTTACTCATTTTGTCCTCCATGGGGGTGGCACTTTCCGATGGTTTCGCGGAGGTGGAGCGTCGAAACGTGCGTGTATATGGTTGTCGTGGAGATCGATTCGTGGCCAAGAAGGGTTTGAATCAGGCGGAGATCCACTCCGCGTTCCAACAGGTGACTGGCACAAGAATGTCGCAGCATGTGCGGGTGGACGTGGTAATTGAGGCCTGCACGACGCGCCGCGGCGTCGAGGATGGAGCGGATGGTGTGCGCGTCAATGGCTTTCTCTCTCCTCGCGCGTGGTGACAGTGGATTCTTTGCGAGATGGCGATTGAGTGCTTCCTCAGCCTTTTCCCTGGTCGCCAGCTCATAATCCCCAAGCCTGACGCTGCGCATAACGCGCTTGCTGTCCGCCCCATCCTCGCGCCAGAAGCCGCGCCAGGTTCCCCATTTATCGCGGGACACGCCGCCGAATTGGACGGTAGGTTCAGCGACGAACGCGAAACCTTTCGTCCTGCCCTCCAGATAGGTGCGGAGACTTTCCGCAGCTCGGCCGGTCAACGGGACCATTCGTTGCTTGTCGCCCTTACCGGTGACTCTCGCGATTCTGGCGTCGAGGTCGAGATTCTCGACGAGCAGTCCCGTGATCTCGGAAATGCGGCAGCCCGTCGCGTACATCACTTCCAGGATGGTGTTGTCCCGCAGAGTTTTTGCTGCGGCGATGAGCCTGTCTACATCGCTGACGCTCATAACGTGCGGCAGTTTTCTGACAATTTTTCGGTTTGCGACAAGGCGGACCGGCGAATCCCTAACCTCATCGGTTCTCGTCAGGAATTGATAGAACGAGGCGAGAGCGTACTTTCGTTGGGACAATGTTTGGCTGCTCATCCCTTGGGCGTGCAGCCAGTGCAGCCACTCGCGGATATCTTTGTGAGTGACCTGTCGCACGTCCAGGCCGAGAGTGAATTTGAGAAAATCTTGGATGGCGATCTGGTAGGCCAGGATGGTGTGTTCAGATCGGCCTGCGACGCGCAGATCCTTCACAAACTCTGTGAGGTGAGCAGCGTTCTCTTCCTCGCACTGCATCTTGCGTCCTTCGCGCAGTTTTCCAGTCGGCATTTCACACTCCTCTCAGTTGGTCCAGACCTTCGCTGCACCGGGTTCATCGCTGCCAGGCTGCAACGGCGTCAAATCAGTGATTGCAGTCGTGTAGTTCAGCAGGGACACCAAGCGGCGCCCTCGCTCCTGCAGCTCCTTCACGTACGGCGCGTAATGGGCTTCTACAACCACAGCGCTGATCCCAAGCAACTTCGCCACGTCGTACAGCGAGGCGCCGGTTTCGAGCAGTCGCACAGCGAATGTGTCCCGGAATCGGTGAGCATGCCCGCCTACAACGCCGCACGCCTTCCAAAGTCTTCTGAGGTGCTTGTCGAGGCTGACGATCGGCTGGCCGCTCTCCGTGGAGAACAAATACGGCGATCGCCCCTGCGCAGCGTTTTGCGCGGCGCCGGCCGCCCCGAGCGCCTCCCGTAGTTCCGAATGAATCGGCAGGCGCAAGTCGGTGTTGTTCTTCCGCGCACGTAGGGCTAAGCAGGCTCCGTCCGCATCGGTTTTCTTTAGGTTGATCACATCGCCGATGCGCAAACCGGTATGCAGAAACATCAGCACGACCGCTCGCAGGTAGGCCTTGTCGGTCAGGTACGGCGCCGTGAGCATCACCGTGATTTCTTCCGGTGAGAACGGCTGCGTTCTGCCGGCAACGGCGTTGCGGTTCTTCATTGATCTAATCGGGCTCTTGAGCAGGTATTCGCGCTCAACAGCAAACGAGAAAATGCGGTGCAGCACGCGGAGATATGCCCGCACGCCGCCGTCCGTCATCGTTCGCTTTCTCGATGGGTGAAGTTCTTGCCGGCGGGATTCGATAAACGCGGTTATCTCGGCGGGTGTCACGTCGCAGAGGAACCTGACTCCACGCTTTTGAAGAAAGCCGCTGAGTTTGTCCAAAATGAAGGTGTAGTACTTCAGAGTGCTGCGCCGGACCTGGCTCGAAACTGCTTGCTCGAATTCTTCCGCGAACTCGGGCCACATCCGCTCTGTCAGGCGCCCGCCACTCAAAATGTCCAGTTCAATGCGTCTGGCTAAGACCGTCGCGATTGACCGATCACGAGTGCGCAAGCTGCGGGATTGTTGGCGCCCATCGAACGAGTTGCGAATCCACCATACGCTTCCACGTTTGAAGAGTCGGACCATGGATTAGCCGCTGACCTGCTGATCGCCCGGTTCTCCAAGCGCGAACAGCCGTTCTAGCTCGGCTATTTCCTGTGGCTCGCGGATTTTGTCATTCCACTTGCCGTAACCACGGCGGTCTTCGCGACTAGGCATCATCTCCACGTCTGGACCGCTTCCGTGGGTGTGCTTCCAGACGGCGTATTTCAAAGAACACACGATCATGCTATGGATTTCGCGGTGCGTTACGAGACGGCCGCCAATCTCAACCTGGCCCATCGCCGTCAATGCTTCGGCGAGCTCAACTGGCAGACGCATTCGGATAACGCGCGTAGGGATTTTCTCGGCCATAAATGATTCTCCGGTGACCCGCGTTCCTCATCGGCGCCGCGGCGGGTGCGAAAGTGCGGCGGACGCCAGCAAGCCGGGAATGGCCATGCTGGCGTTTCGGAGCTACGTGATCTTGAGGCTGACAGTGCGGTTGGGCTTAGTGCTGGATAGAACCTTCTCGCAGTACGGCTCACCTTTCCCGTTTCCAAAGAGACGGTCGCCAAGTCGCTCCGCGATTTCTCGCCAAGCGACGTTGCGCCGCAAGGACTCCCTCAGCGAAGCCGCGTGATCGCCTGCCTCAATGGCGCAGCCTGATTCCAGGCGCGTCTTGATGGACTGCTCTGCGGTTTCGACTTGGGTTTCGAGCTGCGCGAGACGCCCACGCAGAGACAAGAGCGTGGTCAGCTCTAACTGTGTGATGGTCTGTGGTGCGGGGAATGGGACGACGACGAGTTTAGAGTGCGTGAGAACTTCTGATACATTCTGACTAGTTGCCATGGGAGTTTACCCTCCTGTGGGAATTAGGGCTGCCGGGTAGTTTCTAGCTACGCGGTGGCCCGTTTTGTTTCTCTATCGCTTCGGTTTCGGTTTTCGGCCTCTCCCTTTGCGATAGTTTTCCTGCTTGTACTTCCGAACCCTCTCCACGTCGCCCTCGTTCCAAACTCGAATTTCCTGCCCAACCTGCTTCACTCGCCGAGGCTCTTTAACCTTCCCATCCAGCAGCCAGCGAATCAGAGTGGCTTTATGAACTGCGAGTTTTTCTGCAACCTGCGCCGTCGAGTAGTTCGGCATTACACTACCCCTATACGCATATTTCCTTGACGTGTCAAGAGAAATCTGCGACACTCACAACCTGTTTAGCGAAAGGTGGTATAATACCAAGTGTCGATAAAGCGCCTGAGTCGAACGGAGGCGGCCGGCCTGGTTAGGAAGTGCCTCGAAAGCGGTCGCAGAGTCATCCCAGGCGGCCATTTCCGAGACGAACTGGCCAAAGAAGGACTGACGCTGCCGGATGCGCTCCATGTGCTTAGGACGGGCCGAATCTACGATGAGCCAGAGGAAGACATCAAGACCGGGGAGTGGAAGTACCGAATTGAGGGGAGAGAAGTAGACGGCCGGGTGCTGAAAATCGTGTTTTGCTTCAAAGACTTCGACGAAATCGACACGGCGTATCTGATCACCGTGTTTTCCCATCGGTGAGAGAGAGGAAAGGACCATGAGAAAGCAACTATGCAGCAACTGCGGAGCGGAGGCCCGAATTGTGAAGGGCGACTACGAGTTCAAGGAATCCGGTCTCCGCGATGTAACCCTGCTCGACATAAACCTCGTCAAGTGCGGAAAGTGCGGGAACGTCGATCCCATCCTCTCGGGCGTAGATGATGTGCTGGATCTGCTCGCCGTTGCCGTGCTGCAAAAGCAGTACCGCCTAGAAGGTGCAGAGCTGCGATTCCTCCGAAAGCACGTTGGGTTAAACCAAGAGGAATTCAGCAAACTGATGCGCATAGACAAAACTACGCTCTCAAAATGGGAAAACGACGAAGACCCGATCGGCATTCGGAGCGACCTGCTAGCACGCACTGTCGTGATCTCGCGCGACAAACACCTAGAAAAGCGAGCCGCCGCCCACATCCAAGCCTTCCTAAAGGCTGCGGACCAGCAGAAGCGCGTCCGCGTTGAAGTGGACACCGAGAAGCTCGAATACGAGTACGCGTGAAGAGCCACAGTCTGAACGAAGGCTGCTATGCCGCGACGTGAAATCTACCGACAGGATCCCGCTAGATGGCGAAATGCGGAGAGTGCTCGCCGGCGCCGCAAGCAGCCACATGTGTCAGAGGCCGAACTGTAACGCCTCCGATTAGGGGAGAACCGGCTGGAGGCTTTGACCTATGGCCACGAAAAAAAGTGCGTATGCCTGAACTGCGGTTTGATTTGTGACAACCTCAGTCGCCATCCCAGTGCTTGCGCCGAGAAAAAGCAGTCGTCTGAAGAATATCGAGAGATGTGGGGCTTCAACCGATCAAGCCCGCTGGCCTCCGCGAAGTGGCAGGAACACGCATCGCTTAGCAAGAAAAATAGCGAGAAGTTTCGGCGAGCTCAGAAACAGAATTGGGGCAGGACATCGAAAGCGTTCGCGACTCAACGGGCGAACAGATCCGCGCATCCTATCCGGCGCGGCCTGAGGCTGGAAGCGAAACTGCGCCGCCACGGCCGCGGTCTGACTCGCCGCCTTCGCAGGCCCGAGGTTACGGATGAACAAATCGAGAAAATCCTAGCCCTGAACCTGCCGATCGCAGAGAGTGCGCGACGAGCCGGTTTGTCTCCGACGGCCTTCTATCGCCGTGCTCAGAGACGACACGGGTGGACCGCGAAGGATGCGAAAGCTAAGCGCGCGCTCATCACGAAATATATTTTCAAACTGCGCCCGTGGCTCCGGGCCGGTGAGCAGGTCCCTACTGTCCAAGCGATCATTCAGCGACACATGATTGGGTTGCGCAGTGGTGCCGACGAACTCTTTCAAGAGTTCCGCCCGTTTCTCTCCCATCTCGAAGCAGAACTGAACGACAAGCCTAGCTTGGTTCAAGAATTGGTTTCGCGCCGCGACAGCGCCGCTGTCATTACACTGGCGAGTTTTATTTTCAAACGCGCCCGCGCCAGGAAGGTCGGAGCCCCTAAGAAGTCAAAGCCTGAGTATTTGGTCTTTGGCGAATCCGTAGCGACGATGCTCCCCCGGTTCCGCAAGGCTTTCGATTTGCTCGTCAAGTCGAAGAGGGAGAACCCTTCAAGCAGCCAGCACTGGACAGCACAGCTAAGAGGATCTGGGTTTACGGACCGAGAGATTTCGGCAATCCTGGCGAGCCGCAAAGCCGAAGCCGCTGCAATTCGGTGGATCTGCGACAAGGAAGGTAAGACGCTCAAGACCGGCCAAAACGATTACAGTCTTTTCCTTCGCCACCAAACCAAGCAGATCACGAAGTAGCCCCCCCGCGGACGGACTTCCCGGAGAGGAATTATTCGGGAAGTTCAACTTCCCGAACTTCCCGAAAACCATGCATTTCAGATTGTTGGGACGCGCCTTCCAGTTAAGGCTTTACTCGGGCATGGTGCGCAGCGCAGCGCTTTGCCGGCGGAAATGTGGGCGGAACCGGCAACGCCGCGCTGCGCGGCTCAGATCGCGCGGTCGGGTTCGGCGAATTCAGCAGGGCGGAAGAAAGAAGGGAGCTTTGTTACATGCTAAACGTGTAGGGGAATGCCGCCAATCAAGTGGATCCGATCTAGGACGCGCGCGCGGACAAGCACACGAAATCTTACAGAGACTCGGCAGGGCCGGTGATCGCGGCTGCTTGAACACAGAACTTTGGGATATATGCCATGCGGTTAACTCCCGCATCGCGGATCTTCGTAAGTGTGGCCACCAGATCACGGCCGCCTGCGAAGGTCGTGGGATGTGGCGCTATCGACTCATCGAGCCAACGCCATCACCGGCGCCGCCGCCGGATCCACATAAACCGACAACGCTGCCGCTCTTTGGCGGGGCGCGCGAATGACCGGCGCCGAGTACTGGGTCAGGGACTATTCCAAGGCAAACAGTTCTGCGCGGACTCTCATGTTTGCCCTCGCACGGTTCGCGAAAGGATGCGTCGTGGTTTCCACCGCTCTAAACTTGCAGCGAGAGGCTCGAATCTCGCGACCGCAACTGTATCGCTGCCTCGCATGGCTCGAGGAGCTTCGCGAAATCGAACGCTTGACCAAGCATGGTGAAAACAAACGGTTTAGACGTTACCACCTCGTCGGATTCTGCGAGTCTCCGAGTCTCACGCAGAAATGCTCCATAAGTTACAGAAAACAAAGCCGAGTCTCTGACCTAAGAACACCGAGTCTCCGAGTCTCAAGTCTCCTGCCGTTTCCACGGACGGCTGTATCGCAAGAGGAGTGCGAAGAATGCCGAGGGTCGGGATATCGGGATTTCACGATCGTGACACATGACGGCCAGACGCAGAAGGTCGCGATTCCGTGTGCCCATGAAATTGCGGCGATCGCTGGCCGATGGAAACCGGCTGAGACCTGGCAAGACCAATTTCTCCGCCCCGTTTTGCCGTGCTTTTCCGACGAGCGCGGAGCCGAGCAATTGACGCTAGCGGGATTTCACGAACGGTTGAGAAGGGAGGAAATCAGGCGGCAACAGGAGAAAATTCTACAGGACCATCCCGCCACTACGACGGAGCAGCTCGAACCTGCGCTGCCAACAAACCTGATCGTGATGAGGCAGAAGACAGCATGAACCTGTACGCGCTGCGCCCGAAGATCCGAGAGGCCGTCTACCTGTGGCTCTTTTTGAGCACACACGTGGCGGACACGGGCGAGCAATGGCTGCTCGTTGCGAACGGGAACGGAATCAGCGATGAGGAGCTGGCTATGCGATTAGAGATACCTGCCGCGACGGCTCGGATTTGGAGGCTGAAGCTCGAGGCGGTCGGCGCTATTCGGACCGCACCGGTCAGCGCGCGTACTCGGCGCTTCGAGCTTTTCAACTTTGCGGCGCAACCAGCGGAAGAAAAGCCGAAGGGCGGGCTCGTGAACTGATGCCTTTCCAAAATCCCGGCGAGAAGACGGGCTGGAAGTTGTTGGAAACAGAGCAACGCGCGACAAAGGTTTGACCGCATTTTAACGGAGTGATTCTGGAAGGATGAAGAGAGAGGCAGCAGATAGGTGAGCGGAAAAGCTAACGGGCTGGCGGCAATGGAGACGCCGATCGCGGCGCCCGAATTCGCCGTGCGCCACTACTCGCCGGCAGAGATCGCGGAGTTGTGGAGCCTGAGCGTGGACAGCGTCCGAAAGATTTTTGAGAACGAGCCTGGTGTCCTCGTGCTCGGAAATCCAGAGCCCCGTCGAGGGAAGAGAAGCTACACGACGCTGCGAATCCCGGAGCACGTTGCCCAGCGAGTTCACCGAAGACTGTCAAAGGTGTAGACTCCCCGCCATGCTGACGACTTATCGACGACATCGAAAAGATTGTGAGCACCGCGACGAGGGAAGAAAGTACCGTCGCTGCCGCTGCCCGATCTGGGTCGACGGCTTCCTCGACGGACACGAGATCCGCAAAACACTAGACACCCGTGATTGGGAACAAGCGCAGGACATGATTCGCGAGTGGGAGGCAGCCGGTGAACTGCCAGCCGGCGACGGCCGCGAGCCGGTCACGATTGAACGGGCCAAGAAGGAGTTCCTCGCGGATGGTGACGCGCGCAAGCTAAGAAACTCGACGCTTGACCGCTATCGTATTCTTTTTCGGCAACTCGATTCATTCGCGGTGAAAGAAGGCATCCGCTTTCTGAAAGAGCTCGACACTCCGACGCTGAACAGATTTCGTGCTTCGTGGAAGGGCGATAGTGGCTTAGCTCACTTGAAAAAGCTCGAGAGGCTACGCAGCTTTTTCAAATTCACACAGGCTAACGGCTACCTTAAGCAGAACCCCGCAGCGGCGATCCGCAACCCTAAGATCCGGCCGAATCCGACTCTGCCTTTTTCCCAAGAGGAGATGCTGGCACTCCTGACGGAGGCAGCGAAGAAAATAGATGAGGTGCGCCCTGAGGCGAAGAATCGCTGGCGGCGTGCGCGGGCGTTGCTGCTGTTCTTGCGCTACACCGGATTGCGAATCTCTGACGCGGTGGGCTGCGCGGCGGACCGGCTGCAGGGCGGCAAGCTGTTTCTGTATACGCAGAAAACTGGGCAGCACGTTTACTGTCCGCTGCCGGCGTTCGTGTTGACCGAACTCGAAGCTGTGCCCAAGGTCAGTGAGAGATATTGGTTTTGGACAGGACAGGGAAGCGTAGAGACGGCGCGCAAAAAATGGAGCGAAGCGCTGGCTGATTTGTTCGGCCTCGCGAAGGTGAAGGATGGTCACGCGCACCGCTTCCGTGACACGTTCGCGGTGGAGCTGCTGAAGGCGGGCACTCCGATCGAGCGCGTTTCAATTTTTCTCGGGCACTCAAGCGTGCGCATCACCGAGAAGCATTACAACCCGTGGAACCGTGCGCGTCAGGAGCAAGCCGAGGCAGACGTCACGCGCTCATGGGCGACTGATCCCCTAGTGCTCCTCGAGACGAAGGGGACGCCAGAGGTACACGGAAAGCCAACGCGTGCGAACTGATTGAAATTAAACGAGAAGGAATGGCGGGGACGACGGGACTCGAACCCGCGGCCTCTGCCGTGACAGGGCAGCGCTGTGATGTAACTGATTGATATCAAACGGTGTCGGCGGACATCTTTTGATACCACATGGTACCGGATGTCACTTCTTATCGTCCCCTTATTGTACCCAGATTTGGCCGAGTTACTGAATTTCTCAGGCCCCGTCTCAGAATAACTTTCGGGTTGCCCACCACCGGAAGGTGGCCAGACCAGTCAACACTAGCGCGTTTGTCGGTACTAACCCGACCGGCGAACCGATTACTTCCGGGTTGCCCGTAATCCAGGCCCAATCCCAAGGAGCAGCCGGGTGGGCGTCAAAACCTCGCATTCACACCCCAGTGTCCTCATGAAAAGTGAGTCGGGTCAGGTGCAGCCCTCTCAAGGCTTACCTCTCCGTCCACAATTCACCGATACGCAATGACCAGGCGATCGAGACCGATCTCCGGAGGGGCGAGCTCAACTCGCGCGAAGCCGGCACTTTTCGAAATGCTTTCGAGCTCGGCGAAAGT
>Ga0209526_10000719_pt1 | contig 21765 bp, 17 predicted proteins | sample JacPinW_OM2H0_M1_FD_188566 | JGI IMG/M metagenome (GOLD analysis project Ga0209526, IMG submission 188566) | Forest soil microbial communities from Algoma, Ontario, Canada - Jack Pine, Ontario site 1_JW_OM2H0_M1 (SPAdes) (version 2) | ecosystem: Environmental > Terrestrial > Soil > Boreal... | reverse complement strand
GCGCCTTCCTCCGCCAACTCTGCCAGCGCGGCAGCCAGCCCCGTTCGCGAAGTCCGTGCCGCAAGCCACGCGCTCTCTTCCGCTCCCAGCGCGTCATTGAACGGGAATGCATCCGAGCCGTACATCATCTTGTCCGGATACAGAGTCAGCAACTGCTTCATCACCATCTTGAATTGCGACGGATATAACATCTCCGACTGAAACGAAGTGTCGAGATACACATTCTTCACCGCCGTCAGCAGCGCTGCTTCCCGCTCGTACGGCCACCCTCCGTGTATCAGCACGAAGGTCACATTCTTGTACCGCGCATCCCGCACCACATTTTCCAGGTTCAACACATTCCCTTGCCGCAAGCTGAAGTAATCCCCGATGCCTACGCAGGTGTGAAAATGTATGGGCAGATGCAACTTGCCGGATTGATCCACAATCACGCGGAACACGTAATCCTGAAACAACCGGTACTCTTCCGGCGTCGGCACGCCGCCAGCCCGATACTTGTTGTAGAGCGCCTCCGCCTTTTCCCGCGGTGGATCGCTGAAATGTAGTGTGCGGAAATACGCCGCTTCGAACTTGATCGCCACGCCCCCGCGCTTCTGGTTATCTGCCATCATCCGCCGGATGAAATCCTCATAACCCGCCAAGTCAGCCGGTAATCCTTCTACGCCTTCTTGCTTTTTCCAGCGGCCGAGCATTTTTTCTTGCAGCGGCACATACACGCCCATGTCCGGCGTCCGCCCCGCCTCACCGGTGTTGTCGAACGGGTAGAAGAAGGCATCCCCGAAAAATACCCAGTGGAATCTCTTGGTATCGAGATACGCAGGCATCATTGCGCGATTCGCCAGGCAGATCTCCACGTTCAATTTGTCCAGAATTCCGTCCCAATAAGCCGTTCCGCCTGCCGCCTCTGCCGCTTTCTTTTTCTCCGCCAGCCACTTGGCATGCTCGGGCTTAAAATCGTCATACGGATACCCGAACAGCGCCTTCGCCCCAGCCACGAATTCCGGATTGTCGTCTCGCAGTCGCAGCGTTGCGCTCTCGTCCGGCGGCGAAGCCATCGCGTCTACATCGCTGTCATCGGAATATCCCGGATGCGCGTGGTTGTCATAAATAGGAATCTTGTCGATCTCCTTCAGCAACCGCTCGTACGTCTTCTTGACATCGCCCGCTGGATACGGTTGCGCTTGTCCCGCCGCCTGGTACGCAGCCGAACCGCAGATCGCCACCGCCAAAGCAACGGGCAAGAAATCTCTACTCAGCAATTCGCACCGCCTACATTTCCGTCTACCATTGCTGCTCCTGAAGCTCCGAGGATGTTCGTCTGGTTTAGCGCGCTACCGCGGTTCGCCATTTCGCGGATACCCGCTCAATCCTGCGCAGCGCTTCTTCCAAATGCTCCGTCGCGCTCACCAGGGAAAATCGCAAATAGCTTTTCCCCTCGGCCCCGAACGCCGCCCCGGCAATTCCGGCCACGCCCGCCTCTTCGAGCAGCAGCTTCTGCACTGTTTCCGCGTTCCTTCCTGTCTCTTCAATATTCACCCACGCGTAAAATGCGCCATCCGGCGTCAAGCAGCGAAATCCGGGTATGCGGTTCAGCTTTTCCACAAAAATGTCCCGCCGCTTCCGATATTCTTCCACCATCTTCGGCACCGCGTTCGTCGAATCCGTTAGCGCCTCAATCGCCGCCACTTGCGAAAATTCCGCTGTGCACGTAAACGTGTTCAGCACCAACATGTCCAGGGCATCAATCACTCTCTTCTGTGCCACCGCATACCCCAGCCGCCAGCCGGTCATCGCAAACGACTTCGAAAATCCATCGATAATGACCGTCCGCTCGGCCATCCCAGGCAGCGCCCAAATCGATTTGTACTCGCCCTGAAACAAAATCCGCGCGTAAATCTCGTCCGCGATCACCCACAAATCATGCTTTTTCGCTAGTTCCGTAATCGCCGCCAGATTCGCTTCCGTAAAAACTGTCCCGGTAGGATTATTCGGCGAATTGAAAATCAGGACCCGTGTTTTCGGCGTGATCTTACTTCGAATCTCCTCGATGTCCGGCTGGAACTCGTTCTTCTCTCGCAGTGCATACGGCACCGCTCTGGCTTCCAGTCCGCGCGTGAACGACGGATAGATCGGGAAGCCCGGATCCGGGTACAACACCTCATCCCCCGGCTCAATCAGCGCCATCATCGCGAGTGACAGCGCCATCTTGCATCCCGGTGCCACCAGCACCTGCTCCATCTCGATGTCCAGCCGCCGCGTTCTTTTCAAATACTCCGCGATCGCCGTCCGCAACCCAGGAATTCCCCGGGTCGCAACGTAACGGTCCCGCCCGGTGGCAACCGCCTCTTGCACAGCCTTCACCACCGGCGGCGCGGCATGAAAGTCCGGCTCTCCCAGCTCCAGGTGAATGATCGATTTGCCTTCTTTTTCAAGTTCCTTAGCGCGCGAAAATACCGCCAGCGCCCCTTCGCCCGTTAATTGGGAAACACGCGTTGCAATTTTTGGCATAGCCGGAAAATGATACCACCCTTCATTGGGAAAATTCCTTGCCGCTTCACGGGCAAAAAAAGGCGCAGCCTTCGCTGCGCCTTTTTTCCATTCCTATCTGGACTGCTTTCTTGCTAGAACCAAGCCCGCAGCGAAAACTGGATTAACCGCGGCGTCCCGGTGGTCGAAAAGATCTGCCCGAACCCAGCGCCCGCTCCAATGTCGGTCAAGGCTGGATTTGCAAAATTGGCGTGATTCCAGATGTTGAAGAAATCTGTCGTGAACCGTAGCCCAACGCGTTCCGTTACCTGAAAATTCTTCAACAAGGAAAAATCCCAGTTTTGCTGGTAGGGTCCGCGATACGTGTTGCGCCCCAGGTTGCCGAAGGCGGTTGCGCAAAAGTTTGGATTAAAGCTTGGATTGTTGACCGGGGCACACGTAGTAGCCGGGTTCGCGGGATCGAAAGGATACACAAACGGCGCATGCTGAAAATTCGCCAAGTTGACATAGCCGTTTAAACGCTGATGAATATCTCCGTGCGTATAGCCGCTGCCAATGGTTGCACCGGCCGCAAGGCTCGCGGTAACCGGTGGCGTGTCTCCCGGGCTGATGAAAGCCGATCCTGCTTGGGCATCAAATATAGAGAAGGGTGTTCCTGATTGCACAATCGTGATTCCGCTGATCGACCATCCGCCCAGTGCAGCGTGAACGAACCCTTTGGAATTTGCGAAGAACGGAAGGTTGTATAGGTAGCTCACCGCTAGACGGTGAGGCCGGTCGAAATCGGAGAGTCCGCGGGAATTCTTTAGATCTGACTCGTCATTAAATGCGGTATTCAGCGCGGTGTTACCGGTCGAGGTCGCATCGGTTGACTTCGACCATGTGTAGGCGGCCTGAAAGTACCCCTGGCCCCACCGCCGTGAAAGTGTTGTCTGCAGCGAGTGATAATGCGAGTATGCGGCGTTATCAAAAATCTGAAATCCACCGTACCCGTTAATCGCAGGAATCGGCGTTCTCAGAGGCGCGTTATTAAATGTGTTGGTGGTGATTTGATGGGGCACCCCATTTATATCGGTAATGGTGATGGGATTTTGCAGGCTGGCAGACTTCGCTGTCAGGTCTGTGCGCGTTTCCCGCAGATGGGTCGCGTGCGTTCCCACATAGCCCACTTCGAGTACCCACTGTTTGCCGAGGTCACGCTGGATGGTGAGGTTCCATTGCTGCGTGCTTGGGGTGACAAAATGCCGAGGCACTGCCAGCACAAACAGATTTGTAGTCGGAATGACTCCGGGACTTCCCGAGGCACAACCGAAATTGCCTCCCTGGTTCGGATCTCCGCCGACAAAGCCTTGAAACACTGCAAGGCAGGGAATGAAGGTCGGGTCCAACACCCCGGCGACAGGCAGTCCGTTATTGGGGCAACCCGGCGCGGGATTTTGCGAAAAATACGTACGGAAGCACCCCGGCGTTGACGCGCCGAAAGTAATTGGCAGGAACGGGGCTTGAAAGGAAAGCTGATCGGCAGTGCCTACATCTTCCCGCACGTAATAGATTCCGTATCCTGCGCGGAGTGTGGTTGTATGATGCCCGCCTAAATCGTACGCCAGACCTATACGCGGGGCGAGTCCTGTCGCATATGCATTTTTGAACGTCGTGTCGCTCCCGCTGCCTCTCAACCCTGCGACATTCAAAGTGTTCGCGCATCCACCGTACACCATGGGATACAGATTCTGCGCTGCCAGATGCTCATCGATGTTCCCGATGTGGCAGAGGTTATCGCTGAATGCGCCATTGATGTCTGTGCGCAAACCGAGATTCAACGTCAGATTGCGCGTCACTTTCCAGTCGTCCTGTGCAAAGAACCCGTATATATTGGCGCGGTATTCGTGATTGTAAACGCCACCGCCGCCAAAACTTCCCACGCTTCTGCCGATGAGGAAGTTCTGCCAGTCCGAGAAACCGTCAGGCGTCGCACCAAGAAAAATTTGTCCGTTAAACGTCTGCGGGAATTTCTTGTCCAGGCTGACGTGCGTATATTCGCCTCCGAAACGAAAGACATGTGCGCCTTTCACCCAGCTTAGATTCTCCACAAAGTTCAAATTGTTCTGAATCTGGAATTGGTCCGCCGGAGGCGTCGGCCCGATCTGAAATCCGGAAACACCGAAGGTAAATTTGTAGATGGACCGCGTGATGTTGTTGGTCGGGCGATCGATACCCAAGTCGGCCGCTGTCACGGGAGGAACGTTGAGCAAGCTGTAATCCATCCGCACAAATCCAAAACGGAAGTCGTTCACAAGTGTCGGGCTGAACAAATGCGTTTCGTTGATACTAAAAAACCGCGCTCGCACCGGAATATCAAACGGAAAATCCAGATCTGTCGCGCTGATGCTGCTCGCCAGCGTGCCGCCGAGCGACGCCTGTAATCCGCCTGCCCCAAATGGCAGCAGCGTCTCTGAATTCGAGAAGAAGAATCGAACGCCGACTTTGTCGAGGTTTGCGTTGAAGTCACGATCCCAGTTGGCCGTGAACTGGTCGTCTGTGTATTTACCCGGCTTGCCAATGATCAGTTGGCCGGGTTGCCCGGGTGCGCCGGTAGCCGAGGGAATCAGGAAGCCGCCAGGATCGTTGAACTGGTTGCTCTTGAAGTTGAGAAGAGCAACCACCACGGGATCGAGACTGGTGACGCCAGCAGGGAGTCCTTTCGGAAAGAACGTCGATATCAAGGAAGTTTCTGAGCGACCGGCCGCGTTGTCCGGTATCACCGGAAATCCTGGATTGTTGATCTGCGTTCCCGGCGAGAGCGCGCTTCGCTGTCTTGATCCTTGGTAATTTAGGAAGAAATAGCCGAACGACTCTTTGACTACCGGTCCGCCGAGGCTTGCACCAAATATGTTCTGTTTTACCGGTGGCCGTGATTGCCCGTTTGCGTTGTGAAAATATTCGTTCGCATTCAGTTTGTCGTTTCGGAAAAATTCGTATGCGTCGCCGTGGAATTCCCGCGTCCCGCTCTTCAGCACGGCGTTCACGTTTCCGCCGCCGTTACGCCCCTGGCTCGCGTCGTAGAGCGACGTTTGCACTTTGAACTCCTGGATCACGTCTGGATTGGGCAGCGGAACGTAATAGTTTTGCGCTACGTTGTAATCGGTCGCGCTGATTCCTTCGATCAGGTAGTTGTTGTTGTCTTCGCGTTGGCCGTTCACGAAGATCTTTGTGGTCCCGCGTCCAAGCTCTGCCGAGGCGTTCAGTTGGCTCTGTGCTCCGGTGCTCAACGTCAACAGCTGTTGGTAGTTCTGCGACGCCAGTGGGAGATCGCGTATCGTCTCTGTTCCGATGGACTGCCCGGTTGTCGCGTTGGTCGTCTCGACGCTCGCCACCTGCGCCGAAATCTCCACCTTTTCGCTCACCGTTCCCGGCTTCAGCGGGATCGTCACTCTGGTCGTTTCCGTTACCCGGACATTGATGCCCAGTGCCTTCGCTTCGCTGAATCCGGACTTATTCACCACCAGGTAGTATGTTCCCGGCGGCAGCAGTGTCGCTTCAAACGTCCCGTCCGGCCCGGTGTTCAGTTTCCGCACCAACTCTTCCGTGGAGGTCCGGATGATTTGCACTTCCGCCTCCGCCACAGAACCGCCGGTCACGTCCAGCACCGTTCCGCTGATCGCACCTGTAGCCCCGCCCTGTCCAAGCGCCGCCGGTACCGCGATAAAAGTTAGAATTGCGAAAAATAGAATGAATGCCGTGCCTAAAACAGACTTCTGCATATCGACACCCCCAATTAGAATCCACAGTGCTCGCGCGACGGATCCCAGATTTTTGGTCTTCCAGGTGGGAGAATGCCTCTAAACTCTGCCCACTACGGGACAATCGCTCCTTTAGGAGCGATTTAACGCGCAAGCCCAACCCCGGCCATCACGCTAACTGCTAACCCTACTGCTGTCAAGAACTTGCCAATCAAAATTTCTTATGAATGGCATGCATCACGCTAATGCACAAGACTGCAGTCTCCTTTGGAGATGCCCCAAGTAATAAAACGCCTATAGCCTAATTATTCATCAACTAGCCATTTCTCTAACGCAACCCCAGGATTTGCGCTATCGTCTAACTAGTAGCCGCCGCGCGGACCGAGGTTTCCATGAAACGTCTTTTTTTGTACGTGTCTTTCGCTCTGCTGCTCATCGCGCTCGCTCTGCCTTCCCTGGCTCTCGCCGACACATCTCACATTCGCATTGTCCGCCTGAGTCTGGTTCAAGGCGACGTCCGTTTCGCCCACTCCTTCCATAAGGATCCCATGGCCGATTCCTCCGCTGTCTGGGAAGTCGCTCCTCTCAATCTTCCGATCCGTCAGGGCTATGCCCTCGCTACGGACGAGGGCCGCGCCCAAGTCGAATTCGAGAGCGGCGCAATGGCCTTTCTGAACGCTCATTCCGTCCTCGAGTTTTATGACCTCTCCTTGGAAGACGGCTCCCGCATCACGCGGCTCGTTCTTCGGCAGGGTTCCGGCACCTTCTATGTCAATCCTGCTGCCGGAGAGTATTTCAGCGTTACCGGCGGCGATTTCACCGTCGAAGCAAATGGCCGCGCAACGTTTCGCCTCGACAACTTCGATGATGGCAGTACAGTTCAGGTGGAAAAGGGTCGCGTCTCCGCCCTACGTGCGGACAAGCCCACTTCTATCGAGAAGGGCCAGTCCTACACCATCCACGCCTCCGACCCCGGCAAACCGGAAGTGGGCCGTCTGCTGGACAACGACGATTTCGACTCTTGGGTCTCCGGCCGCATCGACAGCGTTGTGACCGCTACCAACTACTCTTCTCAGTATGTGAATTCCCCCACCTACACCTCCGGCTTCAGTGACCTCTATACCTACGGCTCTTGGTATCCGGTGGGTGGCTACGGCAATTGCTGGCGGCCCTTCGGTGCCGCATTCGGCTGGTCACCTTTTACATTTGGAAACTGGTATCTAGATCCCACCTTTGGCTGGTCCTTTATCGGCTCTGCACCTTGGGGCTGGCTGCCGTATCATTACGGCGGTTGGATATTCTCTCCTGCCTACGGTTGGGTGTGGGCGCCCTCAGGCTTCGGCTATGGCCGCCCTGTAACGTATCGCCCTGTCACCGCAGTCTGGGTCCGCTCCGGCTCGACGCTCGGTTTCGTTCCTGCCCATCCGGCGGACGTACACGGTAAAACGCCGCTCAATCTTGGCCAGGGTATTTACACCACGCAAACCCGCGGCACCATGACACCTGTCACCCCAACAGCGGGTGAAAAGTGGTCGGTGGTCAAGCATGCGCCGGCTACTGCTGTTTCCGGCACTGCACTTGCCGCTGCGACATCTCCGGCCCGCGTCGTTCGAACGTTGCCGGCGACCGTTGCGAATAATCGGTCGCAATCAATCAGCGCTGGTACCTCGATCGTTTACGATCCTTCCTCCCACCGCTTCGTCAATTCGAATACTACGTCCGCAGGCCCCGCGACATTGTCGAGGTCCCAGGCGGCCACGGTTGCCGCAAGGCCCAATTTCTCCAACTCCGCCACTGTCAGTTCGCCAACTGCAGCAAGAGGAACCGCGGTTATGCCCGTGGCCCCTCGCAACGTCGCTCCTCGCAGCGTCGCTCCCTATCGCCCGGCGATGACTCCGCCCGCGGCACGCACATCTGCGACCGGTTCCGCTTCGTCGCACTCCTCCGGAGGAGCGACCTGGGGCGGCGGCCAATCATCAGGTGCCTCCGCCAGTGCGTCGCACTCTGCTCCGTCCGCCGGCTCGCACTCTTCCGGTGGCGGTGGCGGTGGCGGCTCGCACCGCTAGCTTCTGTACGTACCCCGGCCCTTCACCGTTTCGCAAATTTCGCGAAATCGCTGCGGCCATTCATGGGCACTTCAATTGGAATCGGATTTTACTGCTCCAGCAGGAACTGTAGTTCTCTTACAACGGCCGCGAAGGCTTCCCTTTGAACCTCATCGCCTTCAACGATTGCGGATCATAGTAGACAGTGATCTTGTCGCCGTACTGATAGCCGCCCTTGTCGATGATCCCCTGCATCTTCGACGCCGCTTGCTCGCTCAAGGAGAAGGTCTGGATGGCCATGTCGTTCCCCTTGGCCTTCACCGTCACCTGCGCCGGATTCGCGTGCATCACGAAACCTTCAAACTTCACCAGCCCCGTTGGCTTCGGCTTAACCGCATTCACGATAATGGGAATCGCCGTGTCCGCAATAATCGGTGCAAGCGTCACCGGATCCTGCGCCACGGCTTTGGGCACACGCATACCAGCGGCAATGAATATCGCTATGCCGCCCGTCGCCGCAATTTGCAGGAGCTTTTTCATTCGATATCGTCCGTTGCAATCCTCAGCGATTTCAAAAATCGCACATCCTGTGGCGTCATCGTCAATCTCGCCACGGTCCTTTTCTCTGCGTCCTGTTCCAATGATTCCTGATCCACCTGGATTCGCAAGGATTCCAGGAATCGGCGGTCTTGGGTGGTCATTCGCGGCCCGTCGGTGTTCGAACCGTCCCGCTTCGCCAGTCCGATCGTCGCATCCAGCTTCAGCACAATGTCGTAGCCGTGTGCCCGTACTCCGGCAATTGCTCCCGTGATTCTGTCGGATTCCGACACCGTGTCGTTGATCGCGTGGCCCAATTCGCGCAACAAGTTCTTCAGGTGATCGTCAAGTTGCAAGGGTGGCTCCCTGGTACTCCTAAGCTGATTCTAGGACTACACTAAGTTCGATACAAGCGGCTCTTGGTTCGTTGTCCTCAATCCATCCACAAGGTCGCACCTGTACTTTCGGACGGCCCCGTTCGATTTCCATTTTGCGCTAAACTACTTATATGGCTTCCGCGGTTTCCGTTTCACGCCAAGAGCAGCCTCGCGGTTTTGCGCGTCTCTGGCGTGTCCTCAAACAGTTATTCCATGAACTCGTCGGCGCTGCCTTCGCCGTTCTGGCGTTCGGCTGGCTCAGTTCCGCTTTCCGCGCCTATACCCGCGATCTCGCTCACTGGCTCGTTGCTGTTTCCATCGGTGTCGCTATTCTCTTTCTCGCCTTTTCCTTTACTTCCTTTCGCCGCGCGCGCATGTTGTAATTCCGCACAGTTCTGGCTCCTAAATACTAACTATGCCTGACAAAAAATCCCAGCCCGGCGCTCCTCCCCAACGCAAGCCGCGTTTCACCACGATCTCCGGGCTGCCCGTCGAGCGTCTCTACACTCCATCCTCACTCCCTTCCTCGGATGCGGAATCCTCTCTCGGGTTTCCCGGCGAATTTCCCTACACCCGCGGCATTTATCCCACCATGTATCGCGGCCGTCTCTGGACCATGCGCCAATACGCGGGATTCGGCAGCGCCGTCGAGTCCAATCAACGCTATCGTTACCTTCTCAGCAAAGGCCAGAAGGGTCTCTCGGTTGCTTTCGATCTTCCCACGCAAATCGGCATGGACTCCGATCACCCTCTCGCCCTCGGCGAAGTAGGCAAAGTCGGCGTAGCCATCGATTCCCTCGAAGATATGGAAACTCTCTTCGATCAAATCCCTCTCGAGAGCGTTTCCACCTCCATGACCATCAACGCTACAGCCGCCATCCTTCTCTGCCTGTACGTTGCTGTCGCAAAAAAACAGGGAGCCGATCTCTCCAAACTTTCCGGCACCATTCAGAACGACATCCTCAAGGAATACATCGCGCGTGGCACCTACATTTATCCCGTGCGCCCCGCGATGCGCATCGTCACCGACATTTTCGCCTGGTGCCGCGACGCTCTTCCCAAGTGGAACACCATCTCTATCTCCGGTTATCACATCCGCGAAGCCGGTTCCACCGCCGTTCAGGAGATCGCCTTCACTCTCGCCGACGGCATCGCCTACGTTCAGGCCGCCCTCGACGCCGGCCTCGCCGTCGACGAGTTCGCTCCGCAGCTCTCCTTCTTCTTCAACGCCCACAGCGACCTCCTCGAAGAAATCGCCAAGTTTCGCGCCGCTCGCCGGCTCTGGGCCAAAATTATGCGAGAGCGTTTTGCCGCAAAGGATCCCCGCTCCCTTCTGCTCCGCTTCCACGCGCAAACCGCCGGCTCTTCGCTCACCGCGCAGCAGCCCGAAAACAATATTGTCCGCGTGGCCATCCAGGCACTCGCTGCGGTTCTCGGTGGCTGCCAATCGCTACACACCAATTCCATGGACGAGGCCCTCGCCCTTCCCACCGAGGAATCCGCGCTCATCGCGTTGCGTACCCAACAGATCATCGCCGCAGAAACCGGCGCTGCCAACACCAGCGATCCGGTCGGCGGCTCCTACGCCATTGAATCCCTCACCAACGAAATCGAAGCCCGCGCCGAAGACTATCTTTCCAAAATTGACGCTCTCGGCGGCATGCTCAAGGCCATCGAATCCGGCTTTGTGCAATCCGAAATCCAGCGCGCTGCCTACGACTTCCAGCGCGCCATCGAACAGAAGGAACAGATCGTCGTCGGGGTTAACGAATTCGTCGCCGAAGAAAATCGCCAGATTCCCACGCTACGTATCGACGCCGAAATCGAGAGCACCCAAATTGCCCGCCTGAATGCGCTCCGCGCCAAACGTGACTCCGGCAAAGTTCAGTCCGCTCTCGCCGAACTACAGCGCCGCGCCCGCTCCACGGAAAATCTTCTCCCCGCCGTCCTCGGTGCCGTCGAATCCTATGCAACCGTCGGCGAAATCTCCGACGCCCTCCGCCAAATCTTCGGCGAATACCACGAATCCGTCGTCATCTAGCCACTTCTTGTCCTAAAGCAACGCAATGCCAAAAACGCAGCGCAAATCAGTCGAAATGGAAAAGAAAATAGCCTCTCGCGGTTTAGCGTTGGAGGTCTTTAGGAAGCGAGTAAAAACCGTATCGGACGCTGCAGAGTTTATAGACTCAGTCGGTTTTTGCGTTCTCTTCCCCGTGAAAAACGTACCGCTTCCATCGCTCTATTATGCCGTCTCTCACCGCACGAGCGCTCGATGGGACAAATTCGCCCAACTCATTTGGGCGTGGAAAGACGAACTTCCGAAGAAACGCCGCGCCTTTTACGGCAAATTCTTTAAGGGTCGCGGCACATTTCTGTCCCTGCAATCCCTGGAGTATCTGCTCGCCACTCATGAATCTGCCATCCCCGCAGATCGCGCCGAAGATTTCTATGACGCTGGCCGCATCTCCCGCGATGCGCTCGAAATCTGGCAAGCCCTGGCCCGGCACGGTCCCCTTCCCACCCTGGAACTTCGCCACGCCTGCAAGATGGAAACGCAGCCGGGCAACAAGCGCTTCAAGAAAGCCATGCTCGAACTCCAGGCCCTCCTCATCGTCACCCACTCCGGCGCCCGGCAGGAAACCGACTCCTGGGCCTCCAATCGCTTCGCTCTCGTCAGCCGCGCGTTTCCAAAACAAGCGGCCGAAGCGCGAATCCTCTCCCCGGAAACCGCGCGGGCGGCCCTCGCCGCAAAATATCGCAGCCTTTATCCTTCCACCGCTCCTGCTCAATTCGCCCGTCTTTTTGGCTGGACAAAAGCACAAGCTCTCTCCGCGCTCGAGCTATAGTATTCTTCCTCTCCGGAAAATAACGTGAAACTGATTCTCGCTTCCGCTTCTCCTCGCCGCGCTGAAATTCTGCGCAACGCCGGCATTTCTTTTTCTGTGCTCAGCTCCGCCATCGACGAAACGCCCACGTCCAGCGAATCGCCTAACGACCTAGTCCTCCGCCTCGCCAACGCCAAAGCCGAACTCGTCGCCGCCCGTGCGATCGGCCCGGCCATCGTTATCGCCGCGGACACCGTGGTCGTCCTCAATGGCAAAATCCTGGGCAAGCCGCGCTCCACAGACGACGCGCGCCGCATGCTCGAACAACTCTCCGGCCGCACGCACTCGGTCCTCACAGGCGTTTCTCTTATCCGCCTCCCGGACGCCGTCCATCTCGAATTCGTTGAGTCCACGCTCGTTCATTTCAATCCCCTCGCCGATGACGAAATTTCCGCCTATCTCTCCACCGACGAGCCTTACGACAAAGCCGGCGCCTACGCCATACAGAGTCGCGCCGCCCGCTTCATCCCGCGTATCGAGGGTTGTTACTTCAACGTCGTCGGCCTCCCCGTCGCTCGTCTGGTATCGAACCTCCACGAACTCGGCTGGTCGAACGACTCAGCTAGACTCTCCCTGTAACTCACCGCTTAGCACCTGTCATCGCCCTTGCCCCGAGCTTCGCAACCAGACCAGGCCACTTCCTGGAACGTCCTTGAGCTTCTTTCCCGGCTTTTTCTCCGCGAACACACCCCAACAATTTGGTCGTCGCACAAAAACAAAAAAGCCCCGATTTTGACGGGGCTTTTTGAAACTCTCTTATCTGTAAGGTTCTTTACTTCTTCTCTTCCGCAGGTTTCTCCGGAGTCTGTGCCGGTGGTGCAGGTGGCGTCTGCGACGCACCGCTTATTCCGTCTTTGAAGCTGCGAATACCTTCGCCTAGCCCCTTCATCACTTCCGGAATGCGTCTTCCGCCAAAAAAGATCAGTACGATGGCCAGCACCACAAGCCAATGAAAAATACTAAATTCGCCCATAAACAGCCTCCACGCTATCCTGCTCGTCCGCTCTCCGTCACGCTAGCGCGTCGCGCCAGCTCCGGCAAGTCCCCTTTTACAGACGGCCCACACTATTAAAGGATAACACGGGCGTCCCCTGCCCGGCGCGTCAGGCGTTGCCTATCCAGATATTCCAACAGTGGAATCGCATATTTTCTGGTAATGCCCGTCAATTCCTTAAACGTAGGCACCGCGATTCGCTCGCCCTTCGCCTTCTTGTATTCCTTCAGCAGCCCTCCTAGCCGTTCCAGTGCCGCGTGGTGAAAAATCAGTTCCGGGCTCACCCGTACCAACACCTTCTCGCGCAGCAGAATCTGCAAAATCTTTTCCGCCCGCGCTTTCTCGATCGCCAGTTGCTTTAGCACCTCGTTCACCGACGGTACCGTCAGCCCGGCCTTCGCAAAAGCGGACTCGATCTGTTGCTGCGCCCGCGCTTCTTCCGCCGAAAGGGCAATTTCCGACCCCGCCTTCTTCACGATCTCGCCTTGTGCCGACAGCTTCTTGGCTTCCAGCAATTCCTGCAGCGCCGCGCGAAACGCCTCCACCCTGGTCCGCTTTCCCAGGCTTGCTCTCAGCTCTTCCCGCGCAATTCCGGGCAGCAACGGATTGTCCTTATGAAAACGCTCCACGCGTTCCGACAGCTTTTTCTGAATTTCCCGAAAAAATCCCGCCGGCAACAAAATCAGCGGCTCCGTCGAAATTATCCGTAGACTCTTTTCGGCAGCCAGCTTCTCTGCCGCCGCGCGCACTTCCTCCGCCAGCCACCCGGTCCGCGCTGTGATTTCATCCGCCGTAACCCCCAAAATGCTTCGCTCCACCATTGCCTGCAAAACCTCTTCACGTGAACCGCTCTCCAGCTTCTCGAGAAACGCTGCTCTTCCCGTATCCTTCTTGGCCGCGTGTCGCGCCAGCGGATCCAGCACCTCCCCACCGCCAATGGTGACCACCGGAGAAAATTGTCGCACGATAAACCGGTCTCCGCGCACCGCCACAATCTCTTCCCGCAATCTCAGTTGCGCCAGCGTGTCTCCGCCAGGTGCCAACTCTTTGCCTTCGAAAAAAATCACTTCCCCAATCGTCTCCGAAGTCCCGGCATGAAAATGCACCCGCAAGCGTGGCTTCAGCGGCGCCGCCGTTGCCAGCAGTTCTAATCGCACGTCAATCCGCTTTGTCGTCCGCAATCTTCCCGGCGCAACAATCGACATTCCGCGTTGTACTGCGGTGTGCTCCACCCCGCTCAAATTTACTGCGGTCCGTTGGCCAGCTTCCGCGCGCTCCACCGTTTTTCCACCCGTCTGCACCCCGCGCACGCGCAACATCTTCTTCAAGGGCAGCAGCTCCACCTCGTCGCCCACACCAACGCCACCCGAAATCAACGTCCCGGTAACCACCGTCCCAAATCCCTTCACCGCAAACGACCTGTCAATCGGCAACCTCATATACCGCGCCGTATCTTTCTCCTCTACCTGCTCCGCCGCCCCCAGCAGCGCGCCCCTCAATTCGTCAAGCCCCGCGCCATTTTTTGCGCTAACCGCGATGATCGGTGCGCCCTCAAGGAATGACCCTTTCACGTACTCCTCAACTTCCAGTCCGACAAGCTGTCGCGAGTCGTCATCCGCCGAGTCGCTCTTGGTAATCGCAATCACCCCGCATTTCACTCCCAACAGCCGGCAAATTTCGAAATGCTCTCGCGTCTGCGGCCGTATTCCTTCATCCGCTGCAATCACCAGCAGCACCAAATCAATGCCGGACGCTCCGGCCAGCATATTTTTCACGAATCGCTCATGACCCGGCACATCCACAAACCCGAGGCACACACCATTCTCTTCCAGAAACGCGAACCCAAGATCAATGGTGATCCCGCGCCGTTTTTCTTCTTCCAGCCGGTCCGGATGCGTTCCCGTCAACGCTTCAATGAGTGTGGATTTTCCGTGATCGATGTGCCCTGCGGTCCCAACAATGATGCTCTTCAATGGATTGCCGATCTGACAGCTGTTTCGGGAAATTCTGCTCTATCCCGCCCGCAACGTGGTCTCACCATCTCACTTCCAAAGCTGCTTCTCGCCTTGCGTGCGAGCGAAGGGCTAAACGTTCTCACTACTTTTCCTTTTTAACTTTTTGAAGTCTGAGGCTTGAACTTGCTTTTCCTAGCCCTTCGCGCCGGCAATTTCCTCCACGATCTCCTGCGCCGCCGCCCGCGGGTCCACTGCCGCTAGGATCGGCCTTCCTACCACAATAAAATCCGCTCCCGCTCGAATCGCCTCTCTGGGAGTCGCCGTGCGCGCTTGGTCATCCACTTTCCCTTCCGTGTTCTTGGCCTTCGGCCGCACTCCGGGCGTTACGATAAGAAAATCTCGCCCGCATGCTTTGCGGATGCCCTTCGCTTCCTGCACCGAAGCCACTACCCCGTCTACTCCCGCCTTTTGCGCCAGCTTTGCCAGTTTCAGCACGCGTGTCTTGATCGGTCCGCCGATTCCCACTTCCCGAATTGCTTTTTGGTCCATGCTCGTCAGGATTGTTACTGCAAGCAATCGCGTCCGGTCCGCGCCCATCGGCACACCCGCGCTTACCGCCTGCGCCGCCGCCTTCATCATGCCCGTCCCACCCAGCGCGTGGACATTCACCAATTGCACTTGAGGCAGTGCCGCCGCGCTCAGCACGGCCCCGGCCACCGTATTAGGAATGTCATGAAATTTCAGGTCGAGGAAGATTCCAGGACCGAGTTGCGCTACCTGTCGCACCGCTTCTGGACCGGCCGCCGCAAAAAGCTGGCTGCCGATCTTGAACATGCCTACAAGATCGGAAACCTGCTTCGCGAACTTTAGAGCGACGGAAAGGGAATCAAAATCGAGGGCGACAATTAGGTTACTGCGGGGATGGGCGTCAAAGGTCAAGGGTCGCGTCCGACCCGAAAAGCTTTAGTTCTGGCCTTCGCCGTTTCGGGTATGCTTGGGCGGTAATTGCATCAGTTCCAGCCGCACCTGGCTCACGCCCGAATGAATAAGGCCAATCTTCCGGGCTACGCGATAGGATACATCAATTTCGCGGCCCTCTTGATACGGACCACGGTCATTAATGCGCACTACCTCAAACTTCCCATTTCGGGTATTCACAATACGAACCCAAGACCCGAATGGAAGGCTCGGGTGAGCTGCCGTCAGGCTCTCCGAATTAAAGTATTCTCCGTTGGCCGTCTTTCGGCCCTCAAACTCCGATCCATACCAGCTGGCATTGCCAACCCAGACCTTGATCGGCTTGATAGGGTTACTCAGGTGCGCTACCAACGGTGCTTCCATGACCGGTGCGATCAAAAACATCAGCGGCACCCAACGAATAGCAGCCCAAGTTATGAAGAGTGGTCGTCGCATAGTGTGTTCTTTTAGCTACGAACTATAGAAAAGTGTAGCAAAAATGCTGCATTATGTCAACCAATTTCCACATGAAATGTATCTCTCATCTCATTGATTGAATTGAAGTTAGCTCTGTTTACTGCCCTTGCGAGTCTACTCAATATCACCTCACTGACCCCTGGGTCAGTGAAGCTGCTCGTGCCGACCTGTACTGCAGTCGCACCAACTGTCACATAGTCAAGCACGTCTTCTGCCGTCTCGATTCCCCCCAGCCCGATGATTGGGACGCTAACCGCCTTCCGCACCTCCCATACAAGGCGCAGGGTAATCGGCTTGATCGCCGGCCCAGACAATCCTCCTGTCGCATTGCCAAGCTTGGACTTAGCGGTTCGATAATCGATCGCCATCGCTGGATAGGTGTTCGCCACCGTCAGAGCATCCGCACCCCCGTCAGTCACCACCCGCGCAATAAGTCCAATGTCTGTAACAAGCGGCATCAACTTCACCCACAAGGGCCGCTTTTTGGCCGCTGCCCGCGCCGCCTTCACCACCTCGCCCGCCTGAACCGGGTCGGCACCGAATTGCATGCCCCCCTTTTTTACATTTGGGCAGGAAATATTTAGCTCATAGGCCGCGATCCCTTCGACTTCTTCAAGCCGCTCGATCACCTGAACGTATTCTTCCAGGCAGTACCCAAACACGTTTACGATCACTCGAGTGTTGTATTTTTGCAACAGGGACAGCTTGTCCCGGATAAAAACCTCGACCCCCACGTTCTGCAACCCAACCGCATTCAGCATCCCGGAAGGCGTTTCGCACAGCCGAGGCGGCGGTGCTCCTTCGATTGGCTCCAACGAGATACCCTTCGTAACTACGCCGCCCAGTCGGTCTAAATCCACAAGGTGGGCAAATTCCACTCCATACCCAAACGTTCCGCTCGCCGCGAGGATCGGATTCTCGAGGCGCAACGCCCCTACCTGCACCGCAAGATCTACAGTTTCGCCCACTGCTCGCCCCTGTTCCTGACCAGTCCTGTGGCCCGGCTTTTAGCCCGCCCTCCGCGGCTTGAATTTGCCTTCCGCGTCAGCCAACTTACTTCTTCGCCGTTTTCTGTAAAGCCTCTCCCAGCACCCGCCCGTCTGCCACCGCCAGCGTCACACCGCACAGGGCCGCGAATGTCGGCGCAATATCTGCTGGCGTCACCGCCTCAAAATATTCCCCAGCTTGTATTCCATATCCCATCAGCAGGATCGGTACATGCTGGTCGTAGTAATAAGGTGTTCCGTGACCGGTTCCCGAGTATCGCTTGGATCCCTCCGCCGAACTGTCGGTCAGCCAATACGGCTTCTGCAGCACAAAAAGATCGCCACTCCTTCCCGCAAAATACCCCAGCGAGAAAGCCGTTCGCGATTCCTGCGAGCTAAGGATCCCCGTATTCACATCCTCTGTTTGATAGACAGCCGCCACTCCCGGTATCGTCTGGACCGCGTCCATCACCGCCCGCATGGCCATTGGATCTTGCTTCAACTTCCCATAGGTTCCCGGAGAAAAGTAAATATCGTTGGCAGCGATTCGCGCAACCGCTGGCTTCGCATACTTAAACGTTTCCAGCGCCTTCTCAATCCTCTCCTTCAATTCCGGCAGGCTCAAAATTCCCGCGTCGACCCCAGTCTTCGCAATGTCTGCCGGAATCGGCGCCACGCCATGATCCGCAGTCAACGCCACAACGTAGTTTCCACGGCCTACCTTCTGATCCAGGTGTTTCAGTAATTCCTCTAAATCCTTGTCCAGCCGTATGAGAACATCCTGGATCTCCCAACTCCGCGGTCCGAACGTGTGCCCCACATAATCCACCGACGAGTAGCTCACTCCCAGAAAATCCGTTCCCCCGCTTTTCCCCAATCCCAGCGCATCCACCTCCGCCTCCGCCAGTTGTGTCAACGCTGTATCGGCAAATGGACTCGTTGCCCATTGCTCAAAGAAAGATTGGTCCGGTCCGCCCGTCCCTTCCTTGCCTCTCAAGGAGTGCGGAAATCCCGGCGTCCATCCGGCGGTCTGTGTTGCTCCCAACGCTTTCTCGTCGTACCAATAGGAGCTTGGCGGCAACGAAAGCGCCCAGGTCTTTCCGTAATCCTCACTCGCCGGATGCTTCTTCGCATACTCCTCCACAAACGGCATAGCTCCATACACCGAGGACGTCTCCCAAGCTCCCGTATTCCCGTCTACCCAAGTCACCGAATCTCCCTTATGCCCCGCCATCGTAATAGCGGCTCTCGCTTTTAACGACAGCGTCACCACCCGGCTCGCCCCGCCGGTCTGATATTTCAACTCCTCCGCAAATGCGGGCAATTGCATCCGCACCGCCGAATCCCCGCCTTTCACACTCATTCCCGCGTACCCGATATTTTTCGTGGACGCATCGCTTGTACAGGTCACCATCTTTTGTTCGTCGCGATCCCACCAGGCATTGGCGACCATTCCGTGGCTTTGCGGAAACGCTCCGGTCGAAATCGTCGAATGCCCGACGCATGTTTCCGTCGCAGCATATGGATACGCCGCGGCTCGGAACCACGCGCCTTCCTCCACCAACCGCTTTAACCCGCCGCTCCATTGTCCCCGGAATTTATCCACATAATCCGCCCGCATCTGGTCCACCACAATCAGCACAACCAGTTTCGGCCTGGGCAGAAATGGTTGGGTTTTCGCCGCCGGTCGGTTCGTTCCAGTTGCGGGGTTTCTCGCCTGCCCCCTGGCCCCCACCGCCCAAAGCATCGTCCATCCCGCCACCAATACCGCCGCTTGCTTCCAGGAAATTCCCATGATTCGTCCCCATGTCTATGATGTTATTTCTCATCTCGCCCGCGAAAGTCTATCACGCCCCGCGCATCTCAATTCCTGTGCTGACCTGTGCTAGGATTACGCGACTATGCGCATCATTGAAAAAAGTCAGCTCATGTCCGCCGCCGAAATTGACCGCACCCTGCAACGCCTCGCTCATCAGATCGTCGAAAAAAGTGGCGGGACAAAAAACCTCGCCCTCATCGGCATTCGTCGCCGTGGCGTACCCTTGGCCAAGCGCATCGCGCAGGCCATGCGAGGCATCGATGGGGTCGAAGTGCCCGTCGGCACCCTGGACATCACCCTCTATCGCGACGACCTCTCGAAGGTCGCTCCCCAGGCTGTCCTGCAATCCTCAGACATCTCCTTCGGCGTCGACGCCATGGATCTCGTCCTGGTCGACGACGTCCTCTACACCGGCCGCACCATCCGCGCCGCCATGAACGGCTTGTTCGACCTCGGCCGCCCCAAGCGCGTCTCCCTCTGCGTCCTCATCGATCGCGGTCACCGGGAAATGCCCATCGAAGCCCAATACGTCGGTCGCACCGTTCAGACCACCGACACCGAAATCATCGAAGTCCGCCTTCACGAAATCGACAACGAAGAGCGTGTTGTCCTAGTTGATCGTGTGGATTCTTAAACAAATCCTCTTATCTATTTTTGCGTCCCGGCCGATGTCCACGTAGAATAAGGCCCGGCTGGCGCCGTCGCCTCGGAGCGTCCCCGACCCGCGCCGCTCAAAGATCCGAGTGCAATCGTGAACTATCACTTCCGGGATCTACTTGCCCTCGAGCCGCTCTCCGCGGAAGAAATCACCTTTTACCTTGATCAATCCAAGCCCTTCCAGGAAATCCAGCGCCATCCGCTAAAGAAACTTGCCACCCTTCGCGGCAAGACAATCGCCCTCGCCTTCTTCGAAAATTCCACCCGCACACGCCTCAGCTTCGCCACAGCCGCTTCTCGCCTCGGCGCGGATACCATGAATCTTCAGGCCGAAGCTTCCAGCCTGAAAAAAGGCGAGACCTTGCTCGACACCGCCAACAATCTCAACGCCATGAAGCCAGACTGCTTCGTCATGCGCCACTCCTCCTCCGGCGCCGCCGATTTCGTCGCCCGTCATCTCGAAATTCCAGTCGTCAACGCCGGTGACGGCACCCATGAGCATCCGTCACAGGGCCTTCTCGACGCCCTGACCATTCGAGATCGGAAAGGCTCCCTCGAAAATCTCAATGTCACGATCCTCGGGGACATCGCGCATTCCCGTGTCGCCCGCTCCAACATCCATCTCTTAGGAAAATTCGGCTGCCGTTTCACCCTCTGCGGCCCGGCCATGTGGGTTCCTCGCGAACTCGAAAAAATCGGCCCCTCCGGCACTCCCATCCGCTGCGTCTATCACGTTGAAGAGGCTTTGCGAGACGCGGATGTCATCATCGTCCTGCGGGTCCAGACCGAACGCCTCCTCGAGCCCTCGCTTTCCCACAACGACTACCTACTCCTGTACCAGCTCAACGCCGCCCGCATGAAACTCGCCAAGCCGGATGCGCTTATCCTCCATCCCGGCCCTATCAATCGCGGCACCGAAATCACCCCGGAGGTTGCCGACGGCCCGCAATCCGCCGTCCTCGAACAAGTCACCAACGGCGTCGCTGTCCGCATGGCCATCCTTTATCTCCTCACCACCGGCGTCACCGAAGGTTCGCATCCCGCTCTGGAAGAGAAAATCGATTCAAAATCCTCCGATCCACATTCCAAGGAATCCGCTCATGCTTCTGATTAAGAACGGTCGCGTCCTCGATCCCGCCACAAAGACCGACGCCCCCCGCGATATTCTTCTTGATGGCGAGCGCATCAAGGAAATCGCTCCCGCCGGAAAACTTGCCCAACCCGCCGACTCGGAACTTTTCGACGCCTCGGGCCTCATCATCGCTCCCGGCTTTATCGATATGCACGTCCATCTTCGCGAGCCTGGTCAGGAAAACTCCGAAACCATCGAATCCGGCACACTCGCCGCAGCGCGCGGTGGCTTCACCGTCGTCTGCTGCATGCCCAATACCAAGCCCGTCAACGACAACGCTTCCATCACCCGCTTCATCGTCGACCGCGCCAAAGTCCACGGCCACGTTCATGTCTGGCCTATCGGCGCAGCCAGCGTTGGTAGCAAAGGCGAAAATATCGCCGACATCGCCGCCATGCGCGAAGCAGGCATCGTTGCCGTTTCCGATGACGGCAAACCCATCGCCACCGCAAAACTCGCGCGCCAGGTCATGGATTATTGTCGCTCCCTCGATCTTCCTGTCATCGAGCACGCCGAAGACGTTTCCCTGGCCGCCGGTGCCGTGATGCGCGAAGGCATCTCCTCGACGCGCCTCGGGCTCCCGGGCATGCCCGCTGCTGCCGAATCTGTCTGTGTCGCGCGCGATGTGCAAGTCGCCGAACTAACCGACGCGCGCTTGCACATCGCACATCTTTCGGCAAAAGCCTCTCTCGATCAAGTCCGCTTCGCCAAGCAGCA
>Ga0209526_10000717_pt1 | contig 21775 bp, 14 predicted proteins | sample JacPinW_OM2H0_M1_FD_188566 | JGI IMG/M metagenome (GOLD analysis project Ga0209526, IMG submission 188566) | Forest soil microbial communities from Algoma, Ontario, Canada - Jack Pine, Ontario site 1_JW_OM2H0_M1 (SPAdes) (version 2) | ecosystem: Environmental > Terrestrial > Soil > Boreal... | reverse complement strand
GAGAGTTCGTAGCCCTTCTTGCTAGCCAGGTTCCATTGTTCCACTTCCCGTAGAAGTCGCTGTACGGGGAAATCAGCTTGCTCTTCGACGGTGTCCGGCAACATGATCAGAAACTCGTCTCCGCCCTGACGAAATGCAAGGTCGGCGCCGCGGAAGACAGTCTTCAATATTTTGGCAAACTCGACCAGAACCCTGTCTCCTTCGAGCGCTCCGAACTTCGAACTGATGGCGGGGAGCCCGTTCAAGCTAATCGCCATGAAAGTCAGACCGCTGCCCAGGCGGTTGCAGCGCGCGACTTCCCGGGGAAGCAACTCATTCATGGCCCGCCGGTTCAAAAGCTGAGTCAGCGGATCAATCAGGGACAGGCTCTCCAACCTCTCGTTCAAAACGAGTTCACGAATGAGGGCGAGGCGGGTGGTATTCAGATTGCGTTTTTGTGCCAGCAGATAAATGTTGAATAACAAAATAAGCGAAATCAGTCCGAAGAAAAGTTGCGGCAGATAAGAGTGTTCAACGTGCACGACACGCTGCGCCCACACCAGGTTCGGCAAAACCAGCGCCAGCAGCCCCGAGGTCAGCACCAGGATGACCAGAATTCCTATTGACCAAAGCTGGAGATCGCGCCCGGAGAGCTGCTTAATCTGTTCCTGGATCTCTTCCGTCCGGGCCAGCACGGAGGGTTGCGTCGTATTGTCTTCACTAGCCTGCGACATTACCCTCCCTGTAGAATACGCAGGTTTCCCTGCTTTAGAACACTCGTCCCCTAGGATTTGTACCGCAATGGAGGCAATGATCGAACCGGAAAAAACCTTGCAAAGTTACGTTCGTAATCCCTTAGAGCGGGGGGAAAACCTCTGCAGGCTACAGAACGCTCTAACGTTGGGTGGAGCAGCGCCCGTTCGAATGGGCTCAGGGCAGGCGTTCAGAGCCGCATTAACGGCGCTATTTTGAATGGCGGCTTCACCGGCAGCGAAAAGATGGAGCAGGACCTCTGTAATAGACGCTTCCAACTGCGCAGCCTCTTAGGCATAATCCACGTTTACAAGCACGTTATGTCCGCTCTCCTTGCGGAAGGTGACTTCTACCCTCTGGCCTACGGGCAGGGCATTCCGCATATCTCCGTCGAACACCAACATATGCGATGAAGTGGCGCCATTGGAAAGGGTCACAATGGATTTGTTTGGTTGGCCTACACCGGATTCATAGAACTGAACACTCTCCACCTTCCCGCGTTGCATGAGCCGGCCGGAAGGCATCAAGATGGCACTTGAATGGCTCTGTTTTGCCGTACTTGTGCCCCGCTTACGCAGCCCGATAATGACATTCAGGCCCATTATGCCCGACATGGCCAGAAGGATCAGAGACATGAACAGTCCGTCCACCGTGGTGACCGAACTGTACATCACGATCCACGCAATTCCCAGCAAAGGAAACAGCGCCAATAGCAGCGAGACGACCAGCATCATGATTTTGTCCGGACAAGTCCGTTGACCGCGAAGCTATGGCCAACAGATTAGCAAAAAAACCGCCTGGCAAGGTAGGTAGGCTACAGATTCAGGCGCACGTATCGCGCCAATCGGCGATTTCCCTCAACCCCTCCGCAGGAGTTTGCTCGAAAAGACGCACCCGATGGCGCGAGTGCTCAAATTCGTGGATATCAGCCCATACTTCGGCCTGCCAGGGTTCATCATGAATTGCCGATTCGCCGCAAGTGGCACAGCGGGTGTGCAGCTTTCGAGTTGTCGCGCGAGCCGGAACAGGAACCGGGCCAGGAGGCAGCTCGACGAAGATGCAGCGTACTTCCTGAATGTCTTCGTTATCGCCAATGATGTGTTCATAACGCAGCAGGTAACCGAAGCCTAACTTTCGGGCTTCCCGTTCCGCCTCGGCACGGGTGTGAAAAGGACCGTACTCGGCCCGCATTTGTTCCGTTGAGTCACAAGCCATCCAAAACGTTTCCTTGTACGCCATCTCCACCTCGCGGGGTCGCACTTGGCTGGGGGACAGCGCCGGATGGTCCTGGGACCACGCCCCACCCTGGGAATAGCAATTGAATTGCCGGCGACGAGCGAATAACTTGTTAGTCCACAATAACCTGGAGGCGATCTGAAAGAGCTCTTCACGGGCGCAGCGCAAGATTTTGCATCCTTTTCCCGTGCCGACCTTGAAGGAAGGAGTCGGATCGGCCCCGTCCATCTCTATCTTGGCTGGCTGGTCTTATGATTGGCGATCAGGATCTGGTGATCAGGCGGGAGCGGTAATGCCCCCTGGCAACACCTCTTTCGGCTGCATGGGGAGTGTTCTTCCTGCCATCGGGCGCCTCCGTGACTGGCAACGTAGATTGCCGGCTCCACACAACTCCCCACGCAGTTTGTCGAAGCCGTCGCGATCGGAAATACCATGAAGCAACTTCTTCGCCAAAGATTCGCCTCCCACCATCGAGATACAAACCCAGTGAATGCCGCATCTTGGTCCAGGGCACAGTGTACGCCTCCAGCCCGGCCCGAAATGGGACAGCCGGTCCCAGAAAGGGCCGCGCCCGGCCTCTGTCTAGGCCTGGCCCCAAGCTACGGAGGGAAATCAGTCCGAGCCTGGCCACCGGAACTGCTCTTTCAACCCGATTCAGGACAGGTTAAGGTCTTAGGGGATAGAGTGATGGATTGGTTCTCCTGCAGGCGTGCATCATGCGTGTGCTGATCGTGGAAGACGAGCCCCGCCTGGCCGAGAACGTTGCCCGCAGTCTGCGGGAGAGTGCCGGGTACGCCGTGGACATAGCTTCCGACGGCCAGGAAGGACTGTTCCTGGCGGAATCGAACGCCTACGACGTTGTGCTGCTAGACCTCATGTTACCCAAGTTGGACGGAATAGAACTGCTTCGTAGAATTCGGCAATCCGGCCAGCACACGCCCGTCCTGGTGCTGACGGCCCGCGAGGACAAAGAATCCGTCGTTGCCCTGCTCAATGCCGGAGCCGACGACTACCTGACCAAGCCCTTCGATCTGGGCGAGCTCCTGGCCCGTACGAAAGCCTTGATCCGTCGCGGCAAAGGTCAGCCATCACCCATCCTGGCCATCGGTGACCTGGAACTGAATACGATCAACCGCACGGTGCAGCGGGGGGGGAGGGCTATCACGCTGACCGCCATGGAGTATCGTGTCCTCGAGTACCTGGCGCACCGCCCGCGCGCGGTGGTGTCAAAGACCGAGCTCCTCGAGCATCTTTACGATTACAACTGGGAAAAATTCAGCAACGTGATCGAAGTATACATCTCCGGTCTGAGGCGTAAGCTCAATGAAGGCTCGTCGCGACAATTGATTCGCACCCTGCGCGGCCAGGGCTACATGCTGCAGGACTGAGTATGCGACGCGACTCCATTCAGCGGCGGCTCATCACTACGGTCGTACTCTCCCAGGCAATCCTCACCGCGGGCCTAGTGATTACGGGCGTATTCGTCACTTACTGGCGTTTGCTTTCTACCCTCGATGCTGCAATGCAAGCGCACGCCATGAGTGTGGCCGCGCTGGTGCGGTACACCGAAGACGCCAGCGGGAATGTTTATTTCGACAACAGCCTGTTGCCCGAGTCCATTGATCCCAATCATCCCGACCAGTTCATGGTCTGGGCTGACCGAACGGGCCTGCTGACTCGATCCGAAGACTGGCCGGACGGGCTCCGATTGCAACCTGGTCCGAACCAGCATTGGAATTTCACCTGGGCCGGCGTGCCCTACCACGCGCTGCAGATGTCGCACGTGCACATCCTGGATCGGGAGGAGGGCAAGTCGTTCCGTCCGCAAACCCTGACCATTGTCTATGCCTCCCCGACCATCCGGATACGGCAGCAAGTGAAAGCAGCTGGAGCATTTATCGCTCTCGTGAGTTTGGTGCTGCTGGGTGCCACCGCATGGCTGGCTTTGTGGAGGATCCGGCGCGGGCTTCTACCCTTACAGATTCTGGCACAGCAAGCGGCCCTGGTCTCGACCCGAAGCTGGCAGCTTCAAGTGCCCAAAGAAGCAGAAGAGATTGATGAGCTGCGTCCCTTGACCGAATCGATGACGCAGATGCTGGCGCGGCTCGAGCATTCCTTCGAACAGCAACGACAGTTTCTAGGCAACGCCGCCCACGAGTTGAAGACCCCGGTGGCAGTGCTTAAGTCTACCCTGCAGTCCTTGCTGCAGCGTTCCCGAAGTTCGGAAGAATATCGCACCGGCTTGCAGGCAGCGCTGCAAGACTTGGATCGGCTGGAGCAACTCCTGCAATGGATGCTGCGGCTGGCGCGGGCCGAGCAGTGGGCACACGAGGCAGGGCGGCATGAACTCGACATAATCGATATCAACGCCACGTGTGAAGAAGCAGTGGAAAGAATTCGAAGTCTGGCGCAATCGCGCGATACTGCCATCCACCTCTCGATGGACGGACCAATTCCCTTCCGCGCCGACCCCGAGGATTTGCAACTGGTGTGGACGAACCTGCTGGAAAATGCCGTCCGCTACAGTCAGAAGGGCACATCGGTTGAGGTAGCCGTCACCCGTGACGGCGAAAGGGCTCGGGTCATTTTCGAGGACCACGGCGCCGGCATTTCCCCCAGCGATCTGCCCCACATTTTCGATCGCTTCTTTCGCGGAGACCCATCTCGAACCCGGGCTACCGGCGGCTTTGGTCTTGGCTTGGCCATCGCCAAAGCCGTGGTGGAAGCGTACGGGGGAAGCATCACCGCTGAGAGCGCCCCCGGTAGAGGTACACGCATGACCGTGGAGCTTCCCGGAGTTCACAAATAGCCAACCGCCTGCGAACAACCCCCTTCAGCTTGTCTTAATCTACCTTTGGTTAGCATTTGCCGTACGTCGCCACCGGGCGCATGGTGAAGCCTATGGCAAATCATCGCAGACGCACACTCGACCAACGGGTGATCTTCGTGTCCACGATCTTGGGCCTGGTCTCGATTGCATTCGCCCGTCACAGTGGCGATGCGATGCAAGCCGAAGCTAACGCGAATCAACTTGTAAGCACTGCTCCTCTGACTTTGACGGTGCAGGACGCAATCGCGCGCGCACGGAAAAATGATCCTGAGTATCGAGCCGCGCTGACCGAATACGGCCTGGCCAAAGAAGACCGCGTGCAGGGTCGTGCTGCCTTGCTGCCAAGCGCGAATTACAGCGCGCAGTTCCTCTACACTCAGGGAAATGGAACGCCCACAGGACGATTTATAGGCGCCAACGGAGTGCACGAATACGTCAGCCAAGGCAATATTCACCAGGACATTTCCCTGCAAGGTCTGGCGGACTATGGGCGCGCGCGCGCGGCCGAAGCGGTCGCGCGGGCCCGCTCCGAGATTGCCGCTCGTGGCCTGATCGTGACCGTGGTGCAGGCTTATTACCACCTCGTTGTGGCCGAGCGGAAGTACGGTACGGCCCAGGGGGCCGCCACTGAGGGCCGGCGCTTTCTCGATATCAGCCAGAAGCTCGAACAAGGCGGCGAGGTCGCGCACTCGGACGTGGTCAAGGCACAGATTCAGTTTGAGCAACAACGGCGCGACCTGCAGGAAACGGAGTTGGAAATGAATCGCAGCCGGCGGGAGCTGGCGGTGCTGGTCTTTCCCGATTTCAACGAGAACTTCAGTGTGGTGGACGATTTGCAAACGCCCGAGCCGCTACCTTCGCTGCCGGAAGTCCAGGTTGCCGCCGCTCGACAGAATCCTGAGCTCCGGGTCGCGATCGGCGCATTACAGGCAGCAAAGCAGGGAGTTGAAGCTGCGTGGGCCGGTTTCTTGCCTTCGCTCAAACTGGATTATTTTTACGGCATTGACGCGAATCACTTCGCCGCGAGCCAGTTCGATCCCCCCTCCCAGCAGACCGTGCGTAATTTAGGATATGCTGCCACGGCCACGCTGCAATTGCCGGTGTGGAACTGGGGAGCGAATCGCAGCAAATTGAAGCAGGCTGATTTGCGACGGGAACAGGCGCGGGCGGAGCTGACATCTACCCAGCGGCAGCTGCTGGCAAAGTTGCGAACATTGTACGGAGAAGCCCAAACCGCCCACGCAGAACTTGATTCCTTGAACCAGTCGGCGGAACTGGCTGCGGAGAGCCTGCGGCTGACCACGTTGCGCTATCAGGATGGAGAAGCCACGGTGCTGGAAGTCGTAGACGCACAAAATACCGCCACTCTGGCGCGCAATGCTTTTAGCGACGGCCAATCCCGATTTCGTGTAGCGTTGGCGAATCTGCAGACGCTGACGGGAAATTTCTGAGATGCCGAACCAGAAAAGATCAGGAACCCATCCGGCTTCGTGCACTTTTTCAGTAGCTTACTGCCGTCTCAGTCCCAGCGAACTCCAGTCATGTTCCTACCCATTGGTAATGTGCGCCGCGGTCGTGGCCCAGTTGCTGGCCCTTGCAGGTTGTGCCCAAGAACAGCCAGTGGAAACGTCCGCAGCAGTAGAAGTGGTTTCGGGCGAAAAAAAGACAATCCAGCATACGGTGGTTGCCGAAGCGGTTCTGTTCCCGTTGCAGCAGGCGACCGTTGCGCCCAAGATCAGCGCCCCGGTCAAGGCGTTTTACATCCAGCGCGGCAGTGCCATACGCCAGGGTCAATTGCGGGCCGTAGTTGAGAATCATGACCTCGCGGCCGCAGCGCAAGAGAACCAGGGCACCGATACCCAGGCACAGGCGGCCTACGAAACAACCACTGCGTCAGACCTGCCGCGGGAAGTCCAGCAAGCCCAACTCGACCTCCAAGCGGCCAAAGAACTATTTACCGCCCCGCAGAAAATCTACGACAGCCGGCAGGAACTGTATCAGCAGGGAGCGATGCCGCGTAAGGAGCTCGACCAGGCAGGGGTATACCTGGCGTGGTATGGATTTTTCCCACCCGCCAGTCTGCATTATTTCTATGGAATCGATGCCCATCAATTTGCAGTGCAGCCTCCGGACGGCACGCAATCTTGGGTATGCGGCGACGGCGTCTCTGCAATTGCCGGTGTGGAATTGGGGAGCGAGCTGCAGCAATGTGAAGCAGGCCAACCTGCGGAGAGACTTAGCGCAGATGGAATTGACTTTACGCAACCTCGTCTGTTAGCCAATCTGCAAGCGTTTTATGACCAGGCGCAAACGGCGCGCCCGCAGCTGGACTCTTGGCATCAGTCCGCAGAAAAGGCGGTGGAGATGGGCTTGACTACGCTGAGATGTCAGTCAGGACAAGCGACTGTGCTCGAGGTAGTGGACGCGCAGAATACACTGACAGCGACGCGTAATGCGTTCAATGATGGGCGAGAGCGAAACAGGGTTGGGATTGCCAATTTGCAGTGACGGGGGCGTTCTGATGAGATTAGTGAGCGGCCACCGTGCCGGTACACGGGAGATCCCACGGCGCCTCGCGCCTTGGCATGATGTCAAACAGAAGCACGCGGTCGTTACCGCCCTGACGATGGCCTTAACTCTGACAGGGTGTCACAAGGCGAGTGAAAAGGAGCCTGAGGTTCCGGTGCAGGTGGTTGCTGTGCAGAAGACCACCTTGCAGCGCACGGTGACGACAGAGGGGATCTTATTTCCCTTGCAGCAGGCAGCCATCATGCCCAAGATAAGCGCTCCAGTGAAGGCCTTCTACGTGAAGCGCGGAGCCAGTGTGCGCAAGGGCCAGTTACTGGCGACGCTGGAGAATCGCGATCTGGCGGCAGCGGCGCAGGATACAAAAGGCACTTACGACCAGGCGCAGGCTACCTACACCACGACCACAGCTGCGGGAATTCCCGAAGAGCTTCAAAAGGCCAGCCTCGATCTCGAGGCGGCCAAAACTTTGCTCGATGCTCAGGAAAAGATTTACAGCAGCCGGCAGGAACTTTTTCAGCAGGGTGCAATGCCACGCAAGGAACTCGATCAGGCCGGAGTCGACCTCACCAATGCGCGCAATCAATACAACATTGCTCAAAAGCATTACGAGGGCTTGATGGCGATCGGCAAGCAACAGGAATTGAAGTCGGCGGCGGGACAGCTCGAATCAGCTAAGGGGAAATACATGGGAGCGCAAGCTCAACTCAGCTATTCCGAGATCCGCAGCCCGATCGACGGCGTTATCACGGACCGGTCACTCTATGCCGGGGAAATGGCTGCTGCCGGAACTCCGCTCCTTACGGTAATGGAAGTCTCGCAAGTGGTCGCGCGGGCCCACATTCCTCAACCGGAAGCCGCTCTGCTTAAGGTTGGCGGCGCAGCGACGATCAGGGCGCCGGGGGAGCAACAGCCAGTGGAAGGTAAAGTCACGGTGGTCAGTCCGGCACTCGATCCCAACAGCACCACGGTTGAGGTTTGGGTGCAGGCGAAGAATCCTAAACAACGCTTGAAGCCGGGCACGAGTGTGCAACTCTCGATGGTGGCGCAAACGGTTCCCGACGCCTTAGTGATCCCGGCTACGGCCCTGCTTACGGGGCAAGATGGAAGTACCCAGGTGATGCAGGTGCATGCTGACAATCACGCCCATCTCAAAGATGTGAAGGTAGGAATCCGGCAGGGTGATCAGATTCAGATCACAGAAGGCATTGACGCCGGAGACCGGATCGTTGCATCCGGCGCCTACGGGCTCCCTGACAACTCCAAAATTAAAGAAGAAGAGAATCCCCAAGATAAATCCGAAGTTAAGTCCACAGAAACAGGCCCCCACGCCAAATGAAAAATGATTCCGGCATGCAAACCGGCGCGAATCCCGAACGGTCCTACTGGTTTTCGCGTCATTCTAAGTCGGTGATCTTTCTGATCCTGACGCTGGCGCTGCTGGGCGGCTATCTGGCTTTTACTATTCCCGTTTCGGTATTTCCAGCTACCAACTTCCCGCGAATTTTGATCGCGGTTGATAACGGAGTCATGCCCACCGATCAAATGATGGTGACTATTACGCGTCTGCTGGAAGAAGGTGTGAATAGCGTTCCCGGGCTGCTCGAGGTGCGCTCGATCACTAGCCGCGGCTCGGCCGAGATCGATCTATTCTTCGACTGGAACGTAGACATGTTCCAGACACTGCAATACGTGAATGCAGCAATTTCGCGCGTGCAACCGGAACTGCCACCGACGGCGACGGTTATAGCGAATCGCCTGACCTTTGCCAGCTTTCCTATCATCGGATATAGCCTCACCTCGGCTACGATTCCCCAGACCCAACTGTGGGAAATGGCAACCTATGACATCAAGCCACGGTTGAACCGTCTTGATGGCGTATCCACGGTGTTAGTGCAAGGCGGGCAGCAGCCGGAGTTTCAAATCACGCCTGATCCCGCGAAGCTGCTGGCCGCAACGGTCACAGTGACCGACATACTCGACACCATGAAGCGCACCAATCTGATCGATTCTCCAGGTCTCTTCGAGCGCAATCATCAACTGGTTTTGGGGCTGGTCAGCGCGCAGGTGCGCAACCCGCAGCAGATCGCTGACATTGTTATTAAGAACACGCCAGGCGGGATTCCGGTGCGAGTTGGAGATGTGGCCACGGTTACTCCGGGTGTTAAGCCGGTGTACACAATTGTGACTGCGAACGGTAAGCCGGCGGTGCTGCTGAACATCAATCGCCAACCCGACAGTAACACTGTGCAGGTGGCGGATGAAGTTCACGCGCAAGTGGCGGAAATTCGCAAGTCGCTCCCACCCGGTATTGAGATTCGGCCGTTTTACGACCAGTCCATTATCGTGAGTGATTCGATCAAGAGTGTGCGGGATGCGATCATACTCGGCCTGATTCTCGCGTCCATCATTTTGGTTATTTTTTTGCGCGACTGGGGGACCTCGGTAGTCGCCGGATTGGTAATCCCGGTCACCATTTCGGTCACGTTTATTGCTCTCAAGCTGATGGGCCAAAGTTTCAATCTGATGACGCTGGGCGGATTAGCCGCCGCGGTGGGTCTAGTTATCGACGATGCCATCGTGGTAGTGGAGAACATTGTTATCCATCGCGACTCCGGGCAGGGCCGACTGCAGGCGATTCATAGCGCGCTACAGGAAATCACGGTTCCGCTGATTGGATCGACAATCACACCGATCGTTGTATTTCTTCCGCTGATTTCGATTACGGGGGTTACCGGCACTTTCTTCCGCGCGCTGGCCGTGACGATGGGAGTGTCGCTTCTGGCGTCGCTAGTACTCGCCCTGACCTGGACGCCGAATCTGAGCCAATATTTCATCCACAAGCGCAAAGGAGCAGAGCCTGAAAGCAGCGAGGCACAATCAGAAGAGGAGTCGATCGAACGATTGCTGGCAGCGGAAGAAGCTTCGCTGGGCGGGTTTTTTCGAAAAATTGTAGATTTCCATGAACGCTGGTTGCGGCGCGCGTTGGGCAAACCTCTGTGGCTCGCGGGCCTCAGCATCATACTGATTGCGGTTTCTTACCTTTGCTATCGGTACTCGGGCTCCGATCTAATGCCGGAAATGGACGAAGGCGGATTCACGTTGGACTATTTCACTCCGGCGGGAACGTCGCTCGCGGAAACGAACCGCATGGTCGTTCATACGGAGCAGATCATCAATTCTATTCCGGAAGTCGAAAGCGCATCGCGGCGGACGGGCTTGGAATTGGGGCTGGCGGCAGTCACCGAGGCCAATCGAGGCGACATTCTGGTCAAATTGAAGAAGGATCGCAGCCGCGCCATCGACGACATAATGGAAGATGTTCGCTCGCAGGTCGCTAGCGAGGAACCAGCTGTGAAAGTGGAGTTCGTGCAGGTCTTGCAGGACATGATTGGCGATTTGACCAGCGCGCCGGAACCGGTCCAGATTAAGTTATTTTCACAGGACGCTACACTGCTGGAGACTTGGGCGCCGAAGGTGGCCGATGCCATTGGCAAAGTACAAGGGGTGGTGGATGTGCTCAATGGACTTGAGAACACCATCAGTGGTCCGGCAGTTACATTTCAGATTAATCCCAGCGTGGCTGCCCGTGCAGGATTCACGCCAGAAGAACTTGCCGTAGACGCTGCGGCAATCGTGGAAGGTGAGCCTGCGGCAACTCCTGTAATCAGCAACGACCGTGCGTACGTTGTTCGGGTGCGATTTCCGGACAGCAATCGGGTTTCCCTTGAGGCCATGAGTAATACTCTGCTCACCAGTAGCACTGGAAAAACCGCGACTCTCGGTTCCCTGGCTACAATTATCGAGCTTCCACCTCAAACCGAGATTCGCCGAGAGAACCTGCAACGGGATGTCTCCGTCACTGCGCGTTTGGAAGGGACAGACCTCGGGACGGCTGTAGCCGCCGTGAAGAAGGTAGTGGACGGGTTGCATCTTCCCTCGAGTGTTCGCGTGGAATATGGTGGCACCTATCAAGAACAGCAAAAGTCATTCCGTGATTTGGCGTTTGTACTGATGTTGGCCATCGTCCTGGTGTTCATCGTCCTGCTCTTCGAATTCCGGTCATTCGCCGCACCGCTGGCAATCTTAGCTTCTGCTCTGCTCTCCACCGCGGGTGTCTTCCTGGCGCTGATCATCACTCGTACCACATTCAACGTTGCTTCCTTCATGGGGATGATCATGGTAATAGGCATTGTAGCGAAGAACGGAATCTTACTGCTGGATGCCGATCAAAAATTCCGCGGACTTGGGCTCGGCGCTGAAGATGCCATGCTGCAAGCCAGCCGTCGGAGACTCCGCCCAATCGTTATGACTGCGCTAGCCACGGTTGCGGGGATGCTGCCGTTAGCATTCGCCCTAGGTGCAGGATCGCAGATGCTGCAGCCACTGGCGATTGCTGTAATCGGCGGCATTATGATTTCGATGGTTCTGTCACTCATAATCACGCCTGCGGTTCACTATTATTTGAGCCACCAAGAAACCAAAGTTAAAGAGCCAACGCCGGTGCAGGCCTAGCGCGGAAGGAAAACTACGAAATTCAGGTCTACGGTTACGGCTGGCCCACCTGGTCACACCACGGTCGATCTGCACCGCAACTTCCCGATGGACGGATACGAAACAGACGATCGTCGGCGTCTATCCGACCCAGCACGCGCAACATGAGACCATTGAGATCACGCATGGCTTTAACGATTGGTTCGAGCGTGTTAGAACAAGGCCCTTCACTGCGCTGCGCGGCTGCCGTTGCCGATCTCAAATGTCCTTAGATGCCGGTTTCGGGCGAAAATATAAAGTCCGAGCGGCCGGGAGATGAAGTTCACCATCGTACTGTGATGCACCGCTGGTACCAAAAATGGAACCCTGCTGCTCCACGCGGACCAGAAGTTCCGCCTGCTCGGGCTTTCCGCCGAAGACGCCATGTTGCAGACCAGCCGTCGACGTCTTCCTCCGATTGTGATGACCGCACTGGCTACGGTTGCCGGAATACTGCCCTTAGCTTTCGCTCAGGGCTGCCGGCTCACAGCTGCTGCAGCCGTTGGTCATTGCAGTGATCGGCGGAATCCTGATCGCGATGGTGCTATCGCTGATCATTACGCCCGCCGTTCGCTCTTACCTAAGTAACCGTCAAGACAAAACGGAAGTAACGCTCCCCGCTCGCAGTGATACCTTCGATGAAGGCGAAGGTGGCATCAGCTGAAGATGGAAATTTTTTGCCGCACAGGCTGGCGGGGGGTGCGTCGGTGCGTGGTCAAAGTGCATAATTTTGCACCCATTGGGGAGATATAATTAATCAGCCGGACCTCGATTCGGACTAGGGGGAGCTTGTCCGGTTTTCCGAGCCTTACGGGGGAAGGAATAAAGGTTTTATTTTACAGTTACTTACGGTCGGTGCTGTCCCCCACAATGCAGCACCTCATCTAACCAGTGAGAACTCGTGTGTATGCTTTCGTGCGACAGTTTGGATTGTGGATTGCATTACAATAGGGTTCCCGGAATCCCTCACCGGCTGGCGGGGTATTCGCTCGCGTGACGCAAACTGCTACCAGCCCGCAACGTAAGCCTCTTCTCGACGAGGCCTCGTTTCAACAACTTCTCGCCGCAGCGTTCGTGCTCCAGGGGCACAATGACGGCTTGCGAGCGAAGGAACTCCACGAAGACTTCGCTAAGAATCTCTCTGCAATTGTAGAAACTCAAAAACTGATTCAAACCCTGCAATTGGATCTCCCAGCCGCTGCCGATCTGGTTGCGGAAAGGGTGCAGAAAATCACCAACGCCTCAGGTGCGGCTATAGGGATCATTGAAAAGGGCCAACTGTTTTATCGTGCCGGCACCGGCAGCGCTGCCATTGACGCCGGGACCCGGGTGGCACCTGATTCTGCGCTATCTGCGGACTGCCTGAGTAAAGGATGCCTCCAGAACTACCCCGATGTTACAGCTGAGTCGCATGCGCGCGCCGACCTTTTCCGCCAACGGGAAGTGAGAGCGTTCGTCGCTGTGCCGGTTTATCACGGGGGTCAGGTTGCAGGAGTGCTCGAGCTGCGTTTTGCCCGCGCCAAAGCCTTTCGCGAAGCCGACCTGCGTTCTGCCGAGCTAATGGCAGGATTGTTGAGCGAAGCCATGGTCACCGCCGCCCGGATGAAATGGAAGGAGGCCCTCGCTTCTGAACGCCAGAGCATGCTGGACGCTCTGGAAAGAATTAAGCCTCAGCTCGAACGCCTGGGCAACGAGTCTCCGACGATCGAGCAAGCGGGGGCGGCCGAGCTAGCAGCGATACCAGCCAAAACACCAGGAGTATCGAAAGGCGACGCTTTCGCGACGCGAAATGCAGACAGCTGCTCCGTCTGCGGCAGTGATTTTGTTGATGAAACCGAATCTTTCTGCGGTATTTGTGGAACAGCCCGCTCGCTAGCTTCCCTGCGTCCCGATGTCCAAAGCAAAATTAATTCTCCGTGGCTCGTCCCGTACGGGCAGGAGAATCCGTCGAATGGAAATTCTCACGTAGATCCAGTACCGGGGAAAAATGCAGCTGCAATGGCCGAGACATTGCCCGCTTCGCTCCAAGAACTCATTGAGCTGTGCGCAACTAAGATAGAGCCGCCTGCCGGTCTTGAAACGGATGATCGGCCGAGGTCTGAACTCCGATTTGCGCAAGCGGCGGTGACTCATCGCGCCGTGGAAGCGCGGCCGGCAGCGCGAGCGCAGCACGATTCGATCCCGGCCCTGGAAGCTGGTTTGGCATCTAGGAGCGAAGCGAATCTACCAGCCGACACCGAGGCAGAGACCAAAGAAGATAGGCTCCGAATTTCCCCCCCCGATCTGGCGCCGCCCTCCGGCAACCTTCAGCCCTACGCGTGGAGTTCCGCAAAGAGAGCTCACCAGTGGCTGGAAACGGTAAAGACCCACCAGCGTCCTAGAGCGGAGTGGCTGGCTCAACAGTGGCAAAGTCGTCGGGCTAATGTTTATCTGGTGATTGCCGCCCTAATCCTTCTGGTTATAGTCTCGGGCTGGGGCATTCGTCCCGCAGCCACTAGGGCGGCGGGAAATGTGCCTTCTGCTCAGAACCGCCGGCACCAGGCTCCTGAGCCTCAGCTGACTGCGTTTGAAAAGCTTCTAGTAAGTCTTGGATTGGCGGAGCCTCCGCCCGCCCCTTCCGATACCGGAAATCCGGAAACCCAGGTGTGGGTCGATGTCCACACTGCTCTTTACCACTGCCCCGGAAGCGACTTATACGGCAAGACCGCCGACGGAAGGTTCACTACCCAACGGGATGCGCAGCAGGATCAATTCGAGCCTGCGAACCGAAGAGTCTGTCCGTAATACCTCTTTGTCTTTGTCCCAATCTACACGTGCTCAATCTACAGGATTTTTTTTCCACATATCAGGTTTGACAACTCTAAGATAGGATGCAATGTTTAATAGAATTCCTGTGGGGGTCGACATGCCAAATCTCTGGGACAATATGGCAGATGCGCCTCGCCAGTCGGAATTGAATCCGTTGACAAATCCGACTCTGGAGCGAAATCTCGGCCGCTGGGCAGAGGTCTACTTCGGCAATCCGCCGGGCAAGCGCGAACGGGCGGTGAATGCACTCTTGGAAGAAATTCGAAGGGAAACTTCCGGAGGCCAACCAATTCGCCCCTATGAAGAGATTAAAAAGGAAACCTCCGGGGGCCAACCGGTTCGCCCCTATGAAGAGATTAAAAAGGAAACCTCCGGGGGCCAACCAGTTCGCCCCTATTTTGCCAGAGCCAAGGAATTCCAGGAGGTCGTTTGCTCCACGTGCCAACACAAGAACACTCAGCACTACAAGTTCTGTGGCCGCTGTGGTGCGGCGCTCAATCCTATATCGTTTGGGAAGGATACGACTTTCGAAAGGATTCCGGTTGCGGAGTCCACGACCCAGTTTGACAGAGACATGCAGCGGCTGCGCAATAAGTCGCTAAGCACGGACCCGGCTGCAGGTCGGGGATGGCAAGGTTGGAAATACGCGGTTGGTGGAGTGGTGCTTGCGCTGGTCGGTTTTGCGTATCTGCAGTGGGTTCCGAAGCCCGACACCAGGATGGCGCAGTCAGGCGCGGCGTCTTCAGGTGCCAAGATCGCCCCGCGAGCCAGCGCTCCTGAGACGTCGCTCCCGGTCGAGAATTCGTCGTCAGAAATCAGGCGACCGGCTGAAACACTTTTGCCGACCAAACCATCGGAAGCTCCGAAGACTTCTGCCGCTGAGGAGACGTACGGTTCAGGCGCCGCTCCAGCGGGACTGCAATCCCCTGCGCAGAAATCCCGGCTGCTGGGTGTTGCGCTCCCGTCTCCAGTCCTCCCGTCTCCAGTCAATGACGGTGGCGAAAGTGGCGTCCCGGAGCTGCGGCTTGCCCAGCGTTATCTCGGCGGGAGCATGGGCGTGCGTGATTCCTCCGAAGCCGCGAAGTTGCTGTGGAAGGCCGTTCGCAGGCAAAATACCTCCGCAGCCATTTTGTTATCAGACCTCTATATGCGGGGAGACGGTGTTCCCAGAAGTTGCGATCAGGCGCGGCTCCTGCTGGTGGCTGCGGCCAAGCGAGGTGCTCCCCAAGCCGCGCAACAGTTGCGCAGCCTGGAATTCCGCGGCTGTCGATAAGGAATTGGGTCTGGAGAAAACTATAAGACCCCCGGAGCACGGGGGTCTTAACTTTTTGCAGCCTCGGATCAGTTGCAGTTCAACGCACAATAAGATGGCGGCGAACTGCCGGCTGGTCGAGATTAAGAATACTGTGCTCCCAACTTTCCAAGACTTCAGGCGTGGGCCGGGATCTCCTGCCTGCGGGCTTCGTACCAGAGGGCAAGCTCGACCCGGTTCCAGAGTCCGAGCTTGTCATAGATGACGCGCAGGTAGTTCTTGACGACATGTTCTGTCGTCCCGATGGCGTCCGCGACCTCGCGGTTTTTAAGTCCCTGGGCGACAAGTTCGATGACGACCCGTTCTCGCTCGCTGGGTACCCGGTTTCCGTAACGCTGTTCTCCGAACATAACTGCCTCCGATAAAGAATAGTCGCGAGTTTGACTCGTTTGATACCGCCAGTAATGGCAAATCGTAAAAAAAGACGATTGAAGTGCGCTTTTACTGTGCGCCGGGCCATCTTGAGCTGGCGGGCAATCTCCGAATTGTCGCAACCCTGCAGCAGCAGTTCCGCAATCTGCTGCTCGCGCGGACCCAGCCGAATAGAACTCTCCTTCATTGCGGCTCCCCCTTGACTAATGATTCAGGCCCCGAATCGGGCGAGTTTGTCAGCAGAAGTAGCTTGTGGACGGTACCGCTCCTAGCCCGAAGCACTCCCCACTTCAAAATTACTGGGTTTCTCCCAAAATCCATAGCATGCGCGCTGCCAAGCTCACCGTGGATTTCCCCATTTGAGCGGAAAATAAAGGAGTTCTGTGGCGACGGGGTATAACTACGATGATCTTCTGTCGACATCTAGCGGCGCGGAACAAGTTATTTAGTTTGTTGAACATAATTCAGTGCAGTTAGAAGGTTAGCTGCAGTTCGGATTCGTGGCGGGGCGATCCAAAACCTGAGATCGCGAGCAGCCGTACGGTCGTAGTCAAAATTTCCCCCATCTTAGGAGTAAAATAGTCCTCAAATTGCCGAAACTCCCGACCTTTCGGCACAGTCATCGAGGCGATGCTGCGGAGCTAAGTACTTTATTTTCAATGTAAGGACTGGGGTACACGAGAAAATTTTTCCTCAGGTTACAGGATTAATTGGAACTAATTACACCTTTTACCTGATGGCGCGATGTTAACCCGGGTCACAGTTAGGATGACCTCGATGCCACACCCTCGCACCCAGCTCCTAACTGGGGGTGCAAGGCTCCATTGCGACCGCTCAAATTTGACCCACCATTCGATTGTGGTGATAACGGCGAGGCTAGTTTGTTTTAAACTGGCAGGTATATGAAATTGTCGGTCGTAATGCCGGTTTATAACGAGCGCCGCACGTTGGAGACGGTAGTCGAGCGTGTGCTAGCGGTTCCTCTGGAACTGGAACTGATTTGTGTGGACGATTGTTCGCGCGATGGTTCCAGGGAAATTCTCAGTGAGTTGCAAAGTCGACATGCCAACGTGCGCGCTTTGCTGCAGCCACGGAATATGGGAAAGGGTGCGGCTCTTCGCCGCGGCATTCAGGAGGCAACCGGAGATTTTGTGCTGATTCAGGATGCGGACCTGGAGTATGATCCCGCCGACTATCCCAACTTGCTCGACCCCCTGATCCAGGGAAGGGCCGACGTAGTGTACGGCTCACGTTTTCTCGGCAGCGGGCCGCATCGGGTTTTTTACTTCTGGCATTTTATGGGTAACCAGTTGCTCACTTTGCTGTCTAACTGCCTCACCAACATTAACCTGAGCGACATGGAAACTTGCTACAAGGTATTCCGTCGGGACGTCATCCAGGCGATTCCCATTCAGGAGAACCGCTTCGGCTTTGAACCAGAGATCACCGTCAAGGTAGCCAAGCGGCGGCTGCGCATCTATGAGGTTGGCGTCAGCTACTGGGGCCGCACCTACGAAGAAGGCAAGAAGATCGGCTGGAAGGACGGGTTTGGCGCCCTCTGGTGCCTGCTGAAGTACTCGATCATGGAGCCAACGGTCGCCCTCCAAAGTTCCGCAGCTGCAGACAAACAGGGGCAAGAAATAGCGCAACCGAAGTAGTCTTCCCACATCAATTAGTGGCAGGGTTTCTGCCCTGCTGGAACGCCGCCCAGTTTCTGACACCGACTCACACAGCTCCAGGAGGCCAAAGAGCTTGACTCATTCGAGCAGTCACCTTATCCCGCCACATGGTGGAGAACTTGTCAATCCTATCGTCCAGCCTGAAGCTGCCAACGAACTGAAAGCCCGCTCGCGCGAATGGCCTTCGTGGGACCTCAGCGCACGCCAACTCTGCGATCTTGAATTGCTGCTCAGCGGGGGTTTTTCACCGCTGCGCGGATTCATGACTCGCGCGGACTACGAAGGTGTTTGTAACAACATGCGGCTGGCTAGCGGCCTTGTTTGGCCCATGCCAATCACGCTGGATGTCAGTGAAGACTTCGCCCAGTCCCTCAAGCCAGGCAGCAGCATGATCGCGTTGCGCGATCCTGAAGGAGTCATGCTGGCCGTGCTGCATGTCGAAGAAGTCTGGCAGCCCGACCGCAAATCTGAAGCCAAGGCTGTCTTCAACAGCACCAGCAAGGCTCACCCGGGCGCGGATTACGTGATGAACAAGGCCAATCCCTGGTACGTAGGCGGGCGTATCGAGGGCATCCAAATGCCGTCGCACTATGACTTCCGCGCCCTGCGGCTGACTCCGGCTGAACTTCGGGCCGAATTCGCACGCTTGGGCTGGCGCCGGGTAGTCGCTTTTCAGACGCGCAATCCCATGCATCGGGCGCATCAGGAACTGACCTTCCGCGCAGCCAAGCAGGTGGAAGCCAATCTCTTGATCCACCCGGTGGTGGGCATGACCAAGCCTGGTGACGTGGACTACTTCACCCGCGTACGTTGCTACCAGTTGCTGACTTCCAAGTACCCGCCGGGAGCTGTGAAACTCTCCCTGTTACCCTTAGCCATGCGCATGGGTGGGCCGCGCGAAGCCATCTGGCATGCGTTGATTCGCAAAAATCACGGTTGCACCCACTTCATCGTGGGCCGCGATCATGCCGGCCCTGGCCAGGACACGGACGGCAAACCTTTCTATGGACCCTATGAAGCGCAGGAGGTGTTCAAGACGCATCAAACGGACATTGGGGTCTGCATGGTGCCGTTCAACATGATGGTTTACCTCGAAGACCAGGACAAGTATTTCCCGGAAGACGAAGTGCCCAAGGCTGCTCGCGTGCTGAACATCTCGGGTACGGAGCTGCGCCAGCGGCTGAATGAAGGCCGTGACATTCCAACTTGGTTTACCTATCCGGAAGTTGTGCAGGAATTGCGGCGTAGCTATCCGCCACGCCACAAGCAGGGCGTGACTATTTTCTTTACTGGCCTCTCCGGTTCGGGCAAGTCGACCATCGCCAATGTCTTGCTGAACAAGTTTCTGGAGGCCGGCGGGCGTCCGGTGACGCTGTTGGACGGCGACCTGGTTCGAAAGCACCTTTCGTCCGAACTGGGTTTCTCGAAGGATCATCGCGATATCAATATTCGCCGCATCGGCTACGTGGCTTCGGAAATCACCAAGAATGGTGGCATTGCGATTTGTGCCCCCATCGCCCCCTACCATGCGACTCGCAAACACGTGCGCGGGATGATCGAACCACTGGGCGGATTCATCCTGGTGCATGTCTCCACTTCGCTGGACGTTTGCGAACAGCGCGACCGCAAAGGTCTCTACGCCAAGGCGCGGGCCGGGGTACTGAAGGAATTCACTGGAATTTCAGATCCGTACGAAGAGCCGAGAGATGCCGAGGTCGTCATCAGCACGGCAGAGTTGTCACCCGAGGAGGCCGCCCAGGAGATAATTCTGCATCTCGAGCGGGAGGGCTTCGTGGGTGCCATCGGAGAGCGGGCGTGATGAGATCATTCATGGGCCATCACTGATGGGCAATTCTCACGGCGATACTCTCGAACGAATACAGGCTTCGTTGGAAACCGCCCGCCACGTCTTCGCTCGTTTCACTTTGGGCGCCATCGAAGCGGAATACAAAGCGGGCCACGATCCGGTCACCGAGGCGGATCGGTCGGTCGATGCCGTGCTACGGAAGAAATTGCTGCGCGAGGGCGAAGGCTGGCTCTCCGAGGAGAGCGTAGACGACTTATCCCGCCTTACGAAGAATCGTGTCTGGGTCGTGGACCCCTTGGATGGCACGCGCGAGTTTGTCGCCGGCATTCCCGAGTTCTGTGTTTCAGTCGCGCTGGTGGAAGATGGATGTCCTGTGGCAGGAGGAATCTGCAACCCCGCCACCAACGAGATCTTTCTAGGCTCTCTCGATTCAGGCGTGACCTACAACGGAAAACCGGTCCGCGCCAGCCAGCGGACCAGCCTGGAGGGCGCCCTGGTAGTGGCCAGTCGAAGCGAGATGAAGCGCGGGGAGTGGAAGCGGTTCCAGAAAACCCTGCTCAAGATCCGTCCCATTGGATCGGTGGCCTACAAGCTGGCGCTGGTCGCTGCGGGCCTTGCCGATGCCACTTTCACGCTCACGCCGAAACATGAGTGGGACGTGGCTGCCGGAGCGGTTCTGGTGAAGAGCGGTGGCGGGTTCGTCAGCACGTTGGAGGATTCCCCTCTGCGGTGTAACAACGAGTCCCCGCTGCTTTCCGGTCTTCTGGCGTGCGGACCTCTCATGCGCGATGAACTGCTCGCCTTGGTGAGTGAGCACTTACCGGCGAAGCGGTCACGTGTAGCAAACCACTCCGAAGCTCTCTAATCTTTCGCCGCTTCCGCATAACGCCTGAAGAAGCTGTCCGGTTTCCACTGCGGCCGATGGGGATTGTCTGCCACTTTAACCAAGAAGTGCCGGATGATGTCTTCATACTTGCCGGCTGCCGCGAGGTCGACCGGCTGATCAAGATCGTCCGATGGGGCATGATAACGGTTGGTTAGCCAGTTCTTGTAGATCTGCTTTTGCTCCGGAGTGGTGGGGGCAATATCCATCGCCAGCGCGGGAATGCCGTGACGAATGAAGCTGTACTGGTCGCTGCGGATAAAGACGTTTCTTAACGGCTGCGGATCAGGCTGGACGGAAACACCGTCCGACTGTGCTACCAGCTGTACCGTGTCGCCGAGATCCGACTCCGCCAATCCCAAGACGGTGAGCATCTTCAGCGGAACGATCGGCAAAAACATATCGATGTTGATATCCGCCACCATGGATTTCGGGTCGACCGTCGGATGAGCTGCAAAATATTTCGACCCTAGTAGGCCTTTCTCTTCTCCGGTCACAAATACGAACAGGAGGGAACGCTTGAGATTCTCGGGATGCTTCTTAAGGGAGGCCGCTACATCGAGCAGTACCGCGGTGCCGGACGCGTTGTCCATGGCTCCGTTGTAAATCCGATCGCCATTAACCGGCTCGCCGATTCCCAAGTGATCAATGTGCGCCGACAAAACTACATATTCATTCTTCAACTGCAGGTCATTCCCGGGCAGCTTAGCAATAAGATTTGCTGACTCCACCGCCTTCTTTTCCACCTTGGTCTTGGCCTTGATTGAGGCGGTTAGCGGAAAATGTGGCAATGACTTGCGATCCTTCGCCAATTCAGCAAGCTCGCGGAAGGTATGGTCAGAGCCATCAAACAATTTGTCCGCGTGTGCCGGATTGAAATAGAGCGCCAGTTTCTCTCCTTGTGTTTCGTTAAATTCCACACCGCCCAATACCATGCTCGGGTGCAGCCGGTTCAATGCTGTGCGCGACCAAGGCACGTCCATGGACGCGGGATTCGGGATGGTGATGATCCCTACCGCTCCCGCTTTGCGGAAGGCCCGCCAGCGTTCCGCCGCGG
>Ga0209526_10000716_pt1 | contig 21782 bp, 20 predicted proteins | sample JacPinW_OM2H0_M1_FD_188566 | JGI IMG/M metagenome (GOLD analysis project Ga0209526, IMG submission 188566) | Forest soil microbial communities from Algoma, Ontario, Canada - Jack Pine, Ontario site 1_JW_OM2H0_M1 (SPAdes) (version 2) | ecosystem: Environmental > Terrestrial > Soil > Boreal... | reverse complement strand
TAGAGCACACGGAAGGTCGCCGTTGGCACGACGAAGAAGTCGACGGAGACGAGGTCTAAGACGTGGTTCTGGAGGAACGTTCGCCAGGTCTGCGCGTGCTCCCCTCGGGAGACTTCTGCGCCCTCCTCGGTGCCCACGAGTGAGGACGAGCGCCGAAGCTGCTCGTTGTCGCACGGTCGTCGCACGGTCGGATACACTCAGTGTGTCGGCGCTTGCGCAGGCCGCGCCACGTATCAAGACCCGCTTCCGCCCTGTGCCGCTTTAGGGCGCGCCCGCTGGGCCTCCCATTCGCGCAGTTTTCGTAGAATGACCTCTCCATCATCGACCAGCGCCCGCAATTTGTAATTGCTTGGGTGCGGCAGCTTGAGGAACGCGTCCGGCTTATGCGCCTCGTACAGGGCATCGAGTTGCCTGTCGTCGGAGGCTTCCGAAGGCGACACCGACACGCAGGAAGGACGGATAAGCGAACTTCCGTCAACGGAGCCTCCTTCATCTACGTCAACGCTGCGTTTGTGGAACCAGGCGCGGTAACGCTCTCTGAAGACGTGAAGGAAATCACAGGATCGTGGAGATTCGTGTTCGCTCCAGGAGAATCGTGGATGCCGGACTGCCTCGTTGCCAAGGTGGAGGTTGCGGCGCACGAAGCCACCATGGTCCCGTTGGTCCACGCTGTCCGCTGGATTCGGGTTCGCCGCGCGAGATAGGCAAGTCTGCCGCCGGATCCCCTCAGTAGATCGCAGGATTCTGCGCGATCCCGCGTGATCCCGCGCCAAGACGATCGAGGTGGCCGGGTTCGATTCCCGCCGCCTCCATCAATCTGCTCGTCTCGTTCTCGTTAGTTGGCCGACGGGGTGGTGCCCGTTGCCATGGAATTGCCATGCCGATCGAGCAGCTGCACCGCACCGCGTCCGACTTCCGGTCAGGTGCGAGTAGCGCAAGGTCATCTCGATCGTTCGCGTGACCCATCAGCTCCTGCACCGCCTTGAGCGGCACGCCCTTCATCACCAGGTGCGAGGCGAAGGTGTGCCGCAGAACCTGCCAGCTGATCTTGCGCAGCCCTTGCAGGCGCGCCAATCGGCCACCTGCGCTCGTTCTCCTTGAAGGCGCGGCCCCTCTCCGCGCAGAACACCAGTTCGCCTCGGAGGTGCCGCTGGGCCTTGAGTGCGGCGAGGGCGTCGCCGCTGAGCGGGAGCTCGCGGTTGCGTCCGCTCGTCTTTCCGGTGCTCAGCCCTATGATACGAAAAGCGATGCTGGCCGCCTCGCGCCAGCGTCATGACTAAGACGTTTTCCCTAGCCCGCGTCAGCGGGCGCCCAAGAGTTGAGGCGGGTCGCTCACCGCCCCACGATGTGAGTTCAGGCGACCCACAGCCTCCGCCGCCGGCAGCCGATCAGAACTGCTCGCCGAAGGCCACGTAGAGCGCCTGATCGCCGCCCCGAGCGCGCGCCATCTCGACGCGCAGGAGGACGGCGCGGTCCCAGATGATGCGCAGGCCCGCCGCCACGCCGGCGCCGTCCACGTGCTCGTAGCCGGGCTGCCAGGCGCGGCCGGCGTCGACGCCCCCCGTGACGCCGATCTCCTGGCTCTTCCCGGCGAGGTGGAGGGTTAGGAGGTTCACGCGGAGCTGGGCGTTGCCGAGCAGCTTAGCCTCTCCGGAGACACGGTAGCGCGCGATCCCGCGGATGGTGGAGGCGCTGCCGAGGCCCTGGTCGTAGGTGTAACCTTCATAGAGCATGCGCTCGAAGAACGGGACGGCGTCATGGTCGCTCTTCTGACCCCACGGCAACCCCGCGAGCTTGTGGTCGTAGAGGGCGCGGAAGGCGAGGGCGGCCCCGGGCCAAAGCGGCAGGTAGAAGCGCGCGGTGCCGTTGTAGCCGTGGAAGGCGAAGTCGGAGACGCCGGAGACGAACGGTGCCGCGAATCCCGAGGCGGACAGGAAGAGGCCCTCGCGCGTCGCCATCGGCCGGTCGCGGCGGTCGTAGAGGAGGCCGGCCTCCGCGAGCAGCACCCTGCCTCCACGGTAGCCCGGAGGCGATGATGTGGTGAGGAGGGCGCTCGACTCGCGCACGCCGACGTTGAGGTACCGGCCGCGGACGTGCCAACCGAGCGACCCGAGGATCGGCCCGCGCAGGATGGCCGCCAAGAACGCCCGGCGGTCGTGGTAGCGGTACTCTGGGGGCGGCGTCCCGTAGCCGGCGGGCACCGGGAGGCCGCCGAGCTGCGCGCCCTCACCCCAGTATGGCATCCGCGGGTCGTCCGAGAGGTGCAGGTTGATGCTCCCCTCGATAGGCCCGAGGAGGCGCGGGGTCCCCCAGCCCAGGTCGAGGTTGCGTGGCCCTCGGGACGCCCATGAGAGGGAGAGGGTGGACGATTGCTGCAAGCCGGGATGGTGGGCGACGTCGCGGTAGAAGAAGAGCGCGCCGCCCAAGGTGAGGCCGACGTCGCTCCCGTAAGAGACGAGCGGCAGGCCGACGAAGTGCCAGCCAGGGGCCACGTCGGCGCTGATGGTGGGAGCGTCGGGAGGGGGCTCGGAGGTGCGCTCCGGCTGCTGCTCGGCGGCGAGAGCCGGGAGAGCGACGAACGCGTAGAGGAGGAGGGCCGCTACGCGCAATCGGTCACGTCCAGCCTTGAAGACGCGGGGGCGTCGGTCGCCGCCGTCATGGCGCCGGCAACTCGACGAACCAAAGGCCAGGCGAGCTGACGAAGAAGACTTTTCGTGCCGACGCTGCCACCATGTAGCCCTTCACGCCTTGGGGGAGGATCTCGCGCGCCAGCAGTCCCGCTTGCTCGCCGCGAACGGCGTAAAGACTGCCGTTGAAGCACAGCGCCGTGTGTCCTTGCCATTCCAAGCAGTCGGCCCCGTTCGGCAGACGCAGCCAGTCGCCGCTGCCGTTCGCATTGCCGATCACGGAATGGAGACCCATCCGCCCAGGATCCCACTCGAAGAACGCCGCCTTTCGGCTCGAACCTCGGGGCCAAGCCGCCGCGAGCGCATGACGCGGCGAGCAGTGCGGCGGCGAGCAGTGCGGCGGCCAGCAGACGGGACATACGCAAAGGTAGGAAGCGCCAAAGCGGCCGTCGACCGCACGCCGCGTCTGGTTTTCGACGAATGCTCGGTGCGCCCTCCGCTCGGTCTGCGGTCTTTTTTCCGCGCTCGGCACCAACGTAAGCAATGGCGGGGCGTTCATGCTTGGTACAGGTTGGTACAGGTATTCTCGGGACCCGCAGCGATGCGTCGTGTCGGCGGAGAGCCAAGTGGGCGGGGGAACAGGACTTGATGGGATTCGTTGCGACTCTTCGGGGCGTTGGGTCCGCGTTCGATTCCCGCCGCCTCCACCAATTTTCTCCTCTAGCGTCGAATACTTAGTCGTTAACGGCACCACGAGCGGCACCAAGCGACTCGGCTGCTGTTGTTTCTGCCGCGACTGCTGCCGGTAGGCCGGCGGAGTTGACCGACGTTCGTGGTAATTCGACTGCCGATGCTGACGGGGTTTCTCGGGCGCAGGATCGCCGCGGTCGGGTTGGTGCGCCGCATGGCCCGTCCGGCGACGCCGGAGTCGATCCGGTGCGCGCGCGAAGCGCTGTCGAAGTACCCGGGCGACATGCGACTGCTCTCGCTCGCCACGGACCTGCTAACCGCCGCCGACGAATCGGCCCCACTGGACGAGCCGCGCGACCCGAATGACCCGGCAGCGTCGGCGGCTGCGAGCCTCCGCTCTTGCTTGCGCTCACTTACTCCAGAGCAGCTCGCCGATCCTCGTGTCGGCGGTCGCGTTCAATTTGACCTTGGGTGCGCGCTGCGCCTCCTCGGCCGCGACGAAGACGACGCCGCCCAGACAGCTTTCCGAGCTGCCCTCGCAACCGCGCCACGGAACGCCGGGTGTTGGTACGGGTTCGGCCTCTGCCACAAGTACCGAGGCCGTTGGACCGACGGCACGAGGGCGAACGAGCGCGCCCTCGAACAGGGAGTTCGCAAGGGCGAGAGCGCGCTTTGGAATCTCGGGATCTGCGCCACCGGCGAAGGCGATACGCGGACGGCTTGCGTGCTTGGCGCGACTTGGGGATGAGCGACAAGATCAACAATGACGGCGCCTACCACCGCGGCCACCACGTCCAGGTACGCATCGGCACTCGCGGTACTCCAGCAGGCCCGGAGGTGAGCGACGATCGCCCGTTGGAGTTTGAGCATGTCTGGATCGACAGGCTCGGACCGGTGCATGGGCGAATCATCTCCGCGACGTTATGGGATGGCCCTGCGGATTACGGCGATGTCATCCTGTTCGATGCCGCGCCATGCGGCTGGCGTGACGTGGACGGTAAACGAGTGCCCAGGCTTCCGATCCTCGCGCTCTTGAATCGGAACCGTCAGCAGTTGTTCCGGTTCGCGGCGCGCCAGCCGCAGAACGGCATTGTGGCAAGCATGGAGGGCGACCTGCCGCCCGGCTCTCGCCTTTACGTGTTGTCCGAGGAGGTCAACATGATCTGCGCCTCCTGCGCTCGCGGCGAGAAGCCCCACGCACATGTTCCGCGCCCTGCGAGGGAGCACCGGGTCGTATACGGGAAGCTGTTCCCGCCCGCGGACGGCGACCTCGGACAATTCCGGGCGCAGCTCCGGCGCGCCCTTCTCCAACGATCCAACGTTCGCTTCGCAGCGCCGGAGTTGGACGCAGCCGTGGGCGACTACGCTGCCGCGCAGGCTAGTCGTGCTCTCTGGGACGAGCTGGAGCGCGCGTAGATGTTCGGACGTGGCGTTCGGGCGGTGCCATCAGCACAGCTACCTCGTTGCCTCATCCCGCCGGCCGGCATTTGTGTGCTGCCGGTTCCGGCAATCGCGATGCAGGGCCAGTATCTGGCGTTCATCTACGCCTACTCCAAGCGCATCGCCGACATGGCCATGCTCAAGTGCGAAATCGCACTCTGGACTCGTCTCCGCAACGCCAGCGGTGCCCGTGTGCGCTGGCTCTTCGACGTCCAGCGCGCACGCAACAAGCTCGGCCACGCTTACCCGCGCCCAGCCGGCCTCGACCTTAAATCCGCCTTCTAACCTCGAAAAGGTCAGGACCTCTGTGGGGCGGTACTAGTTTCGTATGGTGTCAATGGTGTCCCCAAATCACCGCGTCGGCAGCGAGCGCCGGACCTCTCCCGGGCTGTGCAGGACGCCCTGAGGGCCGAGGTCCAAATACCGTTCAAGGCCTTGGGCTTCTCGACTTCCGCGCGCCGTGTCTTCATGATCGGCGCCCATGATCCTCCTCGCCCTCGCGCTGCTCGCGGCGCCGCCGCCGTCACTGCCGCGCGGCAGGCTCGCGTTCATCATCAGCGGCGGCGTCAGCCTGGGCAGCTACGAGGCCGGGCTGACGTGGGCGATCGTCCGCTACCTGCGCGCCTCGGGAGGAACGGATCTCGCTGCCGTGAGCGGCGCGTCCGCCGGCGGGATCAACGCGCTCATGGCCGCTGCGATGTGGTGCGAACAGGCCGGCGAGAAGCGCAACGACGATCCCGACCTGAATCTCTTCCACGATCTCTGGGTGCCCGTAGGGCTCGAGGACCTGCTGCCCGACGATCCCTCAGCGTTCACCCCCACCGACGGCGTGTTCACCGCTGCCCCGCTCGAGCGTGCCTTCCAGCGGCTGCGGGCGGAGCTGTTCGGGCCGAATGCCCTCCGCTTCCAACCCGGCTGCGCGGTCTCGGTCGGGTTGACGGTGACGCGCGATCAACCCGAGGAGCGGACGGTAGCGGGCCTGCGGGTGCGGAGACAGCGCTTCGTGGTCCCCTGGCGCTTCGAGGTCGATCCGGATGGGCAACCGAGAATCGTCTCGGCGCCCCTGGCTTCCGGGCACGATTCCGGCGACGCGCAGCTGCTGCTCGGGGAACCTCGGGGCCTCTCCGGCATCGGTCCGCTGCAGGTCAGTCAGGCGGCGCTCGCCTCCGGCGCCTTTCCGTTCGCATTCCGCCCGCGCCAGCTCTGCGACTGCTCGCTGCGGTGCCCGGACGACGAGGTCGTGCGGGACGGAAGCTGCCAGGGCCCCGATCCCGGCCAGAGCATCACCGGCCTGTCGTGCGAGGCCGTCCCGCCGGCGGGCGCGCGCCAGCTGTGCAGGCGAACGTACATCGACGGCGGCATCTTCGACAACGCGCCCATCGGTCTCGCCGTCGATCTCGCCGAAGCGACGGGCGGCGCCGCCGTTCCTTTCTCGCCGGCGGTCTACCTCTTCGTCGACCCGGACCAACGGCGCTTGTCGCCGGTGGCCCCGCGTCCCCCGAGGACCGGGCTCGCCGCTCCGGCGCAGCTGATCGCGAACCTGATCGGGACCGCGCGGGAGACGGAGCTGGCCCGCGCCATCCGCGGGAAGCGCTGGCAGCGGACGACGCAGAGCACGCTCTCGGACCTGGCGGAGGTCCAGATGGAGGCGGCGGCGATCCAGGAAGAGATGGCTCGCATCGCGGGCGCGTCCGGCGCGGCGCCTGCGACGGGGGAGGACCAGCTGCTGCGCTCTCCGCGGCGGGAGGCCCTCGCATCGTTCCTCCGGCGTTGCCTGGGGGAGCTCAGCCGCGCACTGGAGCGGACCGGCGATCCGGCGGATGAGCAGTTCAGCGACTGCGCCGAGCCTCTGCGCGACGGGACGGCCGGGATGAAGGAGCAGCAGATGCGGCCGTCTCCTGCGCAGATCGCGCGTCTGGCCTCCACGCTGGCGAGCGTGTTCGCGTCGAGCGGCAAGCGGGCAGACGAGATCCTCGGCGAGCTGAGCTCGTCGAGCACGCCCCTCGACCGGCAGCTGCGGCTGCTGGCGCTGACTCACGACCTGTCGACCATCGCCATCGTCACCTGTCGCTTCCTGATCGGGGAGATCCCGGGAATCGCCGCCTCCGGGTTGAACGAAGGAGAGCTGATGGAGCTGCGCCGCAATCTTCTCACGGTGGCCGGCTCTGGAACCCGACTCTTGCACGCGACCTCGGCGGGGCTTCGCGTGATGCTCCTCGCGACGCTCGTGGAAGAGCAGGTGGAAGGGACGCTTCCTGCGACGGCTGCCGACGCCCGGGCGCTCCTGGGCGCAGGCCGCGATCCGAATCTGGAGAGCGCTCCGCTGCGGGAAATGGCCGCGGCCTCCGACCGCGTCGCCCGGCTGGTCGCGCTCGCTCCCCGATTGCGGACGCTCTCGGCACGCACCGCGACCGTCGCGGCCGACGCCGCGCAGCTTTCCGCCAGCAACGCGCCCGAGCGGCAGCTCGTCCTCTCGCGGCGCTTCGCGCCCCTGGGCGGCGGCGCCTTGCTCAACTTCTCCGGGTTCCTCGACCGCCCTCTCCGCGAGCTCGACTTCCAATCCGGCGTCTACGACGCCGTCGTGCAGATCGCGACGCGCCTTTGCACCGTGCAGGGGCCATACGCCGCCGACGGCCGCGCGGCGCCGGTCTTCCGGACGGACGCGGCACTCGAGGTCGATCCCTCCGCGGAGGAGACGCAGCGCTGCCTCGGGGAGGCCGTGCGGGGGGTCGTCGAGCAGCTCCGGCTCGGGCGCTCACGCCCGGCGGCCTTCGTGATCGCGAAGCTGTCGCGGCTGGAGGTGACCGCGCAGCTCGGCAGTCGATCGGCCGCGGCCCGGCTGCTCGCGGAGCCCGCCTGGAGCTGGCTCGGAGAGCCCCAGCTCCCACCCGGCGATCAGCTCGGATCGGCGCTGGCGGCGGTGACCTCGCGTACGGGGCCTTGCCGCGAGGGAGCCAACGAGTCGCTTTGCCTCGCGGACCCGACCATTGACGAGCTCCTGGATGCCCTGCAGCGCTCGGGCTACGTCCCCGCGAGCGCTCCGATGCGCGAAGCGCTCTCGGATCGGGATCGGTGGGCGGCGGATCTCGCCGAACGGCTGGCGGATCGGGCCGCGGCCGTGGAAATCTCCAGCTCGCGGCAAGCGGACCGGGCGCCGTCGGACGTCGTCCTGACCGGCCTGGGGTTGGGCCAGCTCTGGGCGCGTCGGGCACGAAACCTTTCCGGTGGCCTTTCGCTCGAGCTCGATCCGTCGACGATCCCGGAGCGGTCTCCTCGAGGCGTCAGCCCCGTCTGGCTCGTCGCCGCCCACGTGATTCCCTATCGGGTGTCGCTCGACGTGGTGCGGGGCGGAGCGGCGTTCTCGTTCATCGAGCCCGCGCTGCGCGTGTCGTCGAGGGTCTCGATCGACTCCATCGCCGATCTCCTGACCGTGGAAGGATCGGGACGGCTTGCGAGCACCCTCGGGTTGATCCCCACCGTGCGCGCGAGCGGAGTCGCCCTGGGCGCAGGATTCGAATCCGTGCTGCCCTGGAACGGCGACTCCGTGCTCGCGCCCGGTGTGATCGGAAGGATCGGCCTGATGCAGGAGCGGCTGGCGATCACCTTCGGCGTCCGCTCGCTCTCCTCCGGGCACCAGGCCGCCCTCGTAGCGCTTTCCGTGAGCGACCTCAATGGCCTCGCCTACTGGCTGGCGATCTGGGGCGCTTCGCGGAAATGATGGCCGTCAGTCGCGCCCTGCGCGGCGGAGTGTAGTCCGCTGCCGCCGCGTTCTGCTAGGCTGAGCGTGATGAAGCGGGAGGAACCAGGCGACAGAACTTCGCTTATCCGACATTCGCCACAAGGTTGCGGCTCACGTTGCCGTATGGTTGCCATGAACCGGTGGATTGGGACGGTACGGAGCGGAACGAGGGAGGAGACGGCGGGACCGAGCTTCCTTAGTCGGTGCGGTCGGATGCGAGGGAAGTTCGCGTCTCGCAAAGGGTTTCGCGCGTCCGGTCTGCGTCTCTTCGATTCCCGCCGCCTCCACCTATTTGTATAAGCAATATCAGCTAGTTGTGCATTGTCCGTGGCGCACCCGCGTCCGAAATGGGTACCCTCTCCGGGGAGGCGATGCGGCCGGCACCCCGCGCCTTGGTCCACGCCTCTTCAAGTTGTGGAGTGGACGGGCGATTCGCGGTGGGAGCGGCGGGGGCGCTGAAGGACTTCCCGGTCTGTCAGCGCGCGACGCAGGTGATGAGCGTCGTCACTCTAATTCGCGGATGGGTTTTGGCGAGGCACAGCTACTTTCACTCGAAATCGCGCAGCACCCAGATATCTCCGCCCTCGGGACGCTGGCGGTCGAAGAGCACGTACCTGCCGTCGGGCGACCAGACCGGATAGTCGATGCGCGAGTTCGGGTCGGGGAACTCGAAGACCTTTTCCGGCTGGCCGACCTTAACGGGCGAAACCCAGAGGACGCGGTGTTGCACCACGTCCATGATGCGCGCGCGATCGGGCGAGAACGACATGTGCGCGCCGCCATTGATCTCCGCGAAGGGCGTCGCGTCTCCTCCCGCGACCGGCGCGGCCATGATCACGTTCTTGCCGCCGCACGGGCAGCGAAAGACCACCGCGTCGCCCTGGTTGGTCCAGCGCACGAAGTGACCCGAGGCGCCCACTCGGGTAAGTTGGCGCGGGTCGCCGCCGTCGGCGCGCATGACCCACACCTCCGTGCGGCCGGTGCGGTCGGACTGGAACGCGATGTGCGTACCGTCCGGCGAGAAGAACGGCCCAGCATCGATGGAGTCTCCGGGCGTGAGCGCGGTCAGTTTGCCGCTCTCGACCTCGACGGTGAAGATTGCCGGCCTCTTGTGCCGCGAGGAGAAGAACGCGATGCGCGCCGAGTCCGGCGACCAGTTGGGCTGGAAGTCGCCCCCCGGCCCGGCCGTCACCTGGCGCGTCGAGCCGTCCTTCAAGGAATGGATCCAGATGTTCATCTCCCCACCGCGATCCGAGTTGAACGCGATGGACCCCCCGTCCGGCGACCAGGCACCGCGGCTCTCCTCGCGCGTGGTGCTGATGACCGCGTCGGGCGCGCCGGTCGGCAGCCCGGTCTGCGGAGAGACAGGCAGCTTCCAGATGTCCGCGTTCTGGCGGAGCGTGGTGAAGGCGAGTTGCTTTCCGTCGGGCGAAATGGCCGGCTCCACGTCCTGTCCCGCGCCGGAGGTCATTTGCTGGAGCGTTCCCGCCAAGACCCCGTCCGGCCCCACCGGTGCGCGCCAGATGTTCCACCCCCCGCCTCGATCAGAGGTGAAGTAGATGAATTTCCCCGAGGGCGACCAGACGGGCCGTGTGTCCGAGGCGACGTCGTTCGTGATCCAGCTCAACTGCTTCGAGTCCAGGTTCACAACGCGGATGTCGAACTTGGTCCGCTCGATGTTTTGAAAGACGACCTTCCTACCGTCGGGCGAGAAGCGCGGCGCCACGTGGGCCACTTCCTCGCTCGAGTCTGTGGTCACCTGCTGCGGGTTGTGCCCCTCGCCATCCAGCACCCAGATCCGTCGCGGACCGGCCCACGATGCGTCGACGGCGATCTGCGTCCCGCCGGGCGCCCACGCCGGATTGTAGGCGTCACTCAAGACCGGCGTCTCCTTTTCCGAGCGGAGATCGAACTGCCAGAGATCGCCGTTGAGGAACATGCCGAACAGGTCACCAGGCTGCAGCTTGAGGCTGACATCGTGCGCGCGTACGAAGAGGATCTTCGACCCGTCGGGTGACCACGCCGGCTGCAGTTCGTCCGCGTTGCCGTGCGTTAGCTGCGCGACCTGACCAGTACGCAAATTTTTGCGGAAGATTTTTCGAGACGGACCGCTCTGGGCCACGTAGAGGAGGTTCTTCCCGTCGGGTGACCACGCGGGATACTCCTCGATGCCGCCCTCGAAGGTGGCCTGCACCAGCGTCGGTGGCGGCGGCATCGCGGCTCTTCGCCAGTAAAGAAACAGGGCGGCTCCCAGCAAAAGCGCGGCGAGCGCCGTGGCTAGCGGCCAGGCGTGGCGCCAGCCCGCAGGTGCAATTTCGCCCTCGAAAGAGCCCGTCAGCCACGCCACGGTGATTACGATGGGAAACGCGACCGCCAGCGCGAGCAGCGCCCAAGTGAGCGTCGCCTCTGGCAAGTGGAGCCCGTGCATGATGGGTTCGATGATCTGTAGGAGCGCGAACGCGACCACGCCGTAACCCAAGACGGCGCGAAAGACGCGGCGACCCTGGAAGTGGACGCTGATCGCCAAACGATCCCCCGAAAATGTCGAGCGTATCAGTGCGGCAGGGTGCTGGTGAAGTCGCCGGTCGCCAGAAGCCCCACTAAACAGTACGCAGCCGCCACCCCCAGCAGACGACCGACCCCCGTGACTCCCCCATGCGCAGAGCCGGAGGGAGATGACTAGGTCAAGGCTTGGCCCGGGAATCCCGGGGAAGACTCGAGGATGTTGGCAGCGGCCGCGGACGATCTATGCCTGCCAGCTCCTCTGCCGCCTGTGTCGGAACGGGCTCCTGTACCAGTGGCAGGAGCGGCCGCGGTTCCCTCGTCACTTTTACTGGTGCGACCGATGCGGGCGCCGATACGCGGCGTGGGAGCAGTGGGCGCCAAGCGCCTGAAGAGTTCCTGCCGGGTGTTCATGATCGCAGGGCTAGGTAAGACCACCACCGGCCCAGGCAGAACGCAGCGAGGGACCCGAGGCCCAGCAGGATGGCGATGGCGGTGAAGGTATTGCCCACCTTGTCCAACTTCTTGGCGCCCTGCTCGTTCTGCTCGCCCTCGCCCTGATGGCCCGGCTGCCCATCAGCTGTGTGAAGTACCGGCAGACCGATGTGGCACCGGCCAGCGCCACGCCGCCGAGTTTCCGGTGCACCAGGAGGCTAGCAGGGGCGGGTGGCCTTCGCGAATCCTCCCTTTTCGGGCAGCATCCCTTGCCCATGGACGCGTCCTTGACGGCCGCGAGAGCCGTGCGGAAGAATTGGACGGTATGGGCGGGACGGATCCTCAGCGCCCTTCCCGTGCTGCTGATGATCTTCAGCGCCATCATGAAGCTCATGCACAGTCCCCAGGTGGTCGAAGGCTTCACCGCCATGGGGGTCCGCCCCGAGCTTATCAACGTCTTCGCGATCGTCGAGCTCGCCTGCGTGGCGCTCTACCTCATCCCGCCGACCGCCGTGCTCGGGGCCGTGCTGATCGCGGCTTATCTGGGCGGCGCGGTGCTGGCGCACCTCATCGGCCGGCAGCCGGTCTGGACGCCCATCCTCACCGCCGTAGTCGCCTGGCTCGGGCTCTACCTGCGCGAGCCGCGGGTGCGCGCGCTGTTCCCGTTGCAAAAGTGACTACGGCGAAGGTGTTCTACCGACCAAGAGGATTGGCTCCCCAGAGGACACCGATTTAGAAAGGATTTCTCTCAGTGGTCCGAGAATCAAGGAGTTACGCGATTTGTTCGTGATCGAGAGTGGTGCCCAGTCGCGATTACGAACTCTCTCAGTGTTAACTGCGTGCGAGTATCGCAGTTGCTTAACACAGCAGAGAGTCGGCGCGGCAACCGCGGAAGTTCTCGCGGGCACCCGCAGTTACACCACGCAGCCGAGGTCACCCTCCACAGAGTGCGTTCGCTCCGCGAACGGCTGGGCAGCGCGGCCGCGGAAGCCATCGATCGCTCACTCTGGTCCCTGCTCTCCCGATGCAAGACGCCGGTCGCTCAGGCGGTGCTGATCGTGACGTAATAGCCGTCCGGTCGCGGAGCGTGGAGCCCTTCGCAGTACGAGCGGTTCCGCACCGAGCGCAGGTACGGATCAAGCTGAATTCCGCTCCCAGAGTTCGCCCCGAGGGAGAGCAACCGGTCGCAAGGATGCGATTGAGCCTTCTGCTCCAGGCTACGCGCCACCAGTAAGTGCCGGGAATGAGCGCAGCGCCCCACCACGCTTCTCTCAGATCCGCCTTGCCCATGGAGCGTTGTGTGCGCATGTCGCTCAAACACCGGTCCGACGGGAGGCCGTTAGATCCGCTCCAACTCGCTGTTTTTCCTGGCATTAATCAGACGAAGGTGGCGGTCGATAGACTCTCAGGATCAGTCTTCGCTTCGGGAGTTTGCCATGAGGAAGCTTCAGACTGGGTTCACCCTGATCGAGCTGATGATCGCGGTGGCGATCGTCGGGCTGCTTGCGGCGGTAGCAATCCCGAACTTCATGAAGTTCCAGGCGCGCTCCAAGCAGAGCGAGGCGAAGACGAACCTCAAGGCGTTGTTCACGGCCGAGAAGGCTTTCAAGTTGGAGAAGGACCGGTACTCGTCGCTGGTCGGCGAGATCGGGTTCTCGCCTGAGCGCAACAATCGTTACGCGTATTACCTGGACTCCACGCCCACGCTCGAGGACCGGTCCGGTCCGACGGTAACTCCTGCCACCACCATCAATGGCATCTCGGTTGACACCTTCAAGTACGCTGACGCGGACCCCGATCCGGGCACCTGGCCGACGACGTGCAGCCAGACGCCCGCAGTCATCGCTGATCCGCCTTCGTTCCTCGCCGCCGCAGCAGGCAACCTCGACGCGGACGATACGATCGATCACTGGACGATCTCGGATCAGTCTCGCATCCTTACCGGCAGCGGTGGCGGCAGCGGTGGGCACGGCCATCACCACGGACACGGCTCACCACCCACCACCACCGGAACGCTTCCCTGCTCGGCGGACCTCGACAACCCGGCGGGGGAGCCCGCGAACGATACGAACGACGCTAGCCTCTGAGCGCCGCTGCCCCTGCAGCATGGCTTACCCGACCCTGTTGAATTAGCCTGGCGGATATCGCTCCTTCTGACCTGCCCCCCGCTAGGCCACTTGTAGTGTGAGTCCTCGGGTTGCTTCGGCGAACCTGCGCGGTGTTCTTACTGGACCAGTAGAGTGGCTCTCCACAGGACACCGATCTAGAACGAAGTTCTCTCGCTGGTCCGAGAATCAAGGACTTACGCGATTCGAGATATCCGGTTCGCTCAGGCAGCCACCAGGGATAGCGGTGGCCGTCCCGCGAGAGTCGCGTAAGTGGGCGGGCGGGTGAAGGCGCGCTCCTGCAAGCGCTGGAAAAGGAGCCAGCGGTTGGTCGAGCGTCGCCGGTTGAAGCGAAAGACGAATTCGTCGAGATACGACTGCAGGTGGATCGGATGAACCGCGCCCTGGTTAGGTACCGAGCAGCCAGCGGCGCAGCAGCGAGAAGACGCGGTGCACCTTGGGCATCTGCTTGATCGCGTTCTTCGGGTTGGTGCCAAGCACGACCCGCTCGTGCTGGAAGCCCAGTTTTCGCAGGAAGCGGTAGCTCTGGAGCCCGTCGGTCTTGACGTGCGCTCCGGGCGCTACGTTCTGCCGGACGAAGCCGCAGAGCGAAAGCGCCGTCGCGTTGAGCACGGCGATGAGGCGGATGCGGCCCATCGCTTCGCCTCGCTCCTCGACGGCGGCGGCGACCGGCGTCTTGTGCCCGGTGAGGCTGCGCCCCTTGTGGGCGTCGTCGTCCTCGCCGCCGAGGTAGGTCTCGTCCACCTCGACGCTGCCGCTGAGCGGGGCGCGGCCGAACTGCGCCATGCAGCTGCGCAGCTTGTGCAGCCAGGTCCACGCCGTCTCGTACTTGAGCCGATGCTGGCGGGACACGTCCATTGCCGAGCAGCCGCTCTTGCTGGCGACGAACTGCCCAATGACGCGGAACCAGACCCGCAGCGGCTTGCGCGTGCCCTGGAACACGGTGCCGGCGGTCAGCGAGACCTGATGGTTGCAACTCGCGCACTGGTCCAGCGCTCGAGTCCGCAGGCCCCAAGCGCGAGTGCCGCCGCATCTCGGGCAGCAAAACCCGCCCGGCCAACGCTGGCGACGCAAGTACTCGATGCACGCCGCCTCGGTCGAAAAGCGCTGCTCGAACTCCAGCTGGGTCGAGGGAAGATCGTCGAACGAGCTCATCTGCACACTCCGCCGGGCACCATGCCCCTGCGGAGCAACCTACAGACCCCCTCTGACAATACCTGTGGGGCTCACCTGAGCGAACCGGATATCTCGAAAGGCCAGACTGCTGTAACCACGAGCGACGGCACCACTGGGATCTATCAGAACGGAACCTTCACGCCCCTGCCCGCGCCGCCGCCGGGCTACCAGGTCGGCGCGACGGGAATCAACGACGCCGGCGTCATCGTCGGCCCCGCCTCGACGAACGCCGACCCCAACCACGAGCAAGGCTATATCCTCGTCGGTTCGTCCTAGCGGTTCTTCTCGCGGCCGGGGTGGCAGAACACCCGAGCCGCGCGCCATCGGCAATTCCGGTCTGGTGACCGGCTGGAGCTTCCAGGACAACCGGCGAGAATGCTGGATTCGTCTACGATCCGATGAGCGGCGTCTTCACCGACGCGACGCCGCCCGGATCGACCGACACCTTCGCGCAGGGCATCAACAAGTACGGCCGGATCTCCGGCCACGCGGCGCGGCGGACGGCCCAGAAGATCCCGATGAAGGCGGCGACGACCATGAAGGCCGCGAACGCGTCGCCCATCAGAGCAGCCGCACCACCGGCTCGCCGTCCATCAGCGGCTTGCCGGTCTGAAGGTCGCGCACGGTCGCGCAGAGCCACCGCTCGGCGTTGACGCCGAAACCAATCTCCAGCCGCGGCCGCTTGTCGCTGGGCAGGTGCGGCGGGTCGAGGCGTCCGAGCGCGGGGTTGGCCTCGTTGAGCTTGACCACCACCGCGCCGTCGTGGTGCAGGCGGCCCTCGGAGTCCCAGACGAAGCCGTCGCCGGAGCCGATCTCGCAGATGACCAGCTTGAAGATCCGCTCCGGCTCACCCAGCGCGCAGGTCGGGACGAGCTGGCGCTTCCAGAAGTTGGGTGTGGTCGGGAACGAGGTGCCGCGGGGGATAACAACGGTGTGCTCGGGGTCCTTGGTCTGCAGGCCGTACGTGAGCAGGGCGTAGTCGTGGACGATGAAGTCGGAGGGGACGGTGCGCCCGGCGGCGAAGACGGCGGCGCCGTAGACCACCGCCTCGAACGGCTGCCAGGCGCGGACCTTGGCGCGGCCGAAACGGCCTTCGAACAGCGAGTAGACGTCGGGCAGCAGCGTCGAGCCGCCCACCATCATCACGTCGTCGATCTCGTGTTCGCTCACGCCCTTGGGCGCGGCTTGCTGCAGGATCTCCTCGAGGCACCTGGTCAGCGCGCGGTAGAGGCCGCGCTCGTCGAGGATCCTGACCAGCGTGGCGCGATCGAGCTCGACCGAGGTCGACGGGCGGTGCGGCGGCGCGAACTCGATCGAGGCTTTCTCGTCGAAGTAGACCGCCTCCTTGGCGCGGCAGGCTTCGGCGAGCATCAGCGACTCCCACAGGCGCGCCTCGTCGGGGGCCTGCGCGGACGGGTCGTACTCGAGCCGCTTGCAGAGATGCTCGAGGACCCAGCGGTCGACGAGGTTGCCGCCCAGGTCCCGAGCGGCCTTGGCGATCACGGCGCCCTTCGCGGAGGGGCCGATCTCGAGCAGCGCCATGTGGAGCGTGCCGGCGCCGAAGTCGACGATCAGCGCGCGGCGCTCCCGGGTGAGGCCAATTCCATAGCCGAGCGCGGCCGCTACGGGTTCGTCGAGAAACTGCACCTTGCGGATGCCGAGGCGCTTCGCGATGGCGGCGACTTCGGCGCGGTACGTCTCGTACGCGTCGACCGGCGAGGTGATGACCAGCTCGCGAATCCTTTGTCCGGACGCGCGCTTGGCGTGGGTGAGGAGCTCTCTCACATAGAGGTACACGGCCTCGCGCGCGGAGATCGCGCGGCCGCCGGCGCGGGCGACCGTCGAGAGCGGCGCGCGGGCGAGCTGCCGTTTGAAGGTCGGCACGAAGTTGGGCCGGTGGCGCAGCAGGTTCATGTCGAGCGCTTCGCGGCCGATCAAGGCCGTCCGCCCGATGAGCAGGCCGTGCGAGACCGGGCCGAGGCGGGCCCAGAAGGTGGGCGCGTCGAAGACGTGGAGCGCGCTCGGGACGGCGCGCGAGGGGTCGCCGATCTCGTTCTTGGTGCAGCGGCGGGTGATCTCCGGCATCTCGAGGAGCGCGGGCTTGTCCGCCGCCGTGTCCCAGCGGGCGAGCAGCGAGTTGGTGGTCCCGAGGTCGAGCGCCCACATGGCGCTTCAGGATATCGTCAGATCGATGATCGTGGCGACCCTGCTCGCGCTCACCGTCATGGTGCTGGTGATCGCGAAATCGAACGCGCGGGCGCGGGCGACCCGGGAGGCGTGGTCGGCCGCGGCGAAAGAGCTCGGCTTGTGGATCTCGCCGGGCGCCGCGACCAGGATCGCCGGCGGCGCGCTGACGATCTATGGCGAGAGCGGCAGCAACACCATGTACGTGTTTGCTGGCCTGCCGTGGGACATGGCGTTCGGCGGCACCATCGCCCTGGGCAGCGTCAGCAGGGATTTCGTCGCGATCGGCGATCCGGACTTCGACGCGCGCGTGAAGATCCGCGGCGGGGTCGAGGACGTCGTCGCGTTGCTCGACGCCTCGACGCGGAAGGCGCTGGTGGAAGTCGTGGCCAGGGGCGGCGGCGCCGGATGGGGAAAGCTGTCGCTGCGCTCCTTCGGGCTGGAACGTGATCCCGATCGGCTGGTCGAGACGGCGCGTTCGGTGATGGCGCTGGGCAACCACCTTTCGCAGCAGGCCCGCAAGAAGCTGCTGCTCGCGAATGTGCTGGGCGATCCGGTGGCGGCCGTGCGCGCGAGGAACCTGTCGGTGCTCGCGGAGAAGTTCCGCGACTCCGACGAGGCGAAAAGGGCAGCCGGGACTGCGCTCGGGGATTCCGATCCGGCCGTGCGCGTCCTCGCGGCCGATCTCGAGCGCGGAGATCGATCGAAGCGCGTGTTGAGCGGGATCGTCGTCGACGCCAGGATCGACGCGCAGCAGCGCGCCGCGGCCTTCGAGCGGCTGGTCGCGATCTTCGGTTACGCCGGTGGGAAAGGCCTGGCGGCGCAGGCGCTCGAGCAGCCGGAAGCGGCGCTGCGCCGCGTCGCGGCCGTCGCCGCTGGAGAGGCGCAGGACACCGCGCAATTGGAGCGGCTCTGCGAGCTCGCGCGCGAGGAGCAGCCGGCGCTCGGCGAAGCCATCGCGGTGGCGCTCGGCAGGCTCGGCGATCCGCGCGCGGAGCCTGCGTTGATCGCGCTCCTGGCCAGGACCGAGGACGGCGTGCGGATCGCCGCGGCGCGAGCGCTCGGTCTGATCGGCACGGTTCGGGCCGTCGAGCCGCTCCTGCCGTTGACCAAGGGCCTCCTGCATGGAGACCTCCACGCAGCGGCGCGCGATGCCGTGCGGCGCATCCAGGAGCGGCTGGGCAACGCCGAGGCAGGCCGGCTGTCGGTCGTCGCCGACAGCCCAGCCGGCGCGGTCAGCATCGCCGACGATCCGGGCAAGCTCTCGATCGTGAAGGAGTGATGGCGGGCCCAGCAGGATTCGAACCTGCAGACCAGATCCTTTGGGGCTGGTTCGAACCTCCTGGCCAGCGATGCTACGAACGCCAACCGGGCAGACACCCTGTGTCTACCGAAAAGTCGATCCTCGCACGCAGAGTGAACGTCCGAGGGACAGGGCGTGCTGAGGGGCAGGAGCGGGACTGGCACAGGGGGTCAGAAGTACTGTCGCAAGGGGGTCAATAGCTGTGTCGCCCTACACCAGTACCCTCTACGACAGCTTGCGGCGCTGACTCCCTGCGCTACAGTGGCCACCGCAAGTCGGGAGGCGTCATCGTGCCCAATCGTACACTCGCCTGTGCCATCGTTGTCGTCGCTGCGATCCTCGGCTGCGCTACTGGAACTGCTTCGAACCGCTCCGCGACGCCACCCACGCAGCACGATCTCGCGGTTGAGCTCGTAAGGTCCGAGATGCCGCAGGAACAGTGGGGAGTGCTGATGCGCACGTTCAGCCAGGCCCTGCTCCAGCTCTTCGAAAAGGAAGCTGCGGCGGAAGGAAAGCCGCTTCCACCGAACTTCCGGCGGGTCCTAGCTGAGACAACCGGAGAGACTATTTCCTACGAAGAGATGGCGGCATTCTTGGCTGCAGTCTACTCACGGTACTACACCGCCGATGAGATGAGGGCGATCCTTGCCTACCAGCATACCCCGGTATTCCAGAAGCAGATGCAACTCGCTCCAAGGCTCATGGAGGAGTCATTGAAGTACACGCAGCGGATTTTCGAGGAGCATAAGAGCGAGATCCGGGCAAAGATTGCTGCTCGGCTGAAGACAGAAACACCTTCGAACTGAGCATATCCGCCTGACCGGAAATGATGGACGCGTACAAGCGCGTCCGCTCCCTCTGAACGCCCAGGCTCCAGAGGACTGAGATGAGAAAGAGCCGCTTCACCGAGGAGCAGATCATCGCGGCGCTCAAGGAGCACGAGGCGGGGGCCAAGGTCCGCGACCTCTGCCGCAAGCTCGGAGTGCTGTAGTAGGAAGCAGGGGGGCGATGTGAACGCCGAGAACATCAGGAGGAGGAAGAGGAATGAGGTGGATATCGTCCGCAGGTGGACCACTGATTCTACTGCCATCATCGCTTCGCAGCAGGTGGAGCGGAGTCGTGCGCGCGGCACAAGACGAGCCCAGTGATTACGATGTAGCATGCTCGGTGAACGGTTACGTCGGGGTAATCTCACGATATGGCTCATCGATTCTCGTCCTCGATGATGTGCCGATGCAGACGGCGATTGCAAAAACGGGAGTGGATCGACTCATGTTCGTTCGGTGGAAGTATGCGCCGTCGGAAGGGATAGTCGAGGAGGAGCTCCGGCGGATCCGCTTGGATAGCGCACGGGAACTGGAACGCACGCACATAGTTGTGCGGGAAAGCACTCATTATCTAATGGACGCTGGAGAACCTGGCTCAGATCCTCAGCAGTTCGAAGTCGTGGAACTTGTACCTGAGGAGTACATCGTCCGAGTCGTCGAGCATGCGCCACGGAGAGATACTAAGCTGCTTCTCTACGAACTTGCGCCACCTTTGCCGGTGTAAGGCTTGGAGTTGCCCCGCAAACGCGCTGCGTCGGATCCGGCGCGCATTCCTTTGCTCCGGAGGAACGTTCCCGAGCGCACCACCCGTAAGAATTGGAATGGTGTAACAGCGGGTGCCCGCAGTTACTTGCGCTACTCGGATCCCGGGGTTTTCAGCGGGGTCGCAACGCGTGCGATCTGCCGGTATCAGCCGATGTAACGCGGGAGTACGCCATTCCGGATGATACTGAGTTGCAACGTGGATCCCTCTTACCCCTGCATAAACGGGCTGAAAAGGACCGATCCGGTACCAGATGGGTACCGAATTAGGACGTATCGGTGCCCGTTGTTAGGCTTTGCTGCATGAAGTGCATCACCGAAGCGGCTGCAGCCCACCTCGCCATCCGGGCCGGAATCGACGCGCCGATCACGGCGGAGGACATGGTTCGGCTCCTCGCTAGAATCGCGCGTACGGGCCCGGCAGCGGCCCGCCTGCGCGCGATTGAGCTGCTGGGCGCCCGGATGGGGCTGTTCCAGGAGGCGCCGAGCGCTGCCCCGCTTACGGCGCTCAGCGACGAGGAGCGGGCCGAACGAATCGCTGCCATCCTCGACCGGGCCCGCTTGCGGCGCGCGATGGCGCAAGCACAGGGCGACGACCCGGTGGCAGTGCCGCAGGAGCAACATTGAAATAGATACGTTCGCAATAATCCGGCGAATCTAGCGGATCCCTCGGGACAGACGCCGAAGCCGCTCGACTGGAAGATTCGTGAATGTAAGCCGACCGAATTGGAAATGTGCCAAGCAAGATGTGGTGCGCGTGGAGTGAAATTGTGCGAGGTAAAACAAACATTTATGCCCGTTCGCATAACGGATAATAATGGAAAGACCTTGGTCACATACACGTGGAAGGACGGGACGCCGACCTGTAATTGCAAGGACGACGATCCCCCCGCTTGCAGCGACACGTGCGTGAAGGTTATCACGTATAGTGCCATCGCTGGAGCAGTGATCTGGGTTTGCCTAACAAGAACTCCACCCCCATTTCCGATCCCGTAGGATCTGAGGTAGCCGATGCGCTTCGAAGAACGAGAGTTAAACCCTTATGCCGAACCTGTATTGGCATCCGATCTGAAGGAGGGTTCCGTTTACTTCGCCATTCAGTATGTGGACGCGGGAATGCTCATGCCAGAAATGGAGGCGCTTGTCTTTATTGGTAGGAATCTGGGTCAAGGGGACGTAGGTCAATTGTATTTCCAGGATGCCCTCTCTCACCGAGAGGGGATTCGCTACGGGTCGCCGAACGTTGATTGTCGGGCGTTGTTCTATCGACAGTCGGAGGTAGAGGTATCCCATATTTTCGAGTACGAGCACGCATTGGATGCCCTGATGGGCTGCGCCTTAAGGCGGAGGGAAAAGGGGTTGGATGCTACGCCTCGATGAGTTTCTTCAGAGTTGATGCGGTGCGCTGGCCAGAAGTGGCACCGGCAAGAAGAGAAGGAGATGTTGCAGGCGGAGATCAGGCGATACCACGAATGGCGGGAAGCGGAAGCTGACTCTTGGGGTCGAGGAGTATGATAGGGCCACCTGGGAGAGTACGTAGCTTGCACTACCATCCGCTCTTCGAGTAGTAGGGCCATATGGCCAAACGCTCTTCGCACCCATTCGATGCCTTGGTTGATCGCTTCGCGCAAATGTTCGCCGATCGAGTCTCGGCCGCGCTGCCGAAAGCCGGCCGCAATGGAGTTGCCAGGAGAGCGGGCAGCTCCGAGCGAGACATGAGCTGCCGCTATCCGGGCTGCAAGAACCGCTCGAAGGGTCCACGGTTCCGGTTCCTCTGCGAGGAGCACCTGAAGCTGCCGAAGAAGAAGCAGGATGAGGTGCTGGTGAAGTGGGCCGAGAAGAATTCGTAGCTGCAACGACGAAGAGTGCGACCGGCAACGCTCAGGCAGGAACCGTTCGGGATTGAACCGCTCGGGCTCCGGCCAGAATGCTGGATGGCGATGCGTCACGAACGGGCTCACCAACACGATG
>Ga0209526_10000715_pt1 | contig 21804 bp, 20 predicted proteins | sample JacPinW_OM2H0_M1_FD_188566 | JGI IMG/M metagenome (GOLD analysis project Ga0209526, IMG submission 188566) | Forest soil microbial communities from Algoma, Ontario, Canada - Jack Pine, Ontario site 1_JW_OM2H0_M1 (SPAdes) (version 2) | ecosystem: Environmental > Terrestrial > Soil > Boreal... | reverse complement strand
AGGTCCTGCTTGAGCTGCGCATTGAATCCGCTGGTCGGACTTTTGTTGTTGTCGAGCGTATTATACGAGACGGTGTCGCCGACGGAAGAGACCCATTGCGAACCCGCGGCCGCGGCCTGCTGGATCGGCAGCGATGTCGTTGCCGCCGACGAAGACGAAGCCAGCGTGACGCTCTGGTTATAGATGGAGTAACGGTACTGCATGCCAAGCTGCTCGGTCAGCGGCGTGCCCAACTGCATGGTCGCCCCATAGATGTCGCTGCCATAGGACTGGTAGGGGCTGGATTGATTTTGCCGGCCGTAAAGCTCGATGCCGGCCGAGACGCGGGTGCCGAGGAAATATGGCTCCGATGCCGACAGGTCGATGCCGCGCGCATACTGACCATAGCTCACCGCGGCGCTGACCGCCTTGCCGGAGCCCAGAAAATTGCGATCGCCGACCTTGACCTCGGCCAGAAGTCCATCGGTCGTCGAGTAGCCGCCGGAAATCGTGAACTCGCCGGTCGATTGCTCAGCTACCTCGACGTCGAGCAGGACACGATCTTGCACCGAACCTGGTTTGGTCGAAATCTTGACGGTCTTGAAGTAGTTCAAATTCTTCAACCGCCGTTCGGCCCGGTCGATCAGCGTCTTGTTGTAGGCATCGCCTTCGGCAATGTCGAACTCGCGCCGGATCACATATTCCCGGGTACGGGTGTTGCCATGGATCTCGATGCGTTCGACATAGGTTCGCGGGCCCTGATCGACGGTGAAGGCAACATCAATGCGCTTCGCTTCGGCATCGCGGGTGATGCGGGGAACGGCTTGCGCAAAGGGAAAGCCGAATTTTGCCAGTTCGATCGCGAGACCTTCGTCGGTCTTGTCCAGCGCGCCGGCGTCGAATACCGCGCCCGACCGCGCCACCGGCAGACCACGGAGCTTTTCGCAATCCAGTCCCGGCACGTTGCAGACAACGGTGATGTCGCCGAAATGATAGAGCGGGCCTTCGTCGATCGAGAACGTCAGCGTAAATCCGTGCAGCGCGGGATCGTATTCGGCCGCCGCCGAAGTCACGCTGGCATCGGCATAGCCCTTGCCGCGGTAGTACAGCCGCAACTGCTCGCGATCGGCGGCGATGCGGTCGGGGTCGTAGTCGTCGCCGCCGGTCAGAAAGCTCAGCATGTTGGTGGCGGAGGTTTTTATCACGGCGGCGAGCTGTCGCTTGCCGAAAACCTTGTTGCCCACGAAGTTGATTTGCCGAACCGTGGTCTTCTTGCCCTCGGTCACCTCAAAGACGAGGTCGACGCGGTCGTCGCTGCGGTTGATGATCTGCGGTACCACGCCGACATCGTCGCGCCCTTTGTGCCGGTAGGCCTCCATGATACGGCCGACATCGGCCTGCACTGCGGCGCGCTGCAGCGTGCCTTGCGGCTTGGACTCGACGATCGCTGCAAGCTCCTTGTCCTGGATCTTCTTGTTGCCTTCGAACGCGACGCGGCCAAGCACCGGGGCTTCATGCAAATGCACGACCAGCCGATCGCCGGCGCGCTCGATCGTTACATCGTTGAACACGCCGGTCGCCAGCAGCGCTTTCAGCGCGGAATCGCGCGCGGTCTCGTCGAACCGCCCGTCGGCGGCTGCATGAAAATACGAACGCACTGTTTCGGCGTCGACGCGGCGATTGCCCTGCACCTCGATGGTTTCGGCCATAGCGGCCTGTGTAAAGAACAGCGCGAGCGAGGCGACCAGCATCGCGCCGGCGGTGTTCGACCGGCATCGCTTGCACGGCGCGATGGACTGCATCATCAGATCCTGCCCGTCTCCCGTTCGACAGGGTGCGATCGAATTGCCCGCGCAGGGCGAAAGAATGTCTGGGATAAGGTCAGTTGCGGGCTTCAGCGTTGACGGTCTGCCATAATTTCGACGCCGCGCCGAACCGCGCGTTCCCGAAAATGTCCTAGAGCCGCTTCAAATGCGCTCTAGGAAAACAGCCGGAAACGTTTGCGGCTTGCGAGCATCGCAGGCGCGAACGCGCATCTCGGAGCATCACATGCGTTACGCAGCTTTCCTCGCCGCCAGTCTCTTGCTGATCGCGCCCGCGGATGCCGCGGTCACGCCCGAGATCGATCCGAGCGCATCGCTCAACGTGGTGCAGCAGTGGATCTACAATTACCGGGCCAAGCCGGACTACACCCATGTTCCCGCCGCCGTGCGCGTGCTGTTTCACGCCCAGACCTTCAAGGAGCCGGAGAATTCCGGCATCTATTTGGGTTTCATCGCCGGCGCGATCGGGTCGAACCCGGCCAAGGCCGAGCAGCTCGTCAACAGCTTCTTTCCGGTGCCGGCGGAAGACGAATGGGTGATCGTCCGCGCCATCGCCTTTTCGGGACTGCCGGACTGGCGGAATTTGCTGCGCCGGGTCGCGCTCAAGATGCCGGGACGAAAGGTGATGATCGACAGCTACCTCGCGGGCACGCTGCCGACGCTCGCCAATATCCCGCTGGAGGAAGAAAAGCCCGGCATGCTCGACAAGCTGCGCGGCGTGTTCACCAAAAATCCTTTCGCCAAGGACGACAGGAAGCTGAAGATGGCGCAGACTTTTGCCGGTAATCAGGACTTGCTGGATACGTTGTGGGGATATTATTTCGCGACCGGCTCCCACCTTCCGATCCTGCGCATCATGCAGATGCTGCCCTGGAGCAAAAGCCGCGACACCATCGACAAGCTGACGGTCGGCAGCATGGCGCGCTATACGCTCGCAAGCTACGCGGTCCGCGATGCCGGACTGCGCGACTTTCTCCGCAGCGAGTTGCCGAACCAGCCGGACGCGATCAAGGTGCCTCTCGGCGAGGTGATCGAGGCCGCCGACACCGTGCAGCTCGGCGCGGTGCGCAAGGATGCGCTCGCCGCGGTGGACGAGCTCAAGGCCAAGGGTTCGGATGCAAGGCGCAACCTCGACTTCTGGGGCCAACTTGGCGTCGGCGCGGTCGCGCTTGGCTGCGTCTCGGCAGCGGCATTGGGCCAGGTCGCGATCGGCATCCCCTGCGTGATCGGCGGCTCGGCCTCGCAGGGCTTGCTGTCATTTTGGGAAAAGCAGCAGTGATCTTGGATGTCGCTGAAATCAGCGAACCAGGAAAACGTCGAACACGCCGGTCACCATATCGCTGATCTGCGCGCGAACCTTCGGATCGTGCTTTGAGCGAGCCAGCTCTGCGGAAGTCTCGTGCAACAGCGCCAGCAGCGTGCGCGCGATCAGATCGGTGGGGTAGGGTTTGATGATCTTGGCGTCGCGCAGCACACCAAGCACCGTGCGTAACGTTCCGAACGCGTAGCGGAGTTCGATCTTGCGCCATGCCTCGGGCCCGACCACCTGCGGCGCCTCCACGAAGGTGATGCGTTGCACCGAAGGCGACGCACAGAGGTCGATCAGCTTCTCGAAGCCCAGCTTGAGGCGCTGCCAGGGATCATCCGATGTGACGGAAGCGGCCGCTGCCAATATCTCCGCCTCCAGATCCTCCGCGACCGCGATGAACAGCCCCTTCTTGCTGGCGAAGTGATGATAGACGGCGCCCGTCGTAACCCGCGCATCGGCGGCAATCTTGCCGATCTCCGCATCGGAATAGCCGTCGCGGGCAAAATGTTTCCGGGCCACCGCCATCAACGCCGCGCGGGTCGCTTCGAGATTTTGCTCCTTGCGCGATTTCACCATAGCCGATCGTCCTGCCCCTTGACATAAGTAGAAAATGTAACATAATCGGATTATGTAGATCGTTAGCCCGCCGCCTGCGCATCCTATTTCATAAGCGGCGCATCTGAAAGGTTTCGGCCATGCCGCCCATTTTTGGCACCGCTGTTCTGGTGATCAATATCCTGTTCTTCCTGGTGACGACATGGAGTAGCGCTACCGCGCCGGAAAGCTTTGCCGCAAAGCTCGGCCTTGGGATCGTCAACACCGGCGGGATCAACGAAATCAGAGCGCAGTATTCCGGGTTCTTCCTGGCGGCCGCGGCGGTCTGCACGGCCTCTTTGTTCGGCCAGCTTTCACGGCAGACATCGTTCGTTGTGTTAGGCGCCATCTATGGCGGCCTGCTCGCGGGCCGACTGGTCAGCTTTGCGCTCAATGCGGGCGTCGCGGGCTACAGTCCAACCATCCTCGCGCTTTATGTGATCGACGCCATTGGTCTCGGCTTGGCGGTCGCGTCGCTTGCCTTAGACCATCCCGCCAAAGGGTGAGGGCAGGGCAGCCATTCGATTTAGCCGACTAAAGCGATCCCGTATCCAACGAGCCACAACCTAAGGACAACCCCAATGCCGACCAGACCGCCGTTTTCAGATCAGGAATACAAATATGTCGCGACCGACTTCGGAAACATCGCCTACCGGCAGGCCGGATCGGGACCGGTGGCGATTTTTGTCCATGGCGTTCTCCTGAACGGTCATCTCTGGGACAGCCTGATCGAGCATCTCGCCGATGTCAGGCGCTGCATCGCGGTTGATCTGCTCGCGCATGGCGCGACGCGCGCCTGCACCGACCAGGACCTTTCGTTCGACGCTCAGGCGGGCATGCTCGCAGCGTTCTGCCGGGCCATGAAATTCGAGTCCGTGGATGTCGTCGCCAATGACAGCGGCGGCGGGATAGCGCAGATTTTCGCTGCACGCCATCCCGAGCGCATCAGGAGCTTGGCGCTGACCGATTGCGATACGCACAACAACTGGCCGCCGAAGCAAGCCGAGCCGCTGCACAGGCTGGCGAAGGCGGGCGGCCTTGGCGCGATCGGCCAGCGCATGCTTGAAGACGTGGCGTTCGCCAGAACGAGTTTTGGCACCGGCTTTGAACATCCGGAACGATTGACCCCCGAGGACTTCAAAACCTGGCTTGAACCGCTGTTCGATTCTCCGGCGTCGGTGCGCAATCTCGAGCGCTTTATTACCTCGTTCGATAACAAGCAGACGGTTGCCGTCGAACCCTTGCTTCGCAAACTGGAGGCTCCGACGCTGATTGTTTGGGGCACAGCCGACGAGTTCTTTCCCATGAAATGGGCGTATTGGCTGCGCGGCGCTATCCCGGGCGCGCGCGACGTCCTCGAACTGGAAGGCGCGAAATTGTTCTTTCCCTGGGAGCGGTCGGTTGAACTGGCAACTGCGCTGCGAGATTTCTGGCGATAGGCAACGTGCGTCCCAGGGGCCATCGCGGCCTTTGAAATCTAGCTTCAAAGGCCGCGAAGCAGGCGATTGTTATTGATTGTCAGCTGGCTTCCTGGCGCGATGCGTCGCGCTCTTCGCAAGCGGGCTCTTCGGCTGATAGGCGAAGGCGCTGCTGTTGTCGGGCAGGAACGGATTGCGCTCACAACTGCCATGCGTCCGGAGACCGCTCCCTCCGAGGTCTGAGTTTGATGCAGAGTGGATATGCCGAGCCGACGATAAACTCGACGTGATCCTTGCACACGCGAAGCGCAACCGAATCGGTTGGCTTCGAGCCGCCCGGTCATCGCACCGTGCAAGGGCCCGGCGGCCCAACCGACCCACGTCACGGTACGGCAATCAGAGACCCGCTTCTTGCTTCCGCTTTTTGCCGATCACACGGTGGTGAGTTCACCACAAAGTGGTAGTGTTCACGCAAAACGACCGGTGAGGACACCATGGGCTTTATTTACATTCTTGTGATCCTAGTTGCCTTCTATGTCATCGTTTCACTTCGCGTGCTCCGGCAATACGAGCGCGGGGTGGTATTTCTGCTCGGCAGGTTTGCGGGCGTCCGCGGCCCCGGGCTGACGCTGATCTTCGTACCGATCCAGCAGATGGTGCGCGTGTCGCTGCGTACCGTCACCATGCAGATCCCGTCGCAAAAAATCATCACCAGGGACAATGTCTCGATCGATATCGCCGCGGTCGCCTACTATCACATCACTGATCCGGAAAGAGCCGTGATCGCGATCGAGAATGTCTACAACGCGATCAACCAGATCAGCCAGACCACAGTTCGCAATGTGGTCGGACGCTTCAAGCTCGATGAGCTATTGGCGGACACCGCAAGCATCAATGACCAGATCAAGAACGTCATCGACATTCACACCGAGCCCTGGGGCACCCAGGTGACGGCGGTCGAGATCAAGGACATCACGCTGCCGGACAATATGCAGCGGGCGATGGCCAAGGAAGCCGAGGCCGAGCGCGAGCGCCGTGCCAAGATCGTCGCTGCTGAAGGCGAGTACCAGGCGGCAGTAAAACTCGGTGAGGCGGCCGACATCATCACCCAACATCCGGTGGCGCTGCAGCTGCGCACCCTGCAGACCATGGCGGAGATCTCGATCGAGAAGAACTCCACCATCATCTTCCCGGCGCAGTTCATGACCACGGTGCAGGAGGCGATCGCGCTGCTTTCAAAAGATTCGACGTCGAAATAGCCCGGTGTCGAAGCTGCGCTGGTCGTGCCGTCTACTCCGCCGCACGCAGCGGGGTGGGGGAAGGGTGCACCGCCTCAGCCAGTTGCCTGAGATAGATGTCCTGCCACGAGCTCTTGTCGTCGCTGGTGAAGTAGCCGCTGCGCGCCCCGCGGAATACCTCGGCATCCTCCGCACCCGGCGGCAAGACGCCCTTGTCGCGTAACGCGCGGGCCGCCATCAGCAGGCGCCGGCGCGAGCGCGTGATCATCTGATCCGATGGAGCCAGATGCTCCCACGCGTGATCGGTGACCGGCCCCATGCTCTCGGTGATCGCCTGGTCCTGCAAATGGATGCCGTCGATCCCGCTATAGATTGCATTGCTGCGCTGGGCGTCGCGGTCGATCCCCCAATCGTTGCTCGCGTTTGCGGTAAGCCGCCAACGGCCGAGCCAATCTGTCGTGTTCGGCAGAAACTTGTTGCCGCGCCCGGTGCCGCCGATCGGCCTGCCGTCCTTGAAGGCCGGCTGCGGCTGCGTCAGCGCCGATACTCCGCGCTTCCAGCGCAGGAAGCAGAACATGGTGTGGCCGTCGTCGAGCGGCACCCAGGCCCGCGCATGCACGTGACTGCCGAACTCGCCATTGGGGGCCTGGCTCCAGAATGGAAACAGGAAGTTGGCGAAGCGCCAGTAGGTGCTATCCGCGCCGGCCGGGCGATAGGCGGCGTACTGCGTGCCCCAGGGGGTATCGGTGATATGGTACTCGGGCGCACGGTTGGTGATGGTGTAGTGGACCGGATCGTTCTCCGGCACATCGTCCGGGTCGACGTGGCCGGCGTGCAGGAAACCGAAATGCGAGGTATCGATCTCGCCCTCCAGCGCCTGCAGGTAATTGCACTCGCGCTGAATGAAGGTGACGCTGACTTCGTCATCGGGAACGTCAAGGATTTCAAACCCCGGTAGCGGCGGTATCTTGGCGCTCGATCCCATATAGACCCAGACCACCCCGCCGCGCTCGACGGCCGGGTAGGCCTTGGCCTTCACCTTGTGCTTGAAATCCTGCTGCGGCGGCACGCTCGCCATGTCGAGGCAGTTGCCCGCGACGTCGAACTTCCAGCCGTGATAGATGCAGCGGAGCCCGCCTTCCTCGTTGCGTCCGAGGAAGAGCGAAGCGCAGCGGTGCGGGCAGCGATGGTCCATCACGCCGACCCGACCTGCGCTGTCGCGAAATGCGATCAGTTTTTCGCCGAGCAGCATCAGCCGAACCGGCGCGCCGTCGCGCGCGAGTTCCGATGACTGTGCGGCGGGAATCCAGTACTGCCGCATCAGCTCACCCATGACGGTACCGGCGCCGACTTGGGTGAGTTCCCTTCCTTCCGTTGCGGTCGTCATCCTACCCTCCCTCTGCGGCTATGGCGCGGCTCAATAGACACCATGTTATCACGGACTGCGGTCGTTGGGTGCCGTCAAGGAGCCGGACTGCAATCGAGGCCGCACTCTAGTCGGCCCTGATGTTGGCGGTCTGGATCACTTTGCCCCATTTCTCGGTTTCCTCGGCGATATGCTTTGCGAAGTCGGATGGCGAACCAATGAATACCGCGGCACCGAGGTCGGCAAGTCGCGCCTTCAGTTTCGGATGGGCGAGGCCCGCATTGATCTCCCGGTTGAGTCTCTCGATAATTTCGACGGGCGTCTTCCTGGGTGCGCCCACGCCGAACCAGCCGCTTGCCTCGTAACCCGACACGAATTCTCCCACCGTCGGGAGATTGGGCAGGACTTCCGAGCGGACAGCCGTGGTTACGGCCAGCGCGCGAAGTTGGCCGCCTCTGACGTACTCGATCGACGAGGACAGCGGACTAAACATCACCTGCACCTGCCCGGCGAGCAGATCGGTCAGGGCGGGCGGCGAACCGCGATAGGGCACGTGTACCATGTCGACGCCGGCCATGATCTTGAACAACTCGCCGGCCATATGAGGCCCGGTACCGTTGCCGGGCGACGCCATGTTGAGCTTGCCTGGATTGGCCTTGGCATAAGCGATGAATTCCGGGACCGTCTTCGCCGGAAACGATGGATGCACCTCCATGCCGTAGTTTTCGTGGCTGATGCTCGCAACCGGCGCGATGTCACGGATGAAATCGTATTTTAGCCTTTGGTAGAGCGTCGCGTTGACCGCATTCGATATGTTGATCAACAGGAGCGTATGGCCATCCGCCGCCGCCTCCACCACGACCTCGGTGGCGATATTGCCGCCGGCACCCGGCCGGTTCTCGATGATGAACTGCTGACCGAGCCGTTCGGACAGCCATTGCGCCACGAGGCGCGCCGCGATGTCGGGTGCGCCGCCAGCGGCGAAACCGACGACAATACGCACGGGCCGCGCCGGATAGGTTTGCGCGTTTGCGATGCGCGAGACGGTTGGAAGGCCGGCTGCCACCGTCGCTAGCTGCAGGAACTGGCGGCGCGCGAGTTTCATCGCAGTCGCTTCCTAAGATGCCGGGTCAGCGTTGGAGACAGCGTAGCGTCTTTGGGAATTGGCCGATAGAGCGCTAGCGAACTTCGTCTGCCTTTGGGCGTTGCGGCGGCGGGCCCGCGAATGGCACGAGCAAAAGTCCGAGCAGCGCCGCAAGGGCGAGCAGCGCCCAGGCTTCGTTGGTGCTGAGCGCAAATGCCGCCTTCTCGACCATCGGACGAACATAGGCCTCGGCTGCCGCGTCCGAGATACCGGGAGGCCGGTGCGTGAACAACGTTAGATCAAGCCCGATCGCCTGCGCAGCCGTGATGTCGCCCGCGATCAGCCGGTCGCGCAGGGCTTCAGCGTGCCCGCCGGTGCGTCCATAGAGAATGGTATCGATCAATGCGATGCCGATTGCGCCGCCGAGGTTCCGCATCAGGTTGAACAGGCCGCTGGCGTCCGGCACTTCCGCCTCGGGCAGCGCGCCGAGCGCCAGTCGCGTCGGCGGCAGCAGGCAGAACATGATCGCGACGCCGCGGAGCACTTGCGGCCAGAACATCTCGTCGAAATCGGCGGTGCGGCTCTGCAGGGCGCTACAGCCCAGGCCAAACGCAAACAGGGCAAACCCCACGGCCGATAGCCGGCGCGGATCGAACCTGCTCTCCAGCGCGCCCGCGATCGGCGCGGTCACCAGTTGCGCGACGCCGGTGACGAGCATGATGGTGCCGATTTCGAAGGCGTCATGCCTTCTGACATAGGCGAGGAACACCGGCATCAGATAGACCGAGCCGAACAACCCGACGCCGAAACAAAAACTCAAGGCGCAGCCGATCGCAAACGAGCGGTTTTTCAATGTCGACAGCTCGACCACGGGATGTTTTGCCCTCAATGTCCTGGCGGCAAACAGCGTTGCGGCGGCGGCATTCAGCAAGAACAGGGCGGCGCAGAGCGGAGACAGCCAGCCGTCGTGCGGGGCTTGCTTCAGGCCGATCTCCAGGCTCGCCAGCGCAATCGCCATCAGGGCGAGAGATATTCCATCGAGCGTGGCCAGATCGGCGAAGCGAGGTTTCGCGCCGGGCAGCAGCAATGGCGTGGCGGCTGCCGCAATGATGCCTGGCGCGACGTTGATCAGAAACAGCCAATGCCAGGAATAGGTTTCGGTGATCCAGCCGCCGACCACCGGTCCGACGGTTGGCGCCAGCACGGCCATGACGCCGGCCATGGTGGTGGCAATGGGATGCAAGCGGAGCGGAAACAGCAGGAAGACCGCGGAGAACACCGCCGGGATCAGCGTGCCTCCCGCAAAGCCCTGCAGCACGCGGAAGCCGACCAGGGTGACAAAATTGCCGCTGAAGGCGCAGCCAATGGAGGCGAGGGTGAAAAGGCCGATCGCAGCCACGAATAGCCAGCGCAGCGTCAGCACGCGTGTCAGCCAACCGGTCAGCGGAATGGCTGTTATCTCGGCAATCAGATAGGCGGTTTGAATCCAGCTCATCGCATCCCGCGAAATTGCCAGCGCGTCCTGGATCCTTGGCAGCGAGGTCGCCACCACTTGAATGTCGAGGATCGCCATGAACATCCCAAGGCACATCAGGATGAAGCCAGCCCATGTTGCCGGGCGAACCTCACCCGGCGCGTCGGCGGGCTTGCTCATCGAACGCCAAGCGTCGTCTGACGCGACGAGGCGACGACGAGAGCCCGGTTTTCAGCAGGGATGCGGATGGCGAGAACCACAGCATTGAGGATGGTGAAGAGGATAGCCAGCCAAGGAAGATGGAGGGCCAACGGAAGTACCGCGATCTCGCCGGCAACCACGGCATAGTTGGGATGCGGCAGGAACCGATACGGTCCCGCCGACACCAAAGGCTGATCCGGCAGAACAATGATCCGCGTTGTCCAGCGCCGGCCAAGCGTCCACATCACCCAGAAGCGAAGACCCTGCAGGATGAGATAGAACAGCAAGAAAGCGATGTTCACCGGCTGATCGTGTCCCAGGACCCACAGCGATATCAGCCATGCCGCGTGCACCGCCACGATCAGCGGATAATGCCTGCGGGCGACCTCGACGGCACCACAGGCCATGAGCTTGCTTGTGGTGTGGCTGGAAATCAAAAGCTCCGCGGCACGCTGCAGCGTGACGATGCCGAGAATGAGTTCAGCAGAAGTCACGCAGCATGCCGCAGCGCGACGCAGCTTGCGGTGAAGCCGGGTCCGAGCGCCGTCAATAGTGACCGCGCCGGCAGTCCCTTGGCGCGGATTTTTTCCAATACGAAGAGCACGGTGGGTGAGGACATGTTGCCGTAATCGGCGATCACTTCCCGTTCGCAGTCGAGCGTGCCCTGGTCGAGCGCAAGCGCTGACTCCAGCGCAACGATCACTTTGGCGCCGCCGGGATGGCAGACAAACCGGTCGATGTCCGTCATCGAGAGCTGCATGTTCGTGAGAATCTGCACCACGGCCGGGTTGAGATGCGCGGTGACGAAATCGGGGATGGTACGGCGAAAGATAACGCCAAAGCCTTCCGGATCGACGCTCCAGCCCATGACGCCGAGCGTATCGGGCCAAAGGTGTTCGCCGGCATTCTCGATCCGCGTCGCCCCGCCATCGCCGGCGCGCAAGATCACGGCCGCGGCGCCGTCGCCGAACAGGCTGATGGCAACGATGTTGGCCTTGGTGAGTTGGTCGTGGCGCACGGCAAGCGAGCAAAGCTCGATCGTCACCAATAGCACGTTGGTACCGGGCCGGGCCTGCGCCAGTCGCGACGCGATCGACAGGCCCGAGGCGCCGCCGGCGCAGCCGAGACCGAAGACCGGCACCCGCATCACGTCGGACCGGAAACCCATTCGGCGGGCGACGCGCGCCTCCAGGCTCGGCGTTGCGATCCCGGTGGAGGTGACGGTGACGATGGTGTCGATATCGCGGCCAGTGAGGTCAGCGTCGGCCAGTGCCTTTTCGGCGACCTCGACAAACAGCGCCTCGGCGCCTTCGAGAAAAGCCTCGGTGCGTTCCGGCCAGGTTCGCGGTTCGAGATACCAGTCGAATGGTTTTACGGCATGACGCTTGATGATTCCGGTGTTCGAAAAAATGCTCGAAAACCTTTCGAATTCGGGAAAGCGGCTGCCGAATCCATCCCATGCCGCGGCCAGGACATCCTTCTGCAAAAACACGTGTGGAGGGACCGATGTCGCCAGAGAGACCAGGGCAGCCGTGGGCATTGCGAGGACTCTCTCCTGTCGCGTCAGTTACATAAGAGAACATCAGCAGGGACCGTTTATTTCGATGGCCGGTGAAAAACATCGGGCCAAATGGGTCACTAAAATGTGAGACCTGCGCGCCGCACTCCCGTCTACGCCGTCGCCTCGGATCGAATTGCGAACAAGCCGCTGTCGCCCCTCGTTCAAGTTCGCGGGTACGTTGTCATTCGGAATTCGCGCGAGGTGTCGAAGAGGTACATCCGCCCTTCAACGAGCGAACCAGGCTATTTTCCGCGGCCAGTGCCGGAGTCCCGGCTGTCCTGGAAGGACGGATTGGGCAGAACGCCCTTGTTGGCGTGGGCTTTCGTTGCCGAACCCGTCGTCGTGCCGGGTGTCTTGTTGGACTTGCTGGCGTCGGTTGCAGCCTTATTCTCACGCGACGCGCCGGGAGCCGGCTGCGTCTGGGACGATGCGATCGCCGTCGCTTCGACCAATGCGGCGATCACGATGGCTGAGATAGCGAGCTTGGAACGCATGGCAATCTCCTCCTTGCATGATGGTGATGCGGGATGAGAACTTGCCTTGCGGAGTTGGGTTCCGGGCGGCGCCGTACTTTGGACGCCAAAAAGCCACCGCTTGCGAGCGGCAGCTGTAAATCTGATCGAAAAACACTCCGCCCTCGGATCAGGTCCGAGGGCGCGCCCTTGCCGAATACGCGCTGGCTCGATGGGCTATATGGGCCCGTCAATACGGACAGGCCCTACTTGCTGTCGCTGTTCTTGTCGGTGCTCTTGCTCGCGTTATCGCCTTTGCTGGAGTGAGCGCTCATTCCGGTGGTCGTGTTGGACTTCATCTTGCTGGATTTCACCTTGCCGGATTTCATTTTGGAATTCGTGGTCCCTGGTCCGACATTGCCTTCACTCGACGCGCCGGGAGCCGGCTGCGTCGTCTGGGCCGATGCGATCGCCGTCGCTCCCAATAGCGATGCGAGCACGAGGGCTGAGATGGCAAGTTTGGATCGCATGAGAATCTCCTGCTTTGGGATGGATGATACAGGAGAGAGAACTTGCGAGCCGGATTTGGGTTCCGGACCGAGTGGCGGTTTTTGCCCCGCGGGTCCGCCTAAGTCCGGCCTCCCAGGCGAACGCCGCAAAGACGCCGTCCTGGAAATGTGGTACCGCTCGACCTGAAGGGCAGGAGGCGAGCATTATGGAACCAAAACTCGAAGTCCCGGCTGAATTGCGTGATTTGGCCGAAAGAACCATCGATCAGGCGGAAAAAGCGTTCGGGATGTTTTTTGACGCGGCAAGTAAATCGATCGCGTCGGTCCCGAATCCGGGAGCGGAAATTTCCAAACAGGCTCTCACGTTCACCGAACAGAATATGAAGGCCGCATTCGAGCATGCGCGGAAGCTGGTACACGCAACCGATCTGCAGCAGGCCATGCAAATTCAATCGGAGTTTCTCAAAAGCCAGTTTACCAACGCCGGAGACCATATGAAACGGATCACCGGCGACGTCATGTCTGCCACTAAAGACGCGTCGAAAGGCAAATTTTAGCGCGCCCGGTGGCGTGACCGCGGTCAACTCGCATCGAGCGGGTGCGCGCTCGGACGCACGGGCCTTCATTGTTTGCCCACAAAATAGTCTTGCGTGGGTTTGCGCCGTGGACTTCAATCGCAGCGCAGGTCCTTGACGGGCCACCGGGCGATTGCTCGCCGTCTGTCAACCTTTCTGCGCATCCCTGTCGGTCTGACCGGCAGGGATTTGCATTTGGGCCTACACGCTCGTCGGGCTTACAGGCTTGTGGGCTTACAGGCTCGTGGACTTTCACGCTCAAGGAAGCGGCGCGCCGGCGTTGGAAACGATCAGGTTATCGGTGGCCGCCGGAGCAAGCTCGCTGCTCGAACCGTCGCTCAGGAAGTGATCGAGCGTGGCCTGGATCTGCTGTTTCACGGCGTCGGGACCGCGGTCGCTCATATCGGTATGCTGAAATTTAGTGTTGACGATATCGATATCCCCCGCTTTGGCCTGCTGCGGGGTCGGCAAAACACCGGGATCGGTCTTGAAATTAGGGTCCTTTGAGCGGAACGACAGAATCTTCAGCCTGTCGCCCAGCACAAATGGCACCCGCAGATTGTCGAGCGTGATGACCTTCGACACCAGTTCAGGATGTTGTTTGGCGCAGAACATGGAGATGTCTCCGCCATTTGAATGTCCGACAAGGGTCAGATGCGCGTAATCTGCATTCGGCTGCAGTTTCTTCAATTCGCCGAGCACAAACAGAATATTGGCTTCGCCTTTCTCATAAACGGCCCGCCGGCCGACATAGGGCAAGCCGACCTTGGTGACCAGCGGCGGGTCGGTCGGAAGATCCTGCTGAATGCTGGCTACCAGATATCCTCGCGCCGCAAGCAAATTGGCCAGAAATGAGTACTCGGTGTTCCTGACGGTATTGCCGTTGCTGATAATGGCGACCGGAAGCTTCCAGTAACCGTCATTCGCCTTCATCTCGTAGTCCCGGCGCACCGCAAGATCGACCGAGACGGGCCGTTGCCGGGCGGCATCGAAGAAATTCAACGTCTCATGGCGAATGCCCCACCTGCTGATGGCAAAATACACGCCCGCAGTGAGCGCGCACACGCAGGCTAGAACCGCAATTCCCCTCTTCATCGTTTCCTCAATCACTTTTGATTTAACAGATGGTGTTGAAACGTGGAGGAGATGAGGCGATGGCCGAATGGCTCAAATTAAATTTGAGAAAACTTGCTGCTCCGCAGCAGATTCCAGTGGGCTGGCGCAAACGTTATGCTGTGTTTCAGCGGTAGGATGCGAGGACGTAGAACCAATTGGCGGCGACGCGCCGCTTGGTTAGCGCTTCCTCTGCGACGCGGTGCGCAGCAGGGCGCGCACAAAGTAATCCCGCGCCACCGCGTCGAGGGCCGTCGAGATCAATTCGTCGGATTCGGCGACGCGACCCTGTTTCTCGGCCTCTAACCGATCGGCCTCCTGGATATATTCGATTGCAAGTTCGCGCAGGCGGTGGAATTCAGGATCGTCGGGAATTGGATAGATCGTCGCCAGCAAGTCCCGGGCGCGTGCGCGGGCACGGTCGCTTCTCACGCCAACCATGAGCGCCTCCTTAGGCTCGTCTCAATCCCCTGCAGAAAAAGTGCTGCACGGCCATTTTTGGCCGAGCAGTCGACAGCCGGATGGCCGAACGCAGCACTAGCTCAAATAAGCATTTCGGCTATGTCCGGTTCCTGACGAAATGGCTTATTTTTGAAATTTCAGGAATCCGGCTCACGGTGTCAGGCCCTGCGGGAACAGCAGCGCATGAGAACGTCGCCTAAGCTCGCGTTGGCTCGGCCGATTTTTGCAGGATCATGGCGACAACGGCATCAAGGATGGTGGTGACAGCGGTGCGCCGATACGCAAAGCGCTCGTCGGGGGCTGGCGGAGTAACCACCATGGTTGCATTGGCTTCAAACAATAACAGATCGCCGTCCGGACCAAGCCCGAAATCGATGCCGGCATAGTCGAGACCGAGAATGTCCCGTATCCGTTCCAGCGCCGCCATCGCGCTGTCTCCAAGCGCTGCCCGCATATCGCCGAGAAAACTCGCTTCCTCCTGGCGATGGTCCGGCCTGTCGGCCATGTCCGAGGTGAAATAATGCACTTTCCAGTCCCGCGATATCGCCAGATGCAGGGGATAGATCCGGCCTGCGATCATCATCGCGCGGTATTTTCGCGCGTTGCCGTCCTGGCCCCTTGCATCGAGATATTCGATCAAGAGCAGCTCGTCTCCGGGAAGGCTCGCCGCAGCCGCAGATAATGCGGCCGCCGACGAAACCAGCACGAAGTTGCGCCCGGTATGATAGCCGGGAGAACGCAACAGTAGCGGAAACGTAAATCGATGGTCGGCGATCGACGTGGCGCCGTCCGGGCCGGCAAGGATGTCGCGAGCCGTGATCATGGTTCGCGGGGTCACGACGCCGGGGACCGCGCCGAGCCGTCGGGCATTGCCGATGCGGCCGGTTTTCATGACCGCGCTGGGATCGTTGATAACGGGTGCGCTGGATCGAGTTATCAAACGCGCGGCAGCCTCGAGCGCGGGTTCGCAAAGGTCTGCATCCCCAATGGCGTTGAAAATCAATTGATGCGGCGGCAGCGCGAGCTGCGGGTCGAGATAGTCCGCGATAATCACCGAGGTTAGGAACACGCTGTCGTTCAGGAATGCGGCGGTCGGGATGTTGCCGCCGCCGGAAGAGACGAGTTGCAGCAGCGAGATCGGAGGCTTGGTCCCGCGATAGGGCAAGGTCGAAATGGCGTGACCGGAAAACCCTTTCTGGAAATGATGCCGGGCGCGAGCGCGGTCGCCGAGATCGGACAGCACAGCACCTAATCCCTGATGCGCCTGCGCGTGTTCCGGATCGATCCGCAGCGCGGTCTCGTAGTGCTCGCGCGCCTCCGTGTGCCGGTTGGCGCGAAACAGCAGGTTAGCCAGGTTTACATGTCCAATCGGATTCTGCGGGTGGTGTGCGATCGCCTCGGCATACACCCGGCAGGCAGCGTCGATCGCGCCCATATTCGTCAGCAACGTTCCGAATTCATTGAGCGCACTGAAATTTTCGGGCACTCGGCGCAAGACATCGACGAAGGCTTGCTGGGCGTCCTCTCGCCGGTTGAGGGCGCCGAGCAGAACCGCGCGCTCGATTTCGGTATCGATGGGATTCTCAAGGCTGCGACCGGCGAGCAGATTGTCGAGCTCCCGCAGCTTTGATTCCTGCGCTCGCCGGGGCGCCCAGTCGCGATTGCTGCTGACAATGTCGGGCACGAGAGCTGGGTTCCGCTTCAGTCCGGTCACGATGAGCGCAGGTTCGACATGGGGCACCCAATGATGGCATTGTTCGCTGATTCGTTCCATGCGCCTGGAACTTTCGATCGCTTGCGGACGCGGCCTGTATCGCCAAATGTTTCCTGCGACGCCAGTTCCCGAACTGCAACGGCGGCAGATTTTTGTCTAGCAAAAATCGACATGGTCGATATGTGCACCCAGTCAAATCTCCGGGAACAAATGAGAGCGGCGAGGTTTGAGCCGAAGGGCAGCATTCGGACGGAGGAACTTATGAGGAAACTCGCGATCACGCTGTTGGCGGGCGCCGGCGCGTTGTTTGTTGGTAGCGCAAATGCTTCCGATCTCTACACCAGCAGCGAACATACAAATTCAGATCTGCTGCAGCCGGTTCGCATGATCTGTCATGAGGACGGACGATGCTATCGCACCCGCGGCGGCAGTCGTGTCATCATCCGAGACTCTTACGATTATTATGCGCCCCGAGAGCGATACATCGAACGCCGAGGCTATCGCGATTGGGATGACGGTCCCCGTGCAGGCGTCGGCATTCGGTCACCCGGCGTGAGCGTCGGTGTGGGCGTCGGCGGCGATCGTTGGTAAGTCGCCCACGCATATTCAAGCAGCAGCCGCAGAAAACCCGCCGGCACATGTCCGGCGGGTTTTTTTGCTGTGGTGACAGGTTTGCAATCTAGCCACCGTCCGGCATCGATCTAGCGTCGGCGCATTACCGCGACGCCCAACAGGAATGCGACAAACAGGCTCGCGAGCGGAGCTTCCCGGGCAATGGCGCTGACGGTCGAAAGTGGCTCGCTCCGCCGCGCGGTAGCGATGGCGCGGCTTAGCTGGTCAACCGCGGCTTGAAGCGCCGCAGAGAGTTCCGTGATCGTGCGCGATACGTTGGTTGCGGTATCCCTAGCGCGCTCCGCCATGCCGGGTTGGGGTGTTTCGATATCCACGATTGCCCTCGAAGCTTGAAGCAAAATGAGGCCGCCGCCTTTGGCTATCCGCGCGAGCGCTCGTTGTTGAACAGCGGGTCTAACAGACCTTTGGCTATCCGCGATAGGCGCCGTGTTGAACGGCGGGAAGCGGCCTCGCGGAATCCAATGCGGTGGCAGGAATTTTGTTCCGCCCGAGCGGATTGGGTGTTGCCCCCCGCGAAATCGCCGCGAAACCCAGGGATAATCACCTCGCTAGCGAGCTAAAGGCTTGGCTCCGGCTTTTCCTGCGCATTCATCGCGGATATTTTGGTCAGCCAAGAGGATTCGCTGTGGTCGACGCTTCCATGAAGAAAATTGCGGTGCTCGGCGCCCCCATCGAAATCGGCGCGTCACAGCGCGGAACCCTGATGGGCCCCGCGGCCTTGAGAACGGCCGGTCTCCTGACCTTGCTCGACGGCCTCGGCTTTGAAGTGGAAGATCATGGCGATTTCTCAATTGGTGAAGTGGCCGAGCTGGCCGATGCTCCACCTGACAACGCCAAGCACTATCGGGAGATCCAGCGCTGGACCCGTGGATTGTCTCCGCGCGCACACGACCTGGCACGATCCGGCGCGATCCCGATCTTCCTCGGCGGCGATCACTCGCTCTCGATGGGATCGGTGAACGGCATTGCCCGGTATTGGCACGAAATGGGCCGCGAGCTTTTCGTTATGTGGCTCGACGCCCACGCGGACTACAACACCCCTGCGACGACCATCACCGGCAACATGCACGGAATGTCGGCGGCGTTTTTGTGCGGCGAGCCCGGGCTGGATGGCCTGTTGGGCGAAGAGCCACGCTCGCCGATCGAGCCGGACCAACTCGAGCTGTTCGGTACACGCTCGATCGACAAGCTGGAAAAGGATCTGCTGCGCAGCCGCCGCGTCAGCATGGCCGACATGCGCCAGATCGATGAGTTCGGGGTCGGCGTCCCGATCCGACGCGTCATCGACAAGGTGAAGGCGAGAGGCGGCGTGTTGCACGTCAGTTTCGACGTCGACTTTCTCGACCCCAGCCTGGCGCCCGGCGTTGGCACCACGGTGCCCGGTGGCGCCACCTATCGGGAGGCGCATCTTGTCATGGAGATGCTGCATGATTCGGGGCTGGTCCGGTCGCTCGACATCGTCGAACTCAACCCGTTCCTCGACGTGCGGGGCCGCACCGCGCGCACTGCGGTGGAACTGATCGGTAGCCTGTTCGGCCAGCAGATCACCGACCGGCCAACCCCGACCAACGCGATTGAGCCTGACGGTTGATTGGTTATCGGCTTATCAATTGACGGTGCGGATCGACCGGGCTCCAAAGTAGTGAGTGCTGCGCGGGGCAAAATAGGTTTCTCTCATTCTGTTGAAGGAATGGATTTACTGCCTCGCTCCCTGTTGAAGGGACGAAGACGCTCCCTTTCGTTCTGTTGAAGGGACGAAGCTACTGTCCTTGTGCTAATGCCAAAGCCAAGGGACGATCAAAGAATTGTCGCTGAGAATAATATTTGGAGGCTGCGCTCTCTGAGAGACGTCACTCATCCAGGAGCCAGCAATGCCGGAAAACGTCGATCACAGTTCTGCCAGAAAAGCCGGGGCCGTTTCACAAACTAATCGCCATCCCATGATCCTACGGGTTTCCTCGCTTGTGGTGGCAAGCATCCTCTCGCTTTTGATGCTGACGGCTGTAGTTCCGCCGATTGTCGCCGATCAGTCTGACCGGGCGGTGGTTGATGCTCCCGTTACGTTGTTGACGTCGCCCATCGACGGAGAAATCGACTCTATGGCGATAACCCCCGGTCGCACGGTTGAAGCCGGTGACTCACTTGCGCAGATATCGAACGTTCGGTTGGATCGTGGAACTCTGATTTCGCTTGAGGAAAAGGCTGCGGATGCCCGGGAAAAACTGGCAGCCACGCAAGCAAAGAGGGAATCGGATCGCGAATATTGGAAATCGCTCGATTCCGAGATTGCGGCCCAGATCGAACAAATCAAAACACAATTTCGATCCCAGATCGACGAGTTACGTGCGCGAGTGGCGCAGTCGGAGTCGTTGAGTGCAGAAAAGAAGGCATTGGTTGAGCGGCAGTCCGATATGGTTTCACGCGACGCCGCGAGCGCTTATATGCTCAAGCCAACCACTCAGCAGTACTCAGCCGCGCTTCATAACGCGGACGCCGAAAACGCGAAGCTCAATCAGAAGATTGCACAGCTCGATGCCCTGGAAAAAGGCATTTATGTGGGAGACGATCTCGTAGCAATCGGTACCCTCGTCCAGAAGCGGCGGGACATCGACCTCGATGAAAAGAGAATGGAAATCGAGGCAAAGGAACTTTCCGCGGTTTTGGAGGATCACGAGCGCCTCATAACTGCTGAGCGAAACAGATTGGAGACCTTGGCCGAAGCCAATATCCGAGTCACCGCCGCGGGAAAAATACTGAACGTCGGTGCCGCGCCTGGCCGGCATGTGAATGCAGGGGACACGGTTGCGTCGCTTGTCGATTGCGACAAACGCTTCGTTGTAGCGATTTTTTCGTATCGGCAGGGCCAGAGCATGAAGGTCGGCACGCGCGTCCGCGTTGTCGGCGTCTCTTTCGGGTCGGGCATCGTGACGGCTGTGTTGCCTAAGACGAGCGACAAGATCGACGACCGCTTCGCCGTGCCTTTCCCGCAGACCGAGCGGCGGGAACTATATGCGATCATCGCGCCTGACAATCGGACCGATCGCGCGATCCACCCGGAAGCCGCAGTTCAGCACGAACAGCCGACATCCTGTAGCGTTGGTCAGTGGGTAACGGTAACCAAGGATGACGGTATCGTCCCTTCCATGTCGGTTACCTGGCGCCGCATAGAAACGCTTATGACTTCGTGGAGCGACAAGAAAGATCCTCTCCAGCCGAACGACCGCAACGAAGCGCGGCGTGAAACAGGGCGCTCCATGCTTGCGTCGGCATTCCGCTCGGCCTCGCAAGCGGCACGTCAGTCTCCCGATCTGAGAGGTTGGATGCCGCGAACGGACGCTGTCGTCTCTCGATGAAACGATCACTTGTCACCATCCTTTGCATCGCGACGATGAGCAGTTCCGCGGCGGCGGGCGGCGGCCCGGAATTGCAGCAGACACGTTATTGCGCGCCGTTGGCTGACGCAGTCGCCTCGCAGGCGGCCGGTGCTAACGCGGTTTTTGTCCGCAGCTACGAGCACGGAGAAAACGAAAGTAGCTTGCCTGCGGGTCTGGCCTCGACGGCTTTTGTCTACGACAACGCGCTCGCCGTGATCGCCCTGGTTGCATGCGGAAACGTGCCCAGCGCAACCATCATCGGCAATGCCTTGAGCCTCGCGGCCGGCAACGACCGCAGCTTTCCGGATGGCCGCATTCGCAACGCCTATCGCGCAGGGCCCGTCGGCAAGGGAGCGCCGGCATTGCCGGGGTGGTGGGATGACAGACAAAAGATTTGGGCTGAAGACCCGGCGCAGGATGGCACTTCAACAGGCAACGTTGCCTGGGCCGCTTTGGCGCTCCTTACACTGCATCAGGCAACTAAGCAGCAATCCTTCCTGGCGGATGCCGAGCGCCTGATCGATTGGGTGATTGCGAATGTCTCCTCCGGCAGCGGATTCCGCGGAGGATTCCACGGTTACGATCCGCGGCAGGTGCCGCTCACCTGGATATCGACCGAACATAATGTCGATGTGTACGCAGTTGCTACCTGGCTATTCCGTCTGACCGGCGACCGAAAATATGGAGATGCGGCATCGCAGGCCCGGCGATTTCTCGACAGAGCCTTCGATGCGGATCATTTCCTGCTGGGAACCAAACCCGACGGCAGCCTTGCGGACAGCGGGATGCTCGCATTGGACGTGCAGTTATGGCCCTGGATGGCAGTCCCGGATGCGCCCGCACAATGGCGATCGGCCCTCAATTTTGCTGCCACACATCTGGCTGTGAAGGATGGCTTCGACTTTAACGGCGACCGGGACGGCCT
>Ga0209526_10000714_pt1 | contig 21809 bp, 19 predicted proteins | sample JacPinW_OM2H0_M1_FD_188566 | JGI IMG/M metagenome (GOLD analysis project Ga0209526, IMG submission 188566) | Forest soil microbial communities from Algoma, Ontario, Canada - Jack Pine, Ontario site 1_JW_OM2H0_M1 (SPAdes) (version 2) | ecosystem: Environmental > Terrestrial > Soil > Boreal... | reverse complement strand
CCGGGCTGAGGGGTCGCTTAGAGTGTCCGTCTCACTGGTAACAGCGAAAAAATCAACGAGACGTTGAGCTTCGTAGCTTGGCGACCTCCTTAGCGGTGACGTCGGACTGCACACCGAAGCGTGCGGTTACATAGTTCGCAACGGCGGCGATTTCGGTGTCCGAATATTGGCTGCCGAAGGCCGGCATCGATATGACTCCCTCGGGCGTGTGGCGCTTCGTGCCGGAAATGACGATCTGCACGACATTGGTTGCGGTGCGATCGTTCACGCCACGCGCGCCGGCAATTGTCGCGAAAGGCGAGATCTGGCTTACACCGGTCCAGTCGTGACAATGGACGCAAGCGCCTTCGAACACGCGCTTGCCGACGATATCGGTCGTGGGCCCTTCCTTGTGGGAAGGCGGAGCCGGCGGCGCGAGGTTTGCCGGTAAATCCGCTGAGACCAGCGGAGGGACGCTCTGCACATAGGTGACCAGCGCGCGGATATCGGCCGGAACCATGCCGCGCAAGCTTTGATCGACAGCCTCACCCATCGGACCCGCTGCCGTGCCGCGGCGCGAAGCGTGGCCCGCCGCCAAGTAGGCGCGCAATTCATCGTCGCTCCAGCCGCCTACGCCGGATCCCTTGTCGGACGTGATATTGAAGGCGTACCAGCCGGCTGTCACCGCACCCTTGAATTTGTTTCTGTTATCAAGCGCAAAAGCCAAATTTCGCGGCGTGTGACATTCGCCGCAATGCGCGAGTGCTTCGGCGACATACGCGCCCCTGTTCCATTCCACGCTCTGCGCCGTGTTGGGCTGAAACCGCCGATTTTCGTTGAAGAACGCAGACCAGAAACCCATCAGCCAGCGCTGGTTGAACGGAAAGCCAAGCGTATTCTCCACAGCCGCGGCATGCACGGCCGGCAAGCTGAACAAATAGGCCTTGATCGCAAGCGCGTCATTGTCGGCCATATAGGTATAGGAGGGGAACGGCATCGCGGGATAAAGACGCGTGCCGTCGGGGCGCACCCCGCGCTGCACGGCGTTAAGAAAATCCTGATCGGTGTAACTGCCAATGCCGGTTTCCTTGTCGGGCGTGATGTTAGTCGAGTAGAGCGGCCCGAACGGCGTGGCAAAGGCTAGCCCGCCGGCATATTCCGCGCCGTCTGGCGCGGTGTGACAGACCATGCAGTCGGCGGCCCGCGCGAGATATTCGCCGCGTCTGACTATGTCGGCATTGGCGAGATCGGCGGGAACGCCCGTCGGATTGGCGGCGTGGTAGTCGGCGAGGGCGACGGTCGATCCTCCGGCGAACGCCATCGGTCCTGGACTAAATGTCTTCCAGGCCAAAGCCGCCAGAGCAACGATGACCACGAGCGCAATAGCGAAAATTGCACCACGCCTGCGCATCCGGCTACGCCTTTCCCGGAATGGCGAGTGCCTTGCGGTCGATCGGCAGCCGGCGCAATGCCACGCCGGTCGCGGCGTAGATCGCGTTGCGCAAGGCAGGCGGCCCGGCGGTTGCGCCGGTTTCGCCGATGCCGCCGGGATCTTCGCCGCTCTTGATGAGGTGAACCTCGATCTTGGGTACTTCGTCGATGCGCAACATGCGATAATCGTTGAAGTTCGATTGGCGCACGCGGCCGCGTTCGATCGTGATTTCGCCGAACAACGCGGCTGTCAGACCGAAGATCAGCCCACCCTGCAACTGCGCGACGATGGTATCGGGATTAACGGCAATGCCGGTATCGACCGCCGATGTCACCCGCCGCAGATGCACGTCGCCGTGCTCATCAACCTCGGCTTCGACGACAGTGGCAATGAAGCTGCCGAACGACGGCTGCGCACAGACACCGCGACCGGTCCGTGGTGGCAGCGGCTGACCCCAGCCGGATTTCTCCGCGACGAGTTGGAGCGCCGCCTTCAGTCGCGGCGTCTTGTCGAGCATACCGATGCGGAATGCGATCGGATCGGCGCCGGCTTTTCGAGCCAATTCATCCATGAAGCATTCAGTGGCAAAGACATTATTGTTTGGTCCGACGCCGCGCCAGAATCCGGTCGGCACCGCCGGCGGCTCGGCGCGGACATACTCGACCTGGAAATTTGGAATGTCATAGGGATTGTCAACCGCGCTATCGACCGCGTCGATATCGATGCCGTTCTGGAAGGCGGGCGGCAGCCAGCGCGCCAAGATCGATGAACCGGCTATGCGGTATTTCCAGGCGACAATCTTGCCGCCGGATAAAGTGGCCGAAATCACGTCGCGATAAACTGGCCGATAAATGTCGTGCTGGATGTCCTCCTCGCGGGTCCAGACGACTTTGACCGGCCCATCGACATTTTTGCCGATGCGCACGGCAGCGGCCACCATGTCGGCTTCGAGCCGACGGCCGAAACCGCCGCCCAGCAGGTGGTTATGCGCCGTCACCTTGGCGAGCGGAAGACCGGAGGCATTTGCAGCATATTCCTGTACCCGCGAGAGCACTTGCGTGCCGGTCCACACCTCGCACCCTTCAGCCGTGACGCGGACCGTGCAATTGAGCGGCTCCATCGGCGCATGCGCCAAAAACGGCAGCTCGTATTCGGCATCGACCCTTTCACCCTGGGTCAGGCCCTTGGCGATGTCGCCGAGCGATTTTGCGACCACGCCGTCTTTTTTGCTGGCCGCGCGCAAATGGTTCCAAATGTCGCTGGAATTTATTTTTGCGTTCGGGCCTTCGTTCCATTTGATGACAAGCGCATCGAGCCCTTTTTTGGCGGCCCACATGTGATCGCCGACGACCGCAACGAGATCATCGAGCACGACGACCTGCTGCACGCCCGGAACCGTTTTGGCGGCGCTGTCATCGACGTGCGCGACTTTGCCACCAAACACGGGACACTGGGCGAGCGTCGCAAACTTCATCCCAGGCAACATCGCATCGATACCGTAAACGACCTTGCCGTCGGTCTTGCTGGGCGTATCGAACCGCTTGAGCGGCTTGCCGATCAGCGCGAAATCCTTGGGGTCCTTCACCGGTGGATCCTGCGGGACCGGCTGGCTGCTCGCGATATCAATCAAGTCGCCGTAACTGATCGTGCGTCGGCTCGGAGCATGACTGACCACGCCATTCGCGGCCGAGCAGCCGCCCGGTTCGACTTGCCATTGTTGCGCCGCCGCCTGGATGAGCATGAGCCGTGCCGCGGCGCCCGCCGCGCGCAATGGCTTCCAGAAGGCGCGAATGGAATTGGAATTGCCGGTGACCTGAATACCGAAGGTCGGATTGCCGTAGAGCTTGTCGTTGGGCGGCGCGTGCTCCAGCACCACTTTGCTGAAATCGGCATCGAGCTCTTCGGCAAGAATCATCGCGACCGCCGTGTAGACGCCCTGCCCCATCTCAACCTGCGGCATCACCAGGGTTGTCTGTCCGGAACGATCGATACGGATGAAAGCGTTGGGTGCAAACTTGCCCTCGGTGCTGTCAGGCGGCGGCTCCGGCTCGTTGACGGCGCGCGCCGGAAGGTGAAAGCCGAGCACAAACCAGCCGGCCAGACTGCCTTGCAGGACGGCACGCCGTGAAGGAGAGCGGGCAAGATGCTCAAGGAAAGACATCGGCGGCCTCCTATGTCTGTCCGTCACCGGCGGCGCGCTTGATCGCTTCACGGATGCGGACATAGGTGCCGCAGCGACAGATGTTTCCTGCCATCGCAGCATCAATGTCGGAATCGTCAGGATGTGGCGTGGTAGCGAGCAACGCCGCTGCCGACATGATCTGACCCGACTGGCAATAGCCGCACTGGATGACTTCCAGGTCCAACCAAGCCTTCTGTACCCTCGCTCCTGTGGGCGTGGCGCCGACGCCCTCGATCGTGGTGATGGCGCGATTGCCGATCGCGCCGACGGGCAGGAGACAAGAACGCAGAGGTTTGCCATCGATATGCACGGTGCAGGCGCCGCACTGGGCGATGCCGCAGCCGAATTTGGTGCCGGTCATGCCGAGCACATCGCGCAGCACCCAAAGCAGCGGCGTGTCAGCGGGCCCATCGAAGGTTCGGTTTTCACCGTTGATATTTAGATTCATCTCCAAGAACCTCCGCCCCGTTACGGTAGCCTACTTCGCTGCCGCAGCTTTTTTTCGATGGCCCTGCGATCGCCTCAGTGTCGATGGCTTGGAGGATACGGCGCAGCGAGGTGCGTGACATAGCGAGCCTTCCAACCCATGCCATTGCCCGATTTGCTTGGACAATCAGGGCGATCGCTTAAATGCGGGTAGGCTTTGTATGTGTTGGTTCCGACCAAGGGCGGCCGACGAACTCATTCGACAGCATTTAGTTCCATTTATTGCCGCAGCTCAGGTTTTGCAATAATGCATTTCGGCAGAAGGACTGAGCGTTTGCCGACTTTTTCAGTCAGTCGGAAGCGCGAGCCCAACGGCATCCGGCGGGCGACAATATGGCCTCGCCTTTGACCATTGCCGCGGAGCTGCGGCGGGCTATAAAAAGCCAGTTGTACGGCGGAGAAGGCTCATGCGCGTGCTTGCGGTCATAATAACCCTGTTCGCAGCCTTGCCGTTGGGTCAGTGTAGCAGCGGCCCGGCTGCGCCCTGGTGCGCGCACTACAGCACCGGGCTCAACGACTGCAGTTTCTATTCATTTCAACAATGCACGGCGGCACTCTCAGGCGCTGGGGGGATTTGCTCACCGAACTCATTTAGAAGACGCTACCAGCGCGACAGCTGACCTCCACTGAGCTGCAGCGCATACGACATGGATGGAGATCGCCGATGGAAATCGTTCCCGTAGGTCCGGGCTTTGCGGCCGAGTTGCGCGGCGTCACGCTTGCCGATGTCGCCGCCGACGATAGCGCCTACGAGGCGGTGCGCGCCGCCTTCGAGGAGCATTCGGTGCTCGTTTTTCGCGGCCAGGATGTAACAGACGAGGCGCAGCTTGCTTTTTCGCGCCACTTCGGACCGCTTGAAATCACCAAGGTCGGATCTCAGGGGGTCGGCACCAATCTTGTCATTCTCAGCACCATTGACGCAAACGGCAAGGTTGTCCCGGCGGACCATCGGCTTGCGATGCGCAACAAGGCCAATCAGCTCTGGCATAGCGACAGCACTTTTAAGCGCGTGCCGGCGCTTGCCTCCGTCCTCTCCGCGCGCATCATCCCGGCACGCGGCGGCGAGACCGAATACGTTTCGACGCGCCTTGCCTGGGAGCGGCTCGATCAAGGGCTGCGCGACCGCCTCGAGCGATCCTTTGCCTGGCATGACTATGCTCATTCACGCGGCAAGATCGCGGCCGATCTCGCCAGCGCGGAGGAACGCGCGGCGCTGCCGCCGCAGTGCTGGCGATTGGCCTGGAAAAACCCGGCGAATGGCCGCACTGCGCTGTACATCGCCTCGCATGCCTGCGCCATCGAGGGCCTGGAACCCGCCGCGGCGAAGAAGCTCCTCGCCGAACTGATGGACGCTGCGACTGCGCCGGGGCGCAGTTATGTGCACGCCTGGCGCAGCGGCGACGTGGTCATGTGGGACAATCGCGCGACCATGCACCGCGGCCGGCCGTGGCCGGCGCACGAGCCGCGCCTGATGGTGCGCACGACCATTTCCGCGACCGACGCGGACGGGCTTGCGAGCATCCGGCCACCTGCGCGGCAGGCGGCGGAATAGCGCCCGCACCCGCCTTACGCGGGCGCCTCCTCCAGTTGCGAGAAGCGCACGCGCAGAATCTCTTTCGTTCGCGCCCTCCCGTTCTCGTCTTTTTCGACGAGAAAAAGCTGCTGCGCGTCGGGCAGGCCAGCGGGGATCACCATCTTGCCGCCCGGCCGCAACTGATGAAGGAGCGGAGGCGGAATGAGATCGGGTGCCGCGGTGACGATGATCTTGTCGAACGGGGCGTGCTCGGACCAGCCGTGATAGCCATTGCCGATTCTGATCTCGACATTGCTCACGCCGTGCCGGTTGAGACGTTGCTTCGCTTGGCTCGCGAGCTCCTCAATGATTTCGATGCTGTAGACCTTGCGTGCGAGCTGACCGAGAATCGCGGCCTGGTAGCCGAGACCGGTTCCGATCTCGAGCACCACGTCATTCGCCGTGAGATCGAGCAGATCTGTCATGAGCGCAACAATGAAAGGCTGCGAGATTGTTTTGTCGAATCCGATCGGAAGCGGAATATTGGCGTAGGCATAGGGCTGCAGCTCGACCGGCACGAATTCGTGTCGAGGCACCTTGTCCATCGCCGTCATGACCCGTTCGGCGAGCGCCGCCTTGCCGATGGTCTCGCTCACATGAAACACGCCCGCGGAGACTTCGGCGAGCATGCGCTGACGCAGGAGGTCGAAATCTTCCACACGCATTATGCTGTCCCATCGATTGCGTAGTCCGGATTGCGCGACCTTAATTTGTAATGCATCTCAACGGCGTGCAATCGCGCAATCCGGGCTGCACCAAAAACGAATATAGGCACAGGAACCCAAGATGGCATCGGACGGTTTTTAGGTTCCTGTACATACTTTAACGCAGTGATTTCGCTTCGCTGCCCGCCACTAGTGGCCGGGCGGCTCGCGGCTGCGTCGTCGCGACCCAAATGCCGAAGAAGACCGCGACCAGACCGGCGACAAGGTTGGGCGTGATGGGCTCGCCGACGAGTCCGGCTGCGAGCAGCGCGGCCGCAATCGGATTGACCGTCATGGTATTGGCTACACGCGTCGGTGAGGCCCGCTGGAGCGCCAGCACCCAGAGAATGAAAGCCAGCGCTCCGCCGGCAACACCCAGATAGACTCCAGCGATCCATTGCGGCGCGGCAAAACTGGCCAGCGTCGAAATGCGATTGCCGGCAAGGCCAGCGAGCACAAGCACGGCCGCGCCAAATCCCATTCCGACGGCAAGAAAACCCAGCGCACTCGATCTCTGCATGAGAGGACGCGACAGCACGTTGTAGAACGCCATGCAAACAACGGCCGCGGTCATGATCAATTCGCCGCGCCACGCTCCCGGCGGGGCGGCCGAAAGTCCAGTTGCGAGCGCCGCCAGAACTCCGAGGATGGCAATCGCAACACCGGTTGTCTTGCGTGCGGTGAGCGCTTCGGCCCGAAGCAGCGCGCCGACGACCATGGTCTGCAGCGGCAAGGTCGAGAGCGCGAGGCTTGCGCGAGCTGCCGTCGTGTAAGCGACGGCAATATTGTAGAAGATGAAAAACAGGCCGAAAAAACAAATGCCCAGCAGCGCGACCGCGGGCCAATCGCGCGCTCGCGGCCACTGCACGCGCAAGACGAGCGCAACCGGCAGCACGCAGGCAAAGCCGATGCCCCAGCGCAGGATGGCGAGCGTCAGAGGGTCGGCATCAGCGACCAGGTAACGCGTCACTGCGGCCGCCGTTCCACCAAGCGCGCTGGAGACGATCGCAATAAGGACGCCGATCCACTCGCCCATCCTGCCCCGACGGTGCTCCCAAACTGCAGCCGATAACATTGGGCCTCGTGGCCCACAAGAGGGCGCCGATATTGCTCATGCTTCGGCTGATCAGGGCATGCTTTCTGCGTTATTCTCTCCCTGCAAGGCCGGAGCCGCCCATGCCGAAGCCATCGCAAAAGAAAGCGCTACCACCCTCGCCGGTCCGCATCGGCTTGATCATTTTGTTTGTCATCGCGGCCGCAATAACATTCACCGCGTTTATTTTGTCAAAGATGCAGACAGCGGAAGAACCCGCGCAATCCACCATCGATACGAACGTGGCAACCACATGTGAGAACACATGCCGCGCCTGCGTGCCGAAGGAATATGACGCGCGCTGCTTCGACCGTTGCAGGTTCGGCTTCAAACCCTATTGCGACTGACCCGCCATCCGGAGCGCGAGCCACAATGCCGAAGGGGACCGGCGCAGGCCTGTCCCCTTCAACTATCGTCTGGCTCACGCCGGCGTCGCGGCGCGCCAATTATAAGGGCGCTCGCAATCAGCCGCGGTTGAGCGGCATCGCCACGAACCTGGTGGCGTCAGCTGACTTCACCCGCATCAGCACCGTATGCTTGCCTTCCTTGCGCAGCTCGGTGAGCGCATTGCGGACATCCGCAGGATTGGAAACAGCCTTGCCGGCAACATCGAGAATGATGTCCCCGGTCTGGAAGCCGTGTTCCGCAGCCGGACCATTGGGGTCGACGCCGGTTACGACGACGCCTTTGCCGGCAGCCCCGGCCACATCGGTTGCCGGAGCAAGGGTGAGGCCGAGCTTAGGACCGCCCGCTCCCTCGCTTTCGTCCGGATTGGCTTGCGCCTGACGCTGTTCGGGCAACTGACCCAGCGCCACCGTGATGGTCTTCGGCTCTCCATTGCGCAAAACGCCGAGATTGACCGAGGCGCCGGGCGTCATGCCCGCAATCCTCTTCGCGAGTTCGTGCGCGTTCTTGACCGCGGCGCCGTCGAGCGTGGTGATGACGTCGCCGGCCTTGATGCCTGCCTTCGCGGCGGGGCTGTCAGGCTGAGGCTCCGCCACCAGCGCGCCCTCCACCGTCTTCATGCCAAGGCTGTCGGCGATGTCCGCGGTCACAGGCTGGATCTGCACGCCGAGCCAGCCGCGCACGACGTGTCCCTTCTCCTTGAGCTGGGCGACGACGGATTTCGCGGTGTCGGCGGGAACGTCGAAGCCGATGCCCACCGAACCGCCGGACGGTGAGAAGATGGCGGTATTGACGCCAATCACGTTGCCGTTGATGTCAAATGCCGGGCCGCCCGAATTGCCCTTGTTGATGGGCGCATCGATCTGGATGAAATCGTCGTAGGGTCCGGCCCCGATGTCTCGTCCGCGAGCGGAAACGATGCCGGCGGTCACGGTGCCGCCCAGGCCAAAGGGATTGCCAACCGCAACCACCCAGTCCCCGACGCGCGGGGCGTTATCGGCAAATTTCACATAGGGAAAATTGCTCCCGTCCACTTTGATGAGCGCCAAATCGGTCTTCTCGTCCGTGCCGATCACCTTGGCATCATAGGTTTTGCCGTCATCGGTCGTGACCTGAACGGATGTCGAATGGTCGACCACGTGATAGTTCGTGACCGCATAGCCGTCCGCCGAGATGAAGAAACCGGAACCTTCGCCAGTTACGATTTGCGGCTTCTGGCCTTGGGTTTCACCGGGCACACCGAATTGACGGAAGAATTTCTCCCACGGAGAGCCGGATGGAAACTGCGGAGCTCGCTCACCGAGGCTCAGCGTCGGGGAAGCCTGCTTGAGCTTCACGCGAACCGACACGACGGCCGGTTTCACCTTGGCCACGAGATCCGCGAAGCTGGCGGGCTGTACGGTTTCGGCGGCTCGTGCCGGCTCGCCGAGGAAGGGAGTCTGCGACTGGACGGCGGTTCCGGCAGCAAGGACTGCAATGCCGAGCCCCGCCACGGAACCAAGCAGCGTCAAGCGCCGCGCCTTGAGGACCTTGCCCCAGGGCCGTGATGTATCGTTCTGATTCATGATTATCCTCTCCATGGATGGATGCTTGAGCGCCGTGTTAGCGCAAAATTGGCGAAGGCGAATTACGAGCGCGTGAACGCGGAATTAAATTGCTGAAAGAATCCGGAGCCTGCCGAAAGGGTAGCGGACCGTTCTGACGCTTAAGGTCCGCAAAGTCGAGCCATCACCGCTTGCGGATCCGAAACACCAGCACCTCGTCTTGCTTCTCGGTCGATTCAAGCGTGTCGCCGGTCTCGCGCGCCAGATTGGGAATATCGACAGTGGTGAGCGGGTCGGTGCACTCGGCCACCAGCACGTCGCCCGGCTCGAGCGCGGAGAGCGCACGGCGCGCCCGCAAAGCCGGGAGTGGACATTTCAGCCCACGCAAATTGATGATGTGCTCCCTCATCTGCTACACAATACACGATAACATGTGGACGGAACCCCCGCAGCGTATCAGCCGGCTCACTCCCCTCCACGAGGTGCTCGATCGCATCGAGGCGGAGGTGAAATCCGTCAGCCCCCGGAGCTTCGACGCCAAGGACGCGATCGGCCACATCCTTTCGGCCGATGTGCGTGTCGATCGTGCGTTGCCGCAATCTCCGCTCGCCTTGCGCGACGGCTGGGCCGTGCGCGCCGATCTCACCACCGATGCCTCCTCGTATGCCCCCGCCCCGGTTTCGTCGGCGGTCTCCGTGGTCGTCGGCGAAGCGCTCCCCGCCTCCGCCGACGCGGTCGCACCTTATGACGCGCTCACGGTGCGCGCCGGCGAACCGCATGTTCTGGCGCCGGTCGCCCCCGGCGAAGGCGTGCTGGAGCAAGGCGCTGACCTGGCGGCAGGCAAGGCCCTCCTGCGGGCCGGACAACGGCTCGATCGGTTGCGCCTCGCGCTGCTCAACGCCTGCGGCATCAGCCGCGTGCAGGCGCGTGAGCCGCGGCTCGTTGTGTGCTCGGCAAACCCGGGCGATCCCGTCATCAATGCGACAGTCGCCTACATCAGCGATTGCGTTCGGGCAGAAGGCGCAGTTCTGATCAAGGACCGGCGCACGCCGGGGCTCACGCTCACTTTGACGCGGACCGACGCCGACGCGGTCATTGTGGTCGGCGGCACCGGCACGGGCAGGAACGACATTGCGGTGGCCACGCTTGCGCATTTCGGCAGAGTGGTGGTGCACGGCATCGCGCTGCTTCCCGCCGAGACCACCGCCTTCGGAATGGTCGTCGGGCGTCCGGTGCTGATGCTGCCGGGGCGCATCGACGGCGCGCTCGCCGCCTGGCACGTGCTCGGCAAATCCATCCTGGGTTTTCTCAACGAGAACGACGAGCCGGAGCCTCTTCGCCCGGCCAAACTCACGCACAAGGTGTCATCCCCCGTGGGTATTGCCGAGCTCATCGCGGTGCGGTGCGACGGCGATTACGCAACCCCCTTGGCCGCAGGCTATATTGCGCTCTCGGCCCTTGCGCGCGCCAATGGCTGGATTCTGGTCCCGCCCGAAAACGAAGGTTATCCGGCACACAGCGAGGTGATGGTAAGGCCCTGGCCATGAGTAAGGCGCTTTCGCCGCCGGCCGATGATCTCCTCGCAGGTGTCCGGCGCGCGGCGCGGCAAGAGCAGTTTCTCGCCGTCGCTTCCCCCGATGATGCGCTCGCCCGCTTCATGGGTGAGATCGAGCTTGCGCCGCTTGGCGCTGAAACGGTGCCGCTTTCGGCGGCGCTCGGCCGCGTGCTCGCGCAGGATGTGACCGCGCCCGTCGACGTGCCGCCATTCGATCGCGCAACCGTCGACGGCTTTGCCGGTCGCTCAGCCGACACCCGTGGCGCGAGCGATGTCGCGCCGCGCCGCCTTCGCCTCAACGGCGAGGTCATCATGTGCGGGCACGCTCCCGTCTTCGACGTCCAACCGGGCTGGGCGACCACCATCGCGACCGGGGGCATGATTCCGCGCGGCGCCGACGCGGTCATCATGATCGAGCAGACCGATCTCATTGACGAAGATCCGTCCATTGACGTGCGCCGCGCCGCGGCGCTTGGCCAGTTCATTTCCTATGCCGGCTCCGACATCGCGCGCGGAGAGGTGATCCTGCGGCGCAACACATCCATCTCCTCGCGTGAGATCGGCATGCTTGCGGCCTGCGGCGTCGGCCGTGTCGAGGTCTTCCGCAAGCCGAAGGTGGCGGTGCTCTCGACCGGCGACGAGCTCGTCACACCCGGAAGGACGCTCGCGCCGGGACGCGTCTATGACAGCAACGGCGCCATCATCGCGGCCGCCGTTGCGGAGGCAGGTGGCGAGCCGGTCTCCTTCGGCGCTTTTCCCGATGAGGAGGCTGCCCTCGCAGCCGCGCTGCGCCAGGCTGTCGACGCCTGCGATCTGATCGTCCTCTCCGGTGGGACATCGAAGGGTGCCGGCGATCTTTCCTACCGTGTGGTTGCAAAGCTCGGCCGCGTGGTCGTGCATGGCGTCGCGCTCAAGCCGGGCAAGCCGCTCTGCCTCGCGCTGATCGAGGGCAAGCCGCTTGCCGTCCTGCCGGGTTTTCCGACCTCGGCGATCTTTACCTTCCATAGCTTCATCGCTCCGATCATTCGCGCGCGGGCGGGGCTTGCGAATGAGCCCGCTCGCACCGTCGAGGCCACTGTGCCCGTGCGCATCGCGTCCGAGCTCGGCCGCAAGGAATTCGTGCTGGTGAGCCTCATCGAGACGGAAGCGGGCCCGGTCGCATTTCCGACTGCAAAGGGCTCGGGCGCCGTCACCAGCTTCTCCCAGGCCGACGGATTTCTCGAGATCGATGCGCTCGCGGGCGCGCTCGATGCCGGCTCACGCGTCCGCGTCACCCTCATCCGCTCATCCGCCACCCGCGCCGACCTCGTGATCATGGGCAGCCACGATGTCGCCCTTGACGTCGTGCTCGGCGCGCTCGCCAAGCAGGGCTTTGTGGTGCGCAATGTCGCGATCGGAAGCCTTGGTGGCGTCGCGGCACTCGAACGGGAAGAATGCGATCTCGCGCCGGCCCATCTCGTCGATCCCAGGACCGGCCGCTACAACGAGCATCTGCTGCAACGGGGTCTTGCGCTCATAAAGGGCTGGCGCCGCATACAGGGTTTTGTTTTCCGCCCGGAGGATGAACGTTTCGCCGGCCTCACCGCCGACGCCGCGCTCACAACAGCGCTTGCAGATGAAAATTGTCTGATGGTCAATCGCAACGCGGGCTCCGGCACGCGTGTGCTCATCGATCGCCTGCTTGCGGGGGTCCAGCCGCCGGGCTACGGTAACCAGCCGCGTTCCCACAATGCCGTTGCCGCGGCGATCGCCCAGGGCCGCGCGGATTGGGGAATAGCAATCGAGCCGGTGGCCAAGCTTTATGACCTGAGCTTTGCACCCATCGGGCCCGAGGATTACGACTTTCTGCTGCGCGAGAGCGCGCGCTCTCGACCGGCGGTGGCGGCCTTTCTCAGCGCGTTGCAGGATGAGAGCCTGCGCGAGAAAATCCGCGCCCTCGGCATGCACCTCGCCGAGGGGTGACCGATGCCGGGCTCGGCACGCGACGCGCATGCGCCGGCTTTCCACTTCATATGCCGGGTCGCGGTCACTGGACTGGCAGCCGTCCTCGTCTTGAGTTCCACTCTCATGCCCGACAACGCCCGCGCGCAGCTGCGCGGCCATGGCGGGCCGGTGCGGGCGCTCGCGGTTTCGCCCGACGGCAGCGCGGCGATCTCCGGCAGTTTCGACACCTCGATCATTCGCTGGTCGCTCACGAGAAACGCGGCCGAGCAGGTGCTGCGCTTTCATGACAGCGCGGTTGATGCCGTTCTCCTTCTCAACGACGGCGGCATCGCTTCGAGCGGCGAGGATGGGCGCATCGCGATCTGGAAGAAAGGGCAAGCCGAGCCGGCAAGCGTGTTCGAGGGTCACACCGCCCCCGTCGTCGCGCTTGCGCAATCGCCGGACGCAAGCTTGCTCGCGTCGGCCTCGTGGGATCGAACCGCCCGCATCTGGCCGCTGACTGGCAGCGGCGAGCCGCGCGTCTTCGAGGGTCACACCCAAAACGTCAACGCGGTGGCGTTCACGCCCGATGGCGCGGCGCTCGTCACCGCAGGCTATGACGCTACTGTGCGCATCACGCCGCTCGCCGGGGGCGGCGCGCCTATCGTGACGACATTACCAACGCCGCTCAACGCGGTTGCGATCGCACCCGACGGCGAGATCGCGACTGCCGGTGGGGACGGGAAGGTCTACCTGCTCTCGAGTGCGGGCGAACGCGAGAGCGAGATCCCGGCGCTGGAGGCGCCGGTGATTGCGCTTGCGCTCTCACGCGAGGGAAACCTCATCGCCGCTGCTGGAATTCGCGGATCTGTCGCCATCATCGAGCGCGCTCCGCGCAAGCTTCTTCGCACCCTGGTCGGACCGGGCCTGCCGGTGTGGTCGCTCGCGTTCCTTCCCGACAGTCGCACGCTGCTTACCGGGGGTACCGACCGCGTGATCCGGCGCTGGGACGTGTTGAGCGGCGAGCCGATTGACGCCATGGTTGCGGGCACGCCCGAGGACCCGCTCGCGGCTTACGCGGGCGATCCGGGGGCGCAGGTCTTTCGCGCCTGCGTCGCCTGTCACAATTTGCGCGCCGACGATGGCGTCCGCGCGGGCCCGACGCTTGCGGGAATTTTTGGCCGGCGGATCGCCACCCTGCCCGGCTACAGTTTCTCGCCCGCCCTCAAGAAGCTTGACATCGTGTGGACGCCTGCGACGCTTTCGAAGCTGTTCGAGATTGGCCCCGCGGCCTACACTCCGGGGACCAAGATGCCGGAGCAGCGCATCGGGTCGGCCGAGGAGCGCGAGCGGCTGGTAAAGTTTCTGGAACGCGCCACCAAGAATAATTGAGTGCACATGAGCACTCATCACCACACCGGAGGACAGATGCAGACGAAACGAAACGCCCTGCTTTGGGCCATGTGCGCCGCGCTCATTGGCACGGCTGGGCTGCCCGCATTGGCGCCTCGCGCGCAAGCGCAAGGCGGCAAGACCTATGTCATGAAGCTTTCGACCGCGACCGTCAACGATACCCAGCACGAATGGCTCAAGCGATTTGCCGCCGCAGTCGAAAAGGATTCCGGCGGGCGCATCAAGGGCGAGATCTATCCGGCGAGCCAGCTCGGCTCGATTCCCCGCCAGATCGAGGGCGTCCAGTTCGGTTCGATCCAGGCCTGGATGGGACCGCCGGAATTTCTGACCGGCGTCGACGAGCGCTATGAGGCGCTTAGCGCCCCCGGTCTTTTCACGAGCCCGGATCAGGCCGTGCGCGTGATCTCCGATCCTGCGGTTCGCGACATGATCCTGGGGCTCGGCGCCAACAAGGGCCTCATCGGCATCGGCATCGCCCCGATCGGCCCGTCCTCAATCGCGACCCGCAAGCCGCTTCGCCACCTCGCCGATTTCAGGGGCACAAAGATCCGGGTGCTGGCATCCCCGTTCCAGCTGGAAATGATCAAGCGCATGGATGCCTCCCCCGTCGCGATGACCTTGGCCGACGTGCTGCCGGCGCTCTCGCAAGGGGCGGTTGACGGCGCGCTCGCCACCATCACGGTGTTCACCACCATGCATTACCAGGATGCGGCGAAATACGTGGTCGAGACCGACCAGCCCTATCTCAACTCCATCATTGTCATGAGCAGGAAATGGCTGGATGCGCTGCCGGAGGATCTGCGCAAGATTGTGCGCGACGATGCCGATGCGACCTCCAGGGAGATCGTTCCTTTTGTGAAGGAATTCTTCGCCCGGCAGCGCGAGGCATGGCAGGAGTCGGGCGGTGAGCTGATCAGTGTGCCCGCCGCCGAGCATACCGCCATGATCGGGAAGATCTCCAGCGTCGGAAACGACTTGTCGCAAGGCAAGACCGATCTGAACAAAGCCGTGATGACCGTGTTCGAGTCGGCAAAGCGCAACAAATGATCGCCAACGTGCTACTCGGCGTGCGCGCGCTGCTGGCCACCATCAGCACGCTCGCCGCCGTCGCGCTGATCGCGAGCGTTGGGCTCAATTTTGCAAACGTCATCGGCCGCTATTTCTTCAGCGCCTCCATCCCGTGGGCGGAGGAGGCCATGCTGTTCCTCATGGTGGGCTGCGTGTTCCTTGGCAACGGGGCCGTCGCCTGGTCCGGCCGGCACATCCGCATGGACGTCGTCGTGCGCATGCTGCCCGAGCGTGTGCGCGCCGCACTCGATCTCTTCTCCGAGCTCCTCTTTATCGCAACCATGGCCGCGATTGTCTTTTTTGCCGCCCCGGTGATCAGGGATCTCGGGGCGTTCGACCAGCGCAGCCAGGCCGCTGATTTTCCGCTGGTCATTCCGCAGGCGCTCGTGCCGATCGGATTCTCCATCATGGGCCTGCTCGTTGCCTTGCGTTTGCTCACGGGCGCCTGGCAGACGACACCCGAAAACGAGCATTGAAGGGACAGCTCGGCTGTGGCGGGGACATCGATGGTGAACGTCCTCGCCTATTTCGTGCTGCCGACGATGCTGCTCGTCCTTGGCGTGCCGATTTTCCTCGTCCTGCTGGTGACCTGTCTGGTGGTGGTGCTGTTCGTCGCCGACATCCCGACCGAGGCCATCCAGACCTACATTTTCGGCAGCCTCGACAATTTTCCGCTGCTGGCGGTGCCGTTCTTCGTGCTCGCGGGCGAGATCATGGCGCAAGGCGGAATTGCGCGGCGGGTGGTGATCTGGGTCATCTCGCTCGTCGGCGGCGTGCGCGGATCGCTCGCGGTCACCACGGTCGCCGCGTCCGAGCTCTTCGGCGCCATGGCGCATACCGCGGTCGGCACCGTCGTGGCAGTGGGGCGCATGATCTATCCGTCGCTACGTGAAAACGGCTACAGCGATCGCTTCGCGGTCGGGCTGATCGCATCTTCGGGCGCGATTGCGGTTGTCATCCCGCCCTCGATTGCGATGATTCTCTATTCACTTTCGGCGCAGCAATCGGCGGTGGCGCTGTTCACCGCCGGGATCCTGCCGAGTCTGCTCATCGGCTTTGTCGATGCGATGTTCGTCATGGGTTATGCCCGCGTCAAGGCGGTGCCGCTCACCGCGGGCACCCACTGGATCGAGGTGTGGAAATCGACCAAAGAAGCCGGCTGGTCGATCGGCACCGTCGCCGTCATTTTCGGCGGCATCTATGGCGGCATCTTCACGCCGACCGAGGCTGCCGGGGTTGCGGTCATCTATTCGCTGTTCGTCACCATGGTAGTGCACGGCGAGGTGGGACTGCGGGAGCTCTGGCGCATCATTACGAGCTCGGTGTTCCTAATCTCGCAGATCCTCATGATCGTCACCGCCGCCGGGCTTTACTCCTGGCTGCTCACCACCAGCGGCATCCCGCAGCAGGTCGTCGCCGCTATCAACGCCATGGCGCTGCCGCCCTGGGGGTTGCTCCTCTCCATCAACGTCGCGCTGTTGTTGATGGGCAGCTTCCTCGAGCCGCCGGCGGCGATCCTAATTCTCACGCCACTCCTCCTTCCGCTGGTGGAGGCGGTGGGAGTGAGCCCAATTCATTTCGGGATCATCATGGCGGTCAATCTGAGCATCGGAATGTACACGCCGCCCTTCGGGCTCAATCTGTTTGCGTCCCAGGCGGTCTTCGAGACGCCGCTCGGCACGATCTATCGCGGCGTGCTGCCCTTTCTGCTGATCAATTTCGCAACGCTGATGGTCATCACCTATGTGCCGTCCATCTCCATGGTGCTGCTCGGGCGGTAAGCGGTCTTGGCATGCTTTGCCTTTGATTGGAGCCACCGGATGCATTACGGTTGCGCTAATCTTGGCGTCGCATTGCAATTGGGATGAGCAGGAACCATGGCCGCAAAGACCATCGATATTCACGCGCATATTCTGACACAAGAGACGATCAGGCTGTTGCAGCGCGAGGCGCCGCAGATTGCGCCGAAGCTCTCACAAATGGACGATCAGTTCGCAACGCTTGATATTGCAGGCACGATCTACCGGAATTTTCCGCGCGGCGGCTGGGACCTCGATCGGCGGCTCCAAGACATGGCGGCCTCGAAGGTCGACGTTCAGGTGCTCTCGGTTTCCCCCCAGACCTTCGTCTATGCACAGCCGTCTGCTCTGGCGAGCGTGTTCGCACGCATTCAAAACGAAGAGCTCGCCAGACTCGCCAAGGCAAGACCCGACCGGTTTCTTGCCATCGCCACGCTTCCGATGCAGGCGCCGAAACAGGCATCCGAGGAGCTCCGCCATGCCGTGACAGTCCTTGGCATGCGGGGCGCTCAGATCGGCTCCAACATCGCGGGCAGGAATCTCGATGATCCCGCGTTCGAGCCGGTGTGGGCGACGGCCGCCGAGCTCGATGCATTCATTCTTGTGCATCCCAATAATGTCGCGGGAGCGGACCGGCTATCCTCCTATTATCTCACGAATCTGATCGGCAACCCGCTTGATACGACCATCGCCGCTGCCTGCCTCGTCTTCAGCGGCGTCTTGGAGCGCTACCCTTCCCTGAAATTCTGCCTCGCCCACGGCGGCGGCTTTGTCCCCTATCAGGCGGGACGCTTCGTGCATGGCTGGCACGTGCGCGCCGAACCCAAGAAGAAGCTGACCCGGCCCCCGACGGATTCGCTCAAGCGGTTCTATTTCGACACCATCGTGCATTCGAAGGACGCTCTCGAATTTCTTGTCGGTAGCGCGGGGGCGGACCGCGTCCTCCTCGGGAGCGATTATCCCTTCGACATGGGCATGTCCGACGCCGTGTTGGCAGTTCGCGCTGTGCCGATCGGGCCCGCGGAGCAGAACGCAATTCTAGGCGAAACGGCCCACGCCATGCTTGGGCCGGCCGCTCATCCAACCTCGGCCCGCGCATTTGCCTGAATTCGGATCATCCCACCGGGGGCAAAGGCGCAGAAGGAACGCAATGGTAGAAACCCGATGGCACGATTGAGACTGCTGCTGTTGACGCTCGCCGCCTTGACTGCGGCTAGCCCGGCGCAAGCCCAGGACAAATATCCCAGCAGGCCAATCAAGGTGATCGTGCCGTTCGGGCCGGGCAGCGCGACCGACATCGTCATTCGCATTGTCGGCGAGGCCATGCGGCCCATTCTCGGTCAGGCGGTGCTGGTCGAGAACAAGCCCGGCGCCTTCGGCATCATCGCCATTGAGGAAATGGCACGCGCGCGACCCGACGGCTACACGCTCCAGATCGGCAATTCCGGAACGAACGCGCTCGCGCCCATCATCTACAAAAAGAAATACAGGATCGACTACGACAAGGACGTCACCTTAGTGACCCCGTTGAGCGAGATTCCGCTTGTACTCGCGGCCACCACCAGAGACTTTCCGCCGACGACCTATGCCGAGTTCATCGCCTACGCCAAGGCGCATCCCGGCGAGGTGCGCTACGCCAGCGTCGGCACCGGCAGCAACAATCATTACGACACCGAGGCATTCGCCAAATGGGCGGGCATCGAGCTCGTCCATCTCCCCAACAAGGGCGGCGGCGGCGCCATGACGAATGATCTCCTCACGGGGAATGCTCACGTCGCGCTTGTGAACGCGGCAAGCGCGCTTGGCGTCATCAAGGCCGGTGAGGTGCGCGCGTTCGCGATCATGTCAGACCGGCGCGTTCCGGAATTGCCGGATGTACCGACCTTGCTCGAGCTCGGCTATCCCAATGCGAAAGGCCTGTGGTCCGCCTTGTATGCGCCTTCAGCCACTCCGCGCGATGTTCTCGAGACCGTTTTTTGGACCACGACCCACGCGCTGCGGTCCGAAAGCGTGCAGAGCGCGTTCGCGAGACAAATGATCAAGGCCATCCCGAGCGCCTCGCTCGAGGACGCACAGGCCTTCAACCGTGCCGAAGCAGTGTACTGGAAGAAGGTGACCGAAGAAGTGAAGATCGAGCTCCCGGATTGAGCCGCGCTCTCCACTACGGCATCATCCCACTCTCTCTTCTGATGGCGCTGCCGGCAATCCGGAGCAAGCGGGAGAGGGCGTTCCAGCAGAGCTCACTCCGGGAACCACTTCGATCGATATCCCGGCTTGCCGGCAAGCCGCGATCTCATCCGCTGCACCACCTGCAATGGCAGGATCGCCGCGCTTGAGGCGCACGACGCGCCGGCCGGCGCGAGCGAAAATGAGCATCAACGCGTTGATCTCGCTCGATTGAGATGTGCTCGCCCGGATCAGCATCTTCTTTGCTTCGCGTCGCGCGAACTCCATCACTTGCGGCGAGACCTGATCATCGATCAGGATGACGTCCGCGGTTGCAAGTGCCCGCACGGCGCGCAAGGTCAAAAGCTCGGCATCGCCGGGCCCAGCTCCCACCACCGTCACGTGCCCTTGATCAGACAACGGCGACTCCGCGCGCGCGTGATCGAGAACAGCGTCGAAATCGCTTTGCTGTGGCGCCGCGTCGGGACGAGCCAGCGCCCGCATTGCGAACAGCTGCCAGAATCTGCGACGCGACGCGAACGACAATCCCGATGATTGCACGGCTGCGCGCCACTTCTTTGCCGCATCGGCCCAGTCGGCAAATCCGCGGGGGATGAGGCCTTCGAGCTTGGCACGTATCGATTGGCCAAACGCCGGCGCCGCCCCATCGGTGCAAATCCCGATGACCAGCGGAGAGCGGTTGACAATGGCGCCGAAGGAAAGATCGCAATAAGCGGGCTTATCGATCACATTGACCGGGACGCGCGCGGCGCGCGCGGCGGCTGCGAAACGGCTTGCCTCCTCATCGTCCGTGAATCCGCCAATGGCGAGAGCGGCACCGCTCATGTCGCCGGTCTGCCAGGCGCGTTCATGCACCACAATGACACCGCGCGGGGGTTGTGCCGCGACGGCGTGAATATCTTCGCATGGAGCCTCGGCAAAGAGATCGACGTGGGCGCCGGCAGCCGAGACGAGCTCCGCCTTCCAGGCCGCGCCCGGACCATTGCCGGCGACCAGCACGCGCTTGCCTTCGAGCACAAAAAAGATCGGCAGCCGCGCAAGCGGCCGCATGCCAGCCAGCTGGACCTCTCCCGGTCCCGCAACGCCATTCGTCGAAGTCAAGGTTTCCATGCAGCCGCCGATACAAGCGCCGTGCCAACACCGTGCAGCTGAGTTTTCGGCGCAGGGCTGAGATGACTGCCTCACTTAGCGGCAGATCGCATCAGGAATGTGCAGGGGTCTCCCACAAGGTGGGTCAGCGCACAGCGAGACCCAACACTTTGGAGAGAGCGCGTTGGGTCTCGCCCCGCAGGGCTCGGCGCAACCTAGCGTGCGACGTACGTCAGGCGTGCTTGATGAACATGCCGTTGTTCAGCTCGGCGACCGCTTGTTCCAGTTCCGCCCGGGTGTTCATCACGATCGGCCCGTACCACGCGACCGGCTCCTCAATCGGCTTGCCGGAGACCAAAAGGAAGCGAATGCCTTCCTCCCCGGCCTGAACCGTCACTTCGTCGCCGCGATCAAATACGACCAGGGAGCGGTTTCCCGTTCGCTCGCGGAGCAACGTTTCGCCGGCCTCGTTTTCCGTGAGCACGCCGAAGGGCTTCGATGCCGCGGCGAAAGTTCCGGAGCCGTCGAACACGTAAGCGAAGGCGTGGCGGTCGGTCTCGACCGGCAGGCTCTTGCGGCGGCCTGGCGGCACCCAGACATCAAGATAGCGAGGGTCCGCGGCGACCCCTTCCACCGGCCCGCGCTTGCCCCAGAACTCACCGCAGACCACGCGCACGCGCGTTCCGTCGTCATCGGTGATTTCCGGAATCTCGGCGGCCTTGATGTCCTGATAACGCGGCGCCGTCATTTTGAGCGTGGAGGGAAGATTGGCCCACAACTGAAAGCCGTGCATGCGCCCCTGCGGATCGCCCTGCGGCATTTCCTGATGCAGAATGCCGCTGCCGGCGGTCATCCATTGCACGTCGCCCGCTCCCAATCTGCCGCGATTGCCCAGGCTATCACCATGCTCGACGGTGCCGGCAAGCACGTAGGTTATGGTTTCGATCCCGCGATGCGGATGCCAGGGAAAACCGGCGCGGTAATCATCGGGGCGGTCGTTGCGGAAATCGTCAAGCAGCAGGAATGGGTCGAACTCGCCGGTATCTCCGAAGCCAAAGGCGCGGCGCAGCTTCACGCCTGCGCCTTCCATCGTGGGCGTTGATTCAACGATACGTCTTACGGGCCGAATGGACATCTGGATTTGCCTGATTGTTATTGATGATCTCGGCCTTACATAGATCGCCAACTGCCCGCGGCAAGAAGGCACATCAGTGATACTGTATAAAGCGTGCCTAGCTCGCCACCAGGACGTCGGCCTTGAACAGGGCCGCGCGCTCGCTCGCGCCGGCAAACGGCGAGCCCTCCTCGAACCAGGAGCGCGGAGCCGGCTGGCCCCACAGCGTCTGGCGGCGAGGGTCGCGCAATGACCAGCGGATC
>Ga0209526_10000713_pt1 | contig 21812 bp, 17 predicted proteins | sample JacPinW_OM2H0_M1_FD_188566 | JGI IMG/M metagenome (GOLD analysis project Ga0209526, IMG submission 188566) | Forest soil microbial communities from Algoma, Ontario, Canada - Jack Pine, Ontario site 1_JW_OM2H0_M1 (SPAdes) (version 2) | ecosystem: Environmental > Terrestrial > Soil > Boreal... | reverse complement strand
GCGCGCGGCGCTCCACGGAATGCGCGTCGGTTTCCTTCAACAGCGCCTGCCGTTCAATTTCGAGTTGCAGGATTCTTCGCTCAATCTCGTCGATCTCTGTCGGCAGGGAATCAATCTGCATGCGCAGGCTGGCTGCCGCTTCGTCGATCAAGTCGATAGCCTTATCGGGCAAAAATCTGTCGGAGATGTACCGGTGCGATAGCGTAGCCGCTGCCAGAATCGCCGCGTCCTTGATCCGCACGCCATGGTGCACTTCGTACCGCTCTTTCAAGCCGCGCAAGATCGCGATGGTATCCTCAACGCTCGGTTCCTCCACCATTACTGGTTGAAACCTGCGCTCCAGCGCGGGATCCTTCTCAATATATTTTTTGTATTCATTCAGCGTGGTCGCGCCGATCGCGCGCAGCTCTCCGCGAGCCAGCGCCGGCTTCAGCATGTTCGACGCATCCATCGCACCCTCTGCCGCGCCGGCACCCACCAAAGTGTGCAGCTCATCAATGAACAGAATGATCTGCCCTTCCGCCTCGGAAATCTCTTTCAGCACTGCTTTCAGCCGGTCCTCAAATTCGCCGCGGTATTTTGCTCCCGCCACCAGCGCCGCGAGGTCCAGCGCCACCAATCGTTTCGTCTTCAGCACGTCCGGCACGTCTCCGGACACAATCCTCTGCGCCAGCCCTTCGACAATGGCCGTTTTCCCCACGCCCGGCTCGCCGATTAGCACTGGATTATTCTTCGTGCGTCGCGCCAGTATCTGCATCACCCTGCGAATTTCTTCATCGCGCCCAATCACCGGATCGAGTTTGGAGCGTCTCGCCTGTTCCGTCAGGTCCCGTGCATATTTCTCCAACGACGCATACGTCGCTTCCGGCGTTTGCGACGTCACCCTCTGACTGCCACGTACTCCCGCCAGCGCCTGCAATATCGCCTCATACGACGCGCCGCTTTTCTTCAGCAACTGCCCCGCGGGATCCCGATCGGCTCCCGCAATCGCCAGGAACATGTGCTCGGTCGAAACATACTCATCCTTAAATTTTCCGGCTTCGTCAAATGCCTTTTCCAGCACGTCATTCAGCGCACGCCCCAGATGCTGCTGGCCAAATCCCTGCACTTTCGGCAAACGTCCAATTTCTCGTTCCAGGTCCTGTTTCAGTTGCTCGGACCGGATTCCCAGCCGTGCCAGCAGTGGTGGCACCACCCCATCCGCCTGCTGAATCAGCGCAGCCAGTAAATGCAGCGGTTCGACCGCCTGATTTTGACGGCTGGCCGCTACTTCCTGCGCTTCTTGCAGCGCTTCCTGCGCTTTTACCGTCATCTTGTCAAAACGCAACATGATTTCTTCACCTCTACTCTTTGCCGAAAAGCTTGTTACTGAAAAGGGGCTGGCACGTTGGCCAGCCCCTTATGCTACCTCACACCTACTTGCGTTGTTCGCAAGTTTTCTTTCTTATCGGCCGGCTGTGGCCGCTGTTGCCGTTGGCGCTTCCACGTTTACCTTGATTTGCTTTGGTTTTGCTTCCTCGCGCTTCGGAATCGTGAGCGTCAGCACACCGTTCTTGTACTCGGCTTTGATCGCTTCCGTATTCACGGTGCTCGCCAGCGAAAAACTCCGGCTAAACGCTCCGTACGCCCGCTCGACGCGCAGGTAATTGTTTTCTTCTGTTTTCTTCTCGAACTTCCGTTCGCCGCGGATGGTCAGGATGTTGTTCTCCACGCGAATGTCCAGATCTTTAGGATCGATGTCCGGCAGATCTGCCTTCACTACCAACTCCTGCTCGGTTTCATAGATGTCCACGGGGGGTGCCCACGTGGTAATGCTGGCCTCTTGCGCGGTCCGGCCAAAGGACTCATTAAATAGACGGTTGATCTGCTCCTGCAAGGTCGTAGCGCCACGGTAGGGTTCAAAGCGTTCCAATGTAGTTCTCATATGTGTCTCCTCCATAGAGTTATGGTAGGAAGAGCATAAAATATGAGTGATATATTGTCAAGTACAAATTTGTTTCTTTTTGGCTTAGGTAAGCACTGTAGTATCTGTATTTTATGAGTATCTTTGTCTGCCGCTCTTCGGCCGGAGAGATCCTTTCTGCTCCTGTAACCGCTACTCGTCTCACCATTACCCTGCTTGTTTTGTTATGCTTACCCGCCATGCGTGTGGACGAGCTTTCCTTCCATCTACCCACTGAATTGATAGCTCAGCGCCCCCTCGACCGCCGCGACGCCTCTCGACTACTTTTGTTGGATCGTTCCGACGGGGCTTTCGAAGATTCCTTCTTCGCCTCCTTTCCGAAGTTACTTCGTGGAGACGAACTTCTGGTGTTCAATAACGCCCGTGTGCTCCCGGCGCGATTGTTTGGTCATCGCCTCGGTACGCGTTGGCAAAAGCTTTCACCTGAATCCGCAACTCCAGCTTTACCTGGCAACGTCGAAGTCTTTCTCGCTCGCCAACTCGAGCTGGACCGCTGGGAAGTCTTAGTGAAACCTGGAAGAAAATTGCCCGCGGGAGAACGTGTCCTGTTCGGAGAAGGGCAACTGGAAGCGGAAATTGTGGCGCGAGGTGAACTCGGCCTGCGAACCATCCGTTTTCAGTCCAACAACGAGAAGCCTGTTGCCCAACTCATTGAAGAACTCGGACACGTGCCGCTACCCCCGTACATTCACCGGCCCGATGAAGCTTCCGACCGCGAGCGTTATCAGACAGTCTTCGCCCGCTCCCCCGTTGCCGTCGCTGCGCCAACTGCTGGGTTGCACTTCACATCGGAATTGATCCAAGCAATACGCGCGCGCGGTTGCGAAACCTGTGAACTCACCCTGAATGTTGGTCTCGGCACTTTTCAGCCCGTGCACACGCATACTTTCGAAGAACACAAAATTCACGCGGAACATTACAGCATTCCCGAAATAGCGGCTGAAAAAATCCTTCAGGCCAAGAAGGAGAAGCGACCTGTCCTTGCTGTGGGTACCACCTCAGTGCGTGCATTGGAAGATGCCGCTGAACGCGCGGCACTTACTGAAACCGTCGGCCCGCTTCTCTACCCCGGCAACGCAGAAGCAAAAATATTCTTGCTACCAGGTTCGCCTTTTCGCTTGGTCGATCAGTTGCTCACTAATTTTCATCTTCCCCAATCCACGCTACTGGCCCTCGTAGCTGCCTTCGCAGGCACACAAAACATTTTGCGCGCCTACCGGCATGCAGTGGACGCCCACTTTCGCTTCTATAGTTACGGCGACTGTATGTTGATTCGCTAATGGGAACTGATCTGCTCGTGCCTACCGCTGCCCTGCCATCGCCAGATCGGCGCCAGAAATCTCAATTTCTCTCCCGCCGCCACCACAGGGAACTGCCACTTCAATATTTCCGTCGAAACAAAAAGGACGAAGGAAGCGGCGATTGTCGCCAGCTTCCCTCGTAAGACCCGCTCGAGATCCACGTTTGTTTCCCTTATTGGTTTAGGACAAAAACGCTCTTCTGCCCGGAGAAGCGCAGTTCCAGCACTTTGCCATTCGCGTCGGAGAGAATTTCCGTGTATTCGGATTTCGTGTCGCGATCTTCCCAGCGGCCATCCGCTTCGGCGACGGTCTTCTTTCCATTGAGGAGTGTGAGATGGTTCCCGTCGATGCTGGCCCGGTAATCTCCGGCCTTCACGTCAACTTGTCCCACCTTCACGGTATGCGTAATCGGAAGGCTCTTCGCTACCGGTTTTGCAAACGTACCCACGGAAACTGCGAGAGCCGAGGCAAGCACCAAACTGCGGACCAATGTGGAGTTTCTCATGCGTGTCATTTCCTTTCGCTATTTCGAATCAACCGGATTCGCGACCCCGGGAAGGAAAAGTTGACACGCTGCCGGGAGAAGAGTAGCCTCCACTTCGAGACACCTCTTTTTCCTGGTTTAAGAGCCGGACAAACCGCGTGTCATATGGCCCTGCGGCTGCAACCGCAGGGTCTTTTCTTTGATCTCTTACCGTCCCGAATCAGCCTTACTGCCGGCCGCACTCGTATAGACGAGACTCCCTGGACGAATGTTTCGCTCTCTCTTGTAAATTCTTTGAGTCTTTTTTACATACCTCGTTTTTTCGCACATTGTTCACATTCAGCACAGTTTGACTTGGGGATACTCCCCTCCTTCATCTATACTCACTTGCGCGATTTGAAAAGCCGGATGCGACTCTTAGTCCTCAGCGATCTCCACGCCAATTTGACCGCCTTGGAAGCCTCACTCTCTGCCGCCGAGGGGAAATGGGACCGCGTTGTGTGTCTCGGCGATGTCGTCGGCTACGGTCCTGACCCCAACGAAGTTACTTCTTGCATTCGCCAACTCGGGGCCATCACCATCCGCGGAAATCATGACAAAGCCGTCGCTGGAATTATGCCCACGGACGATTTCAACCCGGTTGCCAAAATGGCTGTTCACTGGACTCGCGCCCAGCTCAATCCTGAGAATCTCGAGTGGATCACTCTGCTCCCCCGTGGTCCGCGCGAAGCCGAGGGCGTTGTTCTTATTCACGGTGCATTTCAAGATGAGGATGAGTACGTATTTACTCCCTCGCAAGCCCTCGAAGGGCTTCTCGATTCCTACTTACCGGTGACTTTTTACGGCCACACGCATCATCAAGGCGGCTTTTCTTATATAGATCCGCAGCTAGATGTCTTACAACTCCATCCACGGCAAACCGAAAAGCTCACCGCGCTGCGCATCGAACCGGAAAAGCGCTATCTCCTGAATCCGGGGTCCATCGGTCAGCCCCGCGACGGGGATCCCCGGGCTGGTTTTGCCATCGCCGATCTTTCCAACGACACGGTTGAATTCTGGCGCGTGCCCTACGACATCGAAAAAGTGCAGCAACGTATGCGCGCCGCCCGTTTGCCGGAACCTCTCTCACAAAGACTTTCCGTCGGCCGCTGATTCCGCACAAACAGACCAACCCCAACTCTTACAAACGTGTTTCTCACAGCGATAATGCAGGAAACCTTGGAAAACCAGCAGCCACAGGAAATGCCGCCCCGGTCGCTCTCTCTTTGTCATGCTTCTTGCTGCGGCCGTGCGGATTGCTCTGCGTATCGGCCTCTGCCTCCTCCTTCGGACCAAATTCACGAAGAAGTCGGGCTATTTCGAGGGGCACAAGCATCCGGCACAATAACTTTGCCTGGTTCCTCTTGCCTTCATTTGGAGTAGAATCTCATGGTCCCCGGGCTCGAGGTCCCTTCTGTGAATTTCGCGATCAATATCCGGCAGGCCGATTCTGTCTCTCTCGTCGATGTCAGTGGCCGCCTCACCTTTTTTGAATCCAAGGCTTTGCGTGAAGCCATTCACGGACTGCTTAAGGAGGGCAACAAGAATATTCTCTTGAATCTCACCGCTCTGGAGTATCTCGATAGTTCCGGGATCGGCGAACTCGTTCGCAACTATCTGACTGTGGTCAAAAAAGGCGGCGCGATGAAAGTGGTTGGCCTTGCGCCGAAGGTGGAAGAGATTTTGAAGGTCACACAGCTCTATCAGGTCTTTCCCGAATTTCCGGACGAAGCCTCAGCCCTTCGAAGTTTTCCGGCAGCGCAGCAGAAATCCTCTCTCTAATTCTAAAGCGATCGGCACTTTCCTATGTGATGGCTAATCTTAGATTGGCTCTTGGGATTGTACCAGCGGCTCTTTTGTCTCCCCGTGTAGGCCGGTCTTCTAAGGCGGGCGCATTTTTTCCGCTTCCCGATCGCGAACCTCTCGCGCACCCTACCGGCGCAAAAAGGTTTCCTGAAAAAAGTGGGTTTAAAAGGAGAGAAGCAGTTAGGGTTTGGACCCTAACTGCCTCCCGGGGTGTGTCCTCGAAGTGGTATTGTTGAGTTAGATGCAGCGCACCGCAAAAGGTTTCTTAGATTTTTAACTAATCGATTTATTAAAAGGTTCTCTGTAGATGTTGGCGGCTAAATGTCAGTAAAATAAATACTTGCGCCAGCGCTCATCCCGGTGCCCGATCAAGCGCATTAGCTGCCGCGAAGTGTGCAGCGTAAACGGTCTGGGCTTCCGCGCTAGTTTGAGACCAGCCTCTTCCGGCGTGCGGTCGCCCTTTGTGTTGTTGCACCGGTAGCAGCACGCCACCAAGTTCTCCCACGAAGACCGTCCGCCACGCGATCTCGGCATCACGTGGTCCAGCGTCAGTTCCGAACTCGGAAAGATCTTTCCGCAGAACTGGCAGGTGTTGCGGTCCCGCAGCAAAATATTCTTCCGCGAAAGCGCCCTGCTCTGCTGTGGAATGTGCCGGTAGGCTAATAGCCGAATCACAGATGGCACCTTATGGGAGTGAGCGGCGGAATGCACTTCCGCCAAATGCATCTCTTCCGCCTGCGCCACCCCTTTTAGGAGCAACACCATTGCCCGCCGCACTGCCGTCACATTTATGGGTTCGTAGGTTGCGTTCAGAACCAGCACTGGTTCTTGCATCAGGGACCCGCGTCGCGGTGGGAGAAGAGCGAGATGTCGGCTACCAGCGTTCCCCGAAGCGTTGGGCACATGCGCGCCGCTCACTTCGGGGATATATCGCCCCCGGGGATCGGTCGCCTCTGGTCTTCTGGCGCTCATCGCGCGTTCTCGACTTGCTCTGCTCTTTCGCCGGCGGGACGCGCAAGCCTCGCGGCCCTGGCAATCGTTACGGCCAGAACCGACTTCGCGCCAGCTTCTCGCAGCACCCGTGTGCATGCGTCCAGCGTCGCTCCCGTGGTCATTACATCATCTAGCAGCAAGATTCGGGAATTGTCAACTCGACCGCCATTTTCCATGGCAAAAACGCCACGTCCCGCTTTTTGCTCTTGTCGCAACAGTGCTTCTTCGGCCTCGGCCTGGCGCACTTCAGCAACTCCGGTTGGTAAGGCAATCCTAGCCGGCGGGCAAGCGATTTAGTGAAAAGGTCCACCTGGTTGTATGTTTTTCTATTTTATGAGCACAATCGCTCATGCCCGCGCCCCTTGGTATATTCCGTAACTTCGTGGCCAGTGCGCCGCAGCTCTCCCAACGCACCAACATGCTTGTCTTAGATACACCAGGCAGGGCGTGTCTAGACCCCACTTCGCCTAATTTATCTAAATTATCTATATTGTCAGTTAATTTGTCGAGAATTACTGGGCAATTTCTTACAGCAGCCCTTGTTCCTGCTTTTCCTGGCAGCTGATGCAGTTTTTCGCCCACGGCACCGCTTCCAGCCGCTTTTGCTGCAGCTCTTCCTGGCAGTTTGCGCAGGTTCCGTATTCTTCTTTACGTATCCGCTTCAACGCCTCATCGATCATATTCAGTATCGTTCGGTCGGTATTGGTCTGCCCAAACAGGAATTCCTTCGTGTAGGAATTCGCCGCTTTATCCGCAAGATCCACCGTCGGGTCGTCATCTGCCTGACGCCCTTCTTCTTCCGTTCGCGTAATCGTCTTCACCAGCTCGTCGCGCCGGTTCAGCAACTTCTTTTTGTAGTATTCCAGTCGCTTCTTATCCATGTCACCCTTCCCAGCCGCTTCCCGGGACCACCTAAAAACTCTACACTCTACGCCGCTCTCCACGCACTGTCAAGGCAATCGCTTTTGCGAGAGTCGTTCAGTCGATAAGATGGGCAATCGGTTATGCATCGAAACAAAAATGCACGAAATGGCGAAGTCAAAAAGTCCAAGAAGAAACTCCGAAGCAAATTCCTCAGTGGGGGTGACGTCCCTCAAATCACGGGGAAGATAGCAAAGCCCCGGTGCCAGACGTATCGACACAGGAATGCTATAAAATATTTAGCAAGATTCTTCGAGTAGCGTTGTCGGCATGGTAGCGCTTGCTTCCAAAATGAATCGCTTCCGAGTTTCCACCCAAGACTTGTCCGGAATCGCCTCGGGAGAGCAGTTGCGGAGGACAGGCGAAAGAATGCGCGGGTATCGCTCTGCGAATAAGCACCGGCCGAGTCAGGCTGGCGCAACCCAGCCCGAAGTTTGGATAAATGCGAGATGATAAAGAATCCCCGACCAGGTCTAGTGGCTATACCACCATACAGAAACTTGCACCAAGCGTTTCTTTGATCCTTATCCGTGCTATTTTAAAACCGTCACGATCGTCCTCCAACAGAGGACCTAAACAAAACTCACCTTCAAGGGTGTTTGAGTGTCCTACCGCGCTTGCACCTTTATTTTCTGCAAACGGTGGGCGATTTCCAATTTCACGCTACGAGTAAACACCGCCTGTTTACCCCGAGATCGTTCACGACACGACTGTGGAAGGGTCTTCCTTTCAACTCTTGAACCTGCCAAGGGCAAGAGCTCACGAGTCGCCGTTTCTCGTTCACACCGGGCCTTCGAGTGGGCCGCTTTTTCCTCGGCGAGGCATCACGCGATGCGGCCACAGTTGAGGAACCGCCACTTCTCGACACTTACCCTTCTACCCCTTCCTGTTTCGCTCCACGCAAATTTTTTACGCGCCTTCTCGTGCCTCATCACGGTACACTGGGCAGGCTCAAGTACTCACCCATACTTCAGGCCAAGGCGCCGTTAAAGCGCCGGCTGGATAGGCAGAGGGAAGCGTATGAGAAGGCCACTGATGGGAATGTCGGTAATGCTGGTGATGGCTTGTGCCATTCTGGGACAGGAGAGCGTCCCCACCAATACCACCGCGAAAGATTCGGTCAACACTGCTCGAGGAGTTGAAGTTACTTCCGCCGCAAGCGTAAATCTGATTCCCGCTACCAGCAATTCATTCGATTCGCGCAGTCTTTCGCTTTCTGCAGCTCCAGTGACATCTATGGATACAACCACTGAAGCTGCGGAATCCCTTCCCGCGAATCCCGCGGCGTTTCCTGCTACACCGGCAGCAAAGCCCAGGTTTGTCTTTGGAGATCGCGACGACTACCGCTGGCAGCTGGGATTTGGCGCCGAGATATTTCGTTTTCAATCTTCTCTGATCAACGCCACCTTGGTTGGCACAAACACCACGCTGACGTACTTCACCAATTCCTGGCTGGGGTTGGAGGGGAGCCTGGTTTCCGGATTTGCGCCACAGATTTATGACCGCGAGCACGTGAAGCTATTTACCGGCTCGGCCGGAGTGCGCATCGGAACTCGCCGCGCGCGCTTTGAACCTTGGATCCACGCTCAGGTTGGTGGCGCGCACTTGCAGCCGCAGACCGCGGGTAACAGCAAGAATTCCCTCATGTATCTGGCCGGTCTTGGTCTGGATTTCCGTGTAAATGCGCGACTATCTTTGCGCGCCGGAACCGATTGGGTGCGCACGCGCCTCTACAGCGAGGATCAGGACAACGTGCAAGGCACACTGGGAGCCGTCATCCACTTCTAATCCTTTGCTGCGTGAGCTTTAGGTGGACATAAAGACGCCACCAGCAAGGTAATCTTGAATCCTGTGCGTTGACTGTCGATGGGCGGTGCTGCGATCGAGGAACACGCACGCGAATCCTTTCCGGGAAGCCCGCTCGCAGGCCCTTTGACCGCAACCATGCCATAGCAATTCCCGGACGTTTTCCTGTTCGAGAAGCCCGTCCTACGTTTGCTCCGTCTAAACGAGCGCCGAGATTCCGGATCTGATTCCCTTGGTCAAGTACAGCATTTGGGCGTGGTGTAGGAATACGGAAGCGGGAGCTTCGCTAGGTGGAATGACTTTGAGAGGAGAAAGCAATGAGAAACATTCTCTTGGTGGGAATAGCAGCATCGTTACTATGGGGAGCTTCTGCTGTGGCGAGGCAACAATCCCCCGGAGCTTCGCCCGCAAAGACGCCAACCGATAAAACAGCGCCGAGCTATGACATGAAGGCACAAGCGCTGGTGGATCTGGATCAACTGCAAAAAAAGTTTGTCGGCCTTGCAGAAGCGATCCCCGTGGAGAAATACAGCTGGCGGCCTGCAGAGGGAGTTCGCTCCATCTCTGAGCTGTTCTTGCATGTGTCCGGCGCGAACTATGGAATTCCTACCATGATCACTGGTGTCACGCCTGCGGCGGGCTATCAGAGGGACGGATTCGAGAAATCCACAACGGATAAACCGAAAGTTATCGAGCAGCTGAACAAGTCCTTCGGGTATGCCATCGCGGTGGTGCAAAATATGAGCAACGCCGATTTTGCGAAAGCGGAAAAGAAACTGGGACCGGATGCGAACAGCGGGGATGTAATTTATCTGCTGGTTACGCACGCGCACGAACACCTGGGTCAGGCGATCGGGGACGCGCGGATGAACGGAATTGTGCCACCGTGGACAGCCGAGGCAATGAAGAAAAATCCGAAGGCAGCAGCCGAGTAATTGTTAAAATAATTTGATATATACTATAACTGCCGAGCAAAGAAAGAGATGGAGGGGTGCCGGCGACGCCCTTCCATCGAAAGAACCGTTTTAGAAAATCGATTTATTAAAGTCATTTCACGTACCTTCGCAAGTCCCTCCGGCGTCTAACTTAATGACAACGACGACTACTTTCCGCAAGCGGAGGACGGCTAACCCGCGCTTTCGTTGCAGGAAGAAAAAAAAGGAGCGGTATATGAAACTGACAAATCTGAGCAAGTTCGCCATCGGCGCGTCTCTTTTGTTTGCTTCGGGTGCTTTTGCAGCGAACGAGGCCAAGGGCAAACTTCGCCTTGTCGAGCCTGTCACGATCGAAGGCAAGCAGGTGAAGGCTGGTGAATACAACGTTCAGAGCGAAGGAACCGGCACGGACGTGAAGTTGGTCATCAGCAAGGGCAGGGAAGCGATTGCGACCGTGCCTGTACATCAAGTGGATGAGAAATCCTCACACGTGGCGGATGGATACGGAAGCCGCGAGGAGGCCGACGGCACGAGGACGTTGACGTCAATCTTCATTTCCGGCAAGAAGTACGACCTGCAAGCGGCACAGAACCAGGCCGAACAAACGCCGGCCGGGGCTACCGCAGGAAACAAGTAAAACTCTCGAATCCACCAGAAAGAAGCGGAAGTTACTTCGCATATGGAGCCTCGGGTGAGGCTCCATTTTTCTTTTGCGCTCTGTTACCGGGGCAAATGAACAGTGCGATACGGTATACTCTCGCTGAGCGAGGTGGACACCATGCCGGCGATTCAGCAAGAACAAGCCACATTCTTATTGCAGTTTCTCTTGCCCGCACTGAAGAACGAACATCGCACGACGCGCAGTGTGATTGAAGCGATTCCTCCAGATAAGGGGGACTATCGTCCAGAGGACGTCGCAAAGTCGGCGCTGGAGCTGGCCTGGCATATTGTTGCCGCTGAACAGCGTTTTCTCGACGGAGTCGCTTCGGGCGAGTTTAATTTCAATCCGATTCACCGCCCGGAGACCGTTAAAACCTCGGCTGGGATCGGGACCTGGTACGAAGAATCGTTCACAAAGAATTTTGACCGGCTGACGAAAATGACCGGCGAACAGTTGGTGAAGTCACTGGATTTCCGCGGCGCGTTTCAAATGCCGGCAGTGGCGTTTCTCGAGATTGCATTGAGGCATTCGATTCACCATCGAGGTCAGTTGTCTACGTATTTGCGGCCGATGGGCGGTAAAGTTCCCGCGATTTATGGGGAGAGCTACGATTCCGCGGAAGCAAAGAAGGCGGCGCGAGCTTAAGGAAGAAATGACGAGTGGTGAGTGACGAGTGGTGAGAAATCAAAGAGAGGACAAACAGCCGCCCTTTGCAGGAAAGGCACGAGCGCAAAGGGTATGGCAGCCAGCACCTGAGGACCTTGCGGGTTTGCCACCCGCTAGAGACAAGAGTGAGCCGAGCGCGGTAAGACCCGGATTGGATCAGCGGCGTTACCGAGGACTTCGTTCGGTGGCGGGAGCTTTTTCCTGGAAGCTGCCTGCCGCGGGAAGCCATTGCTGCAATTGCCGACGCAGCAACTTAAAATCGACGGGCTTGGATATGCATGCGTTGCAACCTGCCTGAATGACTCGCTCGTGGTCGGCCACCATTGCGTGTGCAGTTACGGCGATGATTGGAATCTGTTGAGATAATGGTTCCTGACGGATCAGCGAGGCAAAACAAAGCCCGTCCTCCCGCCCGAGTTTTACGTCCAGCAAGACCGCATGCGGCGATTGACTCCTAAAAGCCGAGAGGGCTTGTTCTAAATTTTCGGCGGATCGCACTTCGAAGCCTTCCGCTTCCAACCAATCGCACAAAAGCTCGCTATTGGCCTGATTGTCCTCGACCACCAGAATACGCTGCCGCTGCTTCATCTTTGCCTTATGGGAATCGGGGGTACGGCGCGTTGCAGTTGCCTGATGAGCGCATCTTGCCACGACTCCTGCTTGCGAAAGAGGGCATTCGCATTTGCACGGAGGTAATCCAGCTCCTGGGTCGACAAATCCTTGCTGGTCAAAATAAAAATCGGAAGCTCAGAGGTACGGGAGTTGGCCCGCAATTCGGCAAGCAATTGGAAGCCGCTTACTTCCGGGAGAATCAGATCGAGAAGAACAAGTTCGGGCAGGGAATCCGCAATGAAAGCGCGCGCCTCCCGGCCATCGGCGGCTGCCGTGACGGTGTAGCCTTGCTTGGCGAGGAAATCGGCGATGAATTGGCGTGTGGGAGCATCATCCTCAACGAGCAGAATCTTTCCCCCAATTCGTTCACGCCGGGCGTGATGATTCAAGCCGCGTTCGACCGCAGCGAGTAAAACCGCTCTTTCGACGGGCTTCACGATGTATTCGTCCGCGCCCAGCAAGGCCGCAACGGCTTGCTCATCGACGATGGTAACCACGATTACCGGAATTGCGGCGGTACGAGGATCTGTTTTCAAAGCGGGAAGGACTTCCAGACCGCTAATGGGTTTCATGACAATGTCCAAAGTCACGGCGCTGGGCTGTAATTCGGCGGCCATTTCCACGGCTCGGTCGGGTTGATTGCACAGGACCACTTCATAACCGGCGGACATGAGCTGAGACTGGAGAAGATGCGCTGCCATCGGATCGTCCTCGACCACGAGAATGCAAGGGGCGTCCGCGACGGTAAACCCAGACGGCGTCACACGGTCTGCTTGCTTCTGATATGCGGCGACGATTGGGAGCGTAAAGAAGAAGCAACTTCCGGAGCCAGGTTCACTTTCGATGCCCAACTGGCCGCCTTGCAACTCCACCAAGCGGCGCGTGATAGCCAGGCCCAGGCCGGTGCCCTCCGTCGATTTTTCGGTCTGACCCAATCGATAGAAAGCCTCAAAGATGCGTTGCTGCTCTTCGGGCGGAATGCCGGGACCAGAGTCGCGGACGTCGATGCGGACAAATTCGCCCAATTGCCGAGCGCCCAGTCCGATCTTTCCTCCCTCGGGAGTGAACTTGATCGCGTTTCCCAACAGGTTCATCAGAATCTGCCGGAAGCGCGTGGAATCCGCGCGGACGCCCAGATTGGGTGAGGCGTGCTGCAGCAACGTCTGGCCTTTTTTGTCCGCAAGTGGGCGAAGTGCGTCAACAACATCGGCAAACGTTACCTCTACCGGTACTGTTTCGACCGACAACTGCAGACGCCCCGCTTCAATCTTGGAAAGATCCAGGATGTCATTAATCAGCCTGAGCAGATGGTGCCCGCCGGTATGAATGTGTTTCACATAACGCTTCTGCCGGTCGTTCAGCTGGCCGTATTGCTCTTCGGTTAGCAAGTCGGAAAAGCCCACGACCGCGTTCAGAGGCGTTCGCAGTTCATGACTCATGGTCGAGAGGAACTGGTCCTTGAACTTATTGGAACGCTCGGCGTCTTCCTTCGCACGCACCAGGGCTTCCTGAGTGAGTTTCAGTTCTGTGATGTCCCGCGCGACCGCATAGATCAATTGTTGCTCAGGAAACGGAGTCGCATGCCAGGAGAGCCACTTGTAGGAACCGTCTTTGGAGAGATAACGGTTCTCAAAGGAAACGCTGCCCTGACCCATGGCTAGCTTTTCGACCTCGGCAACCGTCGCTGGGAGATCGTCGGGATGAAGGAAATCCCAACGAGGCCTGGCCAAGAGCTCTTCCGTTGTATGTCCGAGTACTTTCTGCCAAGCAGGGTTAAGGCGTTTGAAATATCCATCGTAGCCAGCGATACACAGCATGTCGATGGAGAGGGTGAAATAGCGGTCCAATTCTTCGCGGGCCAACCGGCTCTCGGTGACGCGCTTTTCGAGTTCGAGATTGAGGATTTGGTTTGCGGACAAAAGCTTGGCTTGGCGCCGCATGAGGATCGCTGCCAGAGCTGCGGTTGCGAGATAAACCAGCAGCAGATACAAGGCGACGGAGCGATTCTTCGTTTTCAGATGCAAAGCGGGCGCCAGAGCCACGCTCTCGGCGCGAGAGTAGAGGACAGCCCAGCCCAAACGGGGAACAGGTGCAAACCCCACAAAAGCATTTCTGCCGTTGATCGGGAATTGCTCACTGCCCTCCTGACCCGCGATCATGCGTGCAGATTCAGCGGATCCAAAGATATTCACGGGTTCTCCCTGAGCATTAATCTCAGGCGATGCAGCTACGATGCCATGTTGGTCCACGATGTAATAGTCCGCGTCTTCACCCTTTTCGATGGTGTTGAACTTGCGGGCCAATTGGGAGAGGCTGTAGGTGCCCATCAAAATCGCGGTTGGGTTGCCGTTGGCATCGCGAATAGGTACGGCGACGGCGACGACCAACGGGTTCGGTGCAACCGCTGTCCGATAAACTTCAGAAACGTAGGGCTGCCAATTCGCGGTTACCCCGCGGTACCAATCTCTGTAGGCAAAGTTGTTTCCCAGAATTTTGTCTGGCGGTACGATCGCTCCCAAAGTACCTTTCACATCGAACACACCAACGAACAAGAAGGCAGGCTCGAGCTTTCGGGCTTCTGCGAGGCTGGCGTTCAAGGAGAGCAGATCGCGACGAGCCCATTCGTCTTGAATCGCGGAATGATCCGCAATGGAAGTAAGGAGGTTTTCAGCTGAGGCGAAGTCTTGTTCCACGATTGCCGACAAAGTGCGGGCCCGGAGGAGGTCGCTCCGCAATTCCTCTCTGGCAATTTCCTCTTTGGACTGCAGGTACATCCAATAGGTTCCGGCCATAAGCGGCAAGACAAAGAGGAGCAGCAAGAGGGCGAGTAACCATGTTTGCTTTCCGGAACGCTGCGCAAGCAGGCGTGGAAAATCGGTCTGCGATTCGGGCCGTTTTGGGAGGGAATCAGCGGACATCCCTGGCTCCAGCGCCCACCATCGGAAGAAGCGACTCGGTGACAAGAACCTCTAGAGCATCCACCAGAGCGCCATCCCACCATCCGCGTTTCACTTCCTCGCGCATCTGAGCAAGCGCTTCCTCGGGCGGCATGGCCTTTCGGTAGGGCCGATGGGTGGTCATGGCGTCATAGATATCGACGGTTTGGAGGACTCGCGCGGTGATGGGGATTTGATCTCCCTTGAGCCCATCGGGGTAGCCAGTGCCGTCCAGTTTTTCGTGGTGATGACGGATAATGGGAATCACCAGGCGGAAGGACTTCAGCGGGCAGCAGATTTTTTCTCCCACACTGGGGTGTGTCTTCATGACCACCCACTCTTCGTCGGTCAGGCGGCCAGGTTTGAGAAGAATGTGTTCGGGTACCGCGACTTTGCCGACGTCGTGAACAATTCCACCGCGGCGAAGCGCTACGCGCAATTCATCGGACAAGCCAATTCGGTTCGCCAGAGCCACTGAGTACTCCGAGAGTCGCTCGCAGTGTCCTTCTGTGTAGGGGTCCTTCGCTTCGATGCTCCTAGCCAGGCTGAAGAGGACGGTTTCCGCGTTCTCAAGTTCGTCGGTAAAGGATTTCAGGCGCAGCAGTGAGTGAACGCGGGCTAGGAGTTCATGCTTGTTCACTGGCTTGTTCAAGAAGTCGTCCGCACCGCACATGATTCCGTGAATGCGATCATCGGTGTTTGTCAAACCAGTAACCAAGACGACGGGTATCAGTCGTGTTTTTGGATTTGACTTGATTTGCTGGCACGCGGAAAAACCCGTTCGACCAGGCATTACGACATCAAGGAGAACCAGATCCACCGATCCACCCTGGACCATGGCAATCGCGCGGTCCCCGTTTCTTGCGCAAACCACGCGGTAGCCGGCTGCCGCCAGCATGCCGGAAAGCAGTTCGAGGTTTGCTTCGTTGTCATCGGCAACCAATATCATGGCGCTATCTGGTTTTATATCGGGCATTGTGTTCCTCCCAAACTGGGCCATTGATGAGAAGACAATTAATAAAAAAATGGTTAACGAGCAGCTGGGGATCCGGATCTCTAGGGTACGTGTTTTATCCGCATTTATGGACGTAGATGGTAACCGTACTACCACAAAGAGTTAACCCGATAAGGCTCTCGCCGATCAAGATAAGCTTATTGAATTCAATTGTTTAGCCGCGACTCACGATCCAAGGTTTTGCCTGATACTTGGACGAACTTAGGATCACCCGATGGTCTTACAGGAACGAGTTTCGACACGATTGGCGGACCCTGGGGCAGGTCGTTCAAGCGACGCGTGCTTGCGAAGGATTGAGCTGGTTGCTCTCCTTTGGGAGTGTTTAAAGTGAACTGCGATTAGGACTTTTTGGCAACCTAAACGTCCATAACTTCGTATGGAGGTGCAGGGGAAGGAGGCCGTGTATACACAATGAATGGGAATGGTTCAGAACGGGTTCAGTTTGGTCCGTTTGAGGCGGACCTACGGACGCATGAACTGTGGAAATTTGGGATCAAGATAAGGCTCGGGGGCCAGCCATTTGAGGTGCTGGCGATACTGCTCAACAGACCGGGCGAGTTGGTGACTCGGGAAGAGCTACGCGAGCGCTTGTGGGCAGGCGACACTTTTGTGGGCTTCGACCACGGACTGAATGCGGCAGTAAACAGGCTAAGAGAAGCCTTGAACGATTCTGTCGAGACTCCGCGTTATGTGGAGACACTACCGCGGCTAGGCTACCGTTTTATTGCGCCCGTCGAGCTGGTGAACGTGAATGTTCAGACGGCGGCAACGGAGAATTCAGCGAACGCATTGCTTTCTGCTCCCGCGGAATTCCCGTCTTCCGCCGAGTCCTATCCATCGCGGCAAACAAAAGTTCCCAAGGCTGGGCAGTGGCGCTTGTATTTTGCCGGCGCAGGAGGGATCCTCATTTTGAGTTTCGTGGGCACATTTTTTTTGAAAATGGCGTCGTTCGGTGCACACGCGGGCAAAATCTCCGCTGAAGCTCGCGACCGAGAGTTGAACGACGGCCACCTAAGTTTTTCCCCGGTGCAGCGAATCAGGCCCCTTACCAGCCTTGCTGACGAAACCAGCGAGCCAGCTTTCTCCCCCGACGGCAACTACGTGGCATTTCGCCGGCAAGCCGCCAAGCCGGAAGCCTTCGGCATTTATGTAAAAGCGATTGGCAGCGATCAACTGGCGCAGCTTACCGGAAATGCTGACGACTGCTGCCCTGTGTGGTCACCGGACGGACGCTGGATTGCGTTTTCACGCTTCGCCAACAACGAGATTGGAATCTATGTGGTGCCCGCTGCGCGCGGACAAGAGCACACAGCGGAAGCAAACGGCCAGAGCCTGACAGTGATTCCGGGAAGCGCGGAGCGCAAATTGGATACTTCCGGGGTGAATCCAAAACGCGGCGAGCTGGCTTGGTCGCCGGATGGAAAAACGATTGCGTTTAGCGGCGGCCCCAGCATATTCCTGCTTTCGCTCGAAAAACCCGGTGTGCACCGGCTCACAGAACCACCGCCTCTTTCTGAGGACTGGGGACCTGCCTTTTCCCCGGACAGACAGAAAGTCCTTTTTGTGCGCAGCCCAGCATCGGGATTTCCGGACGAGATCCTGGCTGTGTCTGTAACTGGCGGCGAAGTGACGCAGATTGCGTCGGAACACGCCCGGGTGCTTGGCCCTCCGCAGTGGTCCGCCGACGGACAGTCGATTATCTTCGCTTCGAATCACGGAAGTCATCCGGGACTGTGGAGAGTTTCCGCGGAGGTGAGAGACTCGCCGGTGCAGATCAACGATAGCGGCTGGTATCCAGCGGTGTCGCGTAAAGGATACCGGCTGGCGTACCAGCGGATCACCAGGAGCCTGAGTATTTGGCAAATGGATTTGTCGGTCGCGGGTAACGAGCAGCACATTCTGATCCCCTCGACGAGCGAGACCGACCAAGGGCCGGGACCGCAAATCTCGCCAGACGGTAGGAAGCTCGCGTATATGTCGGATCGTTCGGGAACGATGGAAATCTGGGTGAGCGATCGGGACGGCAACAATGCGTTGCAGTTGACCGCTATCGGAAGTGCCGGGACGCCACGGTGGTCTCCCGACAGCCGCTCGATTGTGTTTGACGCAAGCGGGCGGAACCCGACCGCTATCTATGTGGTGGGCTTGCAGGGAGGGGCGCCGCGCTTGCTGGTGCCGAACAACACTGGCGAAGAGTCTGGTGTTTGCCCGAGTTGGTCGCGAGACGGAAAGTGGATTTATTTCGCGTCTGCCCGTAATGGCAAGTTTCAAGTATCGAAAGTTGCAGCGGGAGGAGGCACGCCGGTTCCGATGACGAAGCATGGCGGACATGCGCCGCTCGCATCAATCGACGGAAAATACCTTTACTACGCGAAAACGCAATATGCCAATCCGGAAATCTGGCAGGTTCCGGTTGAGGGTGGCGCGGAAACGCTCGTGTCTCCGATGATACGTCCAGCGACTTGGGCCAGTTGGTCGGTTGTTGAACAGGGCATTGTGTTCGCGGGGCCGTCGGGGAAGGGCAGACCTATCGTGGCGCTGTTCGATCTTGCAAAGCATCAGGTGAGAAATTTGGGGGAGCTGAATACCGTGCCGTTTTGGTTGGGTGCGTCTCATGATGGCAAGTCGGTGGTGTTCGATCAGCCGGGTTGGGAGCAGGCGCAGTTGATGCTGGTTGAAAATTTTCACTAGAGGATGCTTTGCCTAGATGCGAATTTGGCCGGACCGCTCCAAACTTAAGAAATTAAAGTCGAAATCTCAGGCGTAAAACGGAACAGCAACAGAGAGGACAAGGAGCCCACCCTTTGCGAACGGCAAAGGGTAGGCCACCCGGGAAGTTTTAGCGCACCATGGGTGCGCTGCCAATTTTGGTTGGTTTGCTCAATCAACGGGAGCCTACTCGCGACGTGCTTCGTCTGCGTCTTCTGCCAGGTCTCGCAAAAGCTCGACGAATCCATCCGACTTACCGCTCTTGGATGTATGACCAAGGAAGAGCCCATCGTCAATAAACGATTGAAGAGCGCCCATGGCGGCGCCTTTGGTTTCTGTGGGACGAATGATGGAGACCGGACCGAATTTCCTGTTCAGGAAAAAAGTGGGCTCGGGCATGATCAGATTGGTTTGCAATTCGTCGGCCTGGGCGATGGTGGCGTTGGGGTCGTTGAGGTCTGGGAAAGTGACCGTAGCTCCTGTAGAGCCTAGGAATCCCTTATCTATGTCGGTAAGCTGGCGCGCGTTGCCGGCCTTGTCATGCCAGGTCTGAAAGTGCGAAGTTTCTGTTGGTCCGATGCTAAGCAAGATACGCAAGACTTCCAGGTTGCTAACGCGTTGCGCGAGTGCCGGGTAAAGACTGCTGCCGCCTTGCTCGATAAAAGCGAAATGGAACCCTGCGGTACTGGCAATGGCTTGGGTATGGTCAGAGACGCCTCCCGGCTTGGAATTGTCAGCAATCAGGTCCGCATTGCTTCTGGGAATGGCGGTGTGCTGCCCCTTGGCAAGTGTGGGAATGGCATTCGGGAAAGTGTCATCGAGATCGGGATTTTTTGTGGCGCTCCGATAGCGAGTCCACCAACTGGTGTCCACGGTGAGCTGGGTGAGGTTGGTGAGTCTTCCGATGTTGGGGACCCCGGTGACCTGACTTGGGTTCAAGTGAGCAAACCTACTGAGGAGGTCAACGGTGTCCGCACCCTTGGATTGCAAGTAGTTTTTCAGGAAGGATTCGTGGCTGAATTCATCGTCGGTGTTGTCGGAAATGTATTGCGGCATGTCGCCGTCGAGTTGCTGAAGTCCAGCGACATAGAGGGCAGCCAGGCCGTTCGGGAAAGGCAGGTCAATGGGGGAAACTTTGCGAACCGTGGGTCCTGCACCACCTAACTCAGCGTATTGCCTCCAAAGATCGGCCTCGATGGTCTCCAAGGCCTGCAGAAAGAGAAGAATGGCAGCGTCTCCTTTGGTGAGACGTCCACTGTTCTCGTCCTCCCGAGCAAATGCGGCTGATTTGTTACCGAACATGCCGACACCGACAGTTACTGCACCTGCGGTCGCAACACTTTTTTTGAGAAACGATCGCCGGTCCGTTGGCGCGCCGACGGAAGCGGGCTGAACTCGATTTTTCATGCACTTCTCCTTGAGGATAGACTTGCAGAGATCTTGCGAGGTATTGCGCGCTACCTGGTGATCGCCTGTCCGCGAAATGCTAGACGGGGAGGGCAAACGAGTTGTCACCGCGATATCGTCTAGCGGTCATTTTTGTTCTGCATTTGCGAAGAGAAAAAAGACGCGGTGATGACTTTCGTGAACACGGCCGAAAGGTTAGGGTGGCAAAATCCATCTTTTTTGGCTTTTTTGGCTTTTTTGGCTTTTTTGGTTTGTTGCGAGTTGTTTGAAGAACGAAGCGAACCCAGGCTGGAGTGCGTTCTTTAAGGTTTTCGTGCGTTATTCACAGTGTCCACAGGGGTGTGGATATTGGATGAAAAAAGTTTTTGCAGAGACTTGACATATACGGCGGGAATGGTAGGATTACAAATGGCTCGGCACTTCCTAAAAGGGCGGAGCCGTGCAGGGGATTCACAGTCGGGTCTGAAGTACTCCAAGGAACAGATCCTATAGTGAGGAGCCTTATCAGCACAGGATAAATTTACGTTGAGCTTCGCGTGGAGTTCCGAGACCTTCGGAACTGTACCCGGCGCTCGGCGCCGGGTTTTTGCATTTTATGGGGAGTTTTTGGCGGCAACAGTGGCCAGAAATGAACCAGGTCTTCCGGAAGGAAGACGCTCCGATGCGAATCGGGGCCCCTGATGGAATCAGGGCCAACGTTCTTTGACAACAGTAAGGCTGGCAAGTTCACGCCGATAACTTTGGGTAGATTACGGTCTGCCTGGAGGAGTGAGGGTGTGGATTACATACAAGTTCTGCTCGAGAAGTTGAGCAGTGCTGTGGATTTACAAGGCGAGCTCAGTCAAGCACCTGAGGATCTGCAGGGTCGAAAGTCCCGGCGCCGAGCAATCGGACCACGGAATAATGGACCTGCGGGAAACAGGGCGAACGAACTGAGGAAAGTCGGAGTTTAGCCACTCCGATGAGCGACGAACAGCGCAAGCGAATCGGAGCACCTTAGGAAACGACGTATTGAGTGAGTTTTATGATTAAGCTACTAAGAGCGTACGGTGGATGCCTTGGCGCTAGAAGGCGAAGAAGGACGTGGCAAGCTGCGATAAGCCTCGGGGAGCCGCAAGCAGGCTTTGATCCGGGGATTTCCGAATGGGGAAACCCGACGAGATGAACTCTCGTTACAGCCCGCTGAATACATAGGCGGGTATGAGCTAACCTAGGGAAGTGAACCATCTCAGTACCTAGAGGAAAATAAATCACAGAGATTCCGAAAGTAGCGGCGAGCGAAATCGGAAAAGCCCAAACCCATGTGTTTACACATGGGGGTTGTAGGACCGCATAAGTAGAGTTACCAAACCGGACATTACGTGAACCCGCTGGAAAGCGGGGCCAAAGAGTGTGACAGCCACGTAACGGAAAATGTACCGGACTCGAAGCGGCATCCTGAGTACCACGAGACACGAGAAATCTCGTGGGAAACTGGGGAGACCACTCTCCAAGGCTAAATACTCTCTAGCGACCGATAGTGAACCAGTACCGTGAGGGAAAGGCGAAAAGCACCCCT
>Ga0209526_10000712_pt1 | contig 21824 bp, 18 predicted proteins | sample JacPinW_OM2H0_M1_FD_188566 | JGI IMG/M metagenome (GOLD analysis project Ga0209526, IMG submission 188566) | Forest soil microbial communities from Algoma, Ontario, Canada - Jack Pine, Ontario site 1_JW_OM2H0_M1 (SPAdes) (version 2) | ecosystem: Environmental > Terrestrial > Soil > Boreal... | reverse complement strand
AGCGTCGTAGCCCGGACGGAGCCAACGGGTCGCGCGAACGCGCGCCCGATGACAGGCTCCGCGAACTCCGGGATTTTCGCCGCGCGGGTGGAGTCCCGGATTGCGCCATCGGGCGGCGCTTTGCGCCGACCCGTTGGCTCCATCCGGGCTACGGTCGTCAATTTCGGAATTTCAGAAATAACGCTGCGGTCCGACCCAAATCAGTTGTATATGCCCACCGTCCCGTTCCAAACAGGGGCGGCTCGCGATCGTCACGGACGCGGGACGGGATGCAGTGGACGCAGCGGCGCTATTGACGAACAGCGCTTAAGCGGACGGAGAAGGCGTGTGGTCCTGACACCCCGACGCTGGTGTCAAGTCTGCGAGAAGAAGCGCAGATGACGGTGGCAAAAGAGCCCGGTCACCGGGGAGAGCGCGAAGGAAGCCGTTAAAACCATTGCGTGCGGGAATGCCGGGTTGATCCGGTGGACTCGTGGTGACTAACGCGCGTGTTTACTACACTACACGCGCGGCTGCGGGTGCATCGGCACCCGGCATTCCCCACGCCCTTAAGGGGCGGAAAGTTCATCAACGACTCGGGCGCATCGCGCCGCGGGAACGCGAAGTCGTGTTTGGTCGGTAGGATGGGTAGAGCGTAGCGAAACCCATCATCTTCTCGGAAGCATTGATGGGTTTCGCTGCGCTCTACCCATCCTACGACTGCGCTCGCAATGACGATCTTTGAAAACCCCATGCACCCACGCAAAACAAAAACGGAGGCATCGCTGCCTCCGTCTTTTATTGCTCGCTTGCGCTTGAGCCTACCCCAACCGCCCCGCCGCATGCGCGAGCAGCGTATACACCAGCCCCGTCTCCGAGGTCAGGTGGCTGCGCAGCACCGCTGGTCCGCGTTCATCGCGGGCGACGTCGTCGAGCAGGCGCTCGAACTCGGTGATGTAGCGGTCGACCGTCTGCTTGAAATTGCGGTCGGCACGGTATTTGCGGGCGACTTCGTCAAAAGCTTTTTGGCCGGCCGGCGTGTAGAGGCGTTTTGTGAACGCCTTGCTCTCGCCGCGTTGGTAGCGGTCCCACATTTCGGCGGCGAGGTTGCGATCCATCAGGCGGCCGATGTCGAGCGACAGCGATTCCAGCGGATTGCCGGAGGCTGCCGCTGGCTGCGGCGGACGGGCGCGCGGGGCCTCGCGGTTGCTGCCGGCGGCGTCGGTGCGGCTCAACAGGTCGGAGAGCCATCCGTCGCGTCCGCCGTCGGAGCTCGCAGGCGAGACCGGCGGCGCTTCGGTGCGGCGCGAGGGTGCCAAGCCGAGATCGGGCGGTGGCAGGGTCGAGGCACTGTTGCCGCTGTCGCGGTTGCCGCTGTCGCGCATCCGCGGCGCACCGCCCCGGCCTCCACTGGCGGCAACCAGCATCGGCTCTTCCTCGCGCTGCACGCTCGTGCGGCTCGAGGTGACGACGTCGAGGCCGCGGCCGTGATGGGCGACGATGCGGTTCAATTCCGCGAGCGCCTCGATCTGGTCGACGATGACTTTGCGCATCTGCGCGGTGCTCTCGGCGGCCTCCTGCGGCATTTCCAGTACGCCACGGCGCAGTTCGTTGCGGGTGGCATCCAGCTCGTGATGCATCTCGGCCGCCATCTGCTTCATGCTCGAGACCATGGTCGCGAACTTTTCCGCCGACTGCTTGAACATCGCATCCGCTTCATGCGTGCTTTGCTGATAGATATCGGTCATCGCCTCGACCGTCAGCCGGCGCTCTTCTTCGGCCGTCTCGCGAACCGCCTCGAACTGCCGGCTGATCGCGGCAGAGCCGGCGCCGGCGGTCTCCGCCACCACCCGCGCGATGTCGCGCGCGCGCTCTTCGGCGGCGGCCAGCGATTCGTCCAGCAGACCCGTGAAGCGCGACAGCCGCTGATCGAGATCGGCGGTGCGCAGGTCGATGGTGGTGACCAGCGATTCCAGCGTCGCCTTGCGTTCGGCGATCGACGCCGTGGTGTTGCGGTTGCTTTGCTCGACCACGGCAGAGGCCTCGACCAGCGCCTGGCCGTGGGTCTCGAACTGGCTGGAAAGCAAGCCGAGATCTTCCAGCGCCTTGGTGGTCTTGACATTGAAGATCGACAACTGGTCTTCCAGCGTCTGCGTCGCGGCGCCGTTGCGCGAGGTGACGTCGCTCATGGCGGAGACGAAGTCGGCAACCCGCGTGACGAGCGCGCGCTCCAGCGAGTTGAGATTGTCGTGGGCGCCGGTCAGGACCTCCTGCAGCAGGATGTTGCCTTCGCGCAGGCGCTCGAACAGCGCGACGGTATCGGTACGCAGGATCTTGCTGGTTTCCTGCATCTCGGTGACAGCCGCGGTCGAGACCTGGCGCGAATGGTCGATCGCCGCCCGCGAAGCCGCCTCCAGCTCCTTCAGCGACTTGTTGACGGCGCCGGTGGCGATCTCGCCGGCCGACGTGATGGTCCGCGCGACGTCGGAGCCGTGGCTCAGCATCGATTGCGAGAAGCTCTGGCCCCTGGTCTCGATCGATTTCAGTGCGTCGGAGGTGACGCGGTCGACATCGAGGGTGAGCTGGGTGGTCTTGGTGCCGAGGGCTTCGACCAGCGTTCCGCGCTTGCCGTCGATGATCTGCGACAGGCGATCGGCCTGCTGCTGAACATAGGAGACGATCTCATCGGTCTTCCCCGTCATGGTCGAGCCAAAGGCGTGGCTCGCGGCAAGTACCGAGCGTTCGACGTCCGCAGATGTCGACTTGACCTTGGAACTGACCTCGTTCGATGCGGCGACCAGAGCGCTCTGCGCGTTGAGCGCGCTGGTCTGGATGGTGTCGGTGGTATTGGCGGTGACCGCAGAGAGCGAGCGCTCGATATCGGAGGAGATCGCCTTGATCTGGCTCGCGGCGTCCGCCGAGGTCGCGTGCAGCGAACTTTGCGCCTCGCGCGCGCTGTTGAGGATCGAGGCGGCGGTGTCGGCGCCGACCGCGGTCAGGGTACGTTCGACATCGACCGCCAGCGACTTGACGTGATTGGCGGCGTCGGACGAAGCGGCGACCAGCGTGCTCTGGGCCTCGCGGGCACCGGCCGTGATCTGGTCCGCGGTGGAAGTGCCGACGATCGACAACGAGCGCTCTACGTCGGCCGCCAGCGACTTGACGTGGTTGGCGGCATCCGACGATGCGTTGACGAGCGTGGATTGGGCTTCGCGCGCGCTGGAGAGGACGAACGCAGCCGTCGAATTGCCGGCGGCCGAAAGCGTACGTTCGACATCGGCAGCGAGCGACTTGACCTGGCTCGCCGCGTCCGCGGAGGCGGTCACCAGCGTCGATTGTGCCTCGCGCGCACCGGCCACGATCTGTTCGGCGGTGGAAGTTCCGGCCATCGACAGCGAACGCTGGACATCCACCGACAGCGATTTGACGTGGTCGGCGGCGTCCGTCGATGCCTTGACGAGGGTGGTCTGGACTTCGCGTGCGCCAGCAAGGATAGACGCGGCCGTTGCACTGCCGGCAGCCGAGAGCGTGCGCTCGACGTCGCTCGACACCGATTTGAGCTGGGAGGCGGTCGCGTCGCCGGCAGCCGAGAGCGTGTGCTCGACATCGCTCGACACCGACTTGAGCTGGGAGACCGTCGCGTTGCCGGCGGCCGAAAGCGCGCGTTCGACGTCGCCCGACAACGTTCTGATCTGGTTGGCGGAATCGGCGGAAGCCGTCACCAGCGTCGAATGCGCGTCGCGGGCGCTCGACAGGATCGAGTTTGCAGCACCAGTCCCGACCGCGGTGAGGGTGCGCTCGACTTCCGAGGAGGTCAATTTGAGTTGGGCGTCGACGTCGGAGGAAACCGACAGCAGCGACTGCTGCGCGGCGCGGGCGCCGGTCTGGATGGTCTCGCTGGTGTTGACCACGAGGTTGGTGAGCGAGCGCTCCGCGTCTTCGACGTGGGACCGGATCCCAGTCGACAGTTCCTCGGCGCGGGCCATCAGGCCGTCGCTGGCTTGCCGCCCGCTGCTCTCGATGCGGCCGGCCACGGCTTCGACGCGCGAACCCAAGAGGTCCTCGAACTGGGAGATGCGGATGTCGAGATCGCTGGCGACGGAGCCGACCCGGGTTTCGATGCCCTGGTGGATTTCCTGGAACCGCGCCGTGATGGTGTCGGCCAGATGGGTACTGCGGCCATCGATCGTCTGTGTCACGCCGGCGATGCGCTGGTCCACGGCTTCGATCGCCTGGGCAGTGCCGGACGACAGCGAATTGGTAAGATGGCCAAGACGGGTATCGATCAGCTGGATCGCCTGAGTGGTGCCCTCGGTGAGCGTCGAGGTGAGATGGGTCAGGCGCGAGTCGATCGAGTGGATGGTCTGCGCCGCGCCGTCGGTCAGCGAAGATGCCAGCGTGTCGAGACGGCTGTCGACGGTGTCGGTCACCGACTTCGCCCGCGTATCGAAGGTCTGCTCAAGCGATTTGAGACGGCCGTCGATGGAGTCGTCGAAGGATTTGATCTTGCTGTCGAGCGAGCTGTCGAGATGGGCCACGCTAGAGCCCAACGTGGTTTCGAATTGCAGCAGGCGCTGGTCGAGCGAAGCGGTGATCTCGCCGCCATTGGAGGTCAGGCGGGTATCGAAGGTGTCGACATAGGTCTTCAGGGTATCGGCGATATCCTGGGTGCGCTGACCCATGCGCTCGACGATCTCGCCGCCGAAGGTTTTGACGGTACGGTCGAATTCCGAGATGTGGCGGGTGATCAGCGCCCCGAGCGTGCCGCTGTCGCGCGCGAATTTTTCGGCCAGTTCGCCGCCCTGGTTCTTCACCAGTTCGTCGAACGAGCTCATCTGCAACGAGAGGGTGTCGTGCGCGGTCTCGGTCTGGCTGACGACCTTCGCCACCAGCGAGTTCACGGTCACGTCGAGCGCCTCAGAGGCCTTGTCGCCGGAAGTGAGGATGCGGGTCGCCAGCCGGTTGCCGGCGTCGTCGATCTTGTTGACGAGATCGCCGCTGCGCAGCTCGAGCTCCAGCAACAGCGAGTCGCTGGAATTCTTCAGCGAGTCGTGGACCTGTTCGGTGCGGTCGGAAATGCCGTCGACGATGGTGGAAGAACGCTGCTCGAATTCGCTGGTGATGCGGTCGATCCGCTCGTTCAGCATCTCGTGGACGCGGTCGGCGAGGTCGACGAATTCGTCGTGGACGTGGCCGGTCTTGAAGTTGAGAGAGGTGGTGAGGCGCTCCGAGGCGTCGAGCACGGCGCGTGTGGTCTCGGCGCTGGCTTCCTCGAGACGATCGAGCAGGTCGCCGCCGCGCTCGCCGAGCGCCAGGATCATGTTGTCGCCGGCATTGCTGAGCGCGCTCGTGATGTGGGCGCCGCGCTCTTCCAGGGCGCCGGTGATGCTTTTGGCGACTTCATCGACGCGGGAAGCGATGGCGTCCGAGATCAACGCGATATCGTGGCGCAGGTCGATTTGTACACCCGAGATGGCGCTGCGGACCTGTTCGGCCTGTCCAACCAGATTGTCGCGCTGATGGGCGATGTCCTGCAAGAGAGCGCGGATGCGCACCTCGTTGTCGGAATAGGCGCGTTCAAGGGCTGCGACTTCGTTGGCGACCAGGGTTTCCAGCTCGCCGGCGCGCGCGATGGCGCGCTCGACGCCGTCGCCCATCGCAGCGACTTCGCGGCGGATCGCCTGGCCGACGGTCACCATCGAGTCGCTGGCGGCGCCCTCGGGCTCCGAAAAGCGGATCGCGACCTGGGCCATCGACTGCGCGATCATGCGCAATTCCTGGCCGCGCCAGGCCAGGCTCGCCAGGAAATAGAACAGCAACACCGGCGCGAAGAACAAGGCCGCGAGGCCCGCCAGCGCCAGCGCGCCGCCAGAGCCCTGACCGATCGCGGCCTGCAGCGAGGGCAGGAAACTGAAGGTCAAAAGTGCGGCGCCGAGAATCCAGACGCCGGCAAACAGCGTCGCCAGCGTATAGACGTTGCGGGCCGGCCGGCCCTTCTGGATCGCTTGCAGGATCTGCCCGATGGTTTCGCGGTCGTCATTGGCGGCGCGGCGGGGGGCGCGCGTGTCCTCGATGGAATCAAAGATCGGCCGGTCGGTGCTCGGCCGGGTGTCGAAGGTGGGCTCGTCGTAGGCCGGTGGCGATGCCGTGATCGCCGGCGCCACGTCGCCGCGGACCGAGCTGCGCGAATCGTCCACCGCACTGACGTCACTGATGTTGAGAGCTTCCTGAATGGCAGAAAGCGCGACTTCGGTAGGGTCTTTGACCTTTTTGGGATTGTTCGCCATGTTCAGTCTGAGCCCTCGTGTTACTTCATACGCGTCCCCGGAGAGTCTCGCGCGAACGCCCCTCGCGAAGCTTCAAGCCGGTTTGATGTCCCAGGCCGGTCGCGAAAGCGCGGCCGTCGCCCGGCTTGTCCGCCACCATCCGGAAACATCCTATTGGCTAGGCGGTGCGAATGAAATGGCCGCGATTAATACAATCTTAATCATCGTTAACAACGCGGCGCCGTAACGCCTTACGGTTCCACAAATTTCTCGTTTCCGTGCGCCAACCAAGGCTAATCTTCGCCGAAAACAAGGCGAACTTGCGGCGGATACGCAAAACGTTCCGTTAACCATTTCCGTGATTGGCTGTCGAAAATCCCGCGGCCGGAACCATCGGGCAGGCAGATTTGGGGCAGGAAGATTTGGGTTATCGCATGCCGCTTCATCTGGAACGGATTGACTGGATGCCATCGCCGCCGCTCGTTCCCGATGATGGTCCGATCGATATCGAACATCTTAAGCGCATGACGCTTGGCGATATCAGCCTCGAGCACGAGGTGCTGGCGATGTTTTCGGCCCAGGCGGCGAGCCTTTTGGTTGCGCTCGCAACACTCCCGCCCGACGCCGGCGCGCTGGCGCATACGCTGAAAGGTTCGGCACGCGCGATCGGCGCAATCGCGGTTGCGGACGCCGCCTTGGATCTAGAGACCGCACTGGGGAACGGCGGCGATCCCGCCACGGCGCTCGGCGCGCTCGCTGACGCGATCACCGAAGCGCGCACCGCGATCGACGCGATCCTGCGCCGGTCCTGATCTCGGCCTTCCAACGGCTTTTTCCAAAAAGCCGCGCCACCGCTAGCGCGGAGCGGATCGACCCGTTATAGGACACCCCGGACACCCCCCTTCATCCGGCAGCACGAGCATCATGGCCAAGATACATTTTACTGACCATACCGGCGAAACCCGCACCATCGAGGTCGAAAACGGCGCAACCGTGATGGAAGCGGCGATCCGCAACGCCGTCCCCGGCATCGAAGCCGAATGCGGTGGCGCGTGCGCCTGCGCGACCTGCCACGTCTATGTCGATGAAGAGTGGCGCGCGAAGGTCGGGGCGCCCTCGCCGATGGAAGAGGACATGCTGGATTTCGGTTTCGACGTGCGGCCGAATTCGCGATTGTCGTGCCAGATCAAGGTGAGCGACGAGCTCGACGGTCTCAAAGTCTCGACGCCGGAGCGGCAGGCCTAACAAGCGGCAGGCCTAGAACGTCGGCTGCGCTATTTCGACGCCACGGCGCAGCCACGGCTGAAATTTTCTGACGATCTCCGGTGTCAGCGGCGTCGGCTTGCGATGGGTCTCGTCGATCAAGACGCTCACCGACTGCGCCGAGGCGATGCATTTGCCTTCGGAAAACACCACCTGATCGAAGCTAACGGAGGTCCGGCCGAATTTTGAGACGCCGAGCCCCATCTCGATCGTGCCCGGCCAGCGCAGTTCGGCGCGGAAATGGATGTCGAGCCGCACCATGATCCAGGCCAGGCCCGACGGCATCAGGCCATAACTGCGGTCCTTCATCAAGGTCACACGGCCGGTCTCGAAATAGGTCGCATAAACCGCGTTGTTGACGTGGTGATTGGGGTCGAGATCGGCAAAGCGGACATTGTCGGTCAGGCGATAGGGGAAATCTTCGAGAAGCGGCGTTGAATCAAGACGGCCAGCTACGTTCACGGGGCGGACTCCGAAAATGACACGCCTTTACAACCCAGTTGTCGAATGGCGGCAAGGGGTTGCCGCGCTCACAGGTCGCCATATTATGGCTTTCCTCTGCCCGCTGCGTTAGCTAGACAGGCGCAAGCCCCAACGCATTGTCCAACCGAAAAGAAGCGACATGAGCGAAGCGATCAAAACCGATGTCCTGATTATTGGCGCGGGCCCCTGCGGGCTGTTCGCCGTTTTCGAACTGGGGCTGCTCGACATGAAGGCACATCTCGTCGACATTCTCGACAAGATCGGCGGCCAATGCGCCGAGCTCTATCCGGAAAAGCCGATCTACGACATTCCCGGCATTCCCTTCGTCACCGGCCAGGGCCTCACCGAGGCGCTAATGGAACAGATAAAGCCGTTCCATCCGACCTTCCACCTCAACGAGATGGTGGAGAAGATCGAGAAGATCGGCGATCCCGCATTTCGCGTCACCACCGATGCCGGCAAAATATTCGAGTGCAAGGTGGTCGTAATCTCCGCCGGCGGCGGGTCGTTCCAGCCGAAACGCCCCCCAGTGCCGGGCATCGAGGCCTATGAGGGCACGTCAGTGTTTTATTCCGTGCGCAAGATGGAGCAGTTCCGCGACAAGGATCTCCTGATCGTCGGCGGCGGCGACTCGGCGCTCGACTGGACGCTCAATCTGCATCCGATTGCCAAGCGCGTGACGCTATTGCACCGGCGCGACGATTTTCGCGCGGCACCGCACAGTGTGGAGCAAATGCGCGCGCTGGTGGCTTCCGGCAAGTTGGATTTGAAGATCGGTCAGGTCACGGGCCTTGAAGGCGAAGGCGGGATGCTCACGGGAGCGACCCTCAAAGGCAATGACAACGCAATTTCGAAAATCGCTTGCGATACCATGCTGCCGTTCTTCGGCCTGACCATGAAACTCGGGCCGGTCGCGAATTGGGGCATCGAGCTTGAGCACAATCTGGTGCCGGTCGAGACCTCGGCGTTTGAGACCAGCGTGCCCGGAGTTTTTGCGATCGGCGACATCAACACCTATCCCGGCAAGCTCAAGCTGATCCTGTGCGGCTTCCACGAGGGCGCGCTGATGGCGCAGAAGGCGCACCGCTATGTCTATCCGGACAAGCGGCTGGTGTTCCAGTACACGACCTCGTCGTCGAGCCTGCAGAAGAAGCTCGGGGTCAACTGATCGGGGGAAACGCCGGACCAAGGGCTGCGGCGGATTTGTGACGTCCGGCCTTCCCAGCAATAGTTTGAAACGGGATGTGGCACTGGAACGATCCGCGAAATGGCCTTACTCTGGGGCTATTGCTTCGATGGGATTGGTCAGGTGGTGATGATGTGGACTGCGACACCCAGACTTCGACTGGCGCTGGCGTTCATAGCGGGTCTCGTGCCGTTGCTTGCCGTTGCACCGGGGCGGGCCGCCGAGCCCTCAGCCGCGGGGCTGTGGCAGAAGACCGAGGATGGCAGGACCGCGGGTTGGTTTCTCATCATTGACCATGACGGCATTTTCGAAGGCGTGATTGCCAAGACGTTCCCACAACCCGGCGATGAACCCAACAAGGTTTGCTCCAGCTGCACCGACGACCGCAAGGACGCGCCATGGCTTGGATTGTCTTTCATCAGAGATATGAAGCGCGACGGATTGAAATACGAGAACGGTAACGTGCTCGATCCGCGCGACGGCAAGATCTATCATGCCAAGATGAGCGTCAGTCCCGACGGCCAGACGCTCACCATGCGCGGCTATCTGGGTATTTCCCTGTTCGGCAAGGATGAGACCTGGACCCGGCTGCCGGATACGTCGATCGCCCAGGTCGATCCCGCCATCGTTGCAAAATACCTGCCGACGCAGGCGGCGGCGATGAAGCCACCGGCCGCCGCAGCGAAAGCTCCCACTGGCGCGAAGAAAACCAGCCTGCCGGCGCAACTGCCGAAATGAGCTGACGCTTTGCCATTCGGGAATTTGCGCCGACCGGAGGTAACATGTCTGCCCGCCCCCTCATCCCCCGACGCAAGCTGTTCGACAATCCGACATTCTTCGGCGCGAAATTGTCACCGGATGGCCGCTCGATCTCGTGGCTAGCCCCGGTCGATGGCGTCCTGAACGTCTGGGTGGCGCCGGCAGACAGCATCGCGGCGGGTCAGCCGGTCACGCGCACCAAGGGCCGGCCGATTACCTGGCAGGCCTGGAGCCCGGACGGCCGTTACATCATGTTTCTCAACGATGAGAACGGGGACGAAAATCTGCACCTGTTCGTCGTCGATCCCACTAGTTGCGAACTCCGCGATCTCACACCGCTTGCCAACATCCGCGCGGTACCGACGTTTTGGTCGCACATTACCCCCGGCAAGATCGCGATAAATCTCAACGATCGCGACCGGCGCTGGAACGATGTCTTTCAGCTTGACCTTGCGACCGGCGAGCGCTCGCTGGTTTGGGAAAATCGGCAGGGGTTCGAATTTGTCGGCCTCGATTGGCAGTTGAGGCCGCGTCATGCCCGCAGCCATGGCGCTGACGGAGGCGTCCGGCTTTGGCGTCTTGATGGGGAGAAGGCAACGCTCTGGCGCGATGTCCCCTTCGATGCCAGCTGGACCACCAGAATCTGGACGTTCGACGCCGCTTGCACGCATCTCCATATGCTCTCCTGCATCGAGCAGGACAAATCAGCCCTGGTTCGGATCGACTGGTCGAGCGGGGAACAGAAAGTCTTGTTCAAAAGCGAGCGCGCCGATGTCACCGGTGCGATATTCGATCCTCGGACCATCGAGCCGGAGGCCGTTTGCGTCGATCTCGGTCGACAGGAGTGGACGGCCTTGACGCCGGCGATCGCCCCCGAACTCGCCCTAATCAAGGCGAGCCTGCCCGGTCATGCCTTCCACGTGCAGAGCCAGACCGACGATGGCCGGCGCCGGATCGTCATGAGTTACACGGCCGAACAGCCGGCCACCTATCATCTGCTCGATCGGGACAAACAGACCCTCACCGAACTGTTCACGGCGCGACCGGAATTGAAACCTTACCGTCTTGCGCCGATGCATGCCGTCGAGGGCAAATCGCGCGACGGCTACCGCCTCGTTTCATATCTGACGCTGCCGGCCGACATCGAGGGTGATCGCCCGCCGCAACCGCTGCCGATGGTGCTCGTCGTGCATGGCGGTCCGTGGGCGCGCGATATTTTCGGCTATCGCGGCGATCATCAATGGTTGGCCGACCGGGGCTATGCCGTGCTCTCGGTCAACTATCGCGGCTCAACCGGCTTTGGCAAAGCCTTCGTTGCCGCAAGCGAAAAGGAACACGCCCGCAAGATGCATGACGACCTGATCGATATGGTCGAGTGGGCGGTCGATGAGGGCATCGCGCAAAAAGACAAAATCGCGATCTTCGGCACCTCCTATGGCGGCCTCGCTTCGTTCGTGGGCGCGACATTTACACCGGAGGTTTTCTGCTGTGCCGTCCCGGTGGTAGGTATTTCGAATCTGCAGACGCTGCTGGAGTCGCTGCCGCCCTATTGGGCCGGCTTCGCCGAATATATGTATCGCAGCTATGGCGACCCCCGCACCGAGGATGGCCGCAAGTTGCTGGCGGAGCGCTCGCCCATCAACAAGGTCGACAATATCCGCAAGCCGATGCTGATTTTTCACGGCGTCAATGATGTGCGCTGCAAAGTGGCGGAAAGCGATACGATTGTCGCCGCGATGCAGGCCAGGAAAATTCCTGTCACCTACGTGGTTTATCCGGACGAAGGGCACGGGTTTCAGAAGCCCGCAAACAGGCTTTCCTACATCGTGATGGCAGAGGCGTTCTTTGCCCGGCATCTCGGCGGTGCCTTCGAACCGGTTGGTTCTGATCTTGAGGGCTCAAGCCATGAGATTCGTGCGGGCGTCGATATCCTGACCGATCTCGGCGTGACCTGACCTCACCGGTCATCGTGTCAGCGTGTGCCGGAGGAAGGCACGACCGGCGCCGTCGGCTCCTGAACAACCTCGGGCACGACGGCATCGAGTTGAAGCACCGAGGTCACCGCAGGCAAGGTCGCGTCGGCCATCGCGGCGTGGCCCTCGGCTGAGGGATGCACCGCCCCGCCGTACACGGCCGAAAGAACCCCCCAGGTCGCGTCATGGACGTCGGTCGGCTGGCTGGAAGCTGGCAGCCCCTGCGGATAGGTCATCGCCGCGAAGTAACTGTCGTTGGCGTCGCGGATCCAGCGCGCGCGCGGCAGATAGGCGCGATACTCGGAGGCGCCGCGGCCGCACAGCATCGGCTGGTTGGCCGCGGTGACAATATCGGGATCGAAGCTTTCGCCCTTCGGTGAAAAACATTCCCGGTCGAATTCGGGATCGGTCGAAGCGCGGGCGCAGAATCCGTGATCCGCGAATGCCGCCTGATGGGCATCGACAAAGCTCATGCGATCGGCGGCGGGATCGCGGCACAATACCCCCGACTGGCACAATGCGAGCGCTTTCAACTGCGGCAGGAATTCCCGCTCGACATAGCTCGACACATTGGCGAGCCGCTGCGGTTCGGCGTTGAACGAGGGATGGATGTCGAAACCGGCGCGCCCGCCGGGGCAGGGCGCGCCGCCATCGGCCAGGGTCGGGTTGGCGTAGGAGACATACACGACGTGCGACATATCGCCGACCAGCGGCTTTAGCGTCTCCCGCAGCTTCACAAAACTTTGCGGCAGGTCGCGCGCCAGGGCGGCGCGGGAATCCTCCACCGATCCCATCACGCCGGAGCGCCGAAACAGCACCCGCTCGGTCGGGTTGTCGACGATCACATCGGCTACCAGCCCGGAAAAATTGATGTCGTTGGCGCCGATCGACAACAGGATCAGATCGAGCTTGCGGTCGGGCTGACGTTTCTTCGCCGCAGAGACGGCGGCGCGCAATTCGTCGAGTTGTGCGTTGACCGAACCTGAGCAGTTGGCCCCCGATTTCGCCGGCGGGCATTCCCGCACGCGTTGCCAACCCAACAGCCCATCGGGGATGGTGGCGCCGGTGCAGGCGAGCGGCAGATAGGTCACCGCGATATGCTGGTAGCGAACTGCGAGCGCAAGCGCCGTGCGGGTCTGATAGCTGTACAGCGAGCGGTGGCAGGCGGAATTGAACCACAGCGCGCTCTGGCGCTGCCATACCTGCAGCGAGTCAGGGGCCTCGCAGGCGCGTCCGCCCTTATAGCCGGCGCGGCTCGGACGGTAATATTGCGAGGCCGCCGTGGCCAGATAGGAGCGGAAGCAAAAGCCCTCGTCCGACAACGCGATCGACCGGTCCGGATTGCCTTCGCCGGATGCGATGCTGTCGCCGAGGCCGGCAATGAAAACATCGCGCACCATGATCTCGGCTGAGAGACGCTGCGGCGCCTCCGGCCCTGAGGAGACCTCGACGGTGGCGACCGTTTGCCGGCCATAGCGCACCCGCAAATTGACAGGCTCGGCGCAATCGAAGGTGGATGCTTGCGGACCATCGCCATCGTCGAACGACCAGGCGCAGGTGGCGCCAACCGGAACGGCGCCGGTCAGCCGCACGGTCACCGCATGGTCCACTGGCGTCAGGTAGCTTTCTTTGACGTTGTCGCGGGTGCAGGGCTCGCTGACGCGGCCCAACAGATCGATGCAGAGGCGGTTCACCGTATTGCGCGCCCAGCCGCGACCGTCGCTCTGCAGTTCCAGCGCCTGTTCGGAGGCGAGAATGCTGCGGCCGCGCGCGCTCTCGGTATGCAGCAGGAAATCGCGTTCTTCGCGGAACAGCCGGAAGCGATTGCGCACCTCCCAGGAAATCTGCATCGGGGCATCGGGGCCGGCTTGCGCTGCCGCGGTCTGCACCGTCGTCCATCGCGCGGGCAACGCGGCCATCGCGCACACGACTAGCGCGCCTACGATCATCGGGCGGAGGTGAATTCGGGCCATGACGCGTTTGACGTTACGGATGGGGCGGAAATAAGTAAGAGAGATGCCCCGGAAACAAGGAGGGGTGAGATGCCTAGCCCCGGGCCTGACGGCGCTTCACCGGCCGGGCTCGCCGACCTTCGAGAGACTGCGGCACCGCGGCGGGCGCCGAGGCGGAAGTGGGAAAATTCTCGTTCAGCCGGCGGCGTTCCTGCCACGGCTTCACGACGTTAAGCCATAGCTCGCGCGTTCCCATGATGCTGATCGAGGTGCCGAACGGGATCACGAAATACAGGATCCGGAACACCAACAGCGTGGCAAGCAGCTGTTCTCTGCCGAATTCGGGCAGCGCCACCAGCATCGCGGCGTCGAACACGCCGAGTGAGCCGGGCGCATGGCTGGCGAACCCGAGTAGCGTCGCCAGAATGAACACCACCGCCAACGAAACGAAATCGATGTCCGGCTGTGCTGGCATCAACAGATACATCGCCATCGCGCAGAAGCCGAGATCGACTACGCCGATCAGAACCTGCAGCAGCGTTAGCCGCGCCGAGGGCAACACGACCTTCCAGCCGTTCTGACCGAGCTCGCGGCGGTTCTCGCCCATCACCAGCCAGAAGAAATAGACCGCAATGCCGGCGAGGCAGCCGAGCGCGATCAGCCGGTTCATGGCGGGCGGCAAAAGGTCCATCGCGGAGGCGGCCCAGGGGTGCAAGGCCATGCCGAACCCGAGCACGAACAGATTGCCGAGCCAGAAGGTGAGCCCCGAGAGAAAGCAGATCTTGGCGACGTCGATGGCGTTGAGGCCGAAATCCGAATAGATCCGAAATCTTATCGCGCCGCCGGTGAAGACGGTGGCGCCGATATTGTGGCCGATCGTGTAGCTGGTGAAACTCGAGAGCGCTGCGATGCGGTAAGGCACGTGTTTCTTGCCGATAGTCCGCAGTGCGAAGAAGTCATAGAAGGTCAGGGTGCAGAACGCGCCGACCACACACAGCGCGGCGAGCGCGATGTGGTGCGGCGGTATTTCGGTCAGCGCGGTCAGGATCACGCCGGTATCGACACCCCTGAGGGTGCGGACCAGGGTCGTGATCGCAAAAGCGATGATGAGGAGACTCGCCGCGATTCCGAGCCGTTTCCAGCCGATCCGTTTCTTGAAGCCACGCCCAAGCGTGGTCAGCAGTCCGTGCATTCGTCCTCCCGGCGGGGCGGCAACGAGGCCCTTCCGACGCGATTGATGGGCTGGCGGTGGCCAATTGCGCCTCATGTGAAAGACCCTTAGGGCAAAAACGGTTCGTTGTGCAGTCCTTGACAACGCAAGCTTCGGCCCCCGAGCCGTGCCGCCGTCACATGCCTTACATATGCCGCAACGCGGGAGATTCGAGTCCTGGCGCTTCGTGCCGTTTCATTTGGCGCAATGTTCCTTTGGTCCGGCGCGCGGCCTCCGGTGAATGAGGATTGAGACAAAACGTCGCGCGAACCGGGCTGCCGTTTTTACGTCGACGGCGCCTCGAACACCCGGCCGCCGCAAACTTACAGGCATAATTCGACCACGGACGAGATGTTCCCAGAAACGGCCGGCGAAGGCGCAGCGTTGGCGGCCAGCGACGCCGATCCCGCGCGCCGCCTCGACCGGATCTTACGCCTTGCGCAGCGCAAAATGCGCGCCACAAAACGCCATCACGGCGCCGAGACAGAGCGCGGCGAGACCTGCCAGCACGCCCGAGATGGTCGGGATTGGACTTGGCGCGGAAGCCGCCTGACCGGCGCCCGCCAGGATCAATACGCCGACCACGATCAGGAACTGTCGCATCCGCTGCGGGATTTGCCCCGACACCGCGCTGTCCATCAGATTTGCGGTGAAATAGCCGCCGCAGAAACCGACGGTTGCGATCAGCCACCACGCAATGGCCGCGCCCGCGGGCATGAATTCGCGTGTATCGGATCGCCACAGGCGGCCGAGATCGAGGCCGTAACGCGCGCCCAGCATGTGCACGGCGAGTGCCAGCAGCACACCGGAAATCATGGCGCCGGCGAGGATCAGGCGACGCGGAAAAAAAGTCGTCTCGGGCATGGTCCGCTTGTAAGATAAAGCCGAAGGTGCGCGCAAGCCGAGCTTGCGAATTCAATCGAGGTTTCCAAAACAGGAATAAACCATGGTTTTCGGACTTCTTGCATTGATCGCAGCCGCGGTCTTCACCGGCGTCGCGCTCTACGTCAATATCGCCGAGCAACCGGCGCGGCTATTATTGGACGATCGCGCGCTGCTCACCGAATGGAAGCCGTCGTACAGACGCGGCGCCGCGATGCAAGCGCCGCTCGCGCTGCTCGGCTGCCTGCTTGGCGTGATGGCGTGGTGGCAGACCTCGCAGGTCGGATTCTTGATCGGCGCGGTTGCGATCATCGCACCATGGCCATGGACGCTGATCGGGATAAAACCCACCAACGATGCGCTGCTGGCGACGGAGGTGGACCGAGCGGGGCCGCAGACGCGGGCGCTGGTGGTCAAATGGGGCGCGCTGCATGGCGTCCGCACCGTATTGGGCGCGCTGGCAACCCTTGCTTTTTTGTGGGCATGCCTGCCGCGATAGGTTTGGTGTACGAGTTTCCAGGATCAGTCCATTGCCGATGACGCTCGATGTGCCGGACCAGGCGGCTAGCGATGTCCAGTACGCCTACAAGGCGTCGTTGATCGGTGCGGCGCATCGGTTCGAGCTGACCGGCGAGGGGTTATCATGGCGGGCCGGAAGCAGGTCGGGGGTCTGCCGCTACCTCGATATCGCGGCGGTCCGATTATCGTATCGGCCGGTATCGATGCAGTCGCGCCGTTTTCGCGCCGATATCGAATGCGTGAGTGGTCAGCGCATCGTCATCCTTTCGACCAGCTGGCAGACCGTCGCGCTGATGACGCCGCAGGACCACGACTATCGCGCCTTCATCAAGCGATTGCATGAGCGCATGGCGAAAGCCGGGAGCAGGGCGGCGCTGATCGCGGGCATCGGGCCCAGGATCTATGCCATCGGCATTGCGCTGCTGGCGCTGGTAGGGATTGCGATTGCCGGCCTTCTGGTTCGCGCGATCGCCACCGGCGAATGGGCAGGGGCGTTGTTCCTGGTCGGTTTCGTCGCCCTGCTTGCCTGGCAGAGCGGCGGTTTTATCACGCGTAACCGGCCGCGGACCTATGCGTTCGATCGTTTGCCGGAAGCGTTGCTGCCGTAATCGATCCCGCCGCAATCAAGCGCAATGAAATGTGACTTCGCGATGCGGCAAACCCACGGCATCGTCGATGCCTGTCCTGGATGAGGCGCGAGGCGGAAGGTGGAGGATCGAAGCGGCCGATTGCCGAGCGAAGCCGAAATTGCGGAGATCAATGCGAAGCATTTTGTCAAAACGCCGATAAAACCCGCCGATCTGCTGTTCGTATTCGGCACGCGCGAGGATGTTGATCGGCGCGTCGATGAAGCGATTCGATTGTGGCGCGAGGGCTTTTTTCGCTGGTCGATCGTGAGCGGCGGTGTGACGCCGGGCTCTAAACTCTCGGAATGCGAGATCATCAAGGCCGCGATGGTCGCGTGCGGCATTCCGCCTCAAAATATTCTGGAGGAACGCCGCTCGACCAACACCGGCCAGAACGTGATCTTCTCGCTACCCATCATCGATGCCGCGCTTGGCTTGAAAAATATCCGCAGCGTGATTTGCCTCGGCAATACCTGGACGGCGCGCCGCTACCCGATGACGCTGCATCGCCATTGGCCGGAGGTCGAGAAGATGCTGATCACGGTCGATAGTTTCGAGACGCCGCGCTCGCGCTGGCACACCGATCCTGTTTTCCGGGCCTTGATTCTCAAGGAATGGGACAAGATCGAGCCCTACAAGGCAAAAGGCTTTATCGCGGAGTGGCCAGCGGAATGAGCGAGCGCAGTTCTCTACTCCGTCGAATCGAAATCCTCTTCCTTCGCATTCAGCATTCCCGCCAGCGTGCGCAGGCCCGCATCGAGCTGCTCCATCGTCGGTGCCGCCAGCGCCAGCCGTATGGCGTTTGGCGCATGTCCGGGGGTCACCGTGAAGGTCGTTGAGGGCGTCAATGCGATGTCCCGTCTGGCCGCTGCGGCTACAAATGTTTGAGACCGCCAGTGCGGCGGCAATGTCAGCCACAGATGATACGATTTGTCATTTGACTGCATCGCAAAGCCGGCAAGCCGATCGGCTGCCATCTGCTGGCGCTGGCGCGCATCGATGCGCTTCAGTCGTGAAAGTTCAGCAGCGGTGCCGTCACTCATCAGCCGCTGTGCGGCCGCAAACGCATATCCCGAAGCCGTCCATCCGCCGGAACGTACCGAAGCCATGATACTTTCGCGCAAACGAAGCGGTGAAACGATGAAACCGAGCGCCAGCCCCGGCGCTACTTTCTTGGAGAGGCTGTCAATCACCACGCAGCAATCCGGCGCGAGTGCGGCCAACGGCGGGACATCATCGAGAAAGGCGTAAACGGCATCCTCGATGACGACGAGACCGAGCTTCTCGACGACGCGCAGCAGGTCGCTCCGGCGCGACGGCGGCATCGTTATGCCCAGAGGGTTTTGAATCGTGGGCTGGACGTACAGCGCCGATAGATGCGCTTCGCGGTGAGCCTTTTGCACGGCGTCCGGCCGAACGCCGGCTTCATCCATCGCCAACGGCACCAGTGTCACGCCGAGCCGGGCGGCGATGCCTTTGATAAAGGGATACGTGAGTGCCTCGACACCGCAGCGGCCCCCGGGTGGCGTGAGCGCGGCGAGGGCGGCTGCCATGGATTGGCGGCCGTTGGCGGTGAAGACCACTTGTTCGGGGTTTGGTGACCAACCTTGACGGGAGAGAAACCCGGCCGAGATGTTTCTCGCATTTGGTGTTCCGGCGCTCGTCGCCTGTCTCAGCGCGACATCGAGCGCGTCCGGCTTGTCCAATCCCTCCAGGCTCTTGGCGATCAGGGCCGATTGCGTCGGCATGGTCGGATAATTGAATTCCAGATCGATGCGCGCTCCTCGCGGTTCGTTCGGAACATTTATCGCGGGCTTCGTCTCTCCGGAAATAAATGTGCCGCGTCCCACCTCACCGACGACAAGGCCGCGACGCAGCAGCTCGGTGTAAACCCGGCTTGCGGTTGAGACGGCTATCTTTCGCTCATAAGCAAAGCTGCGCTGCGGCGGCAAGCGATCGCCCGGCTTGAAAGAGCCGCTTGCGATCTCGGCGGCGACGGCATCGGCAAGTCTCAGATATTCGAATTTCGACAATATTGCACCGAGATCAATGTTTTACTTGCACCGATACAATTACAAGATAATTTCCGGTTCATCAAGTCCATGCTTGTACTGAGGAAAGCGAAAGCAATCCGAAGTTACCCGAAGGGCAACCGCTGCCGAGCGGCGTTTGCCGCAACGGCATCGCTTTGCCGGTGCAAGCCAATTCGAGAACAAAAAAATGACCGCGATTTCCTCGACCTCAGCGCAACCTGCCGGTTCCGGCATGCTGGGCGGATTCATCCGCTGGATCGGAATCTGCGCCAGTGGCCTGGCAGCGTATTTGGAGCGCAGGGCCGCATTCAAAGCGCTCCAAGAAATGGACGATCGCGGATTGCGCGATATCGGGCTTGGGCGCTGTCAGATCGAGGACGCGGTCTACGGTCGTGCAAATCGGGACCTGGTGCGGTTTCTATAACGATGTTGACCGCGTTCGGGACACGTCCGTCACGCCGCGGCCAGAACACCCCAAGCAAAATTCAATGCCGCACCACCAGCACCGAGCATTTGGCGTAGCGCACCACGTGTCCGGCGTTGGAGCCGAGGAAATAGGTGCGCATCGCGGGCCGGTGCGACGTCATGACGATCAGGTCCGCCTTGACAGCGGCGGCTTCCTCGAGGATCTCGTGATAGATGCCGCCTTGGCGCACCACGCTGGAAATCCGCTCATTGTCGATGCCGGATTCGCGCGCCACGATCGCGAGTGCCTCCTCGGAAGCCTGTCGTTGCTGGGTGTCGAAATCGGCCGGCACATATTCCGCCAGCATCACCGGTGTCATCGGTAGCACGTTCAAAAGCCGCACCACGCCGCTCCAGGTCTGCGACAGCGTGGCCGCCGTGGCAATCGCAGGCTTTGCCAGATCGGTGTCAGAGAGATCGATCGGGACGAGAATGGATTTGAACATCTCACGCCTCCGTGCCTGATTTCAGCCTAGCACAAATTGATTGCCTTCAAGTTTGCTTCAGAAGCTTTGGGGTCACGAACAGCATCAGCCGCCCGCGACGGAATGCCACGTCACCCCAATCGTCGATCGCAAAGTCGAACCCGGCAAGAGCGGACGTCGGCAAATTGTCGGCGAGCGCCTTGCGCCCGGCGGCGTCGCCGCCGCTGGCCAGCGCCAACGCCAGTTCATGCATGCCGGGATTGTGTCCGACCAGCATCAGCCGCTTCGGATCGGCGGCGGATTGCTCGCGGATGGTTTGCAGGAGCTGCGCGGCATCGGCGCCATAGAGTTCCGGCAGAATTTCGACCTGCGGCGCCCGGACCCGGTCCTTCATGGCCTCCCAGGCGATATCCCAGGTCTGATGCGCCCGGACTGCGTGGGAAACCAGGACGGTGTCCGGAAACGGCGGGTGCCGGCCGATAAAGCCGCCGATCTCGGCGGCGTCGCTGCGGCCGCGGTTGTCGAGCCTTCGGTCCACGTCGCGGCCACTGGGCGCGTCGGTCTCGGTCTTGGCGTGACGCAGCAACATCAAACGGCGCATGGCGCATTCTCGATTTGGTTCAAGTCTTGCTCGATTCGGTTCAAGTCCAGCCGGATTAATGTACAAGGCGGCGCTCAGGACAAGGTGACAAGCGCCGGATCGGTCGTCTAAGAAACCAATATGAGCGAGACTTCCACAACCAAGACCAGCGAATCCCAGGCTCTCGGCGAACGCGCGCGGCTTTCGTTCGATCTGGACGTCGATATCGCCGTGGTCGGCGCAGGGCTGGCGGGGCTGACGGTGGCGCTGGAGGCGGCTCGCCTCGGTGCCAGCGTCGCCGTTCTCGAAGGCCGGCATGTCGGCTGGAACGCGTCCGGCCATCAGCTCGGCACGGTGATGCCGGGCTATGGTCTGCCGATCGGCGATCTGATCGCGCGCGTCGGTTTCGAAGACAGCCGCGAACTCTGGGCGCTGTCGAGGGAGGGCGCCGAATTTGTCCGGGCGACCGCGACCGAACAATTGATCCCGGGCATCGCGCCAAGCGAGGGGGCGCTCGAGGTCTCCAATGTCGATGTCGGCGATCAGTTGATCAGCCGGCTGCAGATGCTGGGCGAGGATTTCGAGACCGAAGTCGAGGGATGGCAGGTCGATCGGGTGCGCGCCGAGCTCAAGACCGATCGTTATTTTCATGGCGTGTATTATCCCAAGGCGTTTCAGATCGACGGCCGCAAATACGTCCATGGCTTGGCCGCGCTGGCGCGGCGGGCCGGCGCGCGAATCTTCGAGGACACGCCGGTGGTCAGCATCGACCCGTCAGGCATTCGCAAGCGTATCGTCACGCCGTCGGCGCGGCTGCGTGCGTCCCACATCGTGCTCGCCGGCAATGTCCATCTCGGTGCGGCGTTGCAGCGGTTGTCCGAAACCCTGCTGCCCGTCTGGCGCTACGCCGCGGTGACCGCGCCGCTCGGCGAGCGCCTCGCCGAGACCATCACATTTCAGGGATCGGTCGCCGACAGCGACGGCATCGATCATTTCCGGGTCGTGGACGGCGACCGGCTGATGTGGGCGAGCCCAGAGACCACCTGGGCGGCGCGGCCGCAGGGATTTGCATCCGCCATCCAAAGGAGAATCCGGACGATTTTTCCAAGCCTTTATAGATCAAGCCTCGGGAAGATAGAGATAGCTGAGGTCTGGGGCGGCGCGATCGGACAGACCGTGCACGGCATGCCGCAGATCGGCCAGTTGCGTCGCGGATTATGGGT
>Ga0209526_10000711_pt1 | contig 21826 bp, 20 predicted proteins | sample JacPinW_OM2H0_M1_FD_188566 | JGI IMG/M metagenome (GOLD analysis project Ga0209526, IMG submission 188566) | Forest soil microbial communities from Algoma, Ontario, Canada - Jack Pine, Ontario site 1_JW_OM2H0_M1 (SPAdes) (version 2) | ecosystem: Environmental > Terrestrial > Soil > Boreal... | reverse complement strand
ATGCTGATATCACCCTTCGAGGTGCGTTTCGCGGTGGCCGGTACTCCATGGCGGACAAGGTGGGCGATCATCTCGACGCCGGCGATCTCTTCTTGCTTGCGCTGTTCGGCCACGACGACGACGTCCACTGCCTTGGCGCGTTCGAGAAAAGGCATCGCGTCGGCAATCGCGCGGGCAGCGGTGCGTTCGCCGTCCCAGCACACGACGACGCGATCAAGCTTGAGCCCCTGCTTCTGAATGTATGGCACGAGGACGACCGGGCGTCCCGATTCGAACAGTGCCGCTTCGATCAGGAGATCCTCGGACGCGCCGTGCTCGCGCTGCGCTTGCCCGACCACAGAGAGATCAAACCTCCGCGCAATCCGGGCAAACAACGCTGCTGCCCCGCCCAGAGTGGCGTCGAGAGTGCGTGTTTCAGCCGACACACCTGCCGCCTTGGCTCTGGCGTTGAAACGCTCGACCGCGGTGTTGGCGATCTTGCTGTTTTCCTCCTGCTGCAGCTCGATCAGATCAACCGGGATTGCACCCAATGCACCGTCGGGAATCACTGCGTCATAGACGAATGCGGTCCCGACCAGATGCGCTCCGAACATCGCCGCAACCGAGAGGGCGTAGTCTGCGGCGAAGTCCTGTGGTCCTCGCCCCACCAGATTGACCACCATATCCTTGATCATCGCAGCACCCCTCCTCTCGATCATTTCTTCTGGCCATCAGGCCCGAATTCCTTGAGATAAGCCCAAAGGTCAGCGATCTCCTTGTCATTCTTGATGCCGACAAATGCCATGCGCGTGCCAGGCATGGCCTGCATCGGCGCCCGGATATAGGTCGGAAACGCCTGCTCGCTCCAGACGATGCCGGAGGATTTGTTGGCCTCCGAGTAGTTGAAGCCCTCGAAGGTGCCGGCCTTGCGCCCATCAATGCCGTTGAGAGGAGGGCCTAGCTTGATCTTCGCTTCAGTCCCGACATCGTGGCACGGCAAGCATAAGCGCTTGAACACCTGCTCTCCGGCAGCGGCGTCCTGCGCCAGACTCGGCCCGGTGCACACAGCAAGAGCAACGCTCGCCATCAGCAGCGTCTTCATCAAATCCTCCGGTTTGTCCTCCACGGCGCGCTGTCCGAATGGCGCCAACGCGTTGTCCTGTCAATCTCGACGAGACGCGCTTCCCCGCATGCGCAGACCCGAATAGCAGGAATTCGTCCGGCGGTGCTGCTATATTTGGAGAGACGCGTGCGGTCGCCTTCGGCGCCCGGGTCGTCCTCTCAAGGACCGATACGATGTCACTGAAGCTGCCCACTGACCAATCCACACTGGCGCGTCGGGAGGAGATTGTAGCAATGCTGCGCTCCATCGTGCCGGGCGAAGGCGTCATCGCGACTGAACGAGAGATGCGCCCCTACGAATGCGACGGTCTTACCGCGTATCGCCAGCTTCCCATGGTCGTGGTGCTGCCCGACACCACGGAGCAGGTCAGCCGGGTGCTCAAGCTCTGCCATCGGGAAGCCGTCAAGGTCGTACCGCGCGGGGCGGGCACATCGCTTTCCGGGGGGGCGCTGCCGCTGTCGGACGGGGTTCTTCTCGGGATGGCCAAATTCAACCGAATCCGCGAGATCGATTTTCCCAATCGCGTGGCGGTCGTCGAGCCCGGGGTGACCAATCTTGCAGTGACCCAGGCCGTCGAGCACGCCGGTTTCTACTACGCGCCCGATCCCTCGTCGCAAATCGCCTGCACCATCGGCGGCAATGTGGCGGAGAACTCAGGCGGCGTGCACTGCCTCAAATATGGGACCACTACGAATAACGTGCTCGGCTGCGAGCTGGTGTTGATCGACGGCGAGGTCGTACGCCTCGGCGGCAAGCATCTCGATTCCGGCGGCTACGATCTGCTCGGGATCGTGACTGGGTCGGAGGGGCTCCTCGGCGTCGTCACCGAGATTACCGTGCGCATTCTTCAGCGGCCGGAATGCGCGCGCGCCGTGCTTGTCGGTTTTCCATCGTCCGAAAGTGCCGGCGAATGCGTGAGCCGTATCATCTCTGCCGGGATCATCCCAGCAGGGATGGAGATGATGGACCGGCCTGCAATCCACGCCGTCGAGGAATTCGTTCACGCCGGTTATCCGCTTGATGCGGAAGCCCTTCTCATTATCGAAGCGGACGGGCCGGGGGCCGAGGTGGATTACCTGGTGGAGCGGATCGAAACGATCGCGAAGTCCTGCGGAGCAGGAACGTGCCGCATCTCCCAGTCCGAGCAGGAAAGGCTGCTGTTATGGGCCGGGCGGAAGGCGGCTTTCCCCGCGGTAGGTCGTATTTCGCCCGACTATTACTGCATGGACGGCACCATCCCACGCGCCCGCCTGCCCCAGGTGCTCGCCCGCATGCGCGAAATGTCCGAGCGGCATGGGCTCGCTTTGGCCAACGTGTTCCACGCCGGCGACGGCAACCTTCATCCGCTCATTCTGTACGATGCCAACAAACCGGGCGAGCTCGAGAGCGCCGAAGCGTTCGGCGCCGAGATCCTCAAGCTCTGCGTCGAGGTTGGCGGCGTGCTCACGGGCGAGCACGGCGTCGGTGTGGAAAAGCGCGATCTGATGCCGACGATGTTTTCCGAAGCCGATCTTGCCCAGCAGCAGCGGCTCAAATGCGCGTTCGACAGCAAGGGCCTGCTTAATCCGGGGAAGGTGTTTCCCACGCTGCACCGCTGTGCCGAGCTCGGGCGCTTGCACGTCCACGCGGGGCAAGTGCCGTTTCCCCACCTGGAGCGGTTCTAGGCGTGAACGATGTAATCACGCCCAAGGATGTCAAATCCGTTGAGCAAACGGTGCAATGGGCCTTGGCCGAAGGCAAGACGCTGGAAATTGTCGGTTCCGGCTCCAAGCAAGCTATCGGACGGCCGACCCAAACCGACGTGACCTTGGGTTTGCACGCGCTCGCGGGCGTTACTCTCTACGAGCCCGATGAGCTGGTGCTGTCCGCAAGAGCGGGCACGCCGCTCGCCGAAATCGAGGCGCTGCTCGCAGCAAATGCCCAGCAACTCGCGTTCGAGCCGATGGACTGCGGACCCATCCTGGGGGGCGCGGCCGGTCGCGGGACAATCGGCGGCACGCTCGCATCGAATTTCTCTGGCCCGCGCCGGCTGAAGGCGGGCGCCGCACGTGACCATCTCTTGGGTTTTCAGGCGGTGTCCGGGCGGGGTGAAGCGTTCAAATCCGGCGGGCGGGTTGTGAAGAACGTCACCGGTTACGATCTATCCAAACTGATGGTCGGCTCCTGGGGGACGCTGGCAGTCCTGACGGACGTTACGCTCAAGACGCTGCCTCGGCCGGAAACCGAAGAGACGGTCCTGCTGCGCGGACTCGATCCGGGCAGGGCTGTGGCCGCAATGGCTGCAGCCATGGCTTCTCCCGGAGACGTCTCAGGGGCGGCACATCTGCCGGCAAAGGTCGCAGCTCTGATGCCGGGAGCGGAACTTGCCGGTGCCGGAGCGGCGGTGACGGCGTTGCGCCTTGAGGGGTTTGCTGCCTCGCTTCCCCAGCGCAAGTCGATGCTCGAGGTTCGGCTGCGATCGTTTGGGGAAGTGAGTACCATTGGGGCGGTCGCGTCTCGGCAACTCTGGCAGGCCGTGCGCGATGTAATTCCGTTCGCCGCGAACGGAAACGAGGTGGAGCCCCCGCTATGGCGCATTTCGATCGCGCCAAGCTGTGGCGCCGAGCTCGCCGGGAGCATTGCCGATGAGGCGGGCGGACAGATGATGTTCGACTGGGCAGGAGGATTGGTTTGGCTGCGGCTCGAGCCCTCCGCTGATGCGGGAGCATCGCTTGTTCGGCGCCTCGTTGCGCCGCTCGGAGGCCACGCCACGCTTGTTCGTTCTCCCACCTCGGTGCGGGCAGCCGTCAACGTTTTCCCGACCCAGGATGCAGCGCTGTTCGCCTTGACGAAGCGGGTCAAGGAAAGCTTCGATCCCAAGGGCGTTCTTAATCCGGGACGGATGTGGGCGGGAGTATAATGCAGACCTCGTTTACCCTCGCCCAGCTCACCGATCCCGATACCGCGGAAGCGGACCGAATCCTGCGCACCTGCGTTCACTGCGGCTTCTGCACGGCAACCTGTCCGACCTACGTGCTGCTCGGGGATGAGCTCGATTCACCGCGCGGGCGCATCTACCTGATCAAGGACATGCTCGAGAGCGGCGGGCCTGCGCGAGCCGAAGTCGTTCGGCACATCGATCGCTGCCTTTCCTGTCTTTCCTGCATGACCACCTGTCCCTCCGGCGTGCACTACATGCACCTGGTTGACCACGCCCGCGTCCATATCGAGGAGACGTACAAGCGGCCGTTCGTCGAGCGTGTCATACGGGGGATGTTAGCCCGACTTCTTCCGAACAATCGCGCTTTCCGCTGGGCGCTCCGTGCCGCGCGCGTGGGCCGACCGCTGGCTGATCTCTTCGCTACCCTCGGCCTTAAATCAATCGCGGCAATGTTGCGGTTAGCGCCGGCGCGCATGCCCAATCCGCAGGCCCCCAAGCGGCGGCGCCTGTTCTCCTCGGTCGGACCACGTAAAGGCCGGGTAGGGCTGCTCAGCGGCTGCGTGAGTCCGGTCATCGCCCCCGCGATCAACGAGGCGGCCATTCGGGTTCTGACCCGCCATGGCATCGAAGTGGTCGTGCCCACTGACGCGTGCTGCGGCGCCCTGGTTCATCACCTGGGCCGGGGGCATGAGGCTTGCATGGCAGCGCGCCGTCAGATCGATGCCTGGATCGCCGAGCTCGAGCAAGACGGCCTCGACGCCATCGTGGTCACTGCCTCGGGCTGCGGGACGATGGTGAAGGATTACGGCTATATGCTGCGGACCGACAGGGCCTACGCCGCAAAGGCCGAACGTGTATCAAGGCTTGCCATGGATATCAGCGAGTATTTGACCCGGCTTCCGCTGCGCGCAACGAGCCGTCATGCTGGCCTGGTGGTCGCGTATCACTCGGCTTGCTCCCTGCAGCACGGACAAAAAGTTGGGAGAGCACCAAAAGAACTACTTTCCAAGATCGGATTCGTAGTAAAAGATGTTCCGGAAAATCATTTGTGCTGCGGCTCGGCTGGAACGTACAATATTCTACAGCCGGAGCTGGCAGGGAGGTTGCGGGAACGCAAAGTCGCGAATATCGAGAAGGTCAAGCCCGATGTGGTCGCAGCCGGAAATCTCGGTTGTATCACACAGATTGCAGCGGGCACGGCGATTCCGGTGGTCCATACGGTCGAGCTGATCGATTGGGCCACCGGGGGCAGCGCACCGGAAGCGCTCGCCGGGAAGGAGTTGCCGCCGCGGCAGGAAGAGCGCCGTGGCGATGTGAGCGTGGAGGTGTCGAGTGATGGCGAGATTTGAGCCGCAACCGATCGGGAGGCGATAATGGCGAAGAAAGCGAAGAAGGCAAAGTCGAAGGCGAAGAAAGCGAGCAAGGCGAAAAAGGCCGCGCCCGTTTCAAAGAAGAAACGTCCGGCAGCTAAGAAGGCCGCGACGAAGAAGTCACCGGCGCGCAAGTCGGCCCCAAAGAGCAAGTTGGCCCCAAAGAGCAAGTTGGCCCCAAAGAGAAAGCCAGCGCCAAGGCCCTCTCCAGCAGCAGAGCCCAGCCCGTCTTGGATGCCCCCCTCGCCCATGGATGATACCTCGGGTGGCGGCGGCGGTCCTGAGAGGGAGGGGGGTGGCTCCGCATAAGCGGCACACGCGGCACCGGCTGGTTACTAATTCCACCAGCCTCCTTCCCCACGCCGGGGCGGCAGCGACTTGGGCCGGCACGTCAAGTGCCGGACACCGGTGCACCCGACCCGGATGGAGAGAGGAGGCTAGCTGCGCGCACGTTCAACGCAAGAACCTCTGCGCTCGAACTGCGTAGGGTGGGCAAAACCGCGTCGAAGGCGTTGCCACTTGCGTGCATCAGCGGTTTCGACCACGCGGTTGGCCGACGCTGGTGGGCACGGCGCGCGAGATTGGGGAAAAGCTGAGCAGAGGTCAGGCGCGCCTTTGCCCACCGTACGCCCTACAGATCACGCCCAAGCAGCGCCGCGCATCCGTCATCGCGACAGGAGGTCGTGAAGTGCTCGGGGCCCTCTATGCCGCCCTAGGCGCGTTCACCTTCGCCCTGAACAACGCGACCTTGCGAAGGGGCGTGCTGACGGGAACGGTCATGCAGGCCATGGCAGTGACCGTCCCCGTAGGAGCGTTCGGATTCCTCGCCCTGGCCATCATTGTCGGTGCCATCCCGGAATTGCTCAGCTTTCCGCTTGCGGCGGCCCTGTGGATGGCCGGGCAGGGCATCATGCATTTCGTCATTGGACGGTTCTTCAATTACCGCGCGAGCCAGCTTGTGGGCGTGAACCTTTCGGCTCCCGTCGTCCAGCTGCAAGTGGTGGTAGCCATGGTGCTTGCGGTGCTGACAATGCATGAGCCCTTTACCGGGCTGCAATCGATCGGCGCCGTTCTCATGCTCGGCGGTTCGTTTCTGACACAAAAGCATTCGGTACAGGGAGCGACAAAAGCTGCCACGAAGGCTTCCTCTGGTCAGGTGGTGGCGGGCGCGATCCCGCGCTCGGACCTGGAGCGCATGCCCGCTTTCAGGCCTCACCATTTCGCGGGCTATTTGTGCAGCTCCTGCGCGGCGATTGCGTACGGAATTTCCCCGCTCATGGTGCGGCTTGCCTTCGACGCCGCCCCGCAGGCGAGCGTGATTGCCGGCGCTGTCATCGCCTACGCCGCCGCAACATTCGTTTTTTCGCTCGCGCTTTTGCGTCCGACTGTCCGGCGGGACATTGGGCAGCTCAAGCGGGAGAATGTGCCCTGGTTTCTTTACGCGGCCGTGCTGGTCACCGCATCACAGGGTTTCGTGTATGCCTCGCTGGCTGTAGCGCCCCTCATGGTGGTCACGCCGATCCTGCAGTTGTCCCTGGTATTCCGGGTGCTCCTGTCGTGGCTGCTGAACCGCGAGTATGAGGTGCTCGACGTCAGCGTGATTGTGGGCTCGGCCGCCGCAATCATCGGCTCGATCCTGGTCTCCATGAGCACCGATTTCGTCGTATCCGCTCTTGGCCTTCCAGAGCCGATCTCCGCTGCACTGCGATTCCGGCTGGCCGGTTCCGGATAGAAGCCTTACTCAGCCGCGATATGGGCGTGCTGCTGCACGTCCATATTCACGAGCTGCAGGGGCGAGTCCGTCTCCTCCAGCATGCCCCAGCTCTTGAGCCATTCGTAAGTGCGTTGCATCTCGTCGAGCGGAATCGGTGCGGGATCACAAACCACGATCCGGCTCTCCCGAATGTCGCTCGGCTGGAGCGCTCCGATCTGCGGATCGCTTTTGCGGTGATAGTCGATGAAGTAGTGGAGGTAGGCGCGCTTGTCGGCATTGATGCGGCGTACAGCCTCCCGCACTGCGCGATTGAATGCGCCGTAGGTCTCGGCGTCGACCTTTTCCGAGGCGACCTCGGTGCCGTGATAGAACGCCTCGCAAATCAGGCGGCAGCCTTTTTTCTCGGCGAGCGTCGCATAGGGTTCGGTCAGGGTCGTCGCTTCGATCTCGCCGCTCATCATGGCCTCGAAGCGGTAGCGTGATCCACTGGGCGCGCGGCACAGCTTGATCATGTCGCGGGAAAGGAAGCCTTCCAGCATGTGCAGCGCGAGGTAGTGGGTGCCAAAATAAAATGGAACTCCGACCGTGCGGCCCGCGAGTTGCTGCGGAGTAAAGACCGGCGACTCCGGCCGGACCGCAAGTGCAGCATAAGTGACAATGCCGCGCCGGCCGATCTGGCGACTGCGAACGCTCGTATCCTGCACGCGGCAATAATTGCCCCACTCGCAGGCATTGTACATGTCGGCCTGGCCCTGCTCGAGGAGCTTGCCATGGCTGGAGAAGGGGTTGACGCCCTTGGGAGTGATTACCGTTAGCTCGGTCTTTTTCTCAAGGTCCTTCTCGCGATCCACCCACTCAATCGCAAGCCCTTCACCGGCGAACAGTCCTTCGTCGTAGGCAACGAGCTCAGGCAGTCCTTGGAACGGCGCCGTGGTCTCCAAGATCAGCTTCTTCATGGGTCAAGCTCCCTGGGCATTTCGAGAAGGCAATAGGCCTTCACCCGCGCGGCTGCCGATGAGGTCAGGCGGCGGCTTTTCGATTGACCGCGAGCCGGGCGTCTACCAACGCAACGGTCTCGTCGACCACCGGATTGCGCATGCCCTTCTGCGCTGCGATGCTCTGAACGAGCCGGTCGACCCGCTCGATGTTGGGAGCGCCCGCGAAAAGTGCGCGCGCTGCCGATGAGGGACGTACCAGTCCCTGCGCCGCGCTCGCATATTTCTCGAAGGGCACGAGGTCGTTGGGCGACGCACCGAGCTTGATGCAGAGCTCGCATACCCAGTTGTATACCGCCCGTGATGCTTCGATATCCGAATGCACCGCATCCTTGATGGAGCGGGCGCCATCCTTCTGAACGCAACGATAATTGCCGGTCAGCAACATGGCCCATTTCGCCAGCGGGACGAAGATGGAATCGTGCACCTTGAGCTTGACCGGCAGCTCGATCTTGCCGCCATCGTAGTCATAACGGATGGCCTCGATATCCGCCGCCATCTGGCGCAGCATCGCCGTGTATTCGTTGGAGTCGAATCGCGCCACCTTGAAGTTGGTGGGCAACGTGACTTGCAACACGTTGATCTTTTCATCCGGCGGCCGAAAGGCCTGCGGGTCCGGGCTGCACAACGTCACCAATCGCGGATCGAATTCCTCCCAGACGGTGGCATCAGTGTAGCATGACCGTAAGGAGTCGGTCGCCAGACCGGGAATACGCTTGAGGTAGGGAAGCGGCGGCATGTTCATGATCGACATGCAGGGAAGCTTTGCTTTCGTCACCGCGTTGAGGAGCTCGCGAACGCCAGGGGAGCGGTACTGCGGCTCCTGCATGGCCAATGCAACAAGGTCGTAGTCAGTCGGATTTATTGCGGCCGGTCCGTCGGCCGACAGCGTGCCGGGCAGCTTGCGCGAATCGATCTCGATGAGGTCTTTCCTCCCTTTCACCGGCAAGCGCACGCGGGCGCCCTCCTTGTTGATCGCCTCCGCTTCGGCCGGGAGACAGACCAGCTTTACGTTGTGGCCCCCGAACAGCAATTTGGTCGCCAGGAGCGAACCATAGGAAGCGCCCATGATGAGGACATTGTAAGTGGTCACGTACACTGCTCCATTTTTACGGCGAGACGTGTCTTTGCAGGGACTGGGCCGGGTCGCCGGTCCCTTGCTGCCCGGATGTTATTTAGGAACCAGCTTGGGTGCAACGACCAAGCGCCGGTCCCGAATCGTAGGTGGGCAAAGGCACATGAACACTCTATCAACTCGCTCGAACGTGCGTGCGCGTTTGCCCAGGCGGCTCGGCACGGCAGCCTGCCTCCGCGTGGGCAAAACCTGTCCCCGGCACGACCGGGGATCGCTCGAATACCGAGCAGACAATCGAACAGCGCGGGCGATTTTGCCCACCCTACAGGCCAGCGAAATCTATCGGCTTGTTGCGATCCAGGGTGCGGCGCGCCGGCGGGAGCGGATATTTCAGTCCCGTCGCGCAGTTGAACAGGACCGCCTGTTCCTCCCTGCGAATGCGACCGTCCCCGAGCGCCTGCTTGAGCGCCGCGTAGGTGGCCGCCCCCTCCGGGCACATCAGGAAGCCCTCGGTCCGGGCCACTTCGTCGAGCCCTGCCGCTATCGCCTTGTCGTCAACCGCAATCGCGAATCCGCCGCTCTCGCGCACCGCGCGCAAAATGAGAAAGTCACCCAGCGCCTGAGGTACCCGGATGCCCGCCGCAATGGTATGGGCGTTTTCCCAACGGGCGGCGTGCTCCTCGCCGCGCTCGTAGGCGCGCACCATGGGGGCGCAGCCTGCGGCCTGAACCGCCACCATCCGCGGGCGCTTGGCGCCGATGAACCCAATGGCTTCGAGCTCGGCAAAAGCCTTCCACATGCCGATCAGGCCGGTGCCGCCGCCGGTCGGATAAAGGATCACGTCGGGAACATTCCAGCCGAGTTGCTCGGCGAGCTCTATTCCCATCGTCTTCTTGCCTTCGATCCGATACGGCTCTTTCAGTGTCGAGGTATCGAACCAGCCCACCTTGGCTTTGCCCTCGGCAACGATCTTGCCGCAATCATCAATCAGCCCGTTGACACGGTAGACACTAGCGCCTTGCAGCGCGATCTCGCTGACATTCACTTCGGGGGTGTCGTCCGGGCAGAAGATCGTGCTCCTGATGCCGGCGCGCGAAGCATAGGCCGCAAGCGCCGCACCCGCATTGCCGTTGGTCGGCATGGCCATGTGGGAGACGCCCAGCGCCTTCGCCATCGAAACCGCCATGACCAGGCCGCGCGCCTTGAAGGAGCCGGTCGGCAAACGGCCTTCGTCCTTGACCACGATTTCCCGCGCGCCCAGTCTGGCCGCAAGCTTAGGCATTGCGACGAGGGGGGTCACCGCTTCACCCAGGCTGACAATGTTCTCCGCCCGCCGCACCGGCAGAAGCTCGCGGTAACGCCAGAGGTCGCGGGGCCTCTGCGCCAGCGCGGTCTTGCTCAAGGCATGACGGATGCCGGCGAGATCATAGCGCACGAGCAACGGCTTGCCGGTGCGCGACACGTTGTGCAGCTCATCGGCCGGATATCGCTCGCCGGTGGCCGAGCATTCCAGATGAGTGACGAACGTCTCCCGTTCCGTTCTGAGATTCTCGTCGTCGTGCATCTGTTCCCTCCGGGCGCTTTCGCCTATTCGGTCGACGTTTCAATTCGCGGTTGCCGCGTCCTGAACACGACGAAGTGCGAGAGCGAGAAATTGACCGCAAAGCTCGCGGCTATCGCGCAAACTTTTGCAGCAATCTCCGAAATGAAATACGACAATACGTAGACCGTAGTAGTATTCGCGATGAGCCCGGCAATTCCCGAGGCGACGAAGCTGCCAAACGCCTTAAGGCGCAGTTGGCGTCCCGATTCCACAGAAAAAGTGATGAGCGAGTTTAGGACATAGGAGCCACTGACCGCGACCGACCAAGCAAGGACATTGGCTGGAATCAGCGCCAATTTACTCGCGGCGCCGCACTGGCAAGCGTCGGCAATTCGGTCAAAGGTACCAAAGAACAATGGTGACCTGAAAAGCTCGCGAGCTAGAAGGAAGACGCTAAAGTCAACCAGCGTGTTGAAGATACCAATGATCCCGAAGCTCGCGGCCTTGAGGGCAATTGCACGTTCCTGCCAAGCCTTCGCAAGGCGAAGTTGAAGACGATTAAGTGAGGCAAGCAGCCGCATGGTATGCTCGCCTTAGCACGTCCAGATGGTCGGCTTCACGCCCCCCGTGCTCTTGGCATTGCTCTTCGGTCTGCGTAGGGGCGACGCATGCGTCGCCCTCTTGCCAGACGGCAGTTGCCGAGAGAGGGGCGAGGCATGCCTCGCCCCTACGAACTCCTACGAACACGGAGTGCTCGTGCAACGGGAACTTAGCGGGTTGGAGCCCCTCGGCGCCACAGCCCGACTGCGACGTCAACGCAGAGATCAAGTATAATACGCCGACTGGTCGTGCACGGTAAGTTCGAGCATGCGCAAGGCGCGGAAAGTCAGAGATGGCTGAGGATAGGGTCAATGCGTTAGGCAGCATCGCCGGGCCCGCGAAACCGGCGGAAGCGGGGCTCGCGATCGTGGTTCCGCTGTTCAACGAGGTGAACAGCCTCGCCGCACTCCACGCGGAGCTTCTGGAGGTGGCGCGGCGACTCGCCAGTGCTCGCGGTCTCGCGACGGAAGTCATCTATGTCGATGACGGCAGTCGCGATGCAACGCTCGCGACCGCACGACGCCTTGCTCCCGACGGTCTCGACATCCAGATCATCGCCTTGTCGCGTAATTTCGGAAAGGAGGCTGCCCTCCTCGCCGGCCTCGATCATGCCCGCCGTGGCGGCGTGCTGTTCATGGATGGCGACGGTCAGCATCCCCCGGCTCTGATCGAAAGGCTCGTCGGGCACTGGCTCGATGACGGCTACGACGTGGTCTACACCGCGAAAGCTCACCGGGAGACCGAGCCCTGGCTGCACCGTGTCGGGGTCAAGGCGTTCTACAACCTGATCAACTGGGGTGCGCGCCAGAAGATTCCCGAGGACGCCGGCGATTTTCGGTTACTCTCGCCACGTGCCGCAGCCGCCCTCAAGGCGTTGCCCGAGCGCAATCGATTCTTCAAGGGGCTCGCAAGCTGGATAGGATTTCGCCAGATCCAGGTCGACTATGAGCCGGCCGAGCGCATGCATGGGCGCACGAGCTGGAATCTGTATGCCTTGATCGGGCTCTCCGTCGAGGGTCTCACCTCGTTTTCAGTTGCACCGCTGCGGCTCGCCAGCCTGCTGGGCCTGCTGCTTGCGGCCGCCGCTTTCATTTTCGGGGTGCAGATACTGATAGAGACTTTCGTCTTTGGGCAGTCCGTCCCCGGCTATCCCTCGATGATCGTAGGATTGATGGTGCTCGGGGGAGTGCAACTGATCATGATCGGAATCATGGGCGAGTATATCGGCAAGATTCTCTCGGAGATCAAAGGACGGCCGGTCTATTTCGTGGCTGAGCATACGGTCAAGAAGGCCGATGTCCCCGCTGCGGCCGAGCCCTCATCGGCGCGATCAGCCGCGGAATAGCCGATGCGCAGCATCTGGTTGTGCGCCGATGATTACGGGATCTCCCCTGGCGTCAACATTGCAATTCGCGATCTTGTGGTGCGCGGCCGTATCAATGCGACTTCGGCGCTGGTTGTCGGGGGAAGTTGTCACCGCGCGGAGGCGATGGCACTCGAGACCCTCAATCGTGACAAGCCGCGCGTTGCCATTGGGCTCCACGTCGCGCTCACGGCGCCTTTCCGGCCGACGAGCCCGGGGTTCCTGCCGCTGGCAGACGAACGATTCATGTCGCTGGGACGCACGGTCGCTCACGCGTTCCTGCGGCGCTTCATTCCCGATGCGCTCGTCCGCGAAATCGCCGCCCAGTTGAGCATGTTTGTCCAGGTGTTCGGGCGCCCTCCGGACTACATCGACGGGCATCACCATGTGCAGTTGTTGCCGCAAGTCCGTGACACCGTTTTGCAGGTCGCCAAAGAGCAGGTGCCCAATGTCTGGCTGCGCCAGTGCGGCCGTGCGGGCCGGCTTGCTGCGCGGCTTGGCGATTACAAGGCATTTTTCCTCGATGCTCTGAGCGCGGCCTTCCGCCGTCGCGCCGCTGCGCTGGGTCTGCGCACCAATCCCGGCTTTGCCGGCGCCTACGCGTTCGAAGACGATGCGGATTTCGCGGCACTCTTTCCGCGCTTCCTCGACGGCCTGCCGAACGGCGGCGTGGTGATGTGCCATCCCGGGTTCGTCGATGACGAGTTGCGCGGTCTCGATTCCCTCACGACCTTGCGCGAGCGGGAATATGCGTTCCTCGCCGGCGAAATGTTTGCCCCGGTACTCACCGCCCACGATGTCGTGCTGGCGCGCCCGCAAAGCGCTCGGCCGGGGTGACAGCAGCTCCTGGGGACGACTGCCCATGGGTCCGATGAACGGCTGCTGCGGGATATTTTGCCGCGATGGCTCTTCTGCTGTCATGGGAGCTGCTTAAATGAGGCGTGCCTTTGCGGAAGGAGCGGACCCATGACCCCTGAGGAACGCAGGCTCGTCATCGAGCTGTTCGATCGCCTTGCTACCCTTGAAGACGCCCAGCGCGATCCCGAAGCGGAACGTCTGGTCAAGGATGGGCTGCGCCAAGCTCCAAACGCGCCCTACGCCCTCGTGCAGACGGTGCTGGTGCAGGACGAAGCACTCAGGCGCGCGAACGCGCGCATTCGCGAGCTGGAAGGGGGAGCAGAAGCACCACCGCGGGATACCAGCTTTCTCGGCAGCATGCGGGACACTCTGCTCGGTTCGCGCGAGGCCCGGGGCTCAGTCCCGTCGGTAAGGCCGGGCAGCGGGTCGGCGGGGGCGGCGCCCACCATGTCGCCGGCATGGCGCGTCGGCACGCCATCCGGGTCGGCCGATGTACCGCCAATGCAGGCCGGTCCCGCTGCGGCCTATGGGGCCCCCATGGGCGTGGGGGGCTCTTTCCTCGGCACTGCCGCGTCGACCGCAGCGGGCGTGATTGGTGGAGGATTACTTCTCGGCGGGATCCGCTCCATGATGGGTCACTCCGGGGCGCATGCCGCCGCCGACCCAAGCGCGCATGCGGCGTTCGATGCGCCGAGCGCGAGCCCGTGGAGCAGCGACACCAGCGGCGGACGACTCTCCCACGAGGCGGGCGTCGACAACATCGGAGCGCCGCCCTCCGGGGCGGCGGATTCCCAAGCGAGTCGCCTCCTTGATGACAGCGGCAGCGACCATCAGGATGCTGCCGACTCCGACGATTCCGACGACAGTGCGTTCGATATGGACGACGGCGACGGCAGTGAAGACGTGTGACTTAGATCACGATGACTTTGGACCTACCTTCACCCGCTGATAAAGGTCGATAACGTCCTCATTGCGCATGCGGATGCAGCCCGATGAGACCTGCGTGCCGATGGTCCATGGCTCATTCGAGCCGTGGATGCGATAGAGGGTCGAACCTAGATACATGGCGCGTGCGCCGAGAGGATTGTCGGGCCCACCGCCATGTGGCGAGGCAGGTCGGGCCGGCGCTTGAGCATTTCGTCGGGCGGAGTCCAATCGGGCCATTCCCGAAGACCTCATGGGTTCATGCAGTTATAGTTTCTGGCGGGTAAATCCGAATGGTTAATTCAGGGTTGGCTTGTCAGCGGGGCGATGAATGGCAAGCAGTGCGAGCAGGGACAGCAGCGCAAATACGGCGACGGTAGCAAGGACGCTTGCATCCGAAATGTGCTCCGCCGCGAAAGCGAGCGCAAAGGGAGCGATCGCCTGCATGACCAGGAAGGCCCTGCCAATGCGTCCCATGATATGGCCGTAACCCGCCGCCCCGAAGAGAGCGAGCGGGACGGCTCCGCGCGCGATCGTGACCAGCCCGTTCGCCATCCCAAACACCACCATGAAAGCGGTAGCCACGACGACAGAGATGCCGAACAGCGCAAACAGCGCGAAGGCGAGGAGCAACATCCCGACCGCAAACCGTGCCACATTGAGGGGGTGAACGCGCCGTGCGAATATCAGCTCGCCTATCCGCGCTAGGACCTGTGATGGTCCAAATAGTGCCCCGATGACGACCACAGTCGCTGGATCCATCCCGGCACGGCTGAAAATCGCAAGGAGATGAGCTGACAATCCGGAGGGCACGAAGGCGTAGGCTGCAAAGGCCCCCGCCAACAGCAGAAACGGCAAGCCTTTTGCCGCCAGGAGCGGAGCACGCGCGACCGGCCGGGCTTCCAGGTGCGTGGAGGCCCATCCGCGCGTCCGGGGCAACGCAAATGCGTGCAAGGGCGCGGCCACGCCAGCGAGCAGCACCGCATAAGCGAGGTAAGCGCCGCTCCACCCCACGTTCTGGATGAGGAACTGGGTAGCAGGCCAGCTGACCGTCGAAGCAAACCCGCCGGCAAGGGTGAGAACAGTAATGGGTCGCCTTGCATCTGCGCCAAAGATGCGACCAAGGGTGGAAAAGGCAGGATCATAGAGCGACATCGCAATTGCCACGCCCAGCAGAATCCAGACCGCGAGGTACACGGCCGGGTGGCTCGCGTAAGCGAGCGCAACAAGGCCCAGCGCGGCGATAACCGAGCCGATGGGCAAGACACGGTGGCCCCCGTGCCGATCTATGAGTGTTCCCACGCGCGGTGAGACGAGCCCCGCCGTGAACAGCGCGAGGGAGAAACCGCTCATCGCGAAGGTGATCGACCAGCCGCGATCCGCCGCGATCAGGGGCACGGTCAGCACCGGCGGGTAGAACAGCGCCCCCCAGGCGAGAATTTGCGTGACGCCCAGCACCAAAACGGCGCGCCATGGCCCAAGGATGATCGCGCGAAAGGAGGGCATGTGGACCGGCAGCCGAAAGGCCCGCGCCGCGGACGCCGTCTTGAACAGGATAGCGGGACCGGGAAGGGGAGCTGATTTGCTCGGGTTAGTCGATTAATTAAATGGCCTTCACCATGGCGGTTGCGGTCGTGGCCTCGAGCAGGGCAAATTGCCGGCTGCGCCGGACAGGATCCGGCACGTCCTTTGGCATGCAGCGGACATAACCCAAGCGGCCGAAAAACTCCGCTTCAGCGCGCGTAACCAGGTAAATCGAACGGCACCTGTGGGCGCGCGCCTCGTTCTCGATCACCTCGACCATGCTGCTGCCCATCCCGGCCATCCGCAGCGGAGGCAGCGTGACGACGGAGCGCAGAAGCGCGTCCGGGGGATGAATCTCGAGGCCCCCGAACCCGACCGGGACATCCGTGGCAGTTTCAAAACGCCAAAACATGTGACGGGGATCGTCCACGTCGTCTGCCGGCAAGCCCGCCTTGACGAGCGCGGTCTTGACGCCCTCGCGCTCCCAAGCCGCAAGCGGGGTGGCAAGCAGCCCGCGCATGGCGGTCATTTCGGCAATGTCTCCAGCGCGCGATAGTTCTGGTGCTTGTTGTCGCTGCTGCGGGCCCTCTCATGCATGCGGGGCGCAACGCACAAAGATGCCGGTTCCATACCGCGAATCTATTTCGGGATCGACGAACTTGAGAACCATCACGCGACCGTCGAAGGAGACGATTTCACGGTCCTGTTGTCCGGGGGTTTGTCCCGCCGGGCCAATGTAGTCGTGCCCGCCCTGGCTCCCCTTCAGACGGAGCTCCTGCAGTTGTGCCGAATCGGCAAGGTACATCATCACGCCGCCGCTCGGGCCCTGGCCAATCACGAACGGCTGCTTGCATTGTCCGCGCGCGTTGGCTTCGGTACGAGTCCGATCCTCCGGCTTGTGATAGGCTGCGTAGCCCCAACGTCCGATGATTTCGGAGGCGCGGACGCGCGCAGGGATTTCCGGTGGCGGCAGGGCGACGGGCGTCGTCTGTTGCGGAGGGTTCGTTGTGCAGGCCGCAACCGTGATTGCCGAACACGCAAGGGCGAGGGCGCTAAATCTGCGAGGTCCCATCGCGAACTTTTCCCTGAACTCCTGCCGGCAACGTCGGGAGTGAACGACATCCCGGGCAGCCCCAGCCCTTCTAACAGAGGTAGGGTTAACGAGACAGTACCTTCGGCATCCCCGCCCGTGGGTATTCGGCTGGCCCGATCCCCAGCGTCCTGAATGGATTAGGTCCAAGGCGAGGCGGATATGAGGCGGCCGGGAGCGAGGGTACCGCGCGAAACCTGGGCCGCCACGGCGCCTCCTTTGGCAGCGCCTTGACACCTGCAACACAGCAGCCTATGTGCGGCGTGCGGCTGGCACTCAAGCATCTTGAGTGCTAACACCCTCAAGTCTCCGTTCAGTGCTGAAGTGCGCCAAGCGCCTGCGAGGAAAATATGGCCAAAACCAAGTTTCGTCCGCTGCACGATCGAGTGGTCGTCAAGCGTATCGACGCCGAGGAAAAGTCCAAGGGGGGAATCATCATCCCCGATACTGCGAAAGAAAAACCGTCCCAAGGCGAGGTCATTGCCGTGGGCCCAGGAGGCCGCGACGAGAGCGGCAAGGTGATCCGGCCCGACGTCAAGTCTGGCGACAGGGTCCTGTTCGGCAAGTGGTCGGGCACCGAGGTGAAGCTTGATGGGGAAGAGCTCCTGATCATGAAGGAGTCCGACATCATGGGCGTCATTGCCTGAAGCGAGAGCCGTTTGCACCTCCGCGTCCCGTGTCCCGTGCACAAGGAAAACGGAGGCTGGATCAGCTTGAATGCGACAACCCAACGGAGTGAATTGAAATGGCTGCAAAAGACGTGAAATTTTCCAGCGAGGCGCGCGACAAGATGTTGCGCGGCGTCGACGTGCTCGCGAACGCCGTCAAAGTGACATTGGGCCCCAAGGGCAGGAACGTTGTCCTCGACAAGAGCTTCGGCGCCCCGCGGATCACCAAGGACGGTGTGACCGTGGCGAAGGAGATCGAGCTGGAGGACAAGTTCGAGAACATGGGTGCGCAAATGGTGCGCGAGGTCGCCCAGAAGACCAACGATCAGGCGGGTGACGGTACCACGACTGCAACGGTCCTCGCTCAGGCCATCGTCAAGGAAGGCGCCAAGGCGGTTGCGGCCGGGATGAACCCCATGGATCTCAAGCGCGGCATCGACATCGCTGTCTCAGCAGTGGTCAAAGACATCGAGCGTCGTGCGAAGAAAGTCGGCTCGTCTTCCGAGGTTGCCCAGGTCGGCACGCTTGCCGCGAACGGCGACAGCAAGGTCGGCAAGATGATTGCCGAGGCGATGCAGAAAGTCGGCAACGAGGGCGTGATCACCGTCGAGGAGGCCAAGGCGCTCGATACCGAGGTCGAGATCGTCGAGGGCATGCAGTTCGATCGCGGCTATCTGTCGCCCTATTTCATCACCAACGCCGAGAAGATGGTCGCCGAGCTCGAGGACGCCTTCGTGCTGCTGCATGAGAAGAAGCTCTCCGGCTTGCAAGCCATGCTTCCCGTCCTCGAGGCCATCGTGCAGGCCGGCAAGCCGCTGCTCATCGTCGCCGAGGACGTGGAAGGCGAGGCGCTAGCTACGCTCGTCGTCAACAAGTTGCGCGGCGGCCTCAAGGTCGCAGCGGTCAAGGCGCCAGGCTTCGGCGACCGGCGCAAGGCCATGCTGGAGGACATCGCGATTCTCACCGGCGGCCAGCTGATCTCTGAGGATCTCGGCATCAAGCTCGAGAACGTAACGACCTCGATGCTGGGCCGGGCCAAGCGCGTCATCATCGAGAAGGAGAAGACCACGATCGTTGACGGCGCCGGCAAGAAGAAGGAGATCGAGGCCCGCGTCGGCCAGATCAAGCAACAGATCGAGGAGACGACCTCTGACTACGATCGCGAGAAGCTGCAGGAGCGTCTCGCCAAGCTTGCAGGCGGAGTCGCCGTGATTCGCGTCGGCGGTGCAACCGAGATCGAGGTCAAGGAGAAGAAGGATCGGGTCGAGGACGCCCTCAACGCGACCCGCGCGGCGGTCGAGGAAGGCATCGTTCCCGGCGGTGGCGTTGCGCTGCTGCGCGCCAAGCGAGCCATTGGCAGGATCACCAACGACAATGCCGACGTTCAAGCGGGCATCAATATCGTGCTCAAGGCGGTCGAAGCACCGGCGCGTCAGATCGCCGAGAACTCCGGAATGGAGGGCTCGGTCGTCATCGGCAAGATCCTCGAAAACAAGTCCGAAACCTTTGGCTTTGATGCCCAGACCGAGAACTATGTTGATCTGGTCGATAAGGGCATCATTGATCCGGCCAAGGTGGTGCGCGCGGCTCTTCAGGATGCGGCCTCAGTGGCCGGCCTCCTCGTAACCACCGAGGCGATGGTTGCCGAGCTGCCGAAGAAGCCTTCCGCCACGCCCGCCATGCCCGGCGGCGGCGGGATGGGCGGAATGGATTACTGATCCCGCTCGTAGCGTTCGGCGAAACAAGGCAAGGAGCGCGGCGCCATCCGCGCTCCTTTATTTTTGCAAGCTATCGTTCGGTTGATGGCGTGGAGAGGCCAACCGTTCGCCTCAACCCGCTATGCCGGACCATGCGGTTCCGAGCTTTGCACCGCTCAGCCATTCGACCATCCGCCTTGCGTCCGGCGCGCCCTCTTCCGGCGCCCAATCCGCAAATTCATTGGGCCGGTAAGGCCCGGGTTTGATCTCCAATACTGCGGTGTCGTTTTCGAGAACGACGAATCCATGCCACACGCCAGCAGGGATCTGCGCCACCTGTGCGCTTCGACTTAGCTCCATGCGATCCGCGAGGCATCCGCTCCCGTCGAAGCTCAACAGATTGCCGCGACCTTGCAGCAGGACGAGCAGCTCCCATTGCTGGGAATGATGATGGGGCCGAATGTAGCTGCCGGGTTGCAGCACGATCATGAGCCTTTGCACCTGGTCCTGCGGGCCGCTGTGCAGCAGGAGATGCGTCCGCCGGCGCGCTGCCGTTTCGGCCTCGCTCGCCAAATCGGAGATTTGGCTCCGAGCAACGATGCGTACTCGCTCCAGCTCGGGCATCAGTTCCTCCGCAAGCCTGCGCGCATCTCCTGTTCACACATGCGAACCCCGCCTGAAAGTTGTGAACACTCGTGCCTTCCTCGCGCTTTTCGAATGGTCGAGGTCCGGTCTTCCCTTGCTGTCTCACGAGCGAATTCGTCCTCGCCTTTTGCCCTTGTTCGTGTCCCGCAGCATCTGGATGAGCGCTGTGGCTGTGCGCAGAAGGCGTGCGTCGCGGCCAGGTGGTCCGACGAGCTGCGCGCCGAGCGGGAGACCGCTCTCGCCCACAAACAGCGGCAGAGACAAGCTCGGTAAACCGGTCAAGGTCCACAAGGTACAGAATGCAGGATCCCCCGTGGAGCCGAGCCCCTTCGGCGCAACACCGGGGGCTGCAGGCGTTATGACGGCGTCGTATGCATCAAAGATATCGGCGAGACCGGCGGTATAACGGCGAGCCTCTGCAAGCGCGCCGAGGTATTGGACCGCGCTCACTTTTCTCCCCTGCGCAAGAAGGTCGCGCAACGCCTTGCTTGTCCCCCCGCGCGCGACCAACGGGGCCAGGTTGTGCGTCATGTCGACGGCCATGATGGTACGCTGCACCTGCCAGGCTTCAGCCCAGGACTGCGGAAGATCCACCGTTTCGACTGCGGATCCCAGCACCGCCACGAGCTCCTTGAAGGCAGCTTTCGTTTCGTCCTCTGCCTTGTCCCAGACGGGCGTGCGCACGAACGCAAATCGCGGCGGCAGCGGAGGGGGTTCGCGCTGCACCGCCCGGAAATCGGAGGCGGCAAAAGGCTCGGTGTCGGGGTCGGCCGGATCATGACCGGCGATCACGTCGAGGATCAGCGCGAGATCCGGGAGCGAGCGTGCAAAGGCGCCGATGTGATCGAGCTTGCGTGAAAGCTGCAAGACGCCCGCGCGCGAAACCAAGCCGTGACTCGGCTTGATCGCAAACACGCCGCAAAAGGCCGCGGGCCGGATCGTCGATCCGTTGGTCTGAGATCCGAGCGCGAGCGGCACCATCTCGGCGGCAACTGCTGCAGCCGAGCCCGACGACGACCCGCCTGGGGTGCGGGCATGGTCATGCGGGTTGCGAGTTGGACCGGGATGATAATAGGCAAACTCGGTCGTCACCGTCTTGCCGATGATGACTGCGCCGGCGGCACGCAATCTCGCAACCACGCCGGCGTCGTGCCGAGTCCGGCGCCCGGCGCCGATCGGCGAGCCCAACTCAGTGGGATAATCCGCGGTATCGATGATGTCCTTGATCGCGACCGGAACACCGTGGAGCGGGCCCAGGGAGCGGCGCTCTGTGCGGCGTTCATCGCGTGCGCGCGCCTGCGCGAGCACGTGCTCGCGGTCCAGGTGCGCAAAGGCTTTGATGTCACCATCCGTCATCGCGATCCGGTCGAGACAGGCGCGGGCATATTCCTCGCTTGAGATTGCGCCGCACGCGATCTCCGCGGCGGCGGCGGTCGCCGTCAGTGTTGAAAGGCGATCATCGACCATCGTGGTGCCGCCCCTCACTTCAACCGCCGTAGAGGTAATTCGGCAACCACAGCGTCATCCCCGGCCAGATATACATAATGACCATGCAAACGATGATTACGAGCATGTAGGGCATCATGCCGGAGAAGATCTGGTTGAGCGTGACATGGGGAGGCGAGACCCCCTTGAGATAGAACGCGGACATGGCCACCGGCGGGGAGAGGAACGCCGCCTGCAAGTTCACGAACACCAGCGTGCCCCAAAGGATCGGGTCGATGTTGAAGTGCTTGAG
>Ga0209526_10000710_pt1 | contig 21839 bp, 14 predicted proteins | sample JacPinW_OM2H0_M1_FD_188566 | JGI IMG/M metagenome (GOLD analysis project Ga0209526, IMG submission 188566) | Forest soil microbial communities from Algoma, Ontario, Canada - Jack Pine, Ontario site 1_JW_OM2H0_M1 (SPAdes) (version 2) | ecosystem: Environmental > Terrestrial > Soil > Boreal... | reverse complement strand
GAATTCGTTTGGACCCTTTCGGCGCTGTAGTATATTCTAGACAAAATAGATCTCGGGACGTCAGGGAGGCGGCGACGATGGACGGAACGACTGTCAGCAGGCGGCAACTTTTCCACTATACCGGAGCCACGCTCGGAGCTTCGAGCTTAACTGCGCTCGGATTTTCGGCGCGCCCGGCGCTAGCCGAGGTCAGGGCCTTCAAACTGGCGCGAACGACCGAGACGCGCAACACCTGCCCCTATTGCTCGGTAAGCTGCGGGGTCATCATGTACGGTCTCGGTGACAAGGCGAAGAACGCCAAGTCGTCGATCATCCACATCGAAGGCGATCCCGATCACCCGATCAACCGCGGCACGCTCTGTCCGAAGGGCGCCGCGCTTCTCGACTTCATCAAGGCGCCGACACGGCTTCTCTATCCCGAATACCGGGCGCCGGGCTCGGCCGGGTGGAAGCGCGTCTCCTGGGACTGGGCGATGGAGCGCATCGCCAAGCTCGTCAAGGACGATCGCGACAAGAACTTCATTGCCAAGAACAAGGACGGGGTCACGGTCAACCGCTGGGTGTCGACGGGTTTTCTCGCCGCTTCGGCAACCACCAACGAAACCGCTTTTCTCACTTACAAGGTCGCACGGAGCTTGGGGATCGTTGCTTTCGACAACCAAGCAAGAGTTTGACACGGCCCCACGGTGGCCAGTTTGGCCCCAACATTCGGCCGCGGAGCGATGACCAACACTTGGGCGGACATCAAGAATACCAATCTCGTCGTTATTATGGGCGGCAACGCCGCCGAAGCACATCCCTGCGGCTTCAAATGGGTCACTGAAGCCAAAGCGCATAACAAAGCCAAACTCATCGTCGTCGATCCACGCTTCACGCGCTCGGCAGCGGTCTCCGATCTCTATGTTCCGATCCGTGCCGGGAGCGACATCGCCTGGCTCGGCGGTCTGATCAACTACCTGCTGACCAACGACAAGATCCAGCACGAGTATGTCAAGGCCTACACCAACGCTTCGTTCATCGTGAAAGCGGGCTTTGCTTTCTCGGATGGTCTGTTCACCGGCTATGATGTGCAAAAGCGGGACTATGACCGGTCGAGCTGGTCCTATGAGATCGGTGAGGACGGCTACGCCAGGGTCGACGAGACATTGCAAGACCCGCGCTGCGTCTTCCAGCTGATGAAGGCGCATTACACGAGGTATACCGCCGAGATGGTCGAGCGCATCTGCGGCTCGCCCAAGGACAAGCTCGTCCAGGCCTGGGAATGGATTGCCGAGACCTCGGCGCCCGACCGGGTCATGACCAGCATGTACGCACTCGGCTGGACACAGCACTCCAAAGGCTCGCAGAACATTCGAACGATGGCGATGGTCCAGCTGCTGCTCGGCAATATCGGCGTCGCCGGCGGCGGCATGAACGCGCTGCGCGGCCATTCCAATATTCAGGGCCTGACCGATCTCGGGCTGATGAGCAACCTGATCCCGGGCTACATGACCTTGCCGGGCGAGGAGGAGATCAGTAAGGCGATTTACCTCAAGCCGCGCGGCTTCAAGCCACTGCGACCCGGACAGCTCAGCTATTGGCAGAACTATCCCAAATTCTTCGTGAGCTTCCTGAAATCGATGTACGGCAAGGAAGCGACTGCTGACAACGATTTCCGCTACGACTGGCTACCAAAGCTCGATCTCGCCTACGACGTGTTGCGGATGTTCGAGCTGATGCACCGAGGCAGTATCAACGGCTATTTCTGCCAAGGGTTCAACCCGCTGATGGCGTTCCCCAATAAGAAGAAGCTGGTCAACGGCTTGAGCAAGCTCAAATTTTTGGTGGTGATGGATCCGCTGGCGACCGAGACCGCGAGCTTCTGGGAGAACCACGGCCAGTACAACGACGTCGATCCGGCACAAATCCAAACCGAAGTGTTCCGTCTGCCGACGACCTGTTTTGCCGAGGAGGACGGCTCACTGACCAATTCGGGCCGCTGGCTGCAGTGGCATTGGAAGGGCGCCGATGGTCCGGGCGAGAGCCGCAGCGACATTGTGATCATGTCTGATTTGTTTCTGCGCTTGCGGGAACTTTACCGCAAGGAAGGTGGAGCATTCCCTGATCCGATCCTCGGCTTGCACTGGCCCTACAAGCTCACCGAGGCGCCAAGCCCGGAAGAGATCGCGCGCGAGATTAACGGCTATGCCGTCGAAGACATTCCCGATCCGAAAGACGCCTCTGTCGTGCTGATGCGGGCCGGGCAGCAGCTCGACGGTTTCGCCCAACTCCGCGACGACGGCAAGACGGCGTGCGGTTGCTGGATCTACTCGGGTTGCTTCACCGAGAAGGGCAACCAGATGGCGCGGCGCGACAATTCGGACCCGTACGATTCGGGTCTCGCGCCGAATTGGGCTTGGGCTTGGCCGGTCAATCGCCGGATCCTCTACAACCGCGCCTCGTGTGACGCCAATGGAAAGCCGTGGAACCCGAGGCACAAAATCATCGAGTGGAACGGCAAATCATGGGTCGGGGCCGACGTCCCGGATTACCCGCCGGCGATGAAACCCGAAGCGGGAATGGACCCCTTCATCATGAATGCGGAGGGTGTAGCCCGCTTGTTCACGCTCGGGCTCATGAAGGATGGCCCGTTCCCCGAGCATTACGAACCTTTCGAAGCACCGATCGCCAACCCGCTGCATCCAAAGGTCAATGCCAACCCCGTCGCCCGCGTGTTCCAGGGCGACCTCGAGGTGTTCGGCACGGCGGACGATTATCCCTTGGTCGCGACGACATATCGGCTGACCGAACACTTCCACTACTGGTCCAAGCACTGCCGGATCAACGCCATCCTGCAGCCGCAGCAATTCGTCGAGATCGGCGAGGCGCTCGCCAAAGCGAAGGGCATCAACAACGGCGACATGATCAAGGTCAGGAGCAACCGCGGTCAGATCATTGCGGTGGCGGTCGTGACCAAGCGCATCCGGCCGCTCAACGTCGACGGCAAGGTGATTCACACGGTCGGCATCCCGATCCATTGGGGATTCACCGGCCTGACAAAGAAGGGCTTTGGCGCGAACATCCTGACGCCCTATGTCGGCGATGCGAACATAGAGACGCCTGAATACAAGGCGTTTCTGGTCGACATCGAACGCGCGACACCGTCGGTTTAGGGAGCGGCCGCAATGTCGACAATGCAATCGCTCGACGTTACCCGCCGCTCCGCTACGACGAGGCCGTCGCCGAGCGTGCGTGAGACCGAAGAAGTCGCCAAGCTGATCGACATCTCGAAATGCATCGGCTGCAAGGCCTGCCAGGCAGCCTGCTACGAGTGGAACGATCTGCGTGACGAGATCGGGGTCCATGTCGGGGTCTACGACAACCCGCACGATTTGACCGAGAACAGCTGGACCTTGATGCGCTTCACCGAGGTTGAAGAGGAAGAGGGCAAGCTGGAATGGCTGATTCGCAAGGACGGGTGCATGCATTGCGCCGATCCCGGCTGCCTGAAAGCCTGCCCGGCACCCGGTGCCATCGTCCAATACTCGAACGGTATCGTCGATTTCATCTCGGAGAACTGCATCGGCTGCGGTTATTGCGTGAAGGGCTGCCCGTTCAACATCCCGCGCATCTCCAAAAAGGATCAGAAGGCCTACAAGTGTACGTTGTGCTCGGACCGTGTCTCCGTTGGCCTCGAGCCGGCTTGCGCCAAAGCCTGTCCGACCCAGGCTATCTCGTTCGGCACCAAGAGCGACATGGTCGAGTTTGCCCAAACGCGCATCGCCGACCTCAATGAGCGGGGCTACGACAAAGCCGGGCTTTACGATCCCCCCGGGGTCGGCGGCACCCACGTCATGTACGTGCTGCAGCACGCCGACCGCCCGGAGCTTTACGCCGGCCTCCCCAAAGATCCGAAAATCAGCCCGCTGGTCGAAGCCTGGAAGGGAGCGGCCAAGCCGCTCGCCCTCGTTGGGCTAGGGCTCACCGCTCTGTTCGGCTTCCTGCACTACGTCACCGGTGGCCCCAACGAGGTTGAAGAGACCGACGAGGAGCAGGCGAAGAAGACGATCGACGAACGGGGCGACGGGCGGGGCGGTCGATGATCGAGCGCAAACACGGCACGGTCGGTCGCTACACGCCGGCCGCCCGGGCTAATCACTGGCTCAATGCGATCATCCTGATCCTCCTCGCGTTGAGCGGGATGTCGTTGTTTCATCCCGCGTTGTTTTTCCTTACGGATCTGTTCGGAGGCGGGACCTGGACGCGGATCCTTCATCCTTGGATGGGGGTAGCGCTGGTTTTGACCTTCTCGGGTCTCTTCTTCCGCTTCTGGCGATACAATTCGTGGGCGCGCGAAGACAGTCTCTGGATGAAGCATATCGGAGACGTCGTCGCCAAGCACGACGAGAACATCCCGGAAGTCGGCCGTTACAACGCCGGCCAGAAGATCCTTTTTTGGGGCATGACGATCTTGATCCTGGTCCTCGCCGCGAGCGGCGTCGTCATGTGGGATGCGCGGTTCGGCCAATTTTTCACGATCGAGCAGAAACGCCTCGCGGCGGTAATCCACGCCACCGCGGCGGTCGCCACGATCGGGCTGTGGATCGTCCACGTCTATGCGGCGATCTGGGTCAAGGGCACGGTTCGGGCGATGACGCAGGGTTCGGTCACCGGTGGATGGGCGTGGAAACACCACCGCAAATGGCTTCGCGAAGAGGTCGCCAAAGAACCGAGATGACGCGTGCGAGCCGCATCGCCGATCCGATCGATATCGGCAAGGTCGCCAAGCCGCCTCCCATACGTTTGCCTGACCCGATGACGGTGTTTGCCTGCCGAGCCGAGCGTTTTGCTGACGTCGCCTCTGGCAACCCGATGGCGGACTTCCTCGCCTTCATGGCAGAAATCGCACGCGCGCAAGCGGCAGCACTCGGCGTGCTGGCGGTGGCCATTGCGCCCGAGACATGCTCGAGCTGGACTACGCCACCCCTCGACCGAAGGAAATGGCGGCCGGACCCGTCCTGGCGGCATGCGCTGACGGTCATTCTGGATCGGCTCGACGCAGCGGCGCTCACCGCCGAGACGCGATCCGCAATTGAGCGCCTCGCGGGACAGAGTGCGGATGCTCTCGACGCGCTTGCCGAGAAAGCAGTGCATTTCGAATACGTCGCGGCAGCGCCCGCCGAAGCCCGTCTCGCCTACGCCGCTCTCCAGGTCTACTGGACCCGCATGGCGGGGGACCTGACGGAGCCCAAAGACGGCGATGCCATGGATCGGGCCGGCACCTGTCCGGTGTGCGGGTCGCCGCCGATAGCCAGTCTGGTGCATTCGAAGGGATCGTTGGCAGGCTCGCGTTTTCTCGTCTGCTCGCTGTGCGCGACGGAATGGCATCTGGTCCGCATCAAATGCGCCAACTGCCACTCCACCAAGGGCATCGCGTACCTCGAGATCGAGGGCGCAGGCGCACCCGTAAAAGCCGAGACCTGCGACGAATGCCGGACCTACACCAAAATCATCTACACTGAAAAAACGCCGGGGGCCGACGCTTTCGCGGATGATCTGGCGAGTTTGGGGCTCGACCTGCTGGTCGACGAGGCCGGCTGGCACCGCGCCACTCCCAACCCCTTTCTCCTTCCCGGCGCCGGCTGACCGCCGGCAGCACGCATGATCGTCGGCACCGCCGGCCATATCGATCACGGCAAAACGGCATTGGTGCGCGCTCTGACCGGCGTCGACACCGATCGGCTGCCGGCGGAAAAGGCGCGCGGGATCACGATCGACCTCGGCTTTGCCTATCGTCGGGTGGCCGGAGCCGAGACCTTGGGCTTTGTCGATGTGCCCGGTCACGAGAACTTTATTCACAACATGCTGGCGGGCGCGGTCGGGATCGACTTCGTGCTGCTGGTGGTGGCTGCTGATGACGGGCCGATGCCGCAGACCCGCGAGCACCTCCAGATTGTCGATCTGCTCGGCATCGGGCAGGGCATCGTCGCGCTGAGCAAATGCGACCTCGTCATCGCCGAACGGATCGCCGATGTCACCGCCGAGCTTCGTGCCCTGCTCGCTCGGACGAATTTGGCCGCGGCTGAAATTATGCCGGTCTCTACCGTCACACGGAACGGACTTGCCGCGCTCGAAGCGCGGCTTCTGGAAGCTGCTCGTAACATGCCGCCACGCCAGCGGGGTGGCCGCTTTCGCCTCGCGGTCGACCGCAGCTTTGCACTGCCGGGCATCGGCACGGTCGCCACCGGGACGGTGTTCGCAGGCGCGGTCCGGGTCGGCGACAAGCTCATCCTCTCGCCATCCGGCCTCGCTGTGCGCGTGCGCGCTCTCCACGCCCAGAACGCGCCGGCAGAGATTGGCCATGCGGGGCAGCGCTGCGCGCTCAATCTCGTCGGATCCGGGATCGACAAGGATCGTATCCGCCGCGGCGATTGGGTCCTCGACGAGGAGCTTCATGCCCCGACCGACCGCCTCGACGCACGGGTTCAGCTGGCGGCCGGTGAGCGACACGCGCTGCGCCATCTGCAGCCGGTCTACCTGCATGTCGGTGCTGCGCGCGTCCCGGCGCACGTCGCGCTTCTTGATCGCCAGAGCGTTGCGCCGGGCGATGATGCGTTCGTCCAATTCACGCTCGATCGCGCGGTCGGCGCCCTGCATGGCGACCGGATCGTGTTCCGCGATCAAGCAGCCCGGCGAACCATGGGCGGCGGACTGGTTCTCGATCCCTGGCCGCCCGAGCGCGGCCGCAGACGGCCACACCGCCTGGCTGCGCTCGCCTCATTGGCCGAGGCGGATGTGCAACGGGCCCTGCTCCACCTCCTTTCGGATGAGCCGGGTTGGGTCGATCTGAAACGCTTCGCACTCGCTCGTAACTTGACTGCCGAGGCGGCTGCGGAGCTCTGGCGCAAATCGGAAATCGTCCGCGTCGAGGAGGGCGCTGCGTCCTTTGGTTTTGGCCGCCACAACTGGCAAGCACTGGTGGGAGTGGTCCGGGCGGCCTTGGCTGCACACCATCAGGAAGCATCCGACAGCCCCGGTCTCGAGGAAGACCGTCTTCGCCTTGCGCTCGACATTCGGCTGCCGCCCGATGTGTTCTCCGCCGCGATTGCCGCGATGGCGCGCGACGAGACGGTGCGGCGCGACGGACCTTGGCTCAAGCTGCTCGGTCACACGGTCCGGCTGACACAAGCCGGTCAACGCCTGTGGGAACGCATCCAGCCTTTAATGGAGCGCGCCTGCTTCCAGCCGCCTCGAGTACGAGACTTCGCCCAAGCCCTGCGCGTTCACGAGGACGAGGTGCGGCAGTTGCTGCGCCGGCTCGTCCGAATGGGAGTGCTCGTGGAGGTCGCGCACGACCATTTCTATCAGAGGGCGACCGTGGCCGAACTGGCCGTGGCGGCACATCTTCTCGCCAAGAACAGCCAAAACAGCAAGATCACGGTGGCGACTTTTCGCGATCACATCGGCACCGGACGCAAGCTCGCGATCCAGATCCTCGAGTTTTTCGATCGTTCGGGGGTGACCGTGCGCGAGGGGGATCTGCGGCGGACCAGGGAAGACCGATTGGCGATGTTCCGGAGTGACAGCGAGTGAACGAGGGCAACCCGTGACCGCTGCATATCTCGATCGGCTAATTGCGGCAGCGGGCATCGCCGACCGCGCCGAGGCGGAGTTCCGGCAATACGCCGAACGCAGGATCGAGATAATGACTGCCGCGCGGGTCCGCGCCCATCGCCGTTACCACCTCGTCAGTGACATGGTCGAGAGCGCGCGGGCGATTGTGGAAAGACCAGCTTGCATCGCCGCGCAGATCGGGTGTGTGCTCGTCCAAGCTGGCTGGTCGGAGAATGATGCCGGCTATGGCGAGGTGTATGAGCGGTTGGGCGGTGTCGCGGCATTGATCCATGACGATCTCCACCGCGAGCCCTGTGCCGTCCAGTCCTGTGCCGACCAGCCCTCAATAGGAGTTCTGGCTGCCTTGGCGACGTTCGAGGCTTGGTATTGCGAGCGCTTCGGCACCGAGTTCCCAGTGCTCCTGCCGCGCAGCCCGAACGCGTTTCAGCCTCTCGTCGACTTTTGATGCAGACGAAAATCGCAACCAATTCCCCGACCCGATAGGGCGGCTGGAGCCGAGTTTGACCAAGCTCCTCTCGCGGATGGGCATCAGCTGGGCCGATAAGTCGATCTGACGGGCGGGATGGAAGGCCACGGCGACCGGGACGGGTAACCGTTCGCGAATTAAGGCTAAGAGAAATCTAGCGGGGTAAAATCCGGTCCAATCTGTCGGCGCTACCCTCACTTTACGGTTGCTAGTCAAATCCGCGAGTCTGCTGGACGGCTCCGCTACTTCCTGCTATGTTCTACTGCGACCTTAGCCAGCGGCCCGCCAAGAGGAGTTGGTGGCATCGGGCGTTAACATTTTCCTGTTCGAGATGCAGCTCAGACTATTCCGACATTTTGTACCGGTTTCGGTATTGCTTCTCGCAACGTCGGACACTCTGTTGTTTACTGGCGCCTTTTATCAGCTCTTATCAGAGTCGGAGTTCGGTACACCCATTGTGCTCGGGGCCGCCAGCTTTAACGCCCAATATTCCGGGGGCTTATCGTTTGCCGCGGTGGCCGCGATGGTTTCGGTCGGTCTCTACGGACAACAGAGTTTTATGGATTTCCGACTCCTGTTCGGCAAGATAGCTGTTGCTTCTATACTTGTGCTGATGCTGGTTTCTCTATCGGCCACTTATTGGCGAGAGGGTCTTGACCAATTGACCGATCTCACTAATTTTCCCCTGAAGGCGACGTTGATCTGGCTGATCTGCGTGTCGGTAACCCGTGGCACCTTCTCGGTAACTTTAGGCCGCGGTTTGCTGAAAAGGCGGGTACTCGTCCTTGGCAATGGCACGCAGGCGGCCCGGATCGCCAAACTGGTCGAGACTGGACAAAACGAGCATTTCATTGCGATTTCGTTTATCGACGTGCCGGGCAAAAGCGGGCATTCCCGGTCGGAGGCCGGCCACTCGTCCTCGGCCGAGCCCGATGGGCTGATGGAATTGGGTTGTCGACTCGGGGCGAGCGAAATCGTAGTTGCAACCGATGACCGACGTGGCCTGCCGGTGCGTCAATTGCTGCACTGCAAGCTCGCCGGGATTAAAGTGATCGACTTCCTCGATTTTTGGGAGCGCGAGACCCGGACTGTCGACCTTGAGGCTTTGAAGCCCAGTTGGCTATTTTATTCCGACGGTTTCCGGTGCGGCCCGGTCGATGAGTTCTTAAAGCGGGCCTTCGACATTGTGGTCAGCTCGAGTTTGTTGATCCTCACCTTGCCGCTCCTGGTCGCGACGGCATGTTTGATCAAGCTCGATAGCCCAGGGCCCATCCTCTATCGGCAAACCAGGGTAGGATTGCACGGCCGCGTTTTTACCATCCTGAAGTTCCGCAGCATGCTTGTGGATGCCGAGACGGATGGCGGTCCTCGCTGGGCCGCCGAGAGCGATCCGCGCGTTACCCGGGTAGGGACGATCATGCGAAAACTTCGCATAGACGAACTCGCGCAGATCCTGAATGTGTTGCGCGGAGATATGAGCTTTGTCGGACCCCGCCCGGAACGCCCATTCTTTGTAGCCGAGTTGGCCAGCGCCATTCCATATTATGCCGAACGACATTGGGCCAAGCCGGGTATCACCGGCTGGGCACAAATCAATTTCCCCTATGGCGCCTCGACAGAGGATGCTCGGCGCAAGCTCACCTATGATCTTTATTACGTAAAAAATCGCAGTATTTTTCTGGATGCACTGATATTGTTGCAGACTGCCCGCGTGATCTTCTGGAATCACGGGGCAAGATAGGGCCCCACAGCTGGATATCTTCGTAGCAGAGACGGTTTATTCGGGATGCGCGCTGGCGTTCATCCTCCTGATCGCACTGATGGTTTTGCGCGGCCGGACCAGCAAAACCGGCGTTGCGATCCTCGCGTGCTGCCTAGCCTCGGTGGTTTGGGCGGGCGTAAATGCCGTTTCAGGTGGTCTGTCGGTCGCCGTGCTGACCGCGTTGGATGGCATCCGGCTTTCCGCTTGGCTGTTGTTCGCGGTGTGGCTGGTTACCATCCGGGCCCGCGACGGCTCCGGTGTCGGCCGAGCTTACCTCTTTGGCGCGCTCGCATTCTGTCTCGCCGCGATCACCAATGACGGGTGGGTACTGGTCCTCAACCCTTATGCTCCGGGTCTTTACACTTCGCAAATATTACTTCGCATCGGTTTCGGTGTTGCCGGCCTGCTCACGATAGAGAATCTCTGGCGCAATACCGAGCCACAGCGGCGATGGCACGTATGGCCGCTGTGTCTTGCTGTAGGCGGCCTTTTCGCCTACGAGCTGTTTCTTTTCTCCGACGCGTTTATCACCCGCGGCCGCGTAGACCCCGGTCTCGCCCTGGGACGAGCGCTCGTTGCGGCATTCATGGCCCCGTTACTCGCGCTGGCGATGGCTCGCAACCAACAATGGCGGGTCGATATTCATGTATCCCGCCAGGTCGTGCTGCACACCGCGACCTTGGGTGCGAGCGGCTGTTTCCTCCTCGCGGTGGCAATCGTCGGTATGCTGTTGCGCGGATTCGGTGGCGATTGGGGACTGGTGCTGCAGCTTGCGATGCTCTTCGGCAGCGTCGTCGTCCTTGCGACCGTGCTCTCCTCCGGGAGCATCCGCAGACGGCTGAAATTTCTAATCTCCCGCAATTTTTTTACGCATCGCTACGATTATCGGGTCGAGTGGCTGAAGTTTATCGAGCTTGTTTCCGAACCAAAACACGCAGAAGAGCTTCCGGTCAGGATCATCCGCGCTCTGGCCGAATTCATCGACAGCCCGGCCGGGGTGCTATGGTCATTGAGTAGCGGCATCGGCTATCATCCTACAGCGGCGTGGCGGTCATCAATTCCCCGCGACCGGAAGCTGGCGATCGACGATCCTTTTATTCTCGGCTTCCGGGATGGCGGCTGGATACAGGAGCTCACCTCCGACGCGATAGACGAGGGGTGGCCATTCGGTTCCGATAACGCATGGCTCGCGGTCCCATTGTCGCATCGCAGGAAAATTGTCGGCTTCGTCCTACTCGATCGTGCAAACCACACGGTCAGCCTCAACTGGGAGGCGTTCGACCTGCTGCGGGCGACCGGGCGTCAGGCGGCCAGCTATCTCGCCGAGGAGCGCTCGACAAGGGCTTTGCGCGATACCGAACTATTGACCGAGTACAGCAAGCGCTTCGCTTTTGTCGTGCATGACATAAAGAATCTGGCGAGTCAGCTCAGCTTGATCGTGTCCAATGCAAAACACTATATCGACGACCCCGAGTTTCAGCGCGACATGCTTCGGACAGTCGAGGATTCGGTTGCGCGAATGAACAACCTGCTCGGCCAACTCAAGGCCGATGCCGCGCCTCGCGCGCCGCGCGTGCTCAACCCGAATGTCGTCATCGACGCGGTTGCAACCGAATTCGCCGCTGGCCCAGTGACCGTCGCGATCCGCGACGATGCCGGGGCCTGTGCGGTGGCAATCGACCCGGACCGGCTCAGATCCGCCCTCGCTCACCTCGTGCAAAACGCGATTGATGCATCGTGCCCGAGCGGTCGGGTGATCCTCTCCTCGCGCCGTCTCGGGACCCAGCTTTTGATCGAGATCATCGATAAGGGTCCGGGGATGGATGACGCGTTTATTCGTGACGAGCTCTTCCTGCCGTTCCGCTCGACGAAGTCGGGCGGCTACGGTATCGGTGCTTTTCAAACCCGCGAGCTGATCCGCATGGCAGGAGGCGACCTCGTAGTAATTTCTGAAAAAGGGTTTGGCACTACGATGCGGATTATCTTACCCCTGGTCCCCGAGAGGGAGCCGGCGTCATCCTCTGCCGGGACATAGACGACATGCCGCCCAACACGAAGCCATTGCTGATCGTTGATGATGACACCGGGCTTTTGCGCCAGTTGCGTTGGGCTTTTTCCGACCACAAGGTTTACCCCGCTGGAGCGCGCCAGGAGGCTGTCGACCTCATTAGAAGGGAAGCCATCCCGGTAGCCATCCTTGACCTCGGACTGCCTCCCGATCCGGACGGGGCTTCCGAAGGCTTGGCGACGTTGACCGAAATTCTCGCGATCGCGCCAGCGACAAAGATCATCATCGCGACCGGCAACGAGACCCGCGAACATGCATTGCGGGCGATTGCCTTGGGCGCCTACGACTTCTATCAAAAGCCGATCGACATCGACGTACTGAGACTGATCGTCAGCCGCGCCCAGCATATGTTCGAGCTCGAAGCCGAGAACCGCCGGTTAGCCGAAGGCGCTGCGACATCTCTGATCGACGGAATTATCGCTGGCAGCGTGGAAATGTTGCGAGTATTGCGCAACATCGAAAAGATAGCGCCGACGGACGTAACGGTATTGCTGCTCGGTGAGAGCGGTACCGGAAAGGAATTGCTCGCTCAGGCAATCCATAAAATGAGCGGGCGCGTCCGCGCGCCGTTCGTCCCGATCAACTGCGCCGCCATTCCCGAGACGCTGCTCGAAAGCGAGCTATTCGGTCACGAAAGGGGCGCCTTTACCGGGGCCGTGAAGCAGAGCATCGGCAGGATCGAAAGCGCCGATCACGGGACTCTGTTCCTTGATGAAATCGGCGACGTGCCCCTACACATGCAGGTTAAGCTGCTGCGTTTCCTGCAGGACCAGATCATCGAGCGGATTGGTGGCAGAAAGCCGGTGCAAGTCGACGTGCGGATTGTCTGTGCGACGAACCAGGATCTCGATCGCCTGATGGCTGAGGGCCGCTTTCGCGAAGACCTCTATTACCGATTGAACGAGGTGACGGTGCGCGTGCCGCCGCTTCGCGAACGCCTCGGCGATGTGGCGGTGTTGGCGAGCTGCTTTCTCAGACGGTTCGCTTCGGAATATGGTCGCCCGGTGCGGGGCTTTGCGTCCGCAGCGCTTGCAGCGATCAAGGATCATCCGTGGCCCGGCAATGTGCGCGAGCTCGAGAACCGCGTCAAACGCGCGGTCGTGATGGCCGACGGGCCATTTCTCTCGGCCGCAGATCTCGGTCTTTCGGCGTCGGGAGAGGAACCGCAGTCGCTTGGCATCCGCGCCGCGCGTGCCCGCGCGGAGCGCGAAGTACTGCAATTGGCTCTCGCCCAGGCCGGCTCCAACCTGTCGAAAGCGGCAAAGCTGCTCGGGATCAGCCGGCCCACGCTCTACGACTTGATGCAGCAGCACCAGATTGGCCTCGATGCGTAACAGTCATTCGCGGGAGAAAGGAAAGGCGATGCCCCAGGCTCAATGCCGTCGTTTATGGCGCTGCATGGCTTTCGCCGCCGGCATTTCCGTGCTCGCCTGCCACACTGGATACGCCAAAGAGACTACGGCTTCCATCAAAGAGGCAGAGCAGTATGTCGCAAAGGGAAACCTCAAGGCTGCTGAAATCGAGCTGCGCAACGCCATCCGAGAGTCGCCACAGGACCCAGTCCTTCACGCGCGGCTCGCGGAAGTATATCTCCAGCTCGGCGATGTCGCATCGGCGGAGCGCGAGGCGCGTTCGGCCCGCGAACGCAATGGCAATGAGGAAGACTACATACCGGTACTGGCAGATGCCTTGCTTCGTCAGGACAAATTCGCGGACCTCCTAGACCTGATTCAGCCGGGGGATCGGAACCCGGTCCTCGAAAGCAAGATCAGGACTGCCCTTGGTGCCGCCGCTGCGGGTATGCGCGATCGGGACAAGTCGGAGGCGCTGTTGCGTCAAGCGATCCAACTGGATCCCAGCGCCGTGAGGCCAAAAATACAACTCGCACGTTTGCTGACCGTAACCAGACCCGAAGAGGCTGACAAGTTCGTCGACGAAGCGATTGCCGCCAACCCGGGCTCGTCCGAAACTCTGCAGGTTAAAGGAGAGATGCTGCGGGGCCGGGGCGACCAAGACGGGGCCATGCGTTTCTTCGATCAGGCGTTAAAGATTGATCCCAAGAATGTGCTGGCTCATCTGAGCCGCGCTAACGTCAACATAGCGCGGGACAAATTCAAGGCCGCTGACGAGGATCTTGATCCCATCCTCAAAGCCTCGCCAAACAATTTCATGGCAAATTACCTGCGCGGCTTGGAGCTCGCCAAGCAGCAGAAATTTGCCGAAGCGGATCGGATATTCGATCGCATCAGCCCTGCTTTCTCGGGCTTCCCGGCAGGTTACTACCTGCAGGGGGCGACGAAACTGGCACTCGGACAATTTGCTCAGGCGGAAAGCATATTAGGCAAATACCTGAGCCGCGTGCCGGACGACATGAGGGCGGTGCGGCTCATCGCGAGCGCTGCCTTGCAGCAGCGGGCTGCGTCCCGCGCCATCGAATACCTCAAGCCGTTGCTCGACAAGATGCCGGCGGACGCGGCGACGCTTGCTCTTCTCGGCAACGCCTACATGGCTGACAGTAAGCCCGACCTCGCCCTGCAGCAGTTCGAAAAAGCCGCCGCTCTCGATCCGGATAACCCGACGATCAAGACGAGGGTCGGCATTTCGGAGATCGACACCGGGCAGGGTCAGCAAGGTCTCGCGACACTCGAGCAGGTGTTCGCTACCGACGCCGGCGCACCCGTAGCCGGACCGACGCTCGTGGTGAGCGAGCTGCGTGCCAGACGGTTCGACAAAGCAGCTGAAGTCGCCAGCTCGCTGATCAACCGCGATGCCAAGAATCCGATATATCACACTTTACTTGGTGTGGTCCGGGCTGCGCAGCGGGATTATCCCGGGGCGGAATCCGCGTTTCGCGCTGCCTTGGCGATCGATCCCGAACTCCCCGCGGCCACGCGCGATCTGGCGCAGCTGTACGCGGCGACTGGGCGCATGGACGAAGCCAAGAAGGTATACGGAGATCTGCTGGCAAAGAAACCGGACGATACGACTGCGCTCCTCGGGCTCGCGGACATTTACATTTCCGAGAAGAAATGGTCAGAAGCCACTGATGTGATCAACCGAGCACGCACGGTGGCACGGAGCAATTCGGCCCCCGGCCTCAAGCTGGTTAGCCTCTATGAGTTGCGCCAAGATTGGAACAGTGCCAAGACCGTAGCTGCCGAGCTCGCTATGCAATTCCCACGGGACGTCAACGTCCTCGAAGCGCAAGGGCGAGCCGAGCTCGGAGCCGGCGACACGAATGGCGCAATTTCCAGCTACAGGCGGGCTTACGAGCTTACGCCGAACTCGATGCCGATCCTGTCTCGTTACCTCGCCTTGCTCAACTCCGAAAAATATTTCACGGAGGTGCGCGGGGTTCTGCAAGAAGCTGTCGCCCGCGATCCTCGGAACGCGCCCTTGAATGCCGATCTGATCCGGGTCGAAGGCGAATTAAACGGTTTGGATGCGGCGATATCCAAGGCGCGCGCTCTGGCCGACAACGATCCGAACAGCAACATCTATGCTCTCGTGGTGGCAGAGCTTTACGAAAAGGCGGATCGCATCGGTGATGCGATCGCGACGTTGGAGAAGGCGGTCTCGGCGAAACCGTCCGATGATGGTTTGACAACCGCGCTGTCGCGTCTGTACGGCCGCACCGGCGACTTGCCCAAAGCCGAAGCCATCTTGACCAACCGGCTCAAGGCTGACCCGAAGAACCTCACGATAAGCGCGGCGCTGGCGCCGTTATACCTGACAACCGGCCAAATCGAAGATGCCAAAAAGCTCTATCGCATCATCCTCTCGGAGCGACCCAATGACGTCGCTACCCTGCTGGGCCTCGCCGAGATCGCGCGCGCAGAGAAGCAGTGGTCGGAAGCCACCGATTATGTAAACCGCGCACGCGAAGCCGCGCCAAATAATACGGCTCCCGGGATTGCGCTGATCAATTTATACGGCTCGCGGCAGGATTGGACGGCCGCGACCGCAGCGGCAGCGCAGCTGGCTGACAAATTCCCCGACAATCCGGATGTTCTCGACGCCAAGGCTCGAGTTCAAATCGCCTCGGGTGACACAGAAGGAGCAATCAGCACATATAAGCGTGTGCACGAACTAGCGCCCCAATCCGCCCCGGTTTTGTCGCGCTATTTGGGGCTGCTCAAAGCGGCAAAGGAGTTTGCGCAGGTGCGCACTGTGCTGGAGGCCGCTCTCGCCCGCGATCCTAACAACAGCGCGCTCAAGGGTGACCTGATCCGTGTGGCATCTGAGATCGGCGGATTGGAGGCAGGCTTGGCAAAGGCGCTCGCTTTTGCCAAAGGCGATCCGGGAAACCCCGTCTACGATATCGTTTCCGCCGAGCTCTACGAGAAGGCCGGACGAACCGGCGAAGCGGTTGCCTTGCTCGAAAAGGCGTACGCCGCGCAGCCGTCCAAAGACGGTCTCATCACGGCGCTTGCCCGCCTATACGCCCGCACCGGCGACCCGGCCAAGGCGGAGGCGGTCTTGATCACTCGCCTGAAGGCCGATCCAAAGGACGTTACGATCCGCTCGGCGTTGGCCCAGCTCTATCTCGAGGAAAAGAAATACGATGAGGCCATCGCCGATTACGCGCGCGTCATTTCAGAGCGTCCGGCCGATGCTCCCGTGCTCAACAACCTGGCTTGGCTCTATCAGCAAAAAGGCGATCTGGCGAAAGCGCGCGGACTGGCCGAGCGCGCAATCGCCGCCGCGCCGCGTGCGCCGCAGATCGACGATACGCTCGGATGGATCCTGTTGGCCCAGGGTGAAACCGACAAAGCGATTACTTATTTGAGCGCCGCCAGTGTCTCGGCTCCCAGCAATCCGGACATTCGATATCACCTCGCGGTTGCCCTCCACCGGGTCGGTCGCGCGGCTGACGCTCAGGCAATGCTCGAGACCTTGCTCGGTTCCGGTGTCGCTTTTTCGGACAAATCCGAAGCGGAAAAGCTGCTGCAAGAATGGAAGCGAGGCTAAGTGGCTCGACCGGTCTAGCGAGCAGCCTCGATCTCCCGCAGAAGGTTCTGTAGCTCTCGAGCGAGGCGCGGCGCCGGCATTCTGCGGCGAGAAACCGGATCGGCGGCGAGGGGGGGCTCGTCGGTGTCCGATGGCGATGCACTGAGGCGCTGGAGCACGGCTGTCAGCTCCTCGACTGCGGCCTGCAGCTCCGGCAGAGCGGCAGCATTCGCAACCGTGCTTTCATCCATCGGTTGCTGCTGCGCAGCGCTTGTGCGTACGGTTGTCTCGAGCGTCTCGACCGACGATCGCAGCGTGGCTCCGAGGGCCTGGGTATTCGCCGTCAAGCGGCCGACTGCGTCCAGCAGAGCGGCAGCATTCGCAACCGCGCTTTCATCCATCGGCTGCTGCTGCGCAGCGCTTGTGCGCACCGTTGTCTCGAGAGTCTCGACCGACGATCGCAGCGTGGCTCCGAGGGCCTGGGTATTCGCAGTCAAGCGGCCGACTGCGTCCAGCAGAGCGTGTTGGCCTTGCTCGATTACGGCGACCAGCCGTTCGGGGAGTTGAGGCGGCGCCGAGGAGCCCCTGTCGTTGTCAGAAGGAGGAGCGTTGCAAGCCACTTCCAGCAATTCTACGGCACGGCGAAGGAGTCCGACTTCGACACGCTCGGCAGGCAGCTGCGCAATGGTTTCGAGCAAGGGCTCTGCTGTGACGTCGATGGCAATACGCCCGAGGACAGCGAGAAGTACCAGACCAACAAGGATCAGAATGACGGAAGTCGTCGGAATCGTGCCCGACAGAAATGGCAGAGTATTGTGGTCTTGTGCGAGACCGAGGCCGACGACTCCCGCCAGCACGATCAGCGCGCTGAAGAAATGGCTGCGCGCCAGCGAGATATAATACAGCCGCGCGATCTCGCTCCTCGTCTCGGTCGGATTAAACCGGGCTTGCAGCACGACACGCCCGTCTGCTCTTGTCGATTGAGCCAGTGCCGGAGCCAGTCTTGGCGCAAGCTGCTGGAAGCCATTCGCGCCAAAGTCGGCGACCCAGTCGCGCTGGGGTGGGGCTCGATCGGACGCAGTACGTGCCAGATGGTGGCGCACGCGCAAGGTACCGGCCACCAGGGTCGCCGTCGTCAGCAGCATTGCACACAGGGCATACATGGCAAGTGCGGCAACCGCGAGTGCGGGCAAATGCAGCAGCACCATCGGCCCAATCTCGGGGCGTGGAGCGTCCAGCACCTCAGGAACGGCTAAGGCGACCCCTACCACAATCGCGCCGATCGTACTCGACAAGACGATCATCCATGGTTGCATCGACACTCCTTCCATTGCCTACGCTCGCCACCGCCCGATCGAGCCGGCTGCTGTTGTCGGGATCTCGCCGAAGTCGCCGCCACATGGCGCCATGGTAATCACTGCCAACATCTCCGGCGGAGAATAGCCCGAACGATCGCGGTTTACTTCCCCCGTCGAACGCCGCCTCGATTTCCTCACACCACCGACATCGAGGAGCAAGTGAGGGTCGGCCGCGTTGCTCCGGGTGTCAAATCTCAATCCGTGCACTAGCACAGCAGTGCTAAAGTTTCCCTATCAGTCGTTTATACTGGGAAATTATCGATGCTCTGATCAACCTTGAGCACCGATGCCTTGCATCTTCGTCCAGCTGTCCCGCAATCCGACGGTGCGGTTGAAGATCAGCCGGTTTGGAGCACTGTCGAGGTCGGGGCAGAAATAGCCTTGCCGTTCAAACTGAACGGGCTCTCCCGGCAACGCTGTCGCGAGCGCGGGCTCGACCCGGCTCTCGGTCAACCTCTCGAGCGAATGCGGATTGAGATCGGCCATGAAATCCCCGTCGGCACCCGGGTCCGGGCGGGTGAAGAGAGGATTATAGAGCCGGATTTCCGCCGGCTCGGAGTGTGCCGCCGCGACCCAATGCAAGGTTCCCCTGACCCTGCGTCCGTCGGGCGCGTTGCCGCCGCGCGTCGCGGGATCGTAGGTGCAGATCAACTCCACGACCTCGCCCACCGCATTTTTCACCACCTCACGGCAGGTCACGAAATAGCCGTAGCGCAGCCGAACCTCGCGCCCGGGCGACAGTCGGTAAAAGTTCTTGGGTGGGTGCTCCATAAAATCGTCGCGCTCGACATAGAGCTCGCGCTCGAACGGAATACGCCGGGTACCGGCAGCCGGGTTTTCCGGGTTGTTGACCGCATCCAGCTCCTCAATGCCGCCAATTGGATAGTTCTCGATGACGAGCCTCAAGGGGCGCAGCACCGCCATCCGCCGCTCCGCCGTCTTGTTCAAGAGCTCGCGGATCGAGTGCTCGAACATCGCGACATCGACGACGCTGTTAGCCCGGGCGACGCCGATGCGGCGGACAAAGTCACGGATCGCCGCCGCGGGCACGCCGCGGCGACGCAGCGCGGCCAATGTCGGCATCCTCGGGTCGTCCCAGCCGCTGACGCGCCCTTGCCGAACGAGCTCGGTCAGGAAGCGCTTTGACAGCACTGTGAAATTGAGGTTCAGGCGGGCGGACTCGTATTGCCGGGGCCTCGTCGGCACCGGCAAGTTGTCGAGGAGCCAATCATAGAGGGGCCGGTGGTCCTCGAACTCGAGCGTGCACAGCGAATGCGTAATCCCTTCGATCGCATCCGACTGGCCGTGTGCGAAGTCATAAGTCGGATAAATACACCATGTGGAGCCGGTGCGCGGGTGCTCTGAATGCAGGATCCGATAGAGCACCGGGTCCCGCAAATTGATGTTTCCGGCCGCCATGTCGATCTTGGCGCGCAAAACCCGCGCCCCATTCGGGAACTCGCCTTTCCGCATACCGCGGAACAAATCGAGGTTCTCGGCAACTGATCTGTCGCGGTACGGACTGTTTCGCCCGGGCTCGGTCAAGCTGCCGCGCATCGCCCGAAGCTCTTCCGCAGGAAGATCGTCGACATAAGCCTTGCCCGTGCGAATCAGGTGCTCGGCCCACTCATAGAGTTGGTCGAAATAATCTGAAGCATAATAGAGGTGCGGTCCCCACTCGAAGCCGAGCCAGCGCACGTCACGCTTGATGGCATCGATATACTCCTGCTCTTCTTTTATCGGATTGGTGTCGTCGAAGCGCAGATGGCAACGGCCGCCATATTCCCGGGCGACCCCGAAATTGAGAGAGATCGCTTTGGCGTGACCAATGTGAAGATAGCCGTTGGGCTCCGGCGGGAAACGGGTCACCACCTCGGTGGTGGCGCCCGACGCGATATCGGCCTCGATGATGTCGCGGATGAAGTCGCGGCCCGCTGCCGCTATCTCGTTTGCCATTAAGATCCTCGGTTCCATCGGCTCGTCTATGTGGCGCATTCGGGCGCGCCCGCCAAGCCCGGTGGACGACTCAGACCTCGCGGATTCGTCCCTCGGATTTTGCCGCCTCGGCGATGGCATCGAATGCGGCGACGGTGTCGAGCATCTCACTCATCGAAATAGGATAGGGCGCGCGACCGGCGACCGCGTCAGCGAAGGCTTCGAGATTGGCGCGGACCGAGTCGACCGGCGGGAAGCTCAGAAGTCGCGGCTCGGCGCCGCTGCGCCTGAGCACGAGCTCGGTCCGGCTGAGCGCTTCCGCCGATGCGTTGCGGGCGAAGGCATGTACCCGCAAATACATCGGTGTCGAGCGCACCGCAGCCAGGGTTCCGCTGATGCCGGAGGTGAATTCGAGCAGCACCGAGAGGCTGTCGAGGGGATCGGGTGGCGGTTTGTGCGACAGCAGCAGAGCCTGGACGCGCCGGACGGGGCCCGCCATCGCGATCAGCGCGTCGAGGACATGGATGCCGGTTCCGGTCATCCCTCCGGCCGGCGATTCCTCCAGTGAATAGCGCCATCCCGTGAAGGTTCCGGCGACCTCATTGCTGAAATGCGCCTCGACATGGAGGATCTCGCCGAGTTCGCCGCTTTTGACCAGTCGCACCAACTCGTGCACGGACGGAAAAAACCGCTTATCGGTACCGACCCCGAGCACGACCTCGGCCGCGCGGCAGGCCTCGATGGCGCGCGCCGCTTCGGCTTTTTTCAAGGTCAGCGGCTTTTCGCAAAAGACCGCCTTTCGCGCCGCCGCGACGGCGATGATCTGCTCGCAATGCAGCGAATGCGGCGTCGCCAGCACGACCGCCTCAATGTTGCGATCAGCGAGCACCGGCTCGATCCCGCCAACGAGTTCGAGCCGATGCTGTGCCGCAAAGTCGCGATGCTGGTCAGGATCGCGGCTGACCGCGCACGTAAAACGCAGCCCTTCGCTGTTGCCCTGGACCGCCTCGACGAGGGTCTTGCCCCACCGGCCGAGACCGACGATCGCGGCATCGATCATCGGCTGGCCCCGGCGGCGCCGAACTCAGTGGGCGGGGGCGCCGAGATGCTTGTGGAAGAAGCCAAAGACCTTGTGCCAGCCGTCGATCGCCTGGTCGACCCGGTAATTCGGGCGATAGTGAGCGAAGAAAGCGTGGCCGGCTCCGTCATAGCGGTGGAATTCGTAGTTCTTGCCGAGCCGCTTCAATTCGGCCTCGTTGCGGTTGACCTGATCGGCAGACGGGTTCGGGTCCTCGTTGCCGAACAAGCCCAAGAGCGGGCAATTGATCCCTTCCGTCAGGTCGTGCGGGGCAACCGGTTGAGCCTTGGTCAGCCGTGATTTGTCGTCGACGACGACATTGCCGCCCCAGCAATCGACGGCGCCCTGGATCAGGTGCGACAGCTTGCAGGCGACGAGATAGGTCTGTCTCCCGCCGGAGCAGAAGCCGATCACGCCGACCTTGCCACTGGCATGCGGCTGGGAGCGCAGAAAGTCGATCGCACCGGTCACATCGCCGAGCATCTGCTCGTCGGGAATGCCGCCTCCCTCGCGGACCTTGGCGACCACCGCCTCCTCCGCGCCGTCGCCGACGCGGAAATAAAGGCTCGGCGCGATCGCGGCATAGCCGTGGTGGGCGAATTTGCGCG
>Ga0209526_10000709_pt1 | contig 21841 bp, 25 predicted proteins | sample JacPinW_OM2H0_M1_FD_188566 | JGI IMG/M metagenome (GOLD analysis project Ga0209526, IMG submission 188566) | Forest soil microbial communities from Algoma, Ontario, Canada - Jack Pine, Ontario site 1_JW_OM2H0_M1 (SPAdes) (version 2) | ecosystem: Environmental > Terrestrial > Soil > Boreal... | reverse complement strand
GCAGATGCTTCACGGGGACCCTCCTCGCCACGATTTCTCGTGCGAGGCGGAAAATTCCCGCCGTGGGTAGGCGCCGGACTGCGTACGGCGGCGCTCTGTCGCACGTTTGCGCGGAGTCTGGCTTGAGCCCTACGGACCTTCAATGGAATGGACCTGTTACCTTCCAGAGACGCGGCTAACAGGGCAACGTGTTGAGCGACCGCGAGTTATCGGAGCGCGTAACAGGAAAATCCTCTGAGTGAGCACAGGATGTTACACTCTAGCCGCTCGGGAGTAGTGTGAAGACTTCCAGTTCAGTTCCGCCGACCCTCCGTTTTGGCGTGTTCGAGCTCGATCCGCGAGCTGGGGAACTCCGTAAAAAAGGCATGAAGATCAGGCTGCAAGGCCAGCCGATGGAGATCCTAGTCATGCTGTTGGAGCATCCGGGCGAGACCCTCAATCGCGAAGAGCTGCAAAACAAGCTTTGGCCAGCCGACACCTTTGTGGACTTCGAGCAGGGCCTGAACAATGCCATTAAGAGGCTTCGGGCAGCGTTGGACGACGACGCTGAGAGTCCCCACTTCATTGAAACCGTACCCCGGCGAGGGTATCGCTTCATCGGGGCAGTCAATGGTGGGCCCGGAAATAGAGCCGAGCCGACTGCTCTGGCGGAAGCGAAGCCGGATGCCGGGGACAAGCCCTGCCATCACTTAACCCGGACGAGGCTTGCGGTCGTGGGTTTGCTGAGTCTGGCCGTGGCAGCGGCGCTGCTGCTGGGACTGAATGTGCGTGGCTGGCGCAACCGCCTCTTCGCAGGACCACCGAGACCGCAGATTCAAGCGCTGGCGGTGCTGCCTCTGGCGAATCTGTCGGGTGATCCCGAACAAGATATGCACAGAGAAAGATGTATCCCGAGGGTGTCGCCAATTTGGAAAAGGGTATAGCCCGAACCGGGCGGCAAACAGAAAATCTCGCGTGCCTGGCGCGAGCGTATGGAGTCGCCGGAAAAAAACGCGCAAAAGATAATCGATGAGTTGAAAACAAGATCTTGTCGTCATTATGTTTTCCCGAGTGTCTTTGCGAATGCATATTTAGGTTTAAGTGACAAGGATCAGGCACTCACGTTCCTGGAACGAGCTTACGAAGAGCAAGACCCCTGGCTGTATTTGAAGGTAGACCCAAACCTGGATCCCCTGCGCTCTGAACCACGGTTTCAAGCCTTGCTGCGCCGCGTGAACTTCCCGCCGTAGGTGTTACCCTCCAAGGGCTCGGGAGTAGCCTGAAGACTTCCCGTTCAGTTCCGCCGACCCGCGGACGGCGCTGGATGACGACGCCGAGAGTCCTCATTTCATCGAAACACTGCCACGTCGCGGCTATCGTTTTATCGGGCCGGTGAAACCGAGATGCAGGCTTGGAGTGGGGCCGCGTCTCAGCCGCACGGTCAACCGTATTACCTCGATGTCACCCATCCAAAGGCCAATAAGGGAGAGGTGGTGGCGATGTTTTTGCAAATCTGCGGGATCCCGCGCCAGACCAGATCGCCACGATCGGCGACATGCCGAATGACGTATTGATGTTCAAGAAAAGCGGAGTCAGCATCGCAATGGGGAATGCCAGCAGAGACGTGCAGAAGTCAGCCACCTTCGTCACGCCTCAAACCAGGAGGAAGGGTTTGCCAAGGCGATGGAGAGATTGCTGCAATAGTCGCGCTCATCGGAGAGCAGACTATGGCATTCGGGAAATGCGCAGAAGCTCCACGTATAGTCCGAACCGGCTATGTCAAAACTGTCAACTGAGGAGGTATGTTCGAGCGAAAAGAAGATGCCCCAAGCTGTTGGATTTATTAAGAAGTCGTCAGAACCAGGGACAGCGCATAGAAGTGGGCGCGTGTGCGTGATAGGCGGTGTTCTCAAGCCATTTATTGAGGCGCAGCTCGATGGAACCTGCGAGCAGATTGCGAGCGACGTCCAGGGCAAACAAGAAGCGGGCAATCAAAATCGAAACTGGGGACGCGCTTCCGGCCGTGAAATTGGCGACTGAGTACGTTGGGATCCGTGCAGGCGGTCGCCGCAAATCCAACGTTTCTTGATCCTAGCCTCGTCGACGAAAAATGCCGTTTGTGCCTGCTTTCTCCCAAAGATACCCGTCCGAACCAAGACTCTCCGTGTGCCGGATCTGCCGTGCCCCATCGAAACATCAAGTTGGGCCGATCCGTCGAAGGGCCACTTAAATGCACTGAATGATTCTGGATAGTAAGGAGAAAGAAGATAAAATGAAACGAAACATCGTCAGCCGAGATTTTGTCTTCCGCCTGTGAATGGCGGCTCTACGTAAGCTCGTATGGATCGAACATGACCGTTTTCGGGGTTGGGGTTGCTCCGAATGCGCCTGGGTGTTCAACTCTTCAAGTGCACTCCCTGCAAAATCACTCGATGAAGCGAAGCTTAACTTTGAGTTGCAGCGCGACAAGGAATTTGCATCTCATATTTGCGGCAAGCACCCGAGAGCCAACGTTAAGGAGCATTGAGCCTTGGAGCAATGCTCCAACACACAGGAGGCATGTCCACAGTACAAGGCGTGCAAGGGAGCTGATTCAAGGTGCGGTGAGCTGATCCGCCCACCGCTGCCCGAATGATTTTAGGAATAGCAAGTTGTCGAATGTTTGTGGAACGGTGCAGCAAGCCGGATCAGGAGATCACGTCTCAGGTTTTGAGCAGCTGTATTAGGATTGTCAGGAGTGCCTGTACGTCATTTTTGGCTTCACGTTCTCAGACAAGTCGACTCCCCAAAAGTTGGTCTGCATCTCCAAAGATTCGACACTGGCCTGTATTTGATTCAGGGCAACCTGTCGAGTCTAAGTGATCCGGACTTTGCCCGCTGCGGCCCGCGCTGCAGGCTTATGATCTTTCCGTTTTCTAACTGCGTTCGGAGGGCGCCAAGCCGTGTCCCTGTATGCGTGATGTCAATCGTATGCGCCAGGTGAGTGACTTTATTGATCGAAACCTTGACGGGCATCCCCATTTTTATGCGTAACGATTTACGTTTTTCCAGCATCGATAACCATTATCATATTGCCCACGAATCGCGGAGAAAGTTACCGGAGTCACTATCTCAATCGCTACAGGTGCGCCAGTCCTGATAGGAGCGTTCTCTTATCAACAGAGGTTCGATACCGAACATACGCCCGTAATTTGGAGCGCTATAGTTCAGTCCGTTCAGAGGGGCTGCGCACTGTGTCGCCGCAGATCGGTCGATCCAATGAAACACCTGAACATCGGCTGGAATCCCGCTACAAAGGAATGGTTCTGCGCAAAGTGTGGTCGCACCTCCGACGATGCCAACGTGCATGACGCGCACAAAGAGTTGGATCAATACGAGTGCCAGGTCCCGTCAGTAGAAAGTCCCAGAGCTGCGCCAGGTACTGAAACTACACGGCTCATAAGGAAGCCCTTTAACATGACACTGAGAGCAGAACGGAGCGGCTGCCGGTTTGCCGTCGCCAAAACAGACGAAGGCAAGCCCGTGATCCAATTGGAGCTGTTTCATGACACTGTGTCGCACCTGAGATCATTAACAATAGGATTTGAAGTGCTCGGAGGCGTGATCCCAGAGCAGGCGAGAACACTCGTGGATTTGATGAATGAAAAGATCGTCGGAGTAATCGTCACACCAAAGTGAACAAAACGGGACGATTGGTTTTCTAGTGGGATAGCCATACGTTTGCAGCGACTGCTAAGGCTACAGAGTAGCAAGTGCTAGCCCCGGCGCGCGAGCGTCGGCCTGCCGAGCCAGAATTTCCAACGAGCCCAATCGCCTGCCGTTGCTTTAAGTCTGTATTTGCTGATTTTTGCTGTGGGGCAAGGACAGGCGAGTGTATCGCTTCCAGAATGGCCGTAAGCCCTCTTCCTCCAAGCACCGTAATGTCGGCAGAGTCTCGGTGATCACCCTTCATAGTCAAACGTCGCCGTGATTCCGGCCACTTCAATTACGTCCCCTGCTTTGAGCTCCTTTTGGCCATCCGCTACTCCGATATTGTTCACTTTGATTTTAATGTTCTTTCCAGCAGCAACCAGGAAATATTCGTCCTCTCGCTGGTGAATCGAGGCGGCGATACGCGGAGCGAACCACCGTCTCAGCCGGATGCTAGCCATCTCCGATTTTCCGATCACGCTAAGCTTGCTTGATAGTACGTAATGCTGCCGATTAGTATTGCCGGCAGTCACAGTCAGGGTGCCGATTCTTCGATGCCCGCTTATGTTCGTACTTAGGGCGGCGAGCGGTATTTCACCGATATCCAGCGTCTGAACAGTAGCTCTGCCAGCAGCTGTTGATACCGCTTTGGCAAGCATTTCTCTGACTTTTCTCGTGTCCAACACCATTGTAGGATCGAGCTGTGGAGGTCTGGCTTTATCTAACTGAGTTTGCCAAGATATGCTCCGATCGTTGGTCCTGGGCTGTGCGGAAGCATCATACTCGCGCGCTTCGGCATGAAATTCGAGGGTATGCTTTCCAATCAGTACGACATCCCCATCCTTGAGCGTCACCTTGCCTATACGGCGATTATTGACATACGTACCATTGAAGCTCTCAGTATCTTCAAGAATGCAGTGGCCGCCTTCCCAGTAGACTTTGGCGTGATGTCCGGACACGGCGGGATTGTCAATACGGAGGAGGTTATCTGGCTGACGTCCGATTGTGACCACGCCGACTGAAAGAGCCACCTCTCGTAAGACGCGCTCTTGGAACTTAAGCGACAGCTTCGCCATTATCGGCCCCTGCCAATCCGAAATCTGCGAAGACAAGTTTCGTACCATTGCAGCTCAACAAAGCGGATGAGCATGCAGGTGATGTTATCCTCTCCACCTGCATCTTTGGCCGACTGAATAAGATCGTCGCAAGCGTGCTGCAGGCCGGTGGCTGCGGTGACTGCCGCTAGAATTTCTTGGTCGCTCAGCGCTCTTGTCAGGCCATCGCTAGCCAACACGAGAACATCATCTGAAACAGCCATCATGTCATCGAGATCCGGCTCCACTGGATCCTCTGAGCCCAGCGCCTGGGTGATTACGTTCTGCAGTCTTGATTTCTTGGCCTGTTCGGCAGAAATGAAGCCCAGTCCTACCTGCTGCGTGACAAGCGAATGGTCTTGCGTCAACTGTTGAATTGCGCCTCCACGAATGAGGTAAACGCGACTGTCACCAACGTGTCCTACAGAGAAAAAGTTCTGGTCCACCAGAACACAGACGACCGTAGTCCCCATGCCAGCCTGCGCCTCGTCGCGGCAAGCTGCCTCGCGAATAGCCGTGTTGGCTAGCTGGATGGCTTCGCCCAAGACCCTTGCGCGCTCAGAAATGTCTTCCAATGTAATGTTTGCATTGGTACGCGCTTTATTTTGAGCAACTTCGCGAAAATACTTGAGGAGGCTATCTACTGCGATCTTGCTCGCGACCTCACCTGCAGCCTGTCCCCCCATTCCATCGCAGACGATGAAGATGCCATGGTCCAAGTCGTAGCCGAAGTTGTCTTCGTTACTGACACGAACGCAGCCAACATCAGTTTTGGCAGCAACGTCAAACGCGAGTGACACGGCGCAATCCTCAACTTTCTGTTTGGCGCAACGGTTTTTACTCCAAGATGAGCTGTAGTTGGCCCGGTTTTTTACCGCACACTATTCGGAGCATGCTTTCGCTACTTCCTATCGTCGCGTCCGCCATGGTTTTGGACTGATCATAGGAATCAGCCGCCGACTGTATTCGTACTCGCACGTCGTGTTTACCCGCGGGCACCCTGACAGCTTCAAATTGATGGCCTTCGACTTTCCGGAAGACAAGCCTTCGCCTTTTGGAGTCGCCGCGCAGCGAATGCGCATAAACCAAATCATTGTCCAACCAAACCGACGCACGCGCATCGATGAAGTGGTGGTCGATTTCTATCAGCAAAGTCGCATTAGCGGGGACCGCTGCCACTGGGATGTTTGCCGGAAGTGCGGGAACCTTCGCACGAGGCCGTGAAACTTTCGCCCGAAGCATTGGGATTTTCATCGTAGTTCCGTCTTTGTTGCTTTGGATGCTCGTACTACTTTGCTGAACTGCTGGCTCCATTTTCTTCGGACCGCTCAGTTCTGCCTTGGTGTGCTGCAAACTGAAGAAAGTCGCGAGTCCCATAGCCGCCGCCAGGAGAGCGTAAGCGAGCCCATTCGTCGATGGAAACCACAATCCCCTTGACCGAGTGGCCTTAGTTTCTCTATGCGCCATTGCCGAATCTGTAACCAAACAAGTCGTGACCGGCACCGGGTCTGATAATGCACGTTCCGCAGATTCACGCTCTGCAAGATCGGTGATATGCCGAGTGGTGGTATTGTGCTTCAAACTGCGTGCCGTCCAGTCGACCTGTCGGTTAACGAACCCCCTGGTTTCCCGCAATCGCTGAATGTAGGCTGCCATTTCCATGCCAGACTGATAACGTTGGGCTGGGTCTTTCGCGATGGCACGCGAGACAATAGTGTCGAGTTCGGGAGGCAACTGCGATTCAAATGCCGATACAGGAAGAGGCTCGTGATTGACCAACTTGAAGCACACGGTGGTCGTGCTATTTCCCTGAAAAGGTCGGTGACCTGTGAGCATCTGATAGAGAATCACTCCTAGGGAAAACAAGTCGGACCGTGCATCTACCCCTTCATCGCGCAATTGCTCGGGAGCCATGTACGCTGGGCTTCCCAAGACTTGGCCAGGCACAGTCAAATCTGTCTGGTTCAATTTCGCGATACCGAAATCCGCAATTTTCGCATGCCCATCTGCGTCGACAAGAATATTTGCGGGCTTGATGTCACGATGTACGACTCCCTGCGCGTGAGCGTAATGGAGAGCTTCTGCAACCTCCTGAATCAGGTAGAGCGTAGTGCTCAGCGGCAGAGTGCGATTCTCTCGACTCAACAGTTTTTGCAGAGATTGCCCCTCGACGTATTCCATCACCAGGTAAGGCGCACGTGTTTCTGCTTCTTCTCTGACATCGAAAATGGTCACGATGCCGGCATGTGACAGCCGCCCGGCCGCCCGGGCTTCGACAACGAAACGTTCTCGATATTCCTGCTCTGCATCGGGCTCTAGGCCGAAAAGGGAAACTGTCTTGATGGCGACGGTTCGATCGAGTCTCGGGTCGCGGGCACGGTACACCGCCCCCATGGCGCCGCGTCCAATTTCGGCGTCGATCTCATAGCGGTCCAGAAATGTGCCTACACGTTTTGCCATGATTTGTTATTGAATCGCGCTACCTACGCTGGCGCATTGCTCGCGTTCGACCCCCAATCAATCGGATCGTGCCAATCGCGATTGCCAGAAATTTGGCCTGAGCGTCTCGCTCGCTCCCGTGGTCTGAAGTTCGGCCACACTTCGCACAGAACCATTCCTTGTTGACTTGGTTCCATTTGAGGACTTGGTGTCTCATTCCCGCCTCAAAAGTGTACCGCCCAGCCTTTGGCCCGGATCAGCCGTCAGTGAAAATCGTTCCGGCTGAAAGTCCCCCTCGGGCGGGGCTGAGATGTTTATACGCTTGGCAGTTCAATGAGGTTAGATACCGGATTGGTGGTTACGGCTGGTTACCTCTGTGCCACACGCCGACCTGCAGCCAGCGCGCCTCCCTTACGCGCCCTGAAAATCTTGAACATTGGAGATCCTTTCAGCGCTCGTATAATCTTTTCGGGACCGTGATGAAGCAATCACGAAGGCGCGCCTATGTTGCGCAGACGGCTTACTTCTCCGAGATGGAGCGCATCTCGCGTGAGTATGAGGAAAAGTTAGTTGCCATACGTCGCGAGGCATCTGCCAGAGGAAATTTGGGTGCCAATAGCAGGGGCGACGGCCCAACACGAATTTCTGAGTTCGTTGCGTGGACCGTATCAGTTCATACGGATCGCCACCATACTTTTGGGCGAGCGCGGCGTTCGTCGCGTTTTTGCTGAAAAGTGCGTCCCGCGTCACCTGCCCACCCTTCATGAAATTGATGACGAAGAAGCCTTCAGCGAAGAACAAGATCACACTCAACGCTGCGCCGAGAACAATAGCCAAGAAAGGGCGCGTAAGACTTCCATTTACGGTTGAGTTGGCGGGGGAGCCGGCTGCGTTGGTTGCGAAAAATAATTCATCAAGTCCTTCATCCAAGACGGAGCAGGAAAGGGATTCGTAAGCCCAAGCTTCACGCAGTTCTCAAGCGTCTTTTGACAGTTAGGGTTGCCCGTACATCGGATGTGTTGGTCACCGCTTCGCCGGTCATGTTGTCAAGACTGTCGCGTCTGTTGCAGGTTCTGTGCGCACTAGACCTAGTATATGAAGCACTTGATTCTGTTCCCCGTGACCGTATCCCTTCGTAATCGCCATAGGGCCCTCCAGCGAGTCCTGTTAGATCGAAAAGTCTGGTCGGTCGGTTCAGGACGTAATCGTAGAGATTCACTCCAGCATGGAACCCGATCGGGTCTTCGCTACGAGCCGCCCGAATACTTTGATCGTAGTACCTAGCGCGGTAGTAATAAAGGCCGGTTTCGGCGTCGAACTCCCGGCTGGTGTATTGGAATAGGTTGGTTATCGTGCCGGTGGATGCGGTTAGCTTCCAAAGCAGTTGTAGGTGTAGGTGTTCGCCAGTGCTCCCGCTGAATTGCTCAACGAAGTAACCGCATTGATTCCGTCTTGCTCGTAATAGCTGGTCGTGACCCCGCGGCGTTCTGATAGCGGCTCGTCAATCAGGCTGAAAGCCGCCTCACACTCCGTTCTAGAGCAATTGATTGAAAGGGTTTCAGTCCGCAAGGCGTGGGGGAGCCTCTCCAAGGCGGGGATGAGTCTGGGATGGATGAATATCCCCGCCCAAGCCAAGCGTGGACGGGCACCATCGAGAGCAGAAATGCGATTGATAGGCCGAGACACCCCGGGCAAATCAGGGTCACCGAATCATGTATAAGATTGGTGCACGGGAGGCACCATGCGAATCCTGAATATTTTGAGCGGAGTTGCGGTCCTGCTTACCACGCTGCACTTGGGACATGCGGTGCATCATTTTTTTCTTCATGCAGCTCAGGGGGACCTCCACGGGGCGGCTTTTTGGGCGGCGTTGGTCAGTGTCATAGTGGTTGGGGTTTTCTCGTTTATTGGAGGATGTCGACTGCTGAGGCGTAGCGGGTGATTGCAGTTAGGTCTCTCTGGCATTTGGAAAGGAGTCTTGCATGCAGTACCCGACGATCGCGTCGCGACGAGAGGTTGCGGGCGCAGATGGATCATCCAACGTCCGTGTAATGGCCAAATGTCGATTCCCGGGAATGCCAACGATTCGGCGGTTTTTCGATCAGCCCCCAAAGGCTAAGGGCCAGCCGGGTTGGTCAAGGTCTTTCCAATCCATTACTTAGCGCACTTTGTTTGGACATGCTTGGAAGTAGCAAACGCTGAGATAGCGCGTTGTCTCCGTTATTGTGATCCGATTTTGCATCCATATGGAGCTACTGGGGCAATTACTTCAAGACCGGCAATTCAAGAATGCACTTCTTGGCTGGCCCCACGGCAACTGCAATAGTCAACAGACACACGCATGCAGTACCCATCGCGTTTCCCAGTTCTCGACCTCACAGAATCCTTTTCTTGTTTGGTTTTTGCCTTTCTCGCCAACCAGTCCCACGGCATTCGACCTGCAGGAGTTCGGTTTGAGCCGGGATTCTGGCGATCTAGCTTGTTGCGGTAACAGAGCTAAATTCCGAGCAAGTTTGCCTGCAACTTTACGTATTGGTGCTCTTGAGCCCAGAGGTTGAGTGGGATCGTAGCCAGTTCGTCGACGACGGGTACAGCGAGGCCATTCTTGGTGAGGTCCACGGTCTTGATGTAGTAGTGGCAGGTGTCGCAGGCTTCGACGCGAACGTGGTCGAATTGGGTTGCCGTGTAGATTGCGAGCTTCTCCACCGTTTCTTCACCACACGCGGGACACAAAATTCTCCCAAACGTCCACTCGGTCGAGCACATCGAGCAAATCAGAGACCGCTTTCCCCCGTCCCCCTCGGGCCGCAGTACGCCGACCAGAGGCTTTCGAGAGCAAAAGGGACAAACCGCCAAGGCCTCGTTTTGGGGCACGCGCTCGCTATAATCAGCGAGGTACTCTGCGTAGGGTTGCAGAAAAAGCCATGCCAACAGGGCTTCGGTGTGTCCGGGATTGGGCTGGAAATCCGGCACCGTCCTCCAATAGGTGGTGAGCAAATCCTGCCATCGGCCGGCCCCATGTGCGTTCAAATCGCTCGCAGAGTGGCCGATTGGCGGAGGCGCTATCGCCTCGGCAAGAGAAAGGAACTCCCCGAACCTGGGCAGTAAGAGAGGGAGATTAAGATCCTGGCGGAGCGAACCCGAAACTCCCTTCTTAGACTGGGTGCCCTCGGCTCCTTCGACGTATGAATAAAGCTCTTTTTGGAAACCGGCGATACGCTTGTAGAACTGCAACACCTCAGCCGCAAACGGATGTGCGGCTGCCAACTCATCAGCACGTTGCATCCGCTGATCCCACTTGGAGCGCTTCATTTCTCGGCGGACGTCCCTTTCGTGAGCTGCTCATACCAGAGGCGATGGTGCGTTCTGGCCCAGGCGGACGAAACTTCCCCGCGGATAATCGAGGTGAAACCTCCGCGGACCATGGCCGTGCCCATGTAAACGTGAATAATGAAGCCTCCGATGGTCGCCAGTGCGGCGGTGACGTGCACAACGACGGCCAGATAGCGCAGCCAGCGCAGACTCCACGAAATGGATTCAACAAACCACAGCCCAAAGCCTGAAACTGCGAGCAGGATCGCGCCATAAAACATCAGCCAGAAGAATAGTTTCTGGCCGTAGTTAAAGCGGCCGACGGGCGGAAGATTCTCGTCCTCGTTCCGGATGTAATATTGCATCGCTTTCGACCAGCGGCGGTCAGCGTCGGTTGTGCGCATATCACGCCGCCACATCCTGTACATCCATAACAGAGATATGGCGAAGACCAAGCCTAGCCAGGGATGCCAGAAGCGGGCAGTCGGTCCGCCGCCGACCAGAGTGGCCAGCCAGAACATGTAAGGCGACCAGAAGGCGAGGCCGGTAAGCAGGCAGTAGATGTAGGACAGCCCGGCGATCCAGTGGTTGACCCGGTCAGCAAGTGTGTAGCGGATAATCCGGTCGCCTGAATCACCCGTAGTTTGGGCGGGCGAAATAACTCGCGCAGCGCTCACGACTGTCCTCCTTTCCTATCTTTATCGCTCTCGACTTGCTTGGGCCCGAACCGCAGATAATGCAAGGTCACGCCGACGATGCCGAACAACATCGCGAAATTGCCGATCCATTTCGCGGGGCCTTTCCAGAAGCGGACGACCCATGGAATGTAAGGATCCTTGGGCAACCCGCCGTATGCCTCGGGATTTGTAACATCGTGGAGCACGTAGATGACGCCCGTTCCGCCGACGCCAGGCGGATCATAGACGCCCGCTTGTTGAAGACCGTTCTCGCGAAGTTGCTGCGCGCGGGTCTCCGCAAGGCCTTTCATATCGTCCTTCGTTCCGAAGTGCAGACAGCCGGTCGGGCAGGCCTTGATGCACGCCGGTTCCAGCCCCTGGGAGACGCGGTCGGAGCAAAGCGTGCATTTGAACATCTTCTTGGTCTGCTGGTTGAACTTGGGAATATTGAACGGGCACCCGCTGACGCAATAGCCGCAGCCAATGCAGTGTTCCTGCTGAAAATCGACGATGCCGTTGGCATATTGGACGATCGCGCCATCCGCCGGGCAGGCCGCCAGACAGCCCGGCTCGGCACAGTGCATGCACTGATCCTTGCGCATCAGCAAACTGATAGAGCCGTCCGCGTTCTCGTGCTCGTTGAACTTGATCAAGTTCCAGTAATTCCACGTGGTTTCCGGCATCGTCTGATAGCTGTTGTCAAAAACTGTTTCGGTGAACGCATAACCGTTCCATTCGAGACAGGCTACTTCGCATGCTTTGCAGCCGATGCACGTCGTGGTATCGACCAGCTTGCAGACCTGTTCTGCGCGCTCTACTCCCGCCCCAGGCACAGGTCCGGGATGGCCGGAGATTTTGCGGATTTGCAAGGTTGCCTGGCTCATGGGTTTGCCCTATGCCTTTTCAAGCTTGACGAGAAAGCCCTTGAATTCGGGCGTGTACGCGTTAGGATCGGTCACGGTCGGAGTGAGCCGGTTGGCGATGGTCCTGGCGTTCTTGCTATCGTCTTCCTGGATGCCGCGATAGCCCTGGTGGATTGGAATACCGATCTGGTAGATCTTCTTTCCGTCAATGGTCATGGGCTTGATACGCTTGGTAACGAAAGCCTTCGCGATGTAATAGCTCCTGGCGCTCGTGACCTTCACCCTATCGTTGCCCTTGATTCCCAATTCCTGCGCCAACTCAATAGGAATCTCGACGAATGGTTCAGGTATGAGCTGCACGCTCATCGGATTGTTCTTGGTCCAGTAGTGGTAATGCTCGGTGAGCCGATACGTAGTGCAGATGACGTTGAAACCTTCGCTGATCGTACCGTACTTGTCCGCTGGCGTCGAGAATTTCTTGACCACGGGGTTGTTTGACTGGTTCGGGTGCAACGCGTTTTGAACGGGACTTTCAAACGGTTCGTAGTGCTCCGGAAATGGTCCGTCTGCGAAAGCCGCCAAAGGCCCAAAGATTCGGCCCACTCCTTCCGCGTTCATGATGAATGGCCCCATGTGGTCCTTGGGGTGCGAATCCGCCTTAAAATCAGGCACATCGTTTCCCACCCAGACTTGCGCCGATTCGTTCCACCAGACCTGCCTCCGCTCGGGATCCCACGGCTTTCCAGCTGGATCACAGGAGGCGCGGTTGTACAGAACACGACGATTCGCCGGCCACGACCACGCCCAGTTTTGGTAAATGCCAAGGCCTGAAGGGTCCTCGGTACCGCGACGTGCTAGTTGTGGTCCTGACTCAGTCCAACATCCGGAATAGATCCAGTTGCCGCAAGAAGTTGTGCCGTCCTCTTTCAACCATGCAAAGCCCGGCAATTGCTGGCCTGTCTTGATGGTTTGCTGCGTTTTGGGATCCGTAAGATCCGCGAGCGCTTTGCCATTGATCTCTTTGGCTAACTCCGCAAGAGAAGGATGCTGAGGATCTGTGTAGGACCAGGTTAGGTTCAGAATCGGATCTGGGAACTTGCCATGATCCTTTTTGTAGAGTTCGCGCACTTTGAGGAAGATCTGCGCGACAATGTCCTGATCGAGGCGGGCTGCGCCCGGCGGTGGCAAGGCAACGTTCTTCCATTGCAGCCAGCGGGCGGAATTCGTCATCGATCCATCTTTTTCGGCGAAGCCTGCACAGGGCAAGCGGTAGACGGTCGTGTTGATTGTCTTCATTTCCTCGGATGAGATTCCCGGAGATGTCCAGAATTCGCTGGTCTCATCTGGATAGATCTCGCCGACAACCAGCCAATCGGCCTTCTTGAGCGCGTCAATGTTTTTCTGCGAATCCGGCCCAATGGCGACGCCGTTCATGCCGAATGCGAACATCCCCTTCACCGAGCCGCGGTACATGTGGTCCCAGATCTCAGTCCAGGAGTAGTTGCGATCCACCTTTGGCATGTAGTGGAACGCCCAGTCGTTTTCTTTCCGGGCGGCGTCGCCGTACATGGCTTTCAAAAAAGAAACGGCAAACTTCGACGTGTTCGACCAGTAGTTGAATGAATCCCACGCAGCCGGTTTGGAAGCAGTTGGAGTGGTTCGTTTCAGATAGGTGCTCAGGTCAACATCGGTCGGGTTCGGAACCTTTAAGTAACCAGGCCAGATGTCAAACACTCCGCCCATGTCCGTAGCACCTTGAATGTTGGAATGTCCACGAAGCGCGTTGACGCCACCCCCCGCTCGCCCCACGTTGCCGAGCAGCAACTGCAGCATCGCGGCGGTCCGGATGATCTGCGTCCCGAACGTGTGCTGTGTCCACCCCACCGCGTACATGATCGTGGCAACCCGCTTCACGTCTCCATCTTTGCGGATGGAAGTAAAAAGGTCGGCAGCCTTCAAGAATTGTTCTTTCGGTATGCCGGTGATACGCTCGACCATTTCCGGTGTATAGCGCGAATACTGTTGCTTCAATAGCTGAAAGACGCAACGGGGATGTTGCAACGTGAGGTCATAAGCTACCTTCGGTGGCAGCATGGGCGTTGGCTTTGTCGACTCGGTAGCCTTTGCCCCGACCGGCCCCCCGGCCTGATGACCTCGACCCGTCTGAGCCCCGTCTTGGGCAGTACTCTCCGCCGCATGCGCCATTGCAGAAGTATTCGCCCCATGGGCGGCGCTTGCTGCCGCGGCGGAAGCGGCAGCGCCGCTCAGGTCACCACCTTCTTCGTAATTCCAGGTGGACTTGTCGTAGATCTGTGTGGCCGCATCGAAACCCGAGTACAAGCCGTCTTCAGGCAGCTTGAAACCTTGCTTCACGATGAAAGCTGCATTGGTGAAGTTCGTGAGGTATTCGTGCGCGATGCGGTTATTCTCGATCGCAAAGCGGATAACTCCGCCAAGGAAGGCGATATCCGATCCGGCGCGAATCTGTAGGAATAGGTCTGATGTCGCGGCCGTGCGGGTGAAGCGTGGATCCACCACGATCATCTTGGCGTTACGGATTCTCTTGGCTTCGATGGCCCACTTGAATCCGCATGGGTGGTTCTCGGCAGGGTTGCCACCCATGATCAACATCATGTCGGTATTCTTGATATCGACATAACCATTCGTCATGGCCCCACGCCCGAATGTTGGTCCCAAACTTGAGACCGTGGGTCCGTGTCAAACCCGGGCCTGGGTTTCGAGATAGCAGACCCCCAGGCTGCGCATGGACTTGTTGACGAGATAGTTGAATTCGTTCGTATCGGTACAGCCACCTATCCAGGCGATGCTCTCGCAGCGGTTTGCGGTGCGGCCTTGCGCGTCCTTCTCCACGAAGGTTTCGTCGCGTGTCTTCTTGACGAGGTGCGCAATCTCATCAATGGCCTGCTCCCAGCCAATACCTTCCCAGTGGTCCGAGCCGGGGCGCCGGACTTGTGGCTTGAGAAGCCGACGCGGGTTGAGGATGTCCTGCTCGAGCGAGGCCCCCTTTGGGCACAACGTGCCGCGATTGATCGGATGGTCCGGGTCTCCCTCGACGTGAATGACCTGGGGAGTCACATTCTTCGCCTTATCGCCAATCGTATAAATGATGACCCCGCAGCTTACGGAACAGTACGGACAGGTGGATCGGGTTTCGGTCGCGCGGGCAATCTTGAGTTCGCGCAGCTGGGCGTAGGCGGGAGCCAGATCAAACCCGAATACTGTGGCTGCGGTTCCGCCAATTGTCGCAACCTTCAGGAAGTCTCGACGACTCGTCTGCATATCTATGTGCTCCCGAGTATTCCTGGTGTCATCTCCGGCACAATCCTGTCATCGATGACTGCGATCGAGGACAACCTCTTCAATTCGTTTTCCGGGCCAAGGGATGTGCAGTAGACGCAAAAGGGGTCAAAGCAGATGATTTTTTCGCGTAGAAGGCTTGTCGAGCATGAGCTGCCGGTCCAATCAGGTCTGGACAAAACAGACATGACCGACCTCCCGGACCTGCGAGGAACGAACGGCATTATATCTTGGCGCCAGGCCAGCGTGTCAACAGGCAGGGTTCCTCGTTCGCAAGGTCGGGACAGCAGCGGCTTTACCCCCGCTACGACCACATACGCGAATCCGAACATGCGAATCTAACACTCCGCACTCCGGCCGCTGATACCGGTCGTGTACGAACGCAGCGAAACCGCGCGCAAATACCGGTTCGACGACGGTCGCAACGAAATCGGCCTGATCGCCCCTGTTTCGCAGCCATTCTGACGGCACTCCTCACGCTTTCCGCCTCACCGCCGAGGGAAAATTGGGCACCCGGGCTTTGCCGCAAGGATAACGACGACTTAAAACATCTGCTGCGCACCGACCGCGAAATCGCCATATTTCATCGAAGTCGATCCCTTGGACGCTCTGTTGTTGTGACGCCTACCCTAGCTTGGAGGCGCTCTTCCAAGGAGAGTCTGTTGGCGGCGCAAAAAGCAAAATTTCCAGGCCGTCTGCCGATAAGCCGGCGACGGAACGACCCGGCGAGAATTAGCTTTGCTCAAGGGTTCGACGACCTGCGCCTACTGGAAAAGTACGTGCATCTCAGCGTGCCGATGACAGCACCCGCATTCGAAGGAAACAAGCGTCGTGCCGCGTGCCGCTAACCAATCCCCAAACTCATTGGCCATGGATGCGGTAGCAACAAGAACATCAGCATCGCTCCGATGAGCGCCATGTTTTTCGTGAAGTTGATCATGTCGATTTGCTTCATCTGCGAATCGTCGACATTCCAGAAACTATGGATCTGGAACGAGACCCCCAGCAAGAAGACGATCAGCAGAATGATCCCGACTTTGGGATAAACGCCCAACAGCATGCTCAGACCGCCCAGCAGGAGAATGACCCCGTCCCTGCCACGGCGAGTTTGGGATACGGCGTTCCTTTCGCCTTCGCGTACTGGCTCATGTAATTGAGATTCTTAAAGTGGTTGAAACCGCCCATCAGCCAATACCCGCCAAAAATGATCCTTCCGATCAGAAAAGCGATGTTCATTTCGGCTCCTTCCTTTCGGCAACCGTAGCTGAGTAGGTGCTTGTAGCATTCACTTCTTCTTTTTTGAGACTGCTCGAACACGCGCTACGCGCGTTACACTTTACCTGGCGGGGTAGCGCTTAGCAAGGCAACTCCGAGCGAGACAACTCCACCCTGAAGCGAGACAACTCCACCCGGAAGAATGAGCGCATCAAGATGAGTCAGGGTCGGCTGCACTCTGGGTGCTCCCGCCGTCCAAATGCCCGATCAAGTCCGCGAACTCACCGGCGGACGCGGCGTCGATGGCGTGTGGAGTCGGTGTCGGGTGACGTGCTTCCGGCAGCGTTGAAAACGCTCGCAACATTCGGCCGCATGGTGGTCATCGGCTTGGCGAGCGGCAAACTCAGCCCGTTCAATTTCAACGAACTCATCCATCAGAGCGCCGGATCATCGGCTTCAACATGTATCCCTATCTCGGCGGTGCCCAAGTCCTTGGCATCACCCTCACCGAGTTAGGCGAACACGTCGTCGCGGGTCGGCTGAAACTTCATATCGGCCATCCTGCCCCTGTCACAGGGTGCGCCGAAGCTTACGGGCTCATCGGGCAGAGCAAATCCACCGGCATGATCGTCCTGAGCCCACGGAACGAGGCCTAATACCGCGATCCGTTATGCATGAGCGCGGATGGTTTCGTACCTCTCAGTACAGATATTGAATCTCCCCAAACGCGGCACGCATCTCTAATACAACACTAGGGTTTCAGAGGATGGTCAAATTGAGAAAGTTAGCGGGGATTATATTTATCGGGCTGTTGGGCCTCGTTGCTCTCACAAGTTCCGGATGCAGCAAAACAGAAGCGAAGGAGCCTGCTCCACAACCGCTTTCGGTCAATACGCAGACCGTGAATCTGATGCCTGTGCCGCGAGTGGACGAATATGTGGCAACGGTGAAGTCGCGCCGCTCGGCCAGCATCCAGCCGCAGGTAGATGGCTCGCTGACGCGCATCCTGGTGAAGTCGGGCGATCACGTGGGTGCCGGACAAGCGTTGATGACGATTGATCCGCTGAAGCAGCAGGCGACCGTCGACCAGCAACGCAGCACCGAAGCACAGAAGAAGGCGACCTACAACTACAACAAGCAGGAAGTAGAGCGGCAGCGCCAACTTTTTCAGGGGGGCGTGACCAGTAAGCAGAACCTCGACTTGGCGGTGCAGGCATTCGAGAATTCCAAGGCCGACTGGGAAGCTTCCACGGCCGCGAGCACCTCCCAGCGACGCCAACTTGCTTACTACAACCTAACCGCGCCATTCTCGGGCGTCGTGGGCGACATTCCGGTGCACATCGGCGACTACGTTTCGCCGCAAACGTTATTGACCACCGTGGATGAGAACGCCGAACTGGAAGCCTACGTCTACATTCCGACAGAACGAGCCGCAGATATACGTAAGGGCCTTCCCGTGCAGATTGTCACAAGCAGCGGGGAGTTGATAGAAAGCACGAAAGTCAATTTCATTTCGCAGCAAGTAGACAACGGGCTCCAGGGGATCCTGGTAAAGGCGCCTCTCCATAGCTCGCTCGACAAGTTCCGGAATGCACAGCTGGTCAAGGCGCGGGTCGTATGGAGCACGGCTCCTGTGCCAGCGGTTCCAGTGCTGGCGGTGACGCGCATCGGAGGACAATCGTTTGTTTACGTGGCGACTCCGGCCGAGCAGGGGACCGTTGCCAAGCAGCGTGCGGTCACTCTCGGGGACACCGTGGGTAACGACTACGCCGTCAACGGCGGCTTAAAGCCTGGGGAAAAGGTCATCATTTCTGGTACCCAGTTCCTCATCGACGGGGCACCTGTCAAGCCGATCAGTTAACGAGATACAGAGCCGCCATGCAGTCGCGTGGCAAGAAGAGGAAGTGTAGGTTTGGTAGATTTTTTCATTAGGCGGCCAATTTTTGCCACGGTATGTGCCCTACTGATTATTCTAGCGGGCGCGGTTTCCATCCCCGGCCTGCCGATCTCGCTTTATCCGGACTTGGCGCCACCGCAGGTCACCGTCACCAGCAACTACGTCGGTGCGAACGCACAGGTGGTCGAGTCCGCCGTTACGATTCCCTTGGAACAGCAGATCAACGGCGTCCAGGGGATGCACTACATCACCTCGACTAGCTCAAACGACGGCACTAGCAACATCAATGTAACCTTCCGCACCGGGTATGACCTGAACATTGCTGCGGTCGACGTGCAGAACCGAGTGGCGACGGCCCAAGGCCGCCTGCCGCAAGAAATCAAGAACACCGGCGTCACCATTACCAAGGCAAATCCCAACTTCGTTTTTGCCGCAGGATTCTACTCGCCCGATAGCAGCCTTTCGAACCAGTACATCTCCAACTACCTGGACGTTTACGTCAAAGATGCCTTGAAGCGCATCCCGGGGGTCGGCGAAGTCGTCATCTTCGGCGAGCGCAAGTATGCCATGCGCATCTGGCTCGACCCGACAAAACTCGCTGCCCGACAACTAACTGCCGCAGACGTAGTCGCTGCCCTGCAGGAGCAGAACGTCGAAATACCCGCTGGACAATTGGGCCGGCCGCCCGCCGATCCCAAGCAGAATTTTCAGGTGACATTGCGAGTTGTTGGACGGCTCTCGGAGCCTAAAGAATTCGAAAACATCATCATCAAGAACACCCGCAATGGGATCGTGCAACTCAAAGAGGTTGGGCGCGCAGAAATCGGCGCGGAGAGCTATGACACGAACCTTTTGTACAGTGGACACGAGGCAATTGGCGTCGGTGTTCAGCAACTCTCAAATGCCAATGCACTGGAGGTCGATAAGGCCGCCAAGGCGGAACTGGTCGAGCTATCGAAGTCGTTCCCTCCCGGCATCAAGTACGTGATCGCTTTTGACACCACCACGGTGGTGGGTGACTCGGTAAAAGAAGTTGTCAGCACGCTGGAAGAAGCGGTCATCATTGTCATCATCGTGATCTTCTTCTTCCTGCTGGATTGGCGTGCGACCATCATTCCGGCTGTCACCATTCCGGTATCCCTGATTGGCACTTTTGCTTTCATCAACGCTTTTCATTTCTCGATTAATTCGCTAACGCTTTTTGGGATTACTCTCGCGACCGGACTGGTGGTCGATGACGCAATTGTCGTCATCGAAAATGCGCAGCGCCACATCAACCAGGACAACACCGATCCACATGCAGCCACCTCCGTGGCCATGCGCGAAGTGTCGAGCGCCGTAGTGGCAACCTCGTTGGTTCTGATTTCCGTGTTTGTGCCTGTGTCGTTCTTCCCGGGTACTACCGGAATTCTCTACCGTCAATTCTCGTTGACCATCGCCTTCTCAATCGCCATCTCGCTGTTCAATGCGCTCACTCTCTCGCCCGCTCTGGCGGCCCTCCTGCTGCGAGGCGAAGAACAGAAATATTCGGTGCTTGATTGGACGCGTATCGCATGGCTCTCGCGCGGGTACAGGGAAGTCGCGCATGGCATTGACAACGCTATCCATAGCGTAGGAAACGCCTACGGCAAAGCCATATCAAGGGTGTTGAACTATCGATACGCCATGATCGTGTTGTTCCTGGTCGGCCTGGCTGCTACTGGCTATATGTACGTTCATGTCCCCACGGGATTTGTGCCGCAGGAGGATCAGAATTACTTCATTGTGGTAGTGCAAGCGCCGCAGGGAGCCTCGCTCTCTTATACGACAGGCGTCGCCAGGCAAGCGGAACAGATTTTGCGTGCCGATCCCGATGTGTTCGGCACATTCGCGGTCCCTGGGTTCTCTCTCTCCGGCGGAAGTTCCTCAAACTACGGTCTGATCTTCGCTCCGCTGAAGCCCATTGACGAGCGCAAAGGCAAAGGGCACGCGGCTAGCGATATTGTGGCGCGCGTCTCGCCAAAACTGTTTGGGGTCCCCGGAGCAATCGTGGCCGCGTTCGAACCGCCTGCTATTCAAGGCCTGGGAAGTTTTGGTGGATTCCAGTTTGAGCTGCAGGACCTGGGCCGCAACACCCTCCAGGACATCGACATCGTTTCGCACAAGATCGTTAGCGGCAGCCGCCAGCGGGCCGATCTGCGAGGACTTTTCACCAGCTTCACTGCGAACGATCCACAGCAACTGGTACAGATTGATCGTGAAAAAGCCAAGGCCATCGGAGTGCCGATCAGTCAGGTCACGCAAGCCCTCGGGGTTTACATGGGCTCGGAGTATGTGAATGATTTCGATTTCAACAACCGCTCTTACCGAGTGTACGTGCAGGCGGATCAGCCGTTTCGCATGAATGCGCGAGACTTGCGGCAATACTACGTTCGTTCCGACACCAACGGCTTGGTGCCACTGGGAAATATTGTCGCCCTAAAGGAGACCTCCGGACCGCAGGTGATTAACCACTATAACTTGTTCCGTTCGGCGGAGATCGACGGAGCCGCAGCGCCCGGATACAGCTCCGGTCAAGGCCTCAAGTCGATGGAGGAGTTGGCTAAGCAGAAGATGCTGCAAGGCATGTCGTTTAGCTGGACAGGTCTGGCTCTGGAGGAAGTCGAAGCCGGCGGCAAGGCAATCATCATTTTCGGCCTGGGACTTCTGGTGGTGTATCTCACACTATCGGCGCAATACGAGAGCTTCGCGCTGCCCTTCATCATCTTGCTGGCCGTTCCGATGGCGGTGCTGGGCGCTCTGATCTTCATCTCCATGCGTGGACTGGTGGATGACGTTTATGTGCAAATCGGCCTAGTGATGTTGATCGGACTTTCGGCGAAGAACTCAATTCTCATCGTCGAATTTGCCGAACAATTGATCGAGCATGGCCGGTCAATCACAGATGCGGCGATTGAGGCAGCTGAGTTGCGCTTGCGCCCCATTTTGATGACGTCTTTTGCCTTCGTCCTCGGCGTGCTTCCCCTCTATTTCGCAACCGGCGCTGGCAAGCTAGGGCGGCACTCAGTCGGAACCGCGATCGTTGGCGGCATGTTGTTCTCCACCGTCCTCAACCTCTTCTTTATCCCGGTGCTGTACGTTATTATCAAAGGATTCCTGGTTTCGTTCTCGGCGAAAAAGGTAGCAGAAACCAGAGAGCCAGCAGAAGTCGCATAATTGGTTCGTGCCTGGTTCGTCGTCGCCACGATGAGGTCGAATTGGTGTTTGCCTGACCCGAGAGCGCGATGGATGTTTGAGAGCATTCTCTGCCAAGTAACGGAATACGATCCTGACGCCCTTGAGCCGCTGATTGGGCTCGCAGTCGAGATCGCTCGCGAG
>Ga0209526_10000708_pt1 | contig 21844 bp, 16 predicted proteins | sample JacPinW_OM2H0_M1_FD_188566 | JGI IMG/M metagenome (GOLD analysis project Ga0209526, IMG submission 188566) | Forest soil microbial communities from Algoma, Ontario, Canada - Jack Pine, Ontario site 1_JW_OM2H0_M1 (SPAdes) (version 2) | ecosystem: Environmental > Terrestrial > Soil > Boreal... | reverse complement strand
GGAGATCAGGTTGTCATAGCTGGAACTGGTCTGAAGAGGGTATTGCTGCAGGACCTTACCTGTTTCGGGATCAAGCTTTTGCACGTGACCAGCCTGATTGCTCCAGATCGAGCCATCAGATGTCAGACCGAAATTGCTGAAACCGCCCACGAGGTTTGAATCTATGGGCACTTGCGAAACCTTTTCCGTTCTCGGATCAAATATGTCCAGGTTATGCGCCCATGGCTCGGAAGCCCAAACTTTGCCGTTCCTGTCTACGACGACATGATGTGTCCCCGGCATGCCATCCGGCGTTAAAGGAACCTCGTACTCGGTTGCAATTCCGGTCCGGGGATCTAATCTGCCTATGTAACGGGTTTTGTGGCTGGTATACCAAATGTTGCCGTTTGAATCCCCATAAACATCATGCGGAGCAAGCAAGGCACGAGGCAACTCGTATTCTGTCACGATTACCCTGGTGGATGCTCCTTGCGGGCGAGGAAATACGCGTAGTGGCGCATCTTGCGACTCCGGGCCCCGGACCTTCGCGAGCCACTTTACGACGGTGGTCACATCTTCATCTGAAGCCCTATCGAAGGTTGGTTTCCCTTTGATGCGAACCGCCAGTGCAGCGCCATAATAATGAATCATCCGATCGACGATCAAACCCCAGCTCCGCTCGTCGTAGTGGTTCCTAAAAATTTGCTGCCATTCATGGCAAGAAGCACAAATTTTTTGAAATGTCGCTTTCTCGTCGCCAGTGCCTGGCAGATTCCACAACAACTCCGCACTGCTCATCTGCGATTCAATCTCGGGCGTCGGAGGCAGATCGTCGGTTTTGGAGACCCGGTCTAGTACAATGTCATCCAGCTTGGTAGCCCCATCAATCTCGAGGGAATCCCTCCGGTAAGACTTGAATATTAGCGGCGTGGGGATGCGCAAGGTGTACACCCCGGCCTGCATCTTCGGAAATCCGTATTTTCCTTCCTCGTTCGTGTAGACAGTTGTTCTGACGCCGTTCGGCGCGACCAACTGGACGCCGACGCCCTCTGGCGAATCGCCGCTCGCAATCCGCACGAATCCCCAAGCGCCGCCCGAAACGTCGCTCTGCACCGGCCAGTTGTGGGTCGCGGCGCGATACCAGGGATTAGCTGGTGGGTTTTCCCCCTCGACGCAGCATTTTCCTTCTCGGAAATACGCCCGTAAATCCGCTATGTCGGAATCCGTTAAGGTGGTGCCAAACGCTGGCATCCCGGGACCGCCAGCCTTGATTTGTTCTGTTACGGTTTCGTCGTTCACGGGCTTTCCCAACATCAAATTCGGACGTTTATAGAGATCCTTCAGATAGGGAGCACTTTGGGTATATCTGTTATGGCACATCCAACATTTATAGAAGTATATGTTCTCCCCCCGCGCTGCACCGCTGTCGGCCACGAGCTTGTAGGTATCAAGTTTAACCGAGCGCTGGAGGTCGTCGATGGGGATGTCTTTACCGGATGCCGCCTGAGACTGCCGGGGCGTCGCCTGGGCCGCAACCGACCGGCCGATGAGGCCTCCCACACAGAGAGTCAGTCCGCCAGCAAAGGTTACCAGGATCATCAGTAGCCATTCTCTGTGATAATGTCTTTTCACGTGCCCTCCTCATCATGGTCCAAAAGATGCAGTCTTGGTGTTTTACCTATATTTTTTCAATATGCCAAAACAATTCCCACCGCAGCCAGAACGAAAACAAACAGTAGGGCGCTCTGATCCGACTCATGACCTACGCGTCGCTCACCGGTGTCGAGATAAACCTAGGGACCGCGCAGCAGGTGCTCAGCTTAGATTTCAACATAGCTTCGCGTCCGTGCTGGCAGAACGACCTCAACAAACATACTGACTGCCGAGACGCTCGCCACCTTCATGACACTCCGCGAGCGCGTCAAAATAGGCCCGCGCGCCTCCGGATTCTTTTTCCACTCGCTTCCTTCCCCTTCGCTTCCTTCCCCTGGCCTCTTGCTGACAAAAATCAATCAAGGAGATTGCAAGGGGACTTGTCTCTCGGTTCCGTCGCATGACTGAAACGCCATCCAGTCGACTAGAAAATCAGTTTCAGCGTGAGCTGGATTTCCCTGTTCGCAGTGAACGTAGCATCGATCAAGCCCGGGCTGCCGAGTAGTGCCCCGGTGCTATCAAACAGTGTACTGTTGTCGATGGGCGACTCAAAGTTTGAATGACAGGGGAAAATCGAAGTTTTTCAAGCCGGGCCCAACCACGTCATTGCGCCCCGCATCGCCGAGCAGGCGCCCGCTGCGATTGGATTTCCCAGGGCCAGCGGGTTGGAAAGGCACGCATCGCGCCGCGACGGCGGGCGTGGCCTTCGGAAGACCGAAGCATGGTAGTTTGATGTAATTGTTCACGTTGCCCGGTTATTCGTCTTTCCTCCAAGGTATCGACGCGGTGCGGCCGACTTCAACGTTGCCGAGAACCTAGTGGTTAATTACACCTAGAATATCCCCACTCCCTATCCGCTGGTGAGCACGTCTAACTAAGTGCGAAGGGGGTACAGGTGCGGGAGGATGTAGCAAACGGTGTGGTTATTGTCAAGTTCTGTTGCCGACTTGAGCGATTGGAAACTGCTTGATCGCCAGTTCGGCTCGTCAGAGTACCAAAGATTACGTGCTTGGCAAGCGCGGCGGCTTGATTGATCTCAGAAGCTGAACGAAGCCTGCGGCTTAACGGGAAGAAGCTTCAGGGAAGCATTAGGCACCATTGAGAGTCATAAAGAACGCGATCGCTCTTCCGGCGAGTGCAACGCTTAACCAGGACATCAGCGAGAGACACGCCGCCAGCTTGCCGAATCCCGCGTTTTCCTTCGCGCCAGGACGGGTGGCCCTCCTGCGAATCGTAAAATGAATCAAGAGCGCCAAACATAGAAGTATCATTTTAAATAAGAAGGCGCTGTTGAGGCTCATTCTCACTGCTTCCGACAGGAACATGGGAATGCCCGTTACGAACATGAACGATAGCGCGGCCCAGCTCCACGGTGCGAATTCCCTTGCAAGCTGCGCAGCCGATATCTGTCGCATGCTGAAGCCCAGAAGACGTAGATCGACAACAAGGGTCGAGCCGAGCAGCACAGTAATCCCGATGATGTGAAAGGTTTCGAGAATCGCGAATTCCCACCGCGAGTACTTAACCGAATGACCGAGAAGTGACCTCTCACACCACTGGGAAAAGGATAAGGGCAGCAGAAGATGCTGAAGATTCATTCCGTTAGCCTCTTTTCTGCGACAGCTACCGTCAAAATCTTGCATTGGTACGGGGCTAGAAATACGCCATCCATCGACCACAGAAGATGATGCCCAGCCATAGGGCCAATGACAAGTATCCCACCATCCTGGCGCGCCACGGCAAGGTCACAGCTTCATCATATGATGTCAAGCTCGGCCGGACCCTCGTATCGAAGTACAAGAAGTTCAAACCCGCCAGGATCAGCATAACCACCTTGAGCCGGAACGACAGTCTGGTGTAACACTTCAGCGGCTCCGCAGACAACAGAAGAGCCCCGCTGATGATCATGACGATAAAGCCTCCGATCGCCCATGGCTCGAGTTGGCTTATCACGTCCGAAGTGCGGTGACGCCGCATCGCAAGCCCCACGAGACGCAAGTCCACCCACATGATCGTTCCGACCGATAGGCCAAGCCCGAGTATGTGAACTGTTTCGATGACGGCGAAGGGCCAATCGCTCTCGCGGAGGAAAACGCTCCAAGGTGTTTCATTAAGCCATTGGACAAAATGAAGAGGGGACATTTTGGTCTTGGGGTTGCCTCCTATCTGTTCACGGGTTTGGGCTTTTTCGCGATGACGTCGCTCGTTTAGCAAACCCATCCATTCCGTGACTACTACTGGAACAGTAACCGCTTGTCAAGCGCATAACCTCGCATAACCTCGCTTATGAAATGGGCGGGCGATACACAGATGTGCGGAACGGCATCTGCGCGTCTACGCCGTGCGTCCGCCGCGGGCCCGCGATCAGCTATCACCTCGCACGTATCGACGTGCTGCGACCGACGCGGTTGCCCCGAGGCATGTTGAGAACCTGCATCCGTTTGTCTATCGGTCTGGCTCCGGCTGGTGTTCGCTCGCGCGTCAGTACCGTACCACTCGAGACTGACGTGGCCCTGACCCTCACCTCTCTGGCTGACATTCTATTTCGACTAACCGAATCGAGCCTAGCGGGTCCCTTCACGCAACTTGCCCTCTGGGCAGTTTCCATCGCTTTTTCTGTCACTTGACATCTCCACCCAATTGTGCAGAATCGCGCCGTTGAAGTCCTAGCGCGCGGTAATGCTACTTCCAACCATCGAGAAAAGGTGTTATGAACCTAAAAATGCTTGTTCACAGGCCTAAGTTTGCTCGCAAGGTCAGCGTCACGACCCTCGCCATTCTGTTGTTCAGCGGCGTTCAGCTGGCGTTAAGCACGCCGACTCCGCAGGCTTCGAAACTCACGATCACAACGAAATCCCTGCCTGACGCAACCGTGGGCGTCGAGTATTACGCCGTGATTGCCGCGACGGGCGGAGAGCCACCATATGACTGCTCCGGGACTGGATTGCCGCCGAATCTTGCCTTCCACTACACTTCTGATACGATCGGCGGGAAGGCGACCACTCCTGGCGCATATTCGGTGGTCATCACGGTGAAAGACTCGGCCGACCCGCCGCAGAGTGCGTCTGCCACTTTCAAACTGATCGTAGTCGCGGCTAGGTGATCGGCGTGGAGTCTCTGCTCGGCCGGGCATACTGAACCCAAACGCTAGTGTAGTATCCAGGAATCAGTAGACTGTCCTTCTTTCTGGTTTTTATTCGCGGTTTCCCACCGACATTGCTTACCCTCTTGCACAAAGCGCGATTCACCTGTAGCTGGCGAGCGATCGCGCTGTCAGAACGCCCCTCGGCAGCGGCTAGGACGATGCGGCTCCTGAATCCGCTTCGTTGTCCATGAACAGCTGACACCCGACGGGCGAAGATCCCTGTAGACGCAACCGGACTATTTTTACAATTTCCTAGTGGTGCTCGGGGGTTACGATATGCGACGAATCCATCTCGACACAAGGAGGTTCTTCCTGCTCGATTCGGGAGTCCTTGCGATTAAGGTGCAGCGTGCGCGCAGGCATTACCCAAGGCTTGGTCAGCGCGTCCGGGTCGTCCACCGTGGCTTGGTAGTGGAGAACGTCCCCATCGCGCCGCAAGCGTTCGATCACGTGCAACTTCGGAGTCGTGAGCCATCCGTCGATACCAAGCCATATGTCGGCATTAAAATCGGTCGTGTCGACCACTAGCGTATCCCCCTCCCAACGGCCAATCGAATCTCCCATATACGAGGGACTCAATCCAATGGTCTCCTCAGCAGTCCGATGCGGATGACCATCGGTGGGTATGATGCGGAACACGTCATACGAATAATCAGAGGAATCGTAGAGGAACACCACGACTCCAGGGCCCTGAACGATCTGCTGCGGAGGACCTGCGCGCGGAACCCCTGGCAACTTACAATGGGTACCCGGGTCCAGTTTGGCCTCAAGGCGATCGAGTCGTTCGACCTTCGGCATCAACTCAGGCTTGTAAGAAGGTTTGTCCGGATTCGCTCTTCGTTGCGCAACCGAGTCGTAAATCCTAGTGTTCACCGACAGGTTGTTATTCGGATCTTCGGATTCTGGAGCGCGCGACGTTGGCTGCAGATTGATTCTTGTATCCCCTACCTGCTTGACGTCCAAATTCGCTCCGCGGTATACCCACCAGAGCCCAGTCAGATCCGCGTGACCGTCGGTAGCGATCGGTGTCGATGGAGATGGCGCCGGATTGGAAGGCATCGCGGCCTTTGCCGCGTCCTCGGGCGAAAGCGACGCCGGACTAAAGGGTGTCGGACTGGCAGACATCGCCTTCGCCGCAGACACTTGTGTCTGCTGGGCAGCAGCGGGCCTGGAGACCAAGCAGAAAACCATTGAAAGAACCGCGAACGATGCGGTAAGGCTGCAGCCAAAGAACCTGGATTTCATAGGGAATCTCCCTTCGGATTATCTAGGCAAGGCCCCGCAGTTGGCATTTGCGGCATCAGGGCTGACCGGGCTCTCTACCACCGAACCATGTCTCAATCGCATGGCCATCCGACCACGTGAATTTCCTGATGTACGCCAGGTTCTTTCCGTCCTTGGCGCGATACCCGAGGATGGTGAGAAGTGTCCCCTCTTTGATCATGTCCTTTGAAACTCCACTCTTGTGCAGTATGCCTGTGGGCCAACTTTCGAGAGCCCAGTTCGTTACTTTACCGTTACTGTCTTTTACGTCCAAATACACATACACGTGGGGATTTATCCAGTCGGTTTTGGAGACGACTCCCGCTAGCGTGACCGGCTTGTCAACATCGAACTCCGCCGGAAACGCGTGATGCGCCAACACCGGCATCGTCAACGCGAGCAAACCAAAAACCGACACCAAGGTCTTTTGGGCCTCAAGCCGCACTTAGAACCTCCAGGAGAGATGGCGAGGCCCAGTTTCGGACGGCGCAGACCCTTTGTCAAGGCAAGGTAACGGCGAAAACGGCGAAGTCTTTCGCCATACAGGTCTCAGGGCCGAGCGAATATTGCTGTGAACAGGGTCGAAAATCCCTGCCACTGAGTGATGTTTATGAGGTTTCGCGGGCGTGCAGCAAGGCTAGGAGTCAATCCAGTGGGTGCGAGTCCCACCAACAGAACAATCCAGTGGTTGTCGTAGTTATATCCAGCGCCGAGAAGGGTGACCGACTCGCCGGAAGCCTGGAAGTAAAAGTCCCGATGGCTGGGGGAAATTCCCGGTCTGATCCGCACAGGGAGCGAGCAACTTGACAGGCCGCAGCAGAAGCGAACCAGGAAACCCCGTAACACCTCACCTGCGGGAAGCGGATTGCAGGATACTTGGGAGAGCCGAGCCTCTGTCCGCGTAGGCGAAGGCCATGTTGGGGTCGCGAGACTGGAACAACGCGGCACCGAACTCCCCGGGGTCGTAGAGGGTAGCATGTCAAGAAGGATTGATTTTCGAAAGCCTGGAACCACTCGTCATCGGCCTAGGCCGTGCATACACATCGGTGCGGCACAGCAGAGACGTCACATATAACCTGCCAGGCAGGGAAAATGTGACGAGATAGCGAGTGGGGCGGATGGGGCCAGATAAGCGTTGACGACCTGGAGAGCAAAAACTGGGTTGGAGCGAGGGCCCCTGGGGTAAAGCGGTGAAGACCGCTTGAACGGTGGTGCTTAAGCGCGCAGCGTCCCTCGGCACAGTACGAGGAATCCGACGTTGAAAGCGGAAGGCACGAAGGACGGATGCAAACCTCGCGACACTTGATCCGCGAGGCATCGGCCTACCCGCCCGGAGGCCCTAAAGGGCAAGCACGAGAAGCCTCCTCAACCGTGGGGTTTGATGTTGCGTTGCTCGACGGCACGAGCGCAAGGGCTGCCAAAGCCGACAACAGAAAAAGCCTACCGAGAATGTCGATTTCTAGACGGCGACGATGCCAGCAAGCGCAAGGCGGTCTCGAGTCCAGCTACCAGCGCGCAGCGATGATCTGCGGCCTGGCTTTTTTCCGAACACGGCTGCCATCCTCGTCGAAAGTGAGATCACGCACAAGATGAACTTCGTTCTCGATGCTCCATTGGTTGCGGTGGTACGCCAACATTTGGGCCCGATTGGCTTTCTCGGGGCTGAGGCTGGTGACTCCAAAGGCCACTTCCACTTCTTCCTTTTCTCGTTTCAGATTCGTTCTATGACGTTCGATACCGAAGACCTGCGCCATGGAGGGGAACTCCAGATAACCGACCAGTTCCCTGTCGTTTCCGTGTTGAGGCGGGGAAAAGCCTCGAGTCCGAGGTCTTCTATGTCTTGCTTGAGGATGGGTTGACTATCTTTGACGGCTAAAACGTAATCCGGTTTTTTTATCTTCGACGAGGCACCTCGCCGTCTCGATCTGGGGTGCAAGGTTTGATGCAAGCGTCTCGTTAGTCTCTTCACCAACCAATTGCTGTGCCAGTACGATTTGTTCCTCGTGAATCACGGCACTCAACAGAGGCGGAGCTCTCTGGTCTCCGTCAAGAGCGCCCACGGATCGTCTTGGCTCTTGTCACTAGAAGGCTGCTTCCTTCGCCAGACTCTTCCCCCTCAAGATGTGGCCGCGGTCTGCTGCCGGAAGGTTTACCTTTCCTCATCGGTCTTCTTGGTAGCCGGATGCCCATTTCAAATTTCTTTTCGCGCAACGCGGGGCGCTACTCACTCGAGGACGCCGACGTGTTTTTCATAGTCGCCGGATATTCCTTCGTGAACCCGCTGCGCTCGTTCGTCATCGCGAAACTGCCATCCGCCCGGACCGACATCTTGATGTTGTGGCCGTGGTCCGATTCGCTGAGGTTGGCTAGGAACTGCTCCGGTGAGTTGTGCTCGGCCCCACCCGCCGCCGAGCGATGCAACTGCCAGAAGTCCTCGAGCCCAGGCGCCTCGTGGACGATTTGCCAGTACTCGGGCGCACCACCCTTTCTCTCGCCGTTGTTCATCACCGCGACCCTCGCACGGATTGCGTGCACGAGTTGGGGAGCCCCCGAATGGGGGTCGCCATGGCGGGTCGTATGAAAAACATCGAACGTGCCGAGCAGATTGTTCGGGCAGACCAGCCCGTGCTCTTGGTTCCAGGTCAAGTCACCGAGGTCGAGGAGCCTGAAGCGGCCATATCGGACGACGATCCCAACGGATTCAAAATTCTCCGGCGTGGGATCCTGGTCCTTCAGTTTGGCGTCGCGGCAAAGCGGATTCGGCACCCCCGCCCCCGGCGCTCCCCCTATCGGCTTTGTAATCAGCTCGCCTGCTGAGGACACGACCTGCACGTCGAGATCCACGATGGGAATCCTGTCGCCGGGCTTCGCCGTGATGGCGTGAGCCTTCTCGCGCACGGGTTGATAGGAGAGAAAGGCCGCAACCCGGTTCGGCTGAAGTTCCACCGTGTAGGGGCCGTGGTCGATAAAGTGTCTAATCGGGATCTTACTGGCCAGCTCGGCCGCGTTACCGGCGTGATCGCCGTGGTAGTGGGTGATGACGACGTAGTCGAGGACGGTGACATTCGCCTGCTTCAGTACGGCACTGATGCGGTCGGCATCGCGCGTGGGCTCGGGAGCGCCCGATGCGGCCGCCGCGCCCACGCCTGGCGCGGAGGCCAGACCTTGATTGCCCGGGAAGCCCGTATCCACCAGCATCGATTGTCCAGCGGGCGACACGAAGAGCGTGGCCTGGCCGCCTTCGGTGTCGATAAAATAGATGGCCAGAGATTTCTGCCCCGGCCCTCTTTCCTGTGGCCCTTGCGGGTAAAGGAAATCGATCGGCACGATAAGCGCCACTGCTACGAGGAAGAGCGACGTCTTACGCATATCAGACTCCATTCAGGGTTTCAGATTCCGACCGTGAGCGCATCTGCCGTCAGCGTGGCACAACACTGCGGCCCAACCCACAGCGGTGCTGCCCGTGGCTTGGGCCCTCGACGCGGAATTCGCTCCAGCTGAGAACGCGCCCTGGATCGTCCGAGGGTTGTACGGGCGCTGGACATATGGTTTATATCAAAACGGTCCATACCGCAATCAAGGCGACAACGAAGGGCATGGATTTCAACCTCTCTTCCGTTCCGTTTTGGCGGAACGAAGCCCGCAGACATGGCACTGCCCCGACGCTCGGGAACTATTCGGCCCTCGGGCTTGGAGTTCGATGGTGTTTCTAGAAACTTTAGCTATCTACCCGTCGAGTGATTCGTGGGAGACCGACTGACTGTCTTTGTTCCACCGTGCCTGGAGCGTCCTGACCAAGACGTAGAGTACTGGGATGAAGATCAAGTTGAGGAATGTCGAGGCGATCATGCCTCCAAAAACGGTTGTACCGACGGACCGACGGCTGGTCCGGCCAGCTCCTTGTGCGAGCACAAGCGGCAGCACTCCCAAGATAAATGCAAGCGAGGTCATCAGAATTGGCCGCAGGCGGATGCGTGCCGCTTCGATGGCTGCCTCGACGAACGAGAGACCCTTCTCGCGCAGCTGTTCGGCGAATTCCACGATCAGAATCGCGTTCTTGCTAGAGAGCCCAATCAGCATGACGAGTCCGATCTGACAGTAAACGTCGTTCTCCTGCCCCCGGAGCGCTTGGGCGCCTATGGCGCCCAGAATTGCGGTCGGTACAGCCAAAAGCACGATGAAGGGCAATGAGAAGCTCTCGTACTGCGCCGCCAGGGTCAGATAGACGACAAGGAGGCCCAGACCAAAAAACTCTGCGGCCTGGCTACCAGATTGCAGTTCTTCAAGGGAGAGACCGGTCCATTCATATCCGAAGCCGGGTGGCATGACTCTTTTGGCCAACGATTCCATGGCGGTAATACCTTCACCTGAGCTGTGGCCCGCCGCGGCTGAGCCGTCGATTTCTGCGGACCGGAAAAGGTTGTAGTGGCTGATTACTTGCGGTGATGCCGTCTGCTGCACTGTTACCAGAGATTCGAGGGGAATGATCGCTCCCTGGTTCGAACGCACGTAATACTGCCGAATGTCCCTCGGGTTGGACCGGAACTGTTTGTCCGCCTGCGCATACACGCGATAGGAACGGTTGTTGAAGTCAAAATCGTTCACGTAAACGGACCCCATATAAACTTGCAGCGCGTCCGTGATCTGGTTAAGCGGAACTTGCAGCGCTTGAGCCCTTCGGCGATCAAAGTTCACCTGGAACTGGGGATCGTTGGCACTGAAATTGGTGAAGAGGCCGCTCAGGTCGCGGTTGCTGTTGCCCTCCTGGACCACCCTTCGCGTGATGCCTGCGAGCGACTGCACGGAGTTTCCGGTGAGGTCTTCCACGACAAATTGAAATCCACCGAATTCCCCCAGTCCCTGAACGGCAGGCGGTGAGAAAGGAACGACGACCGCTTCTGAAACCGCCGAGAGAGGTCCGAACAGGCGATGGACAATGGCCGCGGTGGAGTGCTGCTCGCCCGGACGTTGCGAGAAGTCTTTCAGGGGAGCAAAGATCAGAGCTCGATTCGACGCGTTCCCGCCAAAGCTGAATCCGGCGATGGAAAATACTCCTTCGACCTCAGGGACCTTGCTCAGAATCGCTTCCACATGGCCGCAGGTATTCGTAGTGTACTCGAGAGATGCACCTTCTGGAGCTTGCACCGCGACGATGAAGTACCCTGCGTCTTCCTGCGGAATAAAGCCTTTCGGTACATGCTGATAGACCCAGTAAGTCAACCCGAGACCCGCCCCAAATAGAACCACGGCTATAAACTGGTGCCGAACGATAGGGCCGAGAAGTGCCTGGTAGCCTCTGGTAAATGCAGTCAATCCGCGGTTGAATCCGGCGAAGAAGCGGCCGTGCTTGGTGCGGCTGTGGCCGAGGAAAATTGCAGAAAGCGCTGGCGTTAGCGTCAGTGCGTTGAATGCCGAGATCGAGACAGCAAAGGCGATCGTCAGGGCGAACTGCCGGAACAGAATCCCGGTCGTACCTGGGAAGAAGGCGACTGGAACGAAGACGGCGACGAGAACCAGCGAGGTAGCCACCACCGCCCCTGTCACTTCTTTCATCGCCACGGATGCGGCATTGTGCGGCTCGGTGATGCCCTCGGTCATGTGTCGTTGCACGTTTTCGATGACCACGATCGCGTCGTCAACGACCAGGCCGGTAGCAAGCGTGAGGCCGAAAAGCGTCAGCGTGTTGATGGAGAATCCGAGCAGCTTGACGAATGCAAGGGTTCCGATGAGTGAGACCGGGATCGTGATAGCTGGGATGAATGTGCTTCGCCAGTCCTGCAAGAAAATGAAAATCACAAGGACTACCAGAAGGATTGCTTGGATCAAGGTGTAGAGGACGTCCTTAATGGATTGGCCCACAACCGTGGTGGTGTCGAAAGCCACTGCATACTTAATGCCAGGAGGAAACCGTTTCGACAGGCGCTCCAATGCGGCTTTGGCCGCTCGATCCACGGCGAGGGCGTTTGCGCTCGGCAACTGCGTGACGCCAAGACCGACGGCCTCGTGGCCGTCGAAACGCAAATTCGAGCTGTAAGCCTCGGCGCCCAGTTCGGCCCGCCCCACATCTTTAACCTGCACCAGGTTGCCGTCAGATCCAGTCTTCAAGATTATGTTTTCAAATTCCGTGGGTTCGACCATGCGTCCAAGGGCTCGAACACTGATCTGGTACGTCTGGCCCGGCTGCGTGGGAGGTTGGCCGACCTGCCCCGCCGCGACTTGCACATTCTGCTCTCGGAGGGCGGTCAGGACATCGGTTGCCGTCAGGCCGCGAGCGGCCATGCGGCCGGGGTCGAGCCAAAGCCGCATGGAATACTTCCGTTCGCCAAAAACAATGACATCCGCAACACCCGGCACACGTTTGAGGGAATCTCGGACATAAATGTCCATGTAATTGCTTAGGAACAGGCTGTCATATTCGCCGTGTTCGGCATAGACGCCGGCGCCAAAGACAAATCCACTCGCCGCCTTCGTGATCGTGATGCCTGTAGTCTTGACTTCGTTTGGCAGTCTCCCCAGAGCTGTATTCACGCGGTTCTGCACGTCCACGGCGGCGAGGTCCACATTGCGCGAAATATCGAAGGTAACGTTGATGTTGCTCGAGCCGTCATTGCCGCTCGACGAGGTCATGTACTTCATTCCTTCGACGCCGTTGATCTGCTGTTCGAGTGGCGTCGTCACCGACGTTTCGACGCTCTGCGCGTTCGCGCCATTATAGAAGCTCGCGACAGAGACCTGAGGCGGCGCCAGGCTAGGGAATTGGGCGACGGGAAGAGTGGGAACCGTGACGGCGCCGGCGAGAATGATCAGCAACGCGCAGACGGTCGCGAAAATCGGACGCCGGATGAAAAAATCAACAAACATTCTGCATCACCCTTTCGCACCGCTTGCCGGATCGTTATCCCCCTGTGAGATCAAGAGGGAGGCTTTCTGCGCGAGTCGTCGGTTGTCTCGGAGACCGGAGCACCGTCGACCAGGTATTGCGCGCCTTCGACAACGACGCGATCCCCAGCCTTGATGCCGTCTAGCGCCACATACTGGTTGCCTGTCATTTCTCCGAGGCGTAACATTTTCTGGTGTGCGACGAGCGATTTGCCGCTGCCATCGACGACAAAAACAAAAAATTGGCCGTTGATGCGCGATACTGCGAGAACCGGGACCTCCAGACCGTCGCGCACTCGCCAGATAATCCGGGCTCGCACAAACTGCGATGGGCGCAGCGTGTCGGAGCTATTTTTTACCTGGGCTTTCACCAAAAGCGATTGCGTGTTGTTATCGATCTCAGGAGAAATGAAATCGATCCGGCTTTCCGACATGAGGTTACCCGCGGTGTCAAGCAGTTGGACCGTCTGTCCCCTTTTAACATCACTTGACCGTTCGACCGGGATGTTTACGTACAGTTCGAGAGTTCCTGGTTCATCTACCGTGGTCAGTGTGGTTGTTGTCGTCACCCGGTCCCCTACGCGAACAGGGATGTCACCGACGATCCCGTTAGCCGGCGCGACGACTCGGTAATAGTGCAGCTCCACCTGCTGTTGAAGGACTTGCGCGTCAAGAGAGTTTAGCTGCTGCTGCGCCGTATCGAGGTTCGTCTTTGTCTGTTCGAAATCCTGCTTGCTGATCACCCCTGACTCGTATAATTTCTTCGCCCGCTCCCACTGCACCTGGGCGAACTGAACGTTCGCCAGTTGAGCTGCGCGGCCCGCTTCCTGGCTGCCCACTATGGCTTGCTGTTTGAGCGGATCGATCTGGATGAGCGGCGTGCCGGCGGTTACTCGGTCTCCGGACTTCACGAAAATATTCGTAACCTGACCTTCGACTTGCGGATCCAGAACCAGAGAGTGGCGTGATTTGAGCGATGCCAAATATTCCGAGACGTCGGGAATCGACACCGGTTCGATGACAACGGTCCTTACCGGCGTGGCATGAACATTCGGAACTTCGGCCTGCTGCTTCGGTCCGCACCCGAAGCCAAGCGCAACCATGCACAGGGCTGAAAGGAAGGCGAACGAACGGGCGCAGCTATTCGCTCCTGGATTTTGTGCGAGCCAATGGCGTTCAGGTTGACGACTGTTCATGAAAAACCCTGCTCCGACAAAGTAAACACACCATCTGCTGAGGCCCAGCGCGACGGAGGTTCCACTCTGCGTCTGAAAATCTTAGCATCACCAAGCGGAAAGGCCCACATCCCGATACCGATTTGAATCTGGAGGGGGCGAGTAGCAGCAAACCAGGATCAAAACTCTTTGCCACCCGAGTGCTATCAAAACAGGGCACTAAACCCTTCCCCCCGGGACTTCGAGGCAGTTACCCGCTCATCTCCCGGCGGGAGCTCAGAAAATGTTTGACTATAAATTGCCAAACGTAATCAGGACTCCCATTCTCTACGGTCGGATCTTGCCTCCTGCGTAATCAGCGATTCTGCCGTGCTGTTCATTCCGGCCTCCGTCGACTGGGATGGAGAGTCCCCAAAACGTTCGAAACCTATTTCACCCGCACCCGACGACCCTATGGCGTTGCCGGCGGGATAAGGAAATCGATACATCTTACCCTACCGCGATCGAATTTTGGGCGCGGGCGTTGCGCATCGCTACAAACAGTACTCGTGCCCTGTCTCATGGCCACGGGTCTTGTCAGAGAACTCGATGCTGGGTTTTGACGCCAAGTTGGCTACGGCCTTATCGTCGAGCGCGTCGAGCGATGAGCAGCCTGGGAAGTTTGCTATCGGAGAGAACTAAACCCGTTCGAGTTGGGCGAGGCGGAAGGGTTCGCTGACCTTCTCATGCAATTCGAGCCAGATCTCGTCGGGTTGGGCGAGGAAAACCTCCACGACGTGCGGGTCGAATTGCCTCCCCGAATACAGTTGAATCTCCGCGCGGGCAGCGGAAATGGGCACCGCCTTGCGGTATGGGCGGTCGGAGATCATCGCGTCGAGCGTGTCGGCGACCGCGAAAATTCTTGCTCCCAGAGGAATCTGCGCGCCTTTCAACCCGCGAGGGTAGCCTGAACCGTCATAGCTCTCCTGATGAGCGAGCACAATTTCAGCTGCCTCCTTCAAAAAAGGAATTCGTTCGAGCACAGCGTAACCGATCTCGCAATGCTTGCGCATAATTTCGCGTTCCTCTGCTGTCAGAGGTCCGGGCTTGCGAAGGATTTGGTCAGGGATTCCCATTTTCCCGATGTCATGAAGAAAAGCGCCGCGAGCGATGTGTCGGAGCAGTGACCTGTCAACATCCATCGCTTTCGCGATCGCAATTGTGAAGGCGGTGACGCGTTGAGAGTGCCCTTCGGTTTCCGCGTCCTTTGCATCGAGCGCGCCCCCAAGCGCTTCGAGGGTGTCGTCATAGGATTCCTCGAGATCCTGCAGCGCGATCGAGAGTTGCTGTGTGCGCTCGGCGACAAGGTGCTCGAGATCGCTTTGATACGTCTGGTTTTCGAGCACCACTTGACGATGCTCGAGCGCCCGGCGAACGCTTAAGTACAGCTGGTCTTTCTCGAAGGGTTTCAGGATGTAGTCGTAAGCCCCGGCGCGGATCGCTTCGAGCGCAATCGATATGTCGTGCATGGCCGTGACCATGATGACCGGGACGTCCGGGTCTGCCAGGCGCAATTCCGCGAGTAGCTTGAGTCCGTCCATCTCAGGCATAACGATGTCGCTCAATACGAGGTCGAACGAGTTGTTTCGGAAACTCTCGAGGGCCATTCGCCCGTTGGAACAAACCGTGCAGCGATAGTCCTGCGCTTTGAGCAGGGCCGAAACAACCTCGCGAATCGCCTCTTCGTCGTCTACAATCAGAATCTGTTCCTTTTCCACGATTGCTCCTCAGAGAACCATTATAGAGCAAGGTGCATGGTGCAAGAGGCTATGTGTCGTATCTATTTACCAAGCGCGCTACTTTATACACTGGCTTCCTGGTATCCGCGTTCCTGGCCGGATGCGTTACCGAGGAGCTTGGTGTCGCGGCCCTGGCGTCGATGGTGCGTCCGATCCGGAGAGAATTTGGGCGCGCCAGCCGCGATGACGTCGGCTAAGCGGTCGCCTTCCTCGGTTCGGACGTCTCCCCGGACAGCTTGCTGCAACCAGCCGCACGATAGTATCTGTCACTGCGATGCACCCTTTCCCGGGAGGGTGAAGTCGCAGGAAACCTGTTATTCTGTATTTGGTCATCCGAAAATCTCGGAGGTTGGGATGAAACGGTTCGGCTGTCTGATCTTTTTGCTCGCATTGGGAGTCGCAGCGGCAGCCAAGCAAACTGCCTCTCATCTGGAGCCTCCGCCGGTTCCGGCAAAGGCTCCGGCGCAAGTCGAAGCGGCCGCCAGCCCTGAATTTCTTCGCGCGGCCGACGAAGTGCTTACGCAGATGAGCCAGATCCTCGATCTGCCCATTAAACAGCCGCTCAAGAAGAGCCTGCGGTCGAAGCAGGAGATTCGAGATTACCTTGTCCGCGAGGAGAAGGAAGACAAAGACGATGCGGAACGCTACGCCGACACGAAAACGCTCGAAGCTTTTGGCCTCATCCCCAAAGGATTTCCACTGGACTCATTCATGCTGGATGTTCTCACCGACCAGGTCGCAGGCCTCTACGATCCGAAGACGAAGGAGTTTTACATCGCCGAGTGGATCCCTCCCGATGAGCAGCGCGCCGTGATGGCGCACGAGCTCACACACGCACTCGAAGACCAGTCATTCCACATTGATCCGTGGATAAAGGCAGCCCGTCCCAACGACGATGCTGAGTCCGCCCGTGAAGCCGTCAGTGAAGGCAGCGCGCTCGCTGCGATGGTTGATTACACGTTGCGTGACGAAAAAGTTGGCGTGCGCGACCTGCCCGATGTGTCGCTTCTGATCCGCTCCGGCGCGATGGAGGAGATGGATAAGGATCCAAATCTGGCCAAGGCGCCCTCTTATATCCGCGATGATTTGCTTTTCCCCTATCTCGCAGGCACGAACTTTGCGCAGCAATTTCTCAAAGCGCATGCGGGTTGGTCGGATCTAAATCTGCTTTTTCAAAACCCGCCGGTTTCGACTCAACAGATTCTTCATCCCAACTTGTATCTGAGTGGCGTGCAGCCCGAAAAGGTCACGCTGCCCGAATGGAAAGGTTTGGTTCCGACCGACTGGAAATTGCTCGAGGAAAATGTCATGGGCGAATTCAATCTCGAGGAGGTTTTGAAGCAGTTCCTTGGTCTGGAGCGGGCGAACATGCTTTCGCCTGCCTGGACCGGAGACCGCTATGCCGTCTTCGAGGATGCAAAGCGGAAGGCAAATCCCCTCGTGGTTCGAGTCGCTCTCGACGATTCCGAGAATGCCGCACGTTTTTTCGGCCAATATAGCGAATTGTTGGAGCTGAAGTACAAAGAGCGCAAAGATCTTTATCGGCGGCCGAATTTCTTTCAGTTCCAAACCGACGTGGGCGGCGTATTCATCCGGTGCGTACTAGCGACCTGCCTCACGGTGGAAGGGGCTGCGCGCGAGACCTACGACAGGATTAACAGCGCCATTGGCTGGCCGCCTGCACCTGTTCCTCTCGCCGGGGATACGCGTCAATCGGTTGCGAAGCTCACCAAATTGGCGCAATGAGCTCCGTCGGTCGCGCTCAGAATATCTTTGCGATCTGCGCCGAGATCTTTTGTTGACGCCAGCAAGATAACTACGTCACGAATCAGGCTACGCAGGTTGAATGGGCACGAGGATTTTCCATGGGGCTCTTCGATCTCCCGCGCATTCCGGAACCAGAGATCATGGATGATTTGAGTGAGGTCGGGGCGTACTCCTCGGCGGCTGCGCAGGCTCACCTGAGTAAAATTGACGGAACATTCGTCGAACATGCCCTTGGTCTCGTGAAGGGATGCGAGAAGGGTCGCGCTCTGGACATCGGCACAGGACCTGGACAAATCGTCATAAAGCTCGCCCGGCGGCTTACGACGTGGAAATTTGTTGGCGTGGATCGTTCACCGAACATGATTTCACAGGCCCGCTCGAATCTGGCACTCGTAGGCGCCGAGGTTGCCGGTCGCGTGGAATTCCAAGTCGCGGACGGCAACCGGCTGGACTTTCCCGATGGATCCTTCGATTTGGTAATCTGCAACTCCGTTTTGCACCATCTCGCCGAGCCGCAAGGCTTGCTCTCGCAGATAGCCCGACTCGCGAAGCCTACTGGCGCTATCCTGCTACGCGACCTTCGCCGTCCTTCGCGGATGAAATACCCTTTGTATGTCCGCTGGCATGGTCGCCACTATTCCGGCGTGATGTATGAGCTCTATTGCGAGTCCGTGCGTTCCGCCTATACCGAGGCTGAACTGCGGCGCTTGCTCGATTCCTCATCCCTCCGTGGCGTGCGCCTGTTCACGCACCAGTCGACACACCTTGGCCTCGAGCGCCCGGCTGGTTCGTAGCAACTGCCTGGAAGCTTTCACTGTCGTCTCCCTCGAGGTGACAGCTGCCAACATTCTCCGGCAGGAAACAACTTCCTCCAGGCCGTTGTGCGCCCAACGGGCTGCGAGCCCGCGAGGGCATTGGTGAGAGTTGTCCTAAGCCGACGTCTGATGCCGGTCTGCCCAATCGCCACACCCCCTAGCAATTCCGCTGCTAGGCTGTGCGAATACGGATAAGAGGTAAATTCGAGTGCGCGACTCGGGTAGTTCCGGGTACGATCCGCAGCGGTTCCCAGCCGAGTAGCAGGAAAGTCGGCCGAACACGAGCGTCCCGAGCGAAGCCTCCGGTGCCGCTTTCTTCGCTGCGAGAGCCACGCTAAGGTGTCCGAGGAACATTTTGGTCGGCTCAGTTCAACTCGACCGAAGCGCTCCGATGGATCACCATCAGCGTTTGATCGTCGGCCTGCCGCGGCGCGCGGGACGAAAAGGTCTGAACATCGTTCAGGCACGCTGCAAGGAGCTCTTGCGGTAGCCACCCCTCCCGCTCGGCAGCGACACGGGAGATACCGGTGATGCCGTACTCATTGCCGCCGGAATCGCAGGCTTCAGAGATGCCATCCGTGTACAGGAGCAAGCTTTCCCCGGGGTCCAACCGAACTCGCTCGACCTCGTACCGGCTCGTCGAAAACATTCCAAGCGGGACACCGGTCGAACGAATTTGTTTTACACCGTCCTTGGCCACGAACAGAGCGGGGAAATGACCTGCGCTTGCTATTTCTATTTCGCCCGCATCGCCGGCCCGCCCGCAAATGAGAGTCGCATACTGTCCTGCAATCGTGCTTTCGCAAAAGATGCGGTTGGCCACCCCCAGCAGGTTGTCGAGCTCGAGCCCAGTGCCCGCGAAGCTCCGAAAAGTCGCGTGCAAGTGTGACATCAGCAGCGAAGCGGCCACTCCTTTGCCCGATACGTCCCCCACGAGGAACATGAGCTCGTGGTCCTCGCTCGACGGCAAAATCAGGTCACAGTAATCGCCGCTCACAAGACCGGCAGGCTTGTAAGCGTACAGGATGTGCCAGTCGAGAGACCGCAGGTCGGTTTGCGGAAGCAGGCCACGCTGAATGCGCGCGGCGAGTTCAAGATCAAACTCGAGAGCCCGGCGGTCTTCGCTTGTCAGGTGGTCAATGCAGAGCCGGATCAGCGGGTCTGCGATCAGGCGTTCTCTTTCAACCGGGTCGTGGCAGACGTCGCAGACACCGTATGTTCCCAGATCCATCCTCTGCAGCGCCGAATCTACCTCGTGTAAAAGCTCGTGCAATCGCGCCTGACCTGCGGCGTGCGAAGACGAGATGACCGACGTTAGCTCCTCGCGTCTCTTTTCTAGTTGTTCACGGAGATAGGGATCGGTAATCGCTGCTGTCATGGTATTGCCTCTACACTCGAGATTCTCTCCGTTCTTGTCCGGGCGCCATCCGATTTCTGCATGGAATCTCTCCTCGATCCTAGCTCCCGATTGGATTCATCGACTAAGACCTGCGATTCCGCTTCTAGAGTAGCAAAGTGGCCGGAGCAGCTCCGAGTACGTCGCCCCACGTGCTATCGAGAGCGGAAGCGCGAGACTCTTGATCGCGCGCGTCAACCGCAGTGTAAGTCGAGGGCAAGGCGTGCAGCGGTGCCCTGGTTTGTCCAAGATAAAAGCCGTTTGAGCCGCTAAGTGCCATTGTTTCGAGTAGCAGAGCAATCCTCTGCCACCGAGACTTTGGCCCCGTGTGGTTGCTTCGCGCTTGACATACCGCTCCTGGACCGCCTCACCTAACGGCACGTTTCGATGGCATCGAGCAGTGCTCGGCCGGCTTTGCGCTCGAGCCGCGCCAAGCGCTGCTCGAACCGGGCGCGGCTCTGGCAGTACGCTCCAGAAGCGATCAGGCCAAGACGGTTCGCGTTGCGGAGCTCGACGAGAGCCTTGTGCGCGAGCGCGGCGGCCCGATTTGGCTCGCGCGCATGGTGTTCGTAATACATCGCCAGTTGTTCGTAAGCTTCGATGCCTTCGCGCGAATTCCCGAGCATCTTTTCCCACATCTGGCAGGCGAACGAGAAGTCCCCTTGGCGTTTCGCCAACCGCGCCAGTGACTGACGCGCCGCCCGCTCGGTCTCTGGCGGCAAATCGGAAGCAATCGACCGCTCGTAAAGCGCGCGCGCGCGGGTCGGTTCGCCGCGGCGCTCGCAGATGCGCGAAACGCCGTAGAGCTCGAGCGCGTCCTGTCCGTGCAACTCCGGCTGGTCAAGGAGTGAAACTGTGCGGCTCGCCAGTCCCGCTAGGCCGCGTAGGTCCATCTGGTTATGATGAAAGACAGAAACTAGCGGCTCGGGGGGCCCACCCCGCACATAATTGAAATAGACTTGCGGAATAAGATCGGACACGAGGTCCTTGCCACGATTCCAGCCGAGAACGTGCCGCTCAAGTTCGGTCAAGCGCACCGATGGGAGACGCGTCCGCCAGAGAAGTCGCGCTGGGTGCAGAAAATCGATATGCGCGCCAGGGGCAGGGGGGCGAATCGTGCGCGTCATCCGATAGCGGGTTTCGATCAGCGGCCAGTCGAATGACTTTCCGTTAAACGTGACCAGCACACGTCTCTGTGCTAGTCGCTCTGCCAGGGCTGACAGAACCGAGTGCTCCTCGCTGAATTCGCGCATAAAAAACTGCTCGACTTCAAGGCCCCCGGCGTCCCACCATGCGATGCCGATCAGAAACGGATAGGTCCCGGTGCCACCCGCGAGACCGGTTGTCTCGGTATCGAGGAAAAGCCACTGTTGCGGATCAGTGACATCGTCCGACCCCTCAGGCACGAGCAGTCTGAGCGCCGCCGCATTCAGCTTGGAACTTGGTGGATCGCAGCCGATTGCCTCAGAGAACCAGCGCCGCAGCACGAGATGCTCGCCAAATTCATTTCGGCTTGGCGAAGCCCCCAGGAGTTCGGCGAGACGTGCGGCGCCCACAGGAACATCAGGCGCGTGCCCGCGTGGCCCATCGACGACCCACTTTGTCGCCCGCTCTCCCGGAGAGCCCGACCGTGTCTGGGGGGAAGGGCGCTCGAGCGCCTTCAATCGTGCAAATCGGACTTGCGTTCCCTGGATCACGCTAGAACCCACTGGTCCTTGCCGGTTTCTACAGGTTGTCGAGAAATGCCGTGTGGACGCCCCCGAGAGCGGCGGGCCGAACCAATGCCCGCGCCACGGCGCGGCGACGGTTGGCTAAGAGTCGTGCGTTCCGAGTTTGACCGCTCGCCCGCAACGTGTTGAGAGGCGGCACCGAATGCGAAAAATAGAGGGACTTTGTGAGCCCTGGAAGGCAACCGATATTCTTTGATGCTCCCAGGGTGAACCCTGGGATTCTGTTTGCCTAGGCGCATTGCTGCACCTCTGTTCCCAGAAACG
>Ga0209526_10000707_pt1 | contig 21850 bp, 14 predicted proteins | sample JacPinW_OM2H0_M1_FD_188566 | JGI IMG/M metagenome (GOLD analysis project Ga0209526, IMG submission 188566) | Forest soil microbial communities from Algoma, Ontario, Canada - Jack Pine, Ontario site 1_JW_OM2H0_M1 (SPAdes) (version 2) | ecosystem: Environmental > Terrestrial > Soil > Boreal... | reverse complement strand
AATGACCGTTCTTCGGGACATCGCGTTTTCCCCCTTTTTCGGAAACTCCAATTTGCGCGTCTAGCGGTATCGAAAAGTATAACGACGTAGGTCTTGGCGTCAGCTCCGGGGGTCTCACCGAAAGAAGGGTCTGCCGCCAGCGTGCCATCGAACTATCTGCTTGAGTGAAGGCCTCAAAAATCTTCTGTTGCCTATCTGCAGGGATGCCGACGCCCGAGTCTTTCACGGCAAAGTGCAGGCACCTCGTGGCAGGTCCCTGTGATTGCTCTTCGACCCTGACGAAGATCTCCCCATGTTCCGTGAACTTGATTGCATTCCCAATGATATTGATCAAGATTTGACGCGTCCGCCCAGGATCACCGAGTAGCGCCTCCGGAACCTCCGGTTGCACCTCGTAGATCAGTCCCAGTCCCTTCTGGTGTGCGCGAAACCGGAGCATTTTCATGGTTTCGGACAAACTCTCGCGCAGGTCGAAGGAAATCGACTCAAGTTCCAGTTTCCCCGCCTCAATCTTGGAGAAGTCCAAGATGTCATTGATGATTGAAAGGAGCGACACGGCGGAAAACTTCACTAAGCCTAAGTCAGCGCGTTGCTCTGCAGTAAGCTCAGTGTCCAGAATCAGGTCCGTCATACCAAGAATGCCGTTCATGGGTGTTCTAATCTCATGGCTCATCGTTGCCAAGAACGCATTCTTTGCCTCGTTGGCAGCTTCGGCCGCTTCCTTGGCCCTCTGCAGCTCTTCTTGTGCCCTCGCCTTCTCGTTCACGTCCATCTGCACGAATAAATAGGCGACGAGAAGGAATCCCAACGCCGCGACGGCTAAAAACAGCTCGATCAGAATGGCGTGCCGCGCCCAGGTCTCTGCCTCACGCGATCTGCCTCCCAGGATTTGGTTTTCTCTCCGGCTCATCGCGACGATGAGTAGCCGATTCCCCCGCATTAATTGCAAAGCCCTTGCCGAAAACATCCGTTGCTCCGCACCAGCCGATTCTCCTTCGTTGCGCTTGGCCGCCGTCTCACCCCAATATTGAAACGTCGAGGCAAGGCGAGCTTCGAGCTCCTCGACCCATTTCTGCTGCACCGGATCGTCCGCCGTCAACGAACCGAGCAGCCTCACGAGCGCAGTCAAGTGGGACTTCGCGCTCGTGAAGCGGTCGAGATCGCGCTCATCGCTTGAACGAACGTAGTTGCGAGTGCTCAATACACCCTCATCCAACATGGACTGAATGTCCTCCATCGTTACGAGGACCTCTTGGGAGTGTTCAATTAGGCGGTCAATGTCGAGCAAGTGCTTCGTGCTCCGGTACACCACCGTGCGGGCACCGAGGAACACCACCAGTGCTAGTGCGAAGCCTATTCGGAAGGCCCTTTCGATTCGAGTACCCATGGTCTGCTTTCCTAATAGACCCGTATCATGTTGCGAGAAGGGTTTGAACGGCGACACACCTGCACTCTGAACGGAGAGGACGATCAGGTCGACGCTCGTTCGATAATATTACTGTTGTGGACCGACCAGATCATTCATGCGGCTCTCTGTTTCTATGCCAACACGGCATTTGTGAATCTGGACTCGGCTCGTTTGGTCCGCACTCATCAGTTCGCAGGTAGGCGATGTGCTTCAAACATAGGGTTTGTCAAGCTTGTCAGGCCTGTGATGTTGTGAAGACACTCGAAAGGCGGTAAGGTAGTCACCGGAAGACTCGCTGACAAGCATGACAACGCAGCAACCGACAGGCTTCCCTCTGCCCTCTGATTTGCCCCAGCCTGTCGATGATGGAGCGGCAGACCATCTCGGGGGCGTGCTGATGCCCCAGGTCTCCCTTCGGTCAACGGCGGGCAGGATGGTCGACCTCTCGGATCTGAGCGCACCTAGAACTGTTCTCTACTGCTATCCAATGACCGGAGTGCCGGGGAAGCCGCTGCCCGAAGGATGGAACATGATCCCAGGCGCGCGGGGCTGCACTCCCCAGGCGTGTGGTTTTCGGGATCGCCATCAGGAACTATCGGAGCTGAAGGTCGACGTGTTCGGCTTCAGCACTCAAACGACCGAATATCAACGTGAGATGACCGTCCGACTCCATCTTCCATTCGAGATCCTGAGCGATGCGGAATTCAAGTTATGCGACGCATTGCGCCTGCCGACATTCGAGGTGGACCGAATACGGCTTGTCAAGCGCCTGACGCTGGTTGTTCGGGGCGGGCAAATAGAGCACGTCTTCTATCCCGTCTTCCCACCAAACCAGAGCGCCGACCAAGTCATGCGTTGGCTCAGGGCCCATCCGATTCCCAACTGAGGCACTACCCAATTCTTCTTTGGTTCGCTAAATCGCGGGGTCGTCGAACTGTGAGGCAGGCATCCCTGCGTCCGACAGAGTGGACCTGCGTCCCATCCTGAGCAGCAAAACCGGTGTCAGTGTAAACTTGATACCGGAGAAGATCGAGTAATTTGGCCCCCATTATTAGTGCGCAAGGACTAACGAAGAGATACGGGATCGCTCCGCTGTTCCAAAATATTTCGTTCACGGTATCTGACCGGGACCGGATCGGTCTTATCGGTCCCAATGGTTCGGGTAAGTCAACCCTGCTCGAGATTCTGCAAGGCCGCGTAAAACCAGACAGCGGGGACATAGCGATACGTAAGGGCACAAGACTCAGTTGCGTAGCGCAGGTTACCGAGTTTGCACACGATGACACGATCCGGTCGGTGATCGAGAACGCTCTTGACCGAGCGGGAGTGCCCCCGGAGGAGCGATCGTCAAAAATTGCTGAGACGCTAGGCCGCGCAGGAGTCACGGATTTCGAGACGCGCACGACAGCGTTATCGGGTGGCTGGCGCAAACGCCTGGCGATTACAGGGGCCCTGGTCGAGGAACCAGATATACTGCTGCTCGACGAGCCGACAAATCATCTGGACCTCTCCGGGATTGAGTGGATCGAAAACTTTCTTCTGAAGTCGGCGTTCGCGTGCGTCGTGGTCAGCCATGATCGGTATTTTCTCGAAAACGTCGCGAACCAGATCGTTGAACTCAATCGTGTCTACGCGGATGGCATTCTCCGCGTCAAGGGAAACTACAGCACGTTTCTCGAGGCAAAACAGGAATACCTCTATGCCCAGCGAAAGCGACACGATTCCCTCGCTAACCGTATCCGTACCGAGATTGAATGGCTGCGTCGAGGCCCCAAAGCCCGAACTACCAAGTCGAAGTCGCGAGTTGATACAGCCCATGAAATGATCGGGGAGCTGGCGGAGTTGAGCGTCAGGAGCCGCACCGCAGCGGCCAATATCGAATTCTCTGCGACGAACCGGCAAACGAAGCAGCTAATCAAACTTGATGGCGTCACCTATGCCATCGGCAATCGCAAGCTGTTCGAAGACATTCATTTCACATTGATGTCGGAAATGCGAGTGGGGCTTGTCGGCCCGAACGGGAGCGGCAAAACAACCCTGCTCCGTCTGCTGCGAGGCGACATCGAGCCCACAGCCGGCCAGATTCGCAAGGCCGATTCGTTGCGGATTGTGTATTTCGATCAAAACCGCGAGCTCGATCCGGACCTGACTCTACGTCGTGCATTGGCGCCCGATAGTGACTCGGTCATTTATCAGGAGCGAGTGATCCACGTCGCCGCCTGGGCGGCAAGATTCCTTTTCGCGGGCGAGGATCTGAATCGGGCCGTTGGCCGGCTCTCCGGCGGCGAGCGTGCACGGGTATTAATTGCGCAGCTCATGCTGCAGCCGGCAGACGTCCTGCTGCTCGATGAGCCGACCAATGATCTGGATATCCCCACTCTGGAGATATTGGAGGAGAGCCTTCTTGAATATCGCGGCGCTTTGGTTCTCGTCACGCATGATCGCTTCATGCTGGACCGTGTCTCGACAGTTGTGCTCGGGCTCGATGGCCTCGGCGAGGCAGAGCGATTTGCCGACTATTCGCAATGGGATGCCTGGCAGCGGTCGCAACAGCAAAAAGGTGCGCGCAACAAGGCCCGAACCCCGCGCCCGCGTACCGATGTAGGCGGAGCCGCGCCGCCAGTCACAAAAAAGAAGCTCTCGTTTGGGGAGGCCCGCGAGTTTGAACGCATGGAAGACCGTATTGCTGAGGCAGAGCAGGAGCTTCGAGCGCAATGTGACGCGCTCGAGGATCCTGCTGTCATGAGCGATGTGTCTCTTCTTCAGAGCACTTGTTTACGAATCGAACAGGGCCAGAAGATCGTTGATGGTCTCTATGCCCGGTGGGCGGAATTGGGACAAAAAAAGGGCTGAGCAGATATCGGTTGGTTCCACCCGTTTCCTCATCCTCGCGGCGATCTGAATTTGACAGGCGAGGCTGGCGGGCGTATGGTTTTGCCGAAGTTAGGGTTGAAATCAAAAACTCCCGCTTCTATCAGGTTGCGGAAGAATTCTTCGAATTTTGCTGGATTACGTGTTTTCCTGAACGGGGGGGCATGGATGCGAGACAAAGTTTTGATCTTTCTGTTTTTGTTCGCATCTTTTCCGGCGGCGTTCGAGGCCCAGCAATCCACAACAGAAAGCTCTACAAAGCTAACCGTAACGCAGAAGCATGGCCAGTTGCTGTTCCAGCAACGCTGTTCGGTCTGCCACACGATGCTGTCAGTGACCGACAGGAAAACCTACGGTACGCGCTTGTATAAGGATTTGGTGGATGGCAACGAGGACCTGCTACGGCAGTCGATTATGAATGGCCGGGAAGGTCTCATGCCGGGCTTCAAATATGGACTGACCGCTTCAGAGATCAACGACATAATTGAGTACCTGAAGACGGTCGAGAGACCCGTCGGACCGAGCGCCTGGTACTAGTGTTCGACTAGAGTTGGGACCGTGCACTCATTCGAGGAGGAACCATGACAAGAGCGCGAGGACTTGCACTCATCACCGCGATTGCGATTGTCGCGATCGGGCTGGCGAAGCCAGCGATGAGTCCAAGAATCGCCTCGGCGGCCCCCAATGGGGTGTTGTTGACGGGCGGGGTTACGTCGGATTCGGGGCAGAAGATGGAAGGTGTGACCGTGTCTGCCAAAGAGGAAGGCCAGACCATCACGACGACAGTTTTTACCGACGAGCAGGGGAATTATTACTTTCCACCGCTGCCGACCGGGACATACAGGGTGTGGGCGCAGGCGCAGGGCTATGAGGCTGGGCGGAAACAGGTGGAGATGACGGGCGCCGTGCGGCATCAGGAGTTTGTATTAAAGATGACGAAGGATTTCGCCATGCAATTGGACGGGGACGGATGGATCGCAGCCCTACCCGAGGATACTGCTGAGCACCGCAAGATGAAGGACGTCTTTTACGATAATTGCACGGGATGTCATATAGCGAGTTATCCCTTGCAGAACCGTTTTGATGAAAATGGTTGGGTCGCGATCATCAACCTGATGAGCAGGGTGACGGGCCCGGAGGGTTTCTATGGCGGTCCCGCGATGGCTCCCTGGCCGTTCCTTGATTACTACAAGAAGGAACTGGCGGCCTATCTGGCCGAGATGCGTGGGCCGGGCCCGTCTCCCATGAAGTTCAAAACGCTTCCCCGTCCGAAGGGAGAAGCGACTTTGGGTGTCTTCATCGAGTACGATGTCCCCGTCGACGACGATGGTGGGTACGGTCCTCCCGCTAATGACGGTAGTGATTGGTCGCTAGGCACAACATCCCGCAATAATGGCAACAGCGGCATTCATGATGCGCAGTTTGATCGAGACGGCAACATTTGGTTTGCATACACCGAACCGAGTTATGACCGCACGGTTGGAAAGGTGGATGCCAAGACCGGGAAACTCACAAATATCAAGGTACCGGGAGCAAATGGGATGGCGGCCTCCAGTCATGGAATCACTGTCGATCAGGAAGGCATCCTTTGGTTCAATGCTGTCCCCGGCGCGTACTACGCGCAGGGGGAAGATAATGTCCGTGGCCTCGCTCGGCTAGATCCAAAGACGGAGAAGGTGGAAGTTTTCAATGTTCCGCATGGCATGAGCGGCGTGGGCGGGACCCTGGATGTGGATGGTAAGGGTAATATATGGGCTGCGACGAGAATCGGCGCGATCCGTTTCGATACAAGGACACGCGAATTTACCGAGTTCAAGTCCGTCACATTGGCGAGCCCAGATGGGCGGACCGACACGTATGGAGTAACAGGCGATCGGGAGGGGAATGGCTGGTGGACCCAGTTCAAAATCGATCTGGTAGACAAGGGCGATGTTCTGTCGGGACGGTCGGAGGAACTCAGAATGTCGCCGCGTAAGTCAAGGTCCGATGGACTGCTCACTGCGGAAGAACGCAAGGTCTATGCGCTTGGCGTGCCGCAGGATAATTTGTCGGTTCCGTGGGCGCAGGGCCCGCGCCGGCTGGGCGCCGACAAAAACGCTGACGTGGTGTGGATGTGCGATTATTGGGGCAACAATCTGGCCAAGATCGACAGCCATTCGATGAAAGTTACCTTGTATGCTGTCCCCACACCCGAAGCGGGGCCCTATGATGCGGTTGTCGATAACAACCACAATGTCTGGGTCAATTTGACTCAAGCAGGTCGCATAGCCAAGTTCGATCCCAGAACCGAACAGTGGACCGAATACCCTCTCCCATCGCTAGGGTCTGAGACACGTCACGTTTCTATTCTGGAGCGCAATGGAAAGTTAGAAGTGGGCCTACCATATTCCAGGATCAGCAAGGTGGCTCGGATGGAACTCCGAACCCGGGCCGAGTTGCAGGCTTTGAGAGCCGAGGTTCAGCAGACGGCCGGCAACCGGTAAGTCTGCCGTTTTCAGGAAGCAACTTGCTGGTCAGAGAATCGGGCTCCTGCTCTCCCTATTCTGCGGGAGTTGTCAGGATAGCGTGAGAAGGACCTATCTCGATATCTTGAGTCCTAAACGATGTGGTGGCGCGCCTTTGCGATTTCCTGGAACGGTGTGCCCGAAGACAGTGTCCGACCGCCCTCAACTAGAATCGTTCCTCGTGATGGTTCTTTCGTCTTTCGAACGAAAAGGTGTTTACCGGCGGGCTGTGATCGGAACCTTGGGCAGGCTAAGCAGCAGACGCAACACCTGGGCGCGTGGGAACGGAACTTGTACTGGACTAGGTGCGCTGATACTATCCGCCGGTCCGAGCCGAATCGATTGGCATTTCCTGTGTGGAGCGTCTTGAAAACGAGGAGGTTTGATGCAGAAGGCGATACGATTTCTGATCGCGGTCGCAATAGCTCTATTGTGTACGACCGCCCGGTCGCAACAGCACCAAAAGCTCGATATCTATTTCATCGACGTTGAGGGCGGACAGGCAACTTTACTGGTCTCCCCGTCCGGACAATCGTTGATGGTCGATACCGGCTGGGCAGGCGGGCGCGATGCCGAACGCATCGCCGGCGTCGCCAAGCAGGCGGGCGTCACCCGGATCGACTATCTGGTGCTCACGCATTATCACGGCGACCACGCCGGCGGCCTGCCCGAACTCGCCGCCAAAATACCAATCGGAACCTTTATCGACCACGGACCGAACGTGGAACAGGCCCGGAACAGTCCGGCAAATTATGAAGCCTATCTTCCGGTGCGCGACAAAGGCCAACACATCCTGGCAAAGCCCGGTGACAGGCTTCCGATCCAGGGCATCGAAGTTCAGATCGTATCCTCAGCCGGCGCACTCATCACCAAACCATTGCCTGGCGCCGCCGGGGCTTCGAATCCGCCGTGCAGTGATTTTCAGCCGAAGGATGAGACCAAAGATCCCCTTCTCGGCGGCGAAAATGCGCAGTCGGTGGGGATGATCATCTCCCTGGGGAAGTTTCGCATGGCTGATTTCGGCGATCTGACCTGGAACAAGGAACATGAACTGGCCTGCCCCAAAAACCTCGTAGGCACGATCGACCTGTATGTCGTGTCGCATCACGGGCAGGATATTTCCAGCTTGCCGATGCTCGTGCATGCGATGCATCCTCGCGTAGCCGTGATGGACAATGGAGCAAAAAAGGGCGGAGCGATTGATACGTTCGAAAGACTCAGAAAATCGCCCGGATTGGAAGATATCTGGCAGTTACACTACGCGGTCGACGCCGGAGAACGCAATTCTCCCGAGCAGCTCATCGCCAACACGAAGGTGGGTGGTACGGCTGCGTCGGGTGTCCCCGACGAGACGACGGCGAATTACATCCAGGTGACAGCGCGGCCTGACGGAAGCTTTACGGTGACGAATAGCCGCAATGGTTATCACAAAGACTACGGGGCGCACAGTTAGCCGATGCGGCCCTCGCCTATGGCATCAAGGGCGGCAAATCGGAGCAGATTCACTCGCCGTAGGGAACCCAGATATTCTTCACCTGGGTCGCATGGTGAAGGAACCACCGGCCTTCGGCCTGCTTCGGGTCAAACCAGTCGAGCGCGCGGCCTTCATTCGTCCATACCTGCTTCAAATTGCCCACGGAAAGAGATTTTACAACCGCGGCGCTAGCCTCATCGCCGAATGACCAGACAGCATCGACGTCATCGTGCTCGGCGAGGATTTTCATGAGTTCGCTAGCGCGTCCGGTTACGATGTTTAGCACCCCATCCGGTACATCGCTGGTTTCGAATATTTGATAGAGGTCGCCAGCGATCAGCGGGTAAGCCTCCGAAGGAATGCCGATCACCGTGTTGCCGACAGAGATCGCAGGCATCGCCAGCGACAAGAAAGCGAGCAAAGGCGCTTCGACAGGACAAATGATTCCAACGGTGCCGACCGGTTCGTGCATCGCTAGTGTGACGTTACGGAACGGCGGATTGTGCACGGTGCCGTCAAACTTATCGGCCCAGGCCGCATAGCTAAAGATCCGCTCTATGCCGATATCGATCTCCCTCGCGGCCTGTTCTACTCCGACTACTTCGGCCAAGCGGCTGGCGATCTCGTCGCGGCGCTGCGAAATGTTCTCGGCCACGTAGTAGAGTACCTGTGCGCGACTGTGCGCGGTGTTCTTGGCCCACGCTTCTGCCTTCCGCGCGGCTTCGACGGCATTGCGAATATCCTTGCGATTGCCGAGAGGAGCCTCACCGAGCAAGCCGCCATCGGCGCCGCGCACCTCCATGCTGTAGCCGGAATCCGGACGCACCTGTTTGCCCCCGATATAGAGCTTTACCGTGCGGTCAATGGCCGGAGCCGCACCGTTAGCGTGCTGGTGCTCCTCTCGGCTGTGGCTGAGAGTTGCGGGGCGAATCAGGGGAGCCTTCTCGAACCAGATCGGCTCGAGATATTCGAGTAGACCTTCCCGACCGCCCTCGCGCCCATAGCCGCTTTCGCGATAGCCGCCAAATCCGCAAGCGCCGTCAAAAAGATTGGTGCTGTTCACCCATACCACACCCGCCTTCAGTTGCGCAGCGACATGGAGTGCGACGTTGATGCTCTCGCTCCATACACTTGCCGCCAGGCCGTAAGCCGTGTTGTTTGCAATCTCGACCGCTTCGCGAGGTGTACGGAACGTCATGGCCGCAAGGACCGGACCAAAAATCTCTTCCTGGGCGACAACCGAGGCCGGATGCACATTGCTTAACAAGGTGGGCGGAAAATAAAGACCACGGGAAGGCATCGCAATCGATGGCTGCCAGCACGTGGCGCCCTCGGCTACTCCTTGATCGACCAGGCGTCGAATGCGATCCAGTTGTACGCGAGCGACGATCGCGCCGATGTCGATCGCCTTATCAAGAGGCGGTCCGACGCGCAGATTCTCCATGCGATTGCGCACCTTAGTAATGAGCTTCTCCGCAACGCTTTCCTGCATCAACAGGCGCGACCCGGCGCAACAAACCTGTCCCTGATTGAGCCAGATTCCGTCGACCAGGCCCTCGACTGCGCCGTCGAGGTCGGCATCCTCGAAAATAATGAACGGCGACTTGCCGCCAAGTTCGAGCGAAAGCCGCTTGTGGCTGGTCGCCGTCGCTCGCCGGATCGCTCGCCCGACTTCGGTTGAACCCGTGAACGCGATCTTATCGACATCGGGGTGCTTGACGAGCGCCTCGCCGGTCGAACCATCGCCCGTGATGATGTTGACGACCCCCGCAGGGAGCCCCATCTCCTGACAGATGTCTCCAAAGGCAAGTGCGGATAGAGGAGTAAACTCGGCGGGCTTGAGCACGACCGTGTTTCCGGTCGCAAGTGCCGGCGCAATCTTCCACGCCAGCATGAGCAATGGAAAGTTCCAAGGGATGATCTGCCCCACCACGCCGCAAGCCGTGAATCCGGGAAACTCTTGCTCGAGTAGCTGCGCCCATCCTGCGTGGTAGTAGAAATGCCTCACAACCAGCGGGACATCGAGGTCACGACTCTCGCGAATCGGCTTCCCGTTGTCCATCGTCTCGAGCACGGCGAGACGGCGGGAATGCTTTTGCACTTGTCGCGCCATCGCGTACAGGTAACGGGCGCGGGAATGGGGAGAAAGGGATTGCCAGGGAGCCAGGGCCGCGCGCGCCGCCTCCACGGCCGCGGCCACGTCACCGGCAGTGCCTTGGGCAACGGTTGCGAGCGTTTCCCCGGTGGAAGGATCTGTTGTATCGAAGTACTGGCCTGCTGATGGCTCCCGGAACGCGCCATTGATGAAATGTCCCAGACGCCTTTTGTGCCCGTCGAGCCAAGCCAGTGCGTCGCGTGGATCTTCCGGCGCCGGACCGTACTCCATGGTCACAAATTTTTCAATGATGCTCATTGGTTTCGACTCGATTCTCTTCCCGGAAACGCAACATCTGCTTTACGCGATCGGATGGCGATATTCTGCCGAGTATCGACCCGTTGCATGGTAGGCGAGCTGCCGCTCGATGTCTCCCAACATGCTGCTGACGCCAAAGCGGAAGAGATTCGCATGGAGCCACGAGTTGCCAAGTTCCTCCTTCATAAGCGACAGCCATTCGAGCGACTGCTTCGCCGTCCGGATGCCGCCCGCCGGTTTGAAGCCGACCGCCGACCCGGTCTCCTGCGCATACTCGCGAATGGCGCGCGTCATCACCAGGCCAACCGGAAGCGTGGCATTGACGGCTTCCTTGCCGGTGGAGGTTTTGATGAAATCGGCGCCGGCCATCATGGCGACCGTGCTTGCGCGCGCCACGTTGCGAAGGGTGAGCAGATCCCCGGTGCCGAGGATCACCTTCATGGGCACGGGACCGCAGGTAGCCTTGAACAGCGCAACCTCATCGTAAAGCTCTCGCCATTTCCCAGCGAACACGTGGGCTCGCGTGATGACCACATCAATCTCGTGCGCCCCGGCCTCAACGGAGCGGCGGATTTCAGCGACGCGCTCCTCAAGCGGAGAGAGTCCGGCCGGGAATCCCGTCGAGACAGCAGCGACGTGAATGCCACTGCCCTCGAGAGCGCGAAGCGCGGTCTGAATGAAGGTGTGATACACGCACACAGCCGCGACTTTCAGATCGAGCTCTTCGATTCCCAAACGCTTCACCATCTCGTGCTGAATCGGCTGCCGGGCCTTCGCGCACAATCGGCGCACGCGCTCGTTTGTATCGTCGCCGGCCAGCGTGGTGAGGTCCATGCACGAAATCGAGCGCAGGAGCCAGGCTACCTGCCATTGTTTCTTTACGGCGCGCCGACTAACCAGCGTCTGCGCCCGACGTTCCACGGCGCTCCTGTTTATGCGGACTTGCTCGATCCAATCGAGGTTGAGAACGATGCCGCGGTTTGGCTGCAGGGCACGTCCGGAAAGCGTAGCGAGCACATTGCTGGGTTTGGCGCCGGGGCACTCCGCGGTGCTAGCGTCTAGGCTCTGAAAGCCTTGCTGCCTGCCGCTGTTCCCCGCCATGGAGGCTTCTCCGCCAGACCCTTGCCGCGCGCGACCCGGCAAATGGAAAACCTCAGGTCTCACAACACTAGTCTGCATACTATAATAGCAGTTGCAAGACTCTGAACTCGAAAACTTGGATGCGATATCGCCATCGGAGATATTCGGTCTCGGTCAGATCCCTGCGTATGGCTGCCTCCGGATGAATTCTCCGGAGCCGGCTCGCCCGACAAACTTGCCGTCATCAATCACCAATCGCCCGCGCGAGAGAACGCTCTTCGCGACGCCTTTGACGCGAGTGCCCTCGAACATCGAATAGTCCACGCGCATGTGGTGCGTCTTCACGCTGATAACCTGTTCTTGGTCAGGGTCGAAAACCACGAGATCGGCGTCCGAGCCGACGGCGATGGTGCCTTTGCGTGGGAACAACCCGAACAGCTTGGCTGGCGCCGTGGAAACGAGCTGCACGAAGCGATTCGGCGAAAAACGTCCACCGTGCACGCCGCCCGTATACACCAGGCTCAGGCGATGTTCGATCCCGGGTCCGCCGTTCGGGATTTTGGTGAAGTCTTCCTTGCCGAGCTCCTTCTCCTTCAAGCAGAAGGGGCAGTGGTCGGTCGAAACCGCTTGAAGCGTATCGTGCGCCAGGCCCCGCCACAACTTCTCCTGATGCCATTTTTCACGGAGCGGCGGCGTAAAGACATACTTGGCGCCTTCAAACCCCGGTGCTTCCATCTGTTCGAGCGACAGGTAGAGGTACTGGGGGCAGGTCTCCGCATAGGCCGGGAGGTGGCGATCGCGCGCTTCGCGGACTTTTTCGAGCGCGTCGTTACAAGACAAATGCACAATATAAACTGGCGCCCCGGCCATTTCTGCCAGCGCGATGGCTCGCCCAGTGGCTTCGCCTTCCGCGGTCGTGGGTCGCGTCAAGGCGTGGTATTTTGGCGCGCGTTTGCCCTCGGCCAGTGCGCGTCGCACGATCACATCAATCACGCCGCCATTCTCCGCATGCATACAGATCAGCCCGCCGAACTTGGCGGCTTGGGACATCGCACGAAAAATGGTGGCATCGTCCACCATAAACACGCCCGGGTAAGCCATGAACAGTTTGAAGCTCGAGACCCCTTCGCGAATCAGTTCGCCCATCTCGTCAAGTTGCGCGTCGCCAAGATCGGTGATGATGCAATGGAAGGCATAATCGATCGCGGCCTTGCGTTCGGCCTTTCTCATCCACGTCTCGAACGCCTGCCGCAGGCTCTGGCCCTTGAATTGGATGGCAAAGTCGATCAGCGTTGTTGTCCCGCCGTGGGCGGCGGCAATCGTTCCGGACTCGAAATCATCCGCGCTCGTTGTGCCGCCGAAGGGCATGTCCAGGTGCGTGTGGGCGTCGATGCCACCCGGCATGACGAACAGGCCGCCGGCATCGATCACTTTTACCGCATTTTCGGTGGGCAGTCCTTGCGCCATTGCGGCGATCCGGCCGCTCGTAATCCCGACGTCGCTCGCATACGTATCGGCCGCGGTGACAACGGTACCGTTCCTAATCACTGTGTCGAAGCGCATCCCACCTCCTCCGAGCCGAGCCACCAGTGCAGGCATCTTAGGACAGCAGTGGAATGCGGCGCAAGGCGTCTGAGACCCTGGCGATCGCCCGGCAAGATGGATACCGTGTATCGATCGCCTGCGAACATTCCGCGGGGTGCTAGAATAGCCCTTCTGTTGGGCTTTCCGCCTCCGAGGGGAAAAAAGGGACACCTGGCGATTCATTTCAGGGGAGTTCCATAGAACGTTCCTATGCCACTTCGTGAAACGGCGCCGAAGCTTCCGCCCGAGCAATACGAAAAGAACTTCGCCGACATCGAGCCGGCTATGACGTCGCGACAAGCCGCCATCGAATCGGCCCGATGTCTTTACTGCTTCGACGCGCCGTGCACGATTGCTTGCCCGACGCACATTGACGTGCCCGCCTTTATCAAGAAGATCTCCACCGGAAACCTGCGAGGCTCCGCGCGGGTGATCCTCTCAGCCAATATTCTGGGACAGAGTTGCGGCCGCGTATGCCCCACCGAAGTTCTCTGCGAAGGTGCCTGTGTGATGCACGAGAAGGGCGAGCAGCCGATCAAAATCGGAGGCCTGCAAAGGCACGCCGTCGATTACGTGCTCGACCATAATGTCCGGCTATTCCGTGCTGGCGCACCGAATGGGAAGCGCGTGGCGTGCATCGGCGCTGGCCCGGCTTCGCTCGCATGCGCGGCGGAGCTCGCGAAATGGGGATACAGCGTCACAACCCTCGATCGCAACGAACAACCGGGCGGCCTGAACACCTACGGGATCGCGGCCTATAAGATGCGCGCGGCCGATTCGATCCGTGAGGCTGATCTGGTCAAGCAGATGGGAGTGGAGTTCCGGCAGAAAGTCGAAATCGGACGCGATATCACGCTCGCTGAACTCGAGCAAGAATTCGACGCCATCTTCATCGGCGTTGGCCTCGGCGAAACGTCCGCGCTGAGTCTTCCCGGCGAGGATCTCGACGGCGTTTATGGCGCGATCGAGTTCATCGAGAAAACGAAGGTGCAGCCCTTCGACGAGATCGTCATCGGCCGGCGCGTCGCCTGCATTGGCGCGGGCAACACAGCGGTTGACGTCGTGACGGCGGCTCGGAGGCTCGGCGCAGAGACTGTCTATCTGATATACCGGCGCGGGGAAGCCGAAATGCCGGCTTTTGCGTATGAGTACCAACTCGCTAAGCAAGATGGTGTCGTCTTTCTCTGGCAGACACACCCGGTTCGCGTCCTTGGAAACCATGGCGTCGTTTCTGGCCTGGAATGCCTGCGCACGCAACTTGGCCCGCCCGACGCCAGGGGCCGCCGCACCCCGATGTCGGCGCCGGGTACGGAATTTACACTGGATGTGGAGATGGTCGTACGCGCGGTAGGCCAGAAACCCGCTACGGAATTCCTGCCTGCTGTGCCAGGTCTCGAACGTAACAAAGACGGCACGGTGAAAATCAACGAGCAGCACCAGACCGGCCACCCGAAATATTTTGCCGGCGGCGATTGCACGAACGGCGGAAAAGAGGTGGTCGACGCGGTGGCCGAAGGTATGGCCGCTGCCAGAGGACTCGACGCTTGGCTGGGCTCACCGCGAGGCAATTGAATCGGCGCTCTCGCGATTGTGGGGCTGGCTTCGGGTCCTCCGACCAACGTCGACGCCAGGTGAGCGCGCCCTCGACACAGATTGGTGCGCATTATCGAAGGCGACCCTATCGCCACCACAACCCCCTACGGGTTATCAAAGAGCCATGCGCTGGTTTGCAACCGTTGTGGGCTCTGGTATGCGCGGTCGGAAACCGCATCCTCAGGAAGGAAGGGAATACCGGCCGCCCACCCATGAGCTCGCATGCACACCCCGGCAAGCGGCGTCTTGGCAGTCGACTTTCGCCCAGCAGCGACTGAGTGCGGGCGCCGGTTGACGCGTCAATCCGCGGGTTCGGGCGCGGGATGCCGTGTCATCATCAACACCGAGTAGGCGACAAAGCTCACACCAAAGCCTACAAACCACGCATAGTCGTAGAGAACGCGAAGCGGCGAATAGACGAGTCCGACAAACGCTACGCCACAGCCGAGCGCGAGCGCCGCAATCGCCCTCCAGTTCACTCCGTCTGAGAATTCATACGATCCGTTTCGCCGGTAGAGATCCTCGGTTAGCAGGATTTTCTTGCGCAGGATGAAGTAGTCGCAAATCAGGATGCCCGCAATCGGCCCGAGAAAGCCGGAATAGCCCACGAGCCAACCGAAGACGTAGCTGCCGTAATTGGCCAGCAATTTCCACGGTTGCATCGCGATGCCAATGATGCAGGTGATCAACCCGCCGGTGCGGAAGCTGATCCGCCGCGGCCATAGGTTTGAGAAATCATTCGCGGGCGAAACTACATTGGCGGCCACGTTGACGTTGAGCGTGGCCAGCAGCAGAGCGACCATCGCGAGGATCACCGCGATCGGGTTGCCGAGCCGTGCGAGCACCGCGACTGGGTCCCAGATTGCCTGGCCGAAGAGGATGAGAGTCGCGGAAGTGACCGCAATGCCGATAAAGGAATAGAACGTCATCGTCGTGGGCAGACCTAATGCCTGGCCGATTATCTGTGCGCGCTGGCTCCGTGCATAGCGCGTGAAGTCCGGAATGTTCAGGGCCACCGTCGCCCAGAATGCCACCACGCCGGTCAGCGAAGGAATGAAGAACCGGAAGAATTCGCCGAAGCTCTGGAATTTCGAGGGTGTTGCGAGCATGGGGCCGAAGCCGCCGGCCTTACTGCGCGCCCAGAGCAACAGTGCTAGTCCAATTAAAAGCAGGAACGGCGCGGTGATCCCTTGTAGAAAGCGGATCGTCTTGATGCCGCGCACGATCACCATTACATTGAGCAGCCAAAAAAACAGGAAGCAAGTCGGGAGAGCCCAAGTAGAGTTTCTCCACGAAGGCGCGAGAGCCAACACCATGGCATAAATGGCTTCCCCTCCGATCCATGTTTGAATGCCGAACCAGCCGCAAGCGACGAGCGCCCGCAGAATGGCCGGCACGTTCGCTCCCAGCACTCCGAAAGCCGATCGGGCAAAGATCGGGAACGGAATGCCATATCGCGCGCCCGCGTGGGCGTTCAGCAACATCGGAATCAGCACCAGAACGTTGCCAAAGAAAACGGTGAAGATTGCCTGCTTCCAGTTCATGCCGCCGGCGATCATCGCGCTGGCCAGCATGTACGTCGGGATGTTGACACTCATCGCGATCCACAAAGCAGCGTAGTTGTACGTGCCCCACGTGCGCCGATTAGTCGGCACCGGAGCCAGATCCTCGTTGTAAAGAGAGCTGTTACGAACCGTTTCGGCGTCGAGTCGCTCGATGCGGGGTTCAGGACCGGAAACATTTTGAGGCGAGTTGGTCATACCGAATCACCGCTTCAGGTCAATCGAGCGGATCGGATCATCGCCGTGGCCTGCGCTGGTTCAAGCTCTAGGGGTGAATTCCGGCCGCGCCAGCAAACGCCGACGCCACGAACGTCCCGTCGGGCACGCACTCGGTCAAATCGTAGTACCGCGTATGCTGCTCGACGCAGAACTAGGGCCCGTGGAAAAACTCCAGCAAACGGAGAACCTGAAGCTTTGTCTTCGCCGCGGCAGAGTCTTTCCGACGACCAGTCGCAGGTAGCCTGAACGAGTCCACAACGCACGATGCCCGGCAAGGAACACCTCCAAGAGCTACCGCCCGCCAGTCTACTCTCCCGCCGGGAACCCCGACAAGGTTGCAGGGAAAGTGCTACGAAATAAAGCGATAACCGACTCCGCGCACAGTTAATAGGTAGCGCGGCTTGGACGGGTTTTCCTCCACATAGCGCCGCAAGCGGACGATGAAGTTGTCGATCGCGCGTGTGTCGGTGTCCTCGCGCAGGCCCCAGACGTCCTCCAGGATCGATTTGCGCGAGACCGGTCGTCCATTGCTGCGAATCAGGTGGCGAAGGAGTTTCGCTTCCATAAGAGTCAATCGGATGACATTGCCGTTCGTACGCAGTTCGAGGTTGCCAAAATCGATGGTCTTGCCACCGAACGAAACGACTTCATCGTCGGCAGCGGACGTCGAATTCACTTCCGCACTACTAACCGCCGACGGCACCGTGTCCCCCCGGCTGCCACTCAGCCATGCGCTTCTGCGCAGCAGGCCCTGGAGCCGCGCCAGGAATATGGGCAGTTCGAACGGCTTCGGAAGATAGTCATCAGCCCCCGCCGCAAAACCTTGCAGTACGTCCTCGGGGCGGCCCCGGGCGGTCAAGATGAGAACGGGGACATAATTTTTGGCTTTGCGAAGAGCCGAAGCAACGGCAAACCCGTCCATGCCCGGAAGCATCACGTCCAACACGACAGCGTCGAAATTTTCCTTTGCCGCGACCAGTCGTTCAACCGCCGATTCACCGTCGCCGACTACATCGACCGAGTGTCCTTCCGCCTCGAGATTGAACCGCAATCCGTCGGCCAGGTGAGCTTCATCTTCGACAACGAGCAGATGGCTCATGGGTGGCTCCTCGGCAATTCGAAACTAACGGTCGTGCCGCGAGATTCACCTCCGCTTTCAGCGAATACCCTGCCTCCATGAGCGCGAGCAATTGCGCGAACAATGAACAAGCCCAGGCCCGTTCCCTTCACGAGCGATAGGGACCGGCCCGGCACCCGATAAAATCGCCTGAAGATGCGCTTCAGTTCTCCAGGCGGAATTCCGCAGCCGCGATCGCGAACGCGCATCACAACGTGTTTTTCATCCGGCGCTTCGATCTGGACCGCCACGTCCACATGGCCATCGGAATACTTGATCGCATTGTCGAGGATATTGGACACCGCAGTGCGGAGCTCTTCCGGATTAGCCTGTACTTTAATCGGCGATCCATTCGCCGCTTCCTCGACGTGCAAGGCTTCCGGCTGAAGATGATGCCGTGTGCGCGCCAGCTCCACGCACTCACGCACGAGGTTGGCGAAATCGGTCTCGGCGCGGTACCGGAGATGGCGTTTGTACCCCACTTCGCCTGCCTTCAACACTTGTTGCACGGTCTCCAGCAGACGGTCTGAGTCATCCAGCATGAGCCGGTAGAACTGCTGGCGCTGCGTTTCGTCTACTTCTCGCCGCTGTAGCGTTTCCAGGTAAAGCCGAATAGAGGTGATGGGGGTCTTCAATTCGTGCGTTACGGCGTTAATAAAACTGTCGTGCTGTTCATTCCTTCGAATCTCGCGAACCAGAAAACTCGTGTTGAGGATGAGCCCGAGGATGATCGCAAGAAAGACGATCACCCCGAAGACAAAGAAGATACCTTCCCGCCAGTTCAGGATGATCCAACCGACGTTCAGCGCGACTGCAAGCGCAACGAGGCACCCGCCGAGCACGGTGAAGAACGCGATCGTCTTTCGACGGCTTGTGATACGCATGGCGTCTTATCGCGATTGTACCGCGGAGGGCCCGTGGATTCCGCTTCAGATATTTCAATTCCTGGTGGGACTCTCCCTGCGGAGAGACTCGAAGCTACAAGGGTGACACGGACACAAAATCGCTCGGCGATTTCACAGTACCAACATTTCCCTCCGTCTTACGCTCCTCCGAAGGCAGAGCGGCGAGGCGGATTTGTGTCGCCAGTCCCAGTTTCTGAAGCACCCAGATTCCGTACCAGTTGAGGTCGATTTCATACCATGCCAGGCCGTGACGGGCTGACGTCGGATAGGCATGATGGTTGTTGTGCCAACCTTCGCCCCACGTGAATATCGCGACCCACCAGCTATTGGTCGATAGATCGCGAGTTGTGAAGCGTCGCGAACCCCAGGAATGGGTGGCCGAATTAACGAGCCACGTTGAATGCAGTCCGAGAACCGTGCGCAGGAAAATCCCCCAGAGTACGAACGGGATCCCACCAATGGCTAGCAGCAGGAGTCCCAGCGCAATCATCGGAATGTAGTGGTATTTGGTGATCCAGACGTGAAACTTGTCTTTGGCCAGGTCCGGGACATAGCGCGCTAGCGTCGAAGTGTCGTGATGCATGGATTTACCGACCAGGATCCAGCCCATATGCGCCCACCACTTACCGTCGATCGGAGAATGCGGATCACCTTCCCGGTCAGAGTGCTGATGATGAATACGGTGCGTTGCCACCCAGAAAATCGGTCCACCTTCCAGTGCGAGAGTGGCGCAAACGGTCAGGAAATGCTCGACCCACTTGGGCGTTTTGTAGCCGCGATGGGTCAGCAGCCTATGATACCCCATGCCGATTCCGAGACTCCCCGATACCCAGTATAAAAATAGCGCGAGAAAAAACGCTTTCCAGGTGAAGAAAAACAGTGCTACCACAGCTCCCACATGGAACAATGCCATGAAAGTGGCGGTCACCCAGTTGATCTGATTTTCACCGGAAGACTGCTTCGATATATCATCGAGTTGCATTCGCATATGGCCTTTGTACTCGTCGTGGCTATGGATTATCGTTCGGTTGCAAGCCCAGAATAGCAGTAGCGGGCGAACGGTTTTGTAATACTTCTGTAATACCAATCCCATTCCCTTGTATCAGTTAGCCGGCGCGAAGGGGCTGCGCCCCGGGAGCGCAGCCGCTTAAACCAGCGGTCGCCTGGTTACGCTCGATGGTGTCTAGGTGGGCGGGGATCGCGGGCGGTTGGTCAGCAGGCCAACCTTGCGCAGATCTATAAAGTTTAGTCGGAGCGACCGCCGGCTTTAGCTGGCGGCGGAATCGCTGTCCGCGTCAAGCGCCAAGGGGTCCCCCCGCATGCGGGCAAAGGGCGAGAGGGCAAGGGCCTCATAGACTAACCATACAAGGGCTCAGATGGGCTTCATGAGCCAACGTGCAGGTTGTCTCATGCGTTGGTGGGCGGCCGCCCGTATTTATGTGGCGGGGTCAACAGCCGAGGACACGGCCGATCTTTACTTTACTGGACCGGCCAGCCCAATCGCTCTGATCGAGTGCAAGCCGCTTCGAGATGTCGGGTGATCCGCCAAGAACACTGGTTCGACACGGCTCCCAGGGTCTGCCGAGCAGTTCGGGGGCATCTTGGAGAAGACGCAGTCGCTCGCTCTAAGGGAGCGGGCCGGAGGAAGGCTTGCGCGGTGTCTTCGCTCATCAAGAGCCTTGAAGAACGCAGCACCAGCCAGAGTAGGGCCGGGCTCCCGCCGCTTGCTCTTCCGGAGTCAGCAGCTCCGGCTCAGTTCGCCGATTTGCGGAGCGTAGAAGCGCTCCCTGATGCGGTCCACTCCCAGGCGCCGTTACCTATAAAGTCTCTCCCCATACACTCAAGGCAGGTCAGAGCGGCAATCAAAAACGCTCGTCGTAAATGACGCCGGCACCGGCAAGCTTGCCATCCGGGCGAGAGCGAACCAAGAAACAGTCCCCCGCGCGGGACTATCTGAGCGACTTGTTGAGGAACGCGACAGTTCGCGCCCATGCGTCGGCGGCGGCTTCCGGGCGATAACCATCCTTATTCTCGGGATTTTCGAACGCGTGCCCGGCGCCGTCATAGATTTTGACGTCCACGCGTTTGCCGAGATTTTTCATCGTTTTTTCGAACCCTTGCACGTCCGCAGGCGTAATACCACGGTCGTCGGCTCCGAAATTCCCGAGCACCGGCGCTTGAATCTGCTGGAGGTCGCTCGGAGCGGTCGGAAGGGCGCCGTAATTCACCACGCAAGCCGCGAGGCGCTGCTGATGAATTGCGAGTTGTAGCGAATACCCGCCGCCCATGCACCATCCTACCGACGCGATGCGATCCCGGTCGACGTCCTTGCGTGTGGTCAGATAGTCGTACGCGGCCATCATGTCGCGAAGCGCACGATCCTCCGGCACCCCGCGCATCAACTCGTGCGCTTCGTTCATATCGGTCGCAACCTTCCCGCGATAGAGGTCCACGGCCAGTGCCACAAAGCCCTCCACCGCGAGTTTTTCCGTTTCCTCCTTCACCCAATCATTCAGCCCCCACCACTCGTGGATCACGATGAGGGCGGGCCGGGCGGCGGCGGCGGGGACCTTCGGCTGGTTGAGCGGCAGGGCGAGATAGCCGTGCAGCGAATGGTCGGCGAGCGTGCCGTAGACGGTGTCCTCGGCCGTGACCGGCCGCGCCGGCTCCGCCATGGCGGCGGGCGTGGGGGCCGGGACGTCGTGCTGGTGCGCCTGGGCCATGCGGTCGGCGGCGGAGGGGTCGGCGGCGGGCGGTTTGGCGGCAGACATTTTGGCGGCGAACGGGTCGGCGGCAGACGGTTGGGCGGCGGGAGCCGAGGCGTGGAGGGCGCCCACGCCGGCGGCGCCGGCAACGGCGGCGAGCATGGCGAGCGTGGTGAGCCGGCTGAAACCCCTGAGACTCCTGAGAACGTCAGCGAACGATCGGATCATGCTCTCCTCTCCTTTCCTCGAGAACGCGGCGGTGGTTAGAGGTTCACGAGCACTTTTTCGATGCGCTCGAGCGCCCAGTCGATCTCTTCTTTGCGGATCGTGAGCGGCGGCGCGATGCGGATGACGTGGTCGTGGGTCTCCTTGCACAGCAGGCCCTCGTGCTGGAGCGCCTCGCAGAAACGGCGGG